>Ga0062379_10000200_pt1 | contig 11316 bp, 8 predicted proteins | sample DOMMetBare2Fresh_2_FD_59484 | JGI IMG/M metagenome (GOLD analysis project Ga0062379, IMG submission 59484) | Wetland sediment microbial communities from St. Louis River estuary, USA, under dissolved organic matter induced mercury methylation -... | ecosystem: Environmental > Aquatic > Freshwater...
GCCGCCGAGAACGATCCGATGCTCTTTTTCTATGGCGACGGCGCCGGCGCGGCGGTGCTCTCCGCCGCGGACGAGCCGGGGTTCCTGAACGCTGCGTTCCAGGCCGATGGCGCCTACGCGGGCCATTGGGGGATCTATGCCGGTGGCACCGCGGAGCCGGCGAGCGCGGAGGCGGTCGCGGCCGGGCGGACGCAGGTGCGGATGATCGAGCGCTATCCGCCGGAGATCAACCACGAAGGGTGGCCACGGCTGGTGCGCCGGCTCGCCCGCGAGGGGGGCTTCGCGCTCGGCGAGATCGACTTCCTGATCTTCACCCAGGTGCGCAAGCCCTCGATCGAGCTGGTGATGGAGGATCTGGGGCTCCCCCTCGAGAGGACACACACGGTGATGGAGGAGTGGGGCTACACCGGCTCGGCCTGCGTGCCGATGGCGCTCCACGACGCCCGGGAAAAGGGAAAGATCAAGCCGGGTGACCGCGTGGTCCTGGTGGGCTCGGGCGTCGGCTACAACCAGGCGGCGGTGGCGTTCCGCGCGTAGGCCCCCCAGCAGCATCGGACGGATCCGTCCGATCGAACCGATCCGTCGGATCTCAATTTCACCCCCACCGGGGGTTTGAGGAGGAGATATGAGGACTTGTTCTCTCGCGCTTCCGTTGTCGCTTCTCCTGGCCGCTCTGCTGGCCTCACCCGCCGCCGCGCTGGACTACCAGGGAGGGGCCTTCCAGTTCGCCGGCGGATTCAATCCGGGCAATGCGGCGTATGGCGGCTTCGGTGGCGGCTCCTGCACCGCGGTGAAGACGCCGGTCGTCTTCCTGCACGGCAATGGCGACGAGGCCAGGAACTGGGACTATCCGTCGTCCACCGGCGTGGCGTCGGTCTATGACGAATTCCGCAACGCCGGCTACAACGATTGCGAGCTGTTCGGCCTCACCTGGCTCTCCTCGCCGGAGCGCTCGTCGCCGCAGTCCAACTACCACAAGTCCTCCAAGGCGGCGATGATCCGCGACTTCATCACCGCGGTGAAGGCCTACACCGGCAAGAGCCAGGTGGACGTCATCGGCCACTCCATGGGGGTGACCGTGGGCATCCATGGCATCGACTACGGCAGCCAGTGGGGGAGCGTGCGCAAGTTCATCGGCATCTCCGGTGCGCTGCGCGGCCTCTCCTCCTGCTGGTGGATGGGCTACGCCAACCCCTGGGCCACCACCTGCGGCAGCCAGAACGTCTTCGATTCGAACGTCTTCGGATTCTTCCCGAACATTGCGCCGGCCTACAACCCCAAGATGGGAACCGGCTGTTGCTCGGGGTATGGCTACACCTGCCAGTGAAGGACTGAAATCGATCCGCGGCTCGCGCCAGGGCGGCTCTGGCGCGGCCGCGGGGTGAGGGGATCCGGAGCCGCGGCCCGTTACTCCCTCCAGGAACGCAACGAAATGGATTGGGCTGCGTATACATCTCTGGATAGAGGAGGAGGATTCACCCGTGAAGCAGAGCCCCGAGACCGGACCGCCGCGCGACACCGCCGCACACGTCCTGCGTGAGCAGAGCCCGATCGTCGTCGCTCATCTCACCAAAGGCTGCACCACCTGTGCCGCCGGACTGCAAGTCATCCAGCGCCACGACGCCCCGGACGCCTCGCAGAAGGCCGTCCTCGAGCTGTTCGAGCGCGAGCTCATCGCCACCCTCCAGGCCTCCGGCAACGCCGCCCAGGCTCTCCATTCCGCCCTGGCCAACCTGGCGACCACGCGGCCCGAGCGGGCGGCGGATTAGAGCCGGGCGGGCTCCTGCACCCGCCCGATCGTGTCGCGGAAGCGCTGGGCGACACGGGCCACGAGGAGCAGGGAGACGGCGGCGAGGCCGACGGTCATTCCCCACCAGAGGCCGGGCGCGCCCTGGCCGGCGCGGTAGGCGAGGAAGAGGCCGGCGGGCAGGCCGATGACCCAGAAGCCCACGACGGCGAGGACGGCGGGGAAGGTGGTGTCGGCCGCACCGCGCAGGATGCCTCCCCCGACCGTCTGGATGCCATCGAAGACCTGAAAGGCGGCGGCGATGGGGAGGAGGGTCGCCACCATGGCGATCACCGCGGGATCGTTCGTATAGAGACGGGCGAGCGCTTCGGGCAGCACGGCGAAGAGGAGCGCGAAGGCGAGCATGGCGCCGCCGCCCAGAGCGAGGCAGACGGCGGCGGCCCGGCGCGCACCCGGCATGTCGCCCCGGCCGATCGCATTGCCCACCCGGGTCGCCGCGGCTCCACCGATCCCCAGAGGAACCATGAAGGAGAGGCTCGCCAGGTTGATGGCGATCTGATGGCCGGCGAGCGCCACCACGCCCAGGCGTCCGACCAGCAGGGCGAGGGTGGCGAAGAAGAGGATCTCGCCGGCCTGGTGGAAGCCGATGGGGATGCCGATGCGCAGAAGGCGCAGATGCCGGGCCAGGTCGAAGGCTTCCCGGGTGAAGCCCTGCCAATACCGCGCGATCTCCTTGCGCGCGGACCAGAGAAGCCAGGCGAGCATGCCGCAGCGGCTGATCGAGGTCGACCAGGCCGAGCCCACGGCGCCCAGGGCCGGGAAGCCGAGGTGGCCGAAGATCAGCAGCCAGTTGCCCACGAGGTTGGTCACGTTCCCGCCGATGATCGCCACCGCGGTCGGGCGGACCACGCTGGTGGCCTGCAAGGTCTGCCGGAAGGCGATGAACACGAAGTAGGCGGGCAGGCCCCAGATGAGCCCGCGTGTGAAGGTCGCCGCCTGGTGGACGATCGCCTCCGGCTCGCCCATCAGGCGGAGGAACGGGCTGACGTCCCAGAACAGGATTCCGATGGGGATCGACAACGCCACCGCGAGGACGATGCCGCGCTGGAGGTGTGCGCCGATGGCTTCGGTGTTGCCCGCCCCATGTGCCTGGGCGACCAGCGGATCGAGCGCCGCGAGGACGCCGCCGCCGAAGACGAGAAGGGAAATGATGGAGATGTGCCCCAGGGCACCCGCGGCCAGGGCCTCGGCGGAGAGGTGGCCGAGCATCATGGCGTCCACGACCCCCATGAGCATCAGGCCGATCTGGACCAGGACCACCGGCGCGGCGAGGCGGACGGTGGCGGTGAGCTCCTGGCGGAGGCGGTCGGTGCGGGTCATCAAGGGGTTTCCTCGGGAAGCGGCCGCGAGGGTGGGGTAGTATAGCGGCTCGTTGAGCGCGATCGGGAACACGGAGAGCGGTGCCTGGACGGTGACCGCGGAGCAGGCGGGCCAGACGGTCGCCGCGATGCTCCGCGAATGGCTGCCGGGCCTCTCCTGGAGCAAGGCCCGCGAGCTGGTGGCGGGCGGCCAGGTACGGGTGGACGGCCGGGCGGTCACCGATCCGGCCGCGCGGCTGCGGCAGGGGGCTCTGGTGGAGCGGGGTGGAGGAGCGCCGGTGCGGCGCGAGCCCGAGCTGCTCGTCCACCTGGACGCCGAGGTGGCCGTCGTCCGCAAGGCAGCCGGCCTGCTGACCGTCCCCTTCGAGCGGACGGACCGCGACACCCTCCTCTCCCGTGCCCGGGTGGCCATCCGCCGCCGCGAGGCGAGCCGCGGCGCGGCGCACAATCCGGCTCTCCGGGCCGTCCAGCGCCTCGACAAGGACACCTCCGGTCTGGTCGTCTTCGCCCGCACGGTCGCGGCGCAGCGGCATCTCCAACGGCAATTCACCGAGCACACGGCCCTCCGCCGCTATCTGGCCGTGGTCCACGGCACGGCGCGCGACGCCGTCTACGACACGGTCCTGGTCCCCGACCGGGGAGACGGCCTGCGCGGGTCCTGGAAGGAGAGGCGGGGCGACCCTCCGCCCGACGCCCGTGGCGCCGTCACCTATGTGTCGGTGGAGAAGCGGCTGCGTGGCGCGACCCTGCTCTCCTGCCGTCTCGAGACCGGCCGGACCCACCAGATCCGCATCCATCTCGCCGAAGCGGGGCATCCGCTCCTGGGAGAGACCGTCTACGTGCGCGACTTCAAAGGCCCGTGGCTCCCCGCGCCCCGGCTGATGCTGCATGCCACCGAGCTCGGCTTCGTCCATCCCCGCACCGGCGAGGAGCTCCGCTTCACCGATCCGCCGCCGGACGACTTCGCCGTGGCCGTCGAAGCGCTTCGGTCCCCGCGGGGCTGAAACTTTCAACGACCCCGGTCGTAGAGGGGCTCATGCGATCACTCGTCCAGGATCTCCGCTACGCCGGCCGCCTTCTCGCCCGCAGCCCCTGGTTCACCCTGCTCATCGTGCTCACCCTGGCCCTCGGCATCGGGGCCAACGCCGCGATCTTCAGTGTGGTCGACGGCGTCCTGCTGGCGCCGCTGCCGTACCGCCAGCCGGACGGCCTGATGTCCATCTACAGCCAGTTCCCGTCGATGGGCTTCACCCGGTTCTGGGTCTCGGCTCCCGAGTATCTGGAGCTGCGCAGGTGGACGTCGAGCTTTCGCGAGGTCGGAGCGTACACGGTGGGCTCCGTCAACGTGCAGGCGAGGGATCTGCCGGTGCGCGCCCGTGCGGCCGCCGCTTCGGCGAGCCTCTTCGCGGCGCTCGGGGTCGATCCGGTCCTGGGGCGGGTCTATACGGCGGAGGAGGATCTGCCCAACGCGGAAAAGACGCTCGTGTTGAGCGATGGGCTCTGGAAGCGGGCCTTCGCGGGCGATCCGCAGGTGGTGGGGACGCGGGTGATCGTCGACGGTGAGCCGCGGACGATCCTCGGGGTCATGCCGGCTTCGTTCGACGTCGGGGGAGAGCGGGTGGAGGCGTGGCTCCCTCTGGCGCTCGATCCGGCGAGCCCCGGTGGGCGGGCCAGCCACTTCCTGTATCTCGTGGGGCGCCTCGCTCCAGGGGCGACTCCCGCCTCCGCGCGCTCCGAGATGCGGGGGCTCATCGCCCGCTGGAAGCGCGAGCTGCCGGACACGCACACACCGGACCCCGAGCGCCACCCGATCATCGTCACGCCGCTCCTCGAAGACCTGGTCGGCAACGTCCGCCCCCGGGTGGTGATGCTGGGAGTGGCCGTCGGTCTCGTGCTGCTGATCGCCTGCCTGAACGTCGCCAATCTCCTTCTCGCGCGGGCGGAGGGGCGGCAGAAGGAGATCGCCATCCGCACGGCGCTGGGCGCGGCGCGCGGGCGCCTGCTGCGGCAGTTCCTCACCGAGAGCGTCCTTCTGGCGCTGTGCGGCGGGGTGCTCGGCCTGGTCTGGGCGGTCTGGGGTGTCAAGGCGATCGTGGCGCTCAATGCGGCGAGCATCCCGCGGGTCGAATCGATCGGCGTGGACGTCCGGACGGTCGCTTTCACCCTGGGCATCTCCCTTCTCACCGGCATCCTCTTCGGTCTCGCACCGGCGCTCCATGCGCGGGGCGCCTCGTTCTTCGCCTCCTTGAAGGAAGGGACGGCGCGGGCCACGGCCGGCGTGGTCTCGCAATGGTTCCGCCGTATCCTGGTGATCGCCGAGGTTGCGCTCGCCACGATCCTGGTGATCGGCGCCGGGCTCCTCCTCAAGAGCTTCTGGACGCTGCAACAGGTGAGCCCCGGTTTCGCGCCCGACCACCTTCTGACCATGCGCATCTCTCTCCCCGACGCGACCTATCCCAAGGACCCGCAGGTGGCCGGTTTCTGGACCGATCTGACCGCCCGGCTCGCGGCGCTGCCGGGCGTCGAAGGGGCGGCGGCGATGAGCGGCCTGCCGCCGAGACGCGACGTCAACGCCAACGACACCGAATTCGAGAGCGTGCCGCAGACGCCCGACGGTCCGGCCCACAACGTGGATTACTGGCAATTCGTCACCCGCGACTACTTCCGGACGATGAAGATACCGGTCGTCGCGGGGCGCGCCTTCGAGCCCACGGACGCCGCCGGGAGCGCCGGGGTGGTGGTGGTCAACCAGACGATGGCAAAGGTGTTCTGGCCGAACCGGAGCCCGATCGGCGACCGGTTGCGTCCGCCGGGGCCGCCGGATTCTCCGTTGCCCTGGCTCACCATCGTCGGCGTGGTGGCCGACGTCAAGCAGGGCGGGCTCGACCAGAAGACCGGCACGGAGCTCTACTTCCTGCAGGATCAGGCGCCGACGATCGCGGCTTTCTCGGTCGACACGATGAGCGTGGTGGTGCGCACGAAGCAGGACCCGATGGCGCTGGCCGACGCGGTGCGCAGCGAGGTGCGGCGCCGCGATCCGTCGCTCCCCGTGGCCGAGGTCCGGACGATGGAGAAGGTCCTCTTCGAATCGGTCGCCAGCCCGCGCCTGCTGATGGTCCTGGTCCTGCTCTTCGCGGCGGTGGCCCTGGTGCTGGCGGCGGTCGGCACCTACGGCGTCCTCTCCTACGCGGTGGAGCAGAGGACGCGGGAGATCGGCATCCGCATGGCGCTGGGAGCACAGGTGGGGCAGGTGCTGCGGATGATCCTGAGCCAGGGAGCGGCCCTGGCGGGAGCCGGCCTCGCGATCGGGACCGTGGGAGCCTTGTCGCTCCAGAAGATCCTGGCGAGCCTGCTTTTCGGCGTAGCCCCTACCGATCCGCTCATCTTCGGCCTGGTCCTGGCGCTCCTGGCGTTCGTCTCGCTCCTCGCCTGCTGGTGGCCGGCGCAGCGGGCGGCGCGGGTGAGCCCGCTGGTGGCGTTGCGGTACGAGTAAGATCACACGATGAGGTCATCCAGAATCGCGATCGGCTGGTTGTTCATTCTCTTCCTCGCCGGCGGCTGCGCGCCGCACACCCGCCCGGCCACGGCCCCCGAGGCATCCCCGGCGGCACCGCCGCCCCTCGCCTGCCGGGAGGTCGAAGGGCTCGAGCCCCTGCTGACTCCGGGCTCCGGCCTGCTGCTCGGCGAGATCCACGGCACCGTGGAGAGCCCGGCGTTCCTGGCCAATGCCGTCTGTATCGCGCTGCGGGCGGGCCGTTCGGTCACCGTGGCCCTGGAGGTGCCGCGCGACGAGCGGGAACGGGTGGATGCCTTCCTGGCGTCGGCCGGCACGGAGGCGGACCGGGCGGCTCTGCTCGACAGCCCGTTCTGGACGGCGGACTATCAGGATGGGCGGCAGAGCCGGGCGATGCTCTCCCTGGTCGACGAGCTCCGGCGCCTGCACCGCGAGGGACGGCCGCTCCGGGTGAAGCTGATCGACCGTTCCGACAAGCCCCCGGCGACCGGGGTCCGTGACCGCTGGATGGCCGAGGCTCTCGCGGAGGCGTTCGACGAGACCCCCGGCGGCGTGGTGATCTCGCTGACCGGCGACGTCCACAGCCGGATCCGCGCCGGCACGCCCTGGGATCCCGCCTACCCGACGGCGGGGAGCGTGCTGGCCGGTCTGAAACCCGGCCTGCGGTTGACCGCGCTGGACGTCGGCTATCAAGGGGGAACGGCCTGGATCTGCATGTCGGCCGATGCCCGCGAATGCCAGGCCAAGTCCCTGCGTGGGCGCGGCGACGCCACGCCCGGGCGGGTGGTGCTGCTCCCGGAGGTGACGGACGGCCACCACGGCACCTACGGGGTCGGCTCGATCACGGCGTCGCCCCCGGCGGTGGGACCGAAGCTGCCGATGGCGCCGGCACCTCCGCCTCTCGCCTGCCGGGAGGTCGAGGGGCTGGAGCCCCTGCTGGCTCCGGGCTCCGGCCTGCTGCTTGGCGAGATCCACGGCACCGTGGAGAGCCCGGCGTTCCTGGCCAACGCCGCCTGCATCGCGCTGCGGGCGGGCCGTTCGGTCACCGTGGCCTTGGAGGTGCCGCGCGAGGAGGATGCGCGGGTGGCTGCCTTCCTGGCGTCGGCCGGCACGGACGCGGACCGGGCGGCTCTGCTCGACAGCCCGTTCTGGACGGCGGACTACCAGGATGGCCGGCGCAGCGTGGCGATGCTCTCCCTGTTCGACGAGCTCCGGCGCCTGCACCGCGAGGGACGGCCGATCCGTGTGAAGCTGCTCGACCGCGCCGAGATGCCGGCGGCCTCGGTGGACCGCGACCGTTGGATGGCCGCGGCTCTCGCAGAGGCGTTCGACGAGGTCCCCAACGGTGTGGTGATCTCCCTGACCGGCGACGTCCACAGCCGGATCCGCCCCGGCACACCCTGGGATCCCAACTACGAGACAGCGGGGAGCGTGCTGGTCGGCCTGAAACCCGGCCTGCGGGTGACCGCGCTCAACGTCACCTTTCAAGCAGGGACGGCGTGGACCTGTCTCTCGGCCGATCCGGCCAGTTGTCTGGCGCGCTCTCCCCGTGGGCGCGGCGACGCCACGCCCGGGCGGGTGGTGCTGCTCCCGGAGGTGACGGATGGCCACAACGGTACTTATGGGGTCGGCTCGATCACGGCGTCGCCCCCGGCGGTGGGACCTCGCTCGTTGGACGGAGGGGACTCCGTACCTGTGGCAATTTGACGCTGGCAGTGGCAGGGAGAGGCCTTCGCGGGAACGGTGCCCGCGATCCCTTTTCTGTCGAGCTGAAGCCGCCGGCTCCGCGCTCTCCCTTCGAGGTACAAGCCTCTCCGCCGATGGCTGCCGGCCGCAGGCCACCCGGGGCTCGGCGCCTTCGGCGAGGGCGCCATCGCGTGGAACGTAGCGTCATTTGGAGGTGAGCGGCGGCGTCAGACGTCCGCTCGACCGAGTGCGTTAGGCGCTACTTGCCCTGGCGATTCGCGCCTGCCATTTAAAAAACCAGGACAGGTGGTATCAACTGAACTTTTATTGGTAATACCAGTTGAGTTAGATGTCGCTGGCTTGGGCTCAACCATAAGAACCAAGGTGCCAGCGCTAGCCGCAACAAGGATGCTTGCAAGACAGTACGCGGCGATTACATGGCCAGGGATCCGGTAATTGGCGTAGTACCTGTCTTCCATGTATGCAACCTCCTTTAGGAGCTCAAAGGTCGCTTTCGACCGGAAGTAGACACGCCATGCTATGTAGAGATAGATCATTTCGCCGACAACTATTAGCGCTAAACCCCACCAGCGAAGCTTAGGATTAAGACATAGCTGGCGTTGAACTGATTCCGATGACGCCATCCATCCTGCGATCACTACTAAAATGGCTGAAGTCCGGACCAAACCGTCCAGTGGACTACCATAGTAAAACTTGAGCATCTCTAAGAGCAGAGTGAATTTCTCCTTTGGAGATGCAGTTACCGCCTGCTGTTCCTGAGCGCTCGTTTGTTCGTCAGCCATTTTAACACCCGAACTTGAGCTGGTTGTTCGAACGACCCTTTCGGCACCGCGCCTAACCTCTATCTGACCGTCCATCGGATTGGTGGTTTATGCGACACCCTTGCCTCTGCCTCCGCCCCCTGGCTTCGTCGGATATCGCACCCAAAACCTGGTCCGGTCCGGCTGCTTGGCCGTCGAGATCCTGTCGTGTAAGCGCCTCGGGTGCGGAGATGGATTCACTCGATGCCCTTTCCTGTCAGCCGGTTGCTTCGATGCTAGTCGAGTTGCGAAGGTGCGTCAACGACATTGCGTGGAGCGTATAAGCATCTTTTCGCCGGCGTGCTTGGAGATTGGCGGCCGGGATGGCACGTTGTCGGTAAGTACACTGGGGCTCAGGGCGCCTTGCGGCCGGCCTGGTCGTGCCCGCGTGGACCTCCTGGTTTGCGCCCCAAGTCCCCTTTGGGGACCCGGACGGCCTCTGCGCAGGGGGCCTTCCGAGAAGGCTGGTCGCGGGCCGGTCCCATGCGGCCTCCGACCGCTACCGCGTAGAGTCCCGCCCATCATGGCTCGGGACGACGGTCTGGTGCGCGCGCTCCGACCCGTAAGCTTATGTGGCGAGCCCGTAAGCTTATCTCCGGGCAAGATAAGCTTATGGGCCGGATCCGTAAGCTCAGATGGCGAGCCAATAGGCTTATTTCTGGCGCCGTAAGCTTATGGGCCGGCCTGGTAGGCTTATGCGGCGAGCCCGTAAGCCTATGTGGCGAGCCCGTAGGCTTATCTCTGGCGCCATAAGCTTGTGGGCCGGCCTGGCAAGCTTAGGCGGTGACTCCGTAAGCCTATGTGGCGAGCCCGTAAGCTGATCTTGGCCAGTTGGCCGGCAGGCCCTTCCAGAGGGGCGAGCCTCTCTTACTTCTTCAGCTCCTCCATCATCCGCCCGATGTAGAAGAAGGCCCAGAGGACGAGGGGGAGGGAGAGCTTGAACGGCAGGTCGAGCAGGTGCTTGCCCAGGCCGAAGAGGTTGCGGGCGAACGGTCCATAGTGGGCGAGGCTCCAGGCGCCGAGCTGGGTGGTGTAGACGAACTGCACCCAGAAGACGAGGAGCAGCAGGTGGAAGAAGACCGACAGGAGAAGCGCCCACGACAGGTTCGAGAAGCGCTGCCGCCACGGCACACCGGGCACGCCGAGGAAGAGCGCTCCGAGCAGGATCAGGTGGAAGTGCACGTCGGTCACCCGGATGCTCCCCACCAGGCTCCGCGCCGGCGGGAAGTCGAGCCGCTGGATGTGCGCCATGTGGGCGCCCTGCACCAGCAGGTCCGAGACGTTCGGGCTCTCGAACAGGTTGAGGAGGTTCTCCGCGGCGGTCGCCAGGAACCGGTTGTAGACCGGCGTGATCGCCGTCCAGACCAGCCAGACGGGCAGGATCCAGAGCAGGATGTTGCGGATCAGCCGGCCCGCCCAGCTCTTGCGGCGGACCGGGGGCGCGGGCGCCTCCTTCTGCTTCCGGGCCATCAGGCGGCGGACTCGGGGGGCGCCGGTGGCACGGCGAAACGGTTGGCCCAGAAGATCCAGAGGAGCACGCCGGAGAGGATCACCACGGTCTGCCAGACCACCGTGTGCGAGGCGTCGAACAGGCTCGGGTAGTAGGTGCCGGTCAGGAACAGCGCCACCACCCGGATGAGGTTGACCACCTGGATCGCCAGGATGCCGAGGACGAGGCCGAGCCCGCGCGAGCGCCAGGAGGCCGGGAAGGCGAGGACCGCGGCGAGGAAGATCAGCATCGCCTCGACGCCGTTGCAGCCGTTGCGGATGTTCACCGCGAAGCGGGCGTTGCGGATGACCGTCCCCTGCATGGTGACGTTCTGGCCGATCGCGTCGAGCACGCCGCCGCTCACCTGCGCGATGCCGGCGGTGAACGGCTCGATGACGTGGTCATTGACCCAGGGAACCGAGATCAGCGTGAAGCCGCCGCCCAGGAGCGCGAGGAACACGGTCAGGAAGAGGATCTCCCGCCGGTAGCGCCGCCAGAACGGCTCGTCCGGAGAAGGTGGTGTCGTGGGGGAAGGCTTGGACATGATACCGACCTCGTGGAAAGCTCGCGTCGCGAGGGGGAATCTTACGGCCAGCCGGCCCGTACGTCCACAGGCAACCGCGCTTCAGATACATCTCAAGGGTCTTTCCCGGGGGTGTTGTAGAATCCCCGCTCTTATG
>Ga0062379_10000201_pt1 | contig 11282 bp, 8 predicted proteins | sample DOMMetBare2Fresh_2_FD_59484 | JGI IMG/M metagenome (GOLD analysis project Ga0062379, IMG submission 59484) | Wetland sediment microbial communities from St. Louis River estuary, USA, under dissolved organic matter induced mercury methylation -... | ecosystem: Environmental > Aquatic > Freshwater...
CTTCAAGTGGCTGAGCACCGTCAAGCTCAACAAGGTGGAGCGGCGCGACCTGGTGATCAGCCTGCTCAACGAGGAGCACCAGCCGGTGATGGTGTGGAAGGTCCACAACGCCTTTCCGGTCAAGGTCGAAGGGCCGCAGCTCAAGGCCTCGGGCAATGAGGCGGCGATCGAGTCGATCGAAGTGGCCCACGAGGGTCTCGAGGTCCAGAACGACTGATGGCCAACTACTACCCGCCGGTCGCGTTCCACTTCAAGGTGGAGGTCCTCGGCCTGCCGCCGAACGGCAATGACGCGCGCTTCACCGAAGTGGGCGGGTTGTCGGCCGAGCTGGGCACGGAGGAGATCGCCGAGGGAGGGGAGAACCGCTTCATCCAGAAATATCCGGTGCGCGTCAAGTATCCGGAGCTGGTGCTGAAGCGGGGCCTGCTCCTCCAGTCGGAGGTGCTGGCCTGGGTCCGGCGGGCGATCGAGGACGAGCAGATCGAGCCGAAGAACGTGGACGTGAAGCTGCTCAACGAGAATCATGAGCCGCTGCTCACCTGGCACCTGGTCAACGCCTTCCCGACCAAATGGGCGGTGGCCGACCTGAACGCCTCGGGCAACGCTGTGGTGGTCGAGACGCTGCAGCTCTATTACCAATATTTCACCCTGGACCGTTCGTGAGCGGAGGGCACCATGCCGATCATCGTCGATGAGGTGGTCATCTCGGTCGAGGTGACGAACCAGGCTTCCGGGGGCGCGGCGTCCGCTCCGGGGGCGACGGAGGACAGGCAGGCGCTCGTCGCCGAGTGCGTCGAGCGGGTGCTGGAGATCCTGCGCGAGCGGGAGGAGCGCTGAGCCGTGAGCGACCGCGGAACCCTGGAACGCCTGACGATCCTGGCCTACGAGCAGCCCGATTATTCGGGCCAGCCGGCCGGCCGGTTCGAGGCCTTCGTGAACCCGAACGAGATCACCCTCTCCTACGAGATGGAGTACGACAGCGCCCAGGGCGCCGGCACGACCAGCAGCCGGATGAGCTTCAAGAAGGTCAAGCCGGGCGATCTCTCGCTCACCTTCTTCCTCGACGGCACCGGGGCCAACGGCCGGCCGGCGGACGTGCAGGCGATGGTCGAGCAGTTCCAGACGGTGACCGGCTACAACGGCAACATCCACCGGCCCAACTATCTCAAGGTGATGTGGGGCACGCTCCAGGTCAAGCGCTGCGTGCTCAAGAGCGCCTCGATCGCCTACAAGCTGTTCAAGCCGTCCGGCATCCCGCTGCGCGCGGTGATCACCGCGGCGTTCACCGATCAATCGGACGACCAGACCCGGGTGGCGCTGGCGCAGGACCAGTCGCCCGATCTCACCCACGTCCGGCGGGTGAAGGCGGGGGACACGCTCCCCGGTCTCTGCGATCAGATCTACGGCGATCCGCGGCTCTATCTGAAGGTGGCGGCGGCCAACGGCCTCGACGATTTCCGCCGGCTCGCGGCGGGGACGCAGGTCTTCTTTCCGCCGCTGGAGAAATAGCCCATGCCCGACGAGCGCACCCTGCCGATCGCCGCGGCGCACCGCGCCTTCACCGTCAAGGTGGGCGGCGAGGAGGTGGCGCGCGAGCACCAGCTCCTGGCGGTCCACGTGGTCAAGGCGGTGAACCGGATCTCCTCCGCCCGGCTGGTCTATGTCGACGGCTCGGCCTCCGCGAGTGACTTTCCGCTGAGCAATGCCGCGACGTTCGTGCCCGGGAGCGAGGTCGAGATCCTCGCCGGGGCCGCGGGGGACGAGAGGGCGCTGTTCAAGGGCATCGTGCTCCGCCAGTCGCTCAAGGTGCGGAATCACACGGCGCCGCAGCTCCTCGTCGAATGCCGGCACGCGGCCGCGAAGCTCACGGTCGGCCGCAAGGACGCGTATTTCTTCGATCAGACCGACGCCGATGTCATGGAATCGCTCCTCTCCGGCGCGGGGCTGGAGGCGGACGTCGAGAGCACCACCGGGAGCCATCCGCAACAGGTGCAATACCACGCGACCGATTGGGATTTCCTGCTCGCGCGGGCGGAGGCGAACGGCAAGCTCGTCTTCACCAACGGGGACAAGGTGGAGGTGAAGGCGCCGGACCTCGGCGGCAGGGCGGTGTGCAGCCTGGCTTACGGCGCGACGCTCCTGGAGCTCGACGCCGAAGTGGATGCGCGGCTCCAGCTCGGCGCGGTCAAGAGCGTCACGTGGGACCCGGCGAGCCAGGAGCTGGTGGAGAAGGAGGCGGCGGACCCCGGCATCGCCGGGCCGGGCAATCTGAGCGGCGGCGATCTGGCCGCGGTCGCCGGGCCGGAGAGCTTCGAGCTGCGCCACGCCGCGCTGTCCGTGGAGGAGGCGCAGGCCTGGGCGGATGCGCAGTGGGTCAAGTCGAAGCTCGCCAAGGTGAGCGGGTGCGCCAAGTGCGAGGGGATCGCCACGGTCGAGCCGGGCTCGCTCGTCACCCTCTCCGGCGTGGGGGAGCGGTTCAACGGCGACGTCTTCGTGACCGGCGTGCGCCAGGATTTCGACATGGTTCAGGGGTGGAAGACGCACGTGCAGTTCGGTGGCACGGACAAATGGGCGAGCGAGGAGCGCGCGATCTCGGCGCCCCCGGCCGGCGGGCTGCTTCCCGGCGTCCACGGGCTCCAGATCGGCGTCGCGGTGAGCAACGAGGATCCGGACGGCGAGCACCGGGTGCGCGTGCGTCTCCCCCTGGTGGGCAACGGCGAGGACGGCATCTGGGCGCGCGTGGCGAGCCTCGACGCGGGGGCCGAGCGCGGGTTCTTCTTCCGTCCGGAAGCCGGCGACGAGGTGGTGGTCGGTTTTCTCGACGGCGATCCGCGGCGCGCGGTGCTCCTCGGCATGCTGCACAGCAGCGCCAACGCGCCGCCGCTCACCGGCTCGGACGACAATCACGAAAAGGTTTTTCAGAGCCGCTCGAAGATGCGGCTGTTCTTCGACGACGACAAGAAGGTGATGCGGATGGAGACTCCCGCCGGCAATCACCTGACGCTGAGCGAGGACGACAAGTCGGTCACCCTCGAGGACCAGAACGGCAACAAGATCGCGCTCACCGCGGACGGCATCGAGATCGAGAGCAGCAAGGCGATCTCGCTCAAGGCCGGCACCGAGGTGAAGCTCGAATCCGGCACCTCGTTCAGCGCCAAGGGCGGCACCGAGCTGAAGCTGGAAGGGACCTCCACCGCGGAGCTCTCCAGCGCGGCGTCGACCAAGGTGAAGGGCGGAGTGGTGATGATCAATTGAGATTGAGAGAGGAGCGTGCGATGCCTCCCGCGGCCCGTACCGGCGACACGAGCAATCACGGCGGCACCTTGACCGGACCGGGGATCTCCACCGTGCTGATCGGCGGCATGCCCGCCGCGGTGGTTGGCGATCTGCACGTCTGCACGCTGCCGCCGAACGCGCACCAGCCCACCGCGAGCGCCTTCCCGGCCGGCAGCGCCACGGTGCTGATCAGCGGCCGGCCGGCGCTGCGCACCACGGACGCCTGCCTCTGCGGTGCGATGGCCGCGGTCGGCGAGCCGACCGTCCTGATCAGTTGACGAAGGAGGAGAGAGGCCCATGGACGAGACCCCCATCGACCCCGCCACCTCCTTTCTGGGGACCGGCTGGAGCTTTCCTCCCGAATTCGCCGCCGGGAGCGGCGAGGTGCTGATGACCGCGGACGAAGCGGACGTCGAGGCGAGCCTGCGCATTCTCTTCGGCACCGCCGCGGGCGAGCGTTTCCTGGAGCCCAGATACGGGCTCGATCTGCGCGAAATCCAGTTCGAGCCGATGAGCACGACGCTGCGCACGTTCCTCGAGGACCGGGTGCGGACGGCGATCCTCCTCCACGAGCCGCGCATCCGCCTGCTCGCGCTGGAGATCGACAGCCCGGACCCGCAGGCGGGCACGCTCGCGATCCGCCTCGACTACGAGGTGCGCGCGACCAACTCGCGGTTCAACCTGGTGTTCCCCTTCTACCGGACGGACGGCAACGAGCGGAGGGCCGCGGTCGCCGGCGCGTGAGCGCCGGTCCACCGAGGGGTCTACCGGGGGTTAATGGGCCATGGCGGAGCGCGACATCGTGCAGAACCTGATCTCCCAGCTCGGGCAGAGCCAGGACGAACGGCTGCCCGTGGAGCTGGGAGCCCACTTCGTGGACGTGGACGAGCGCGGGCCGGCGGAGCTGCTGCGGCTCTGGCAGCGGCTGGCTCCGCTGGTCCGGTATTACGGCGCCACCGGCGCCGAGAGCGGCGACTGGTCGCCGTTCTTCGCCTACGACGCGGCGCAGGCGGATCTCCTGGCGCGGCGCGAGGACGGCGCGGTGACGCCGCACCTCGCTCTCCTCGCCGCCTTCGCCCGCCTGTACGAGGTGCCGCGCGCGGCGGTGAACCGGCTCACCGGCCGCCATCTCGACTTCTTTTACCGCCGGGTGCTCCGCTTCGAGCCGCGGCCGCCGGTCCCCGACCGGGCGCACGTGCTGATCGAGCTGAAGAAGGGCGCGGGGCCGGTCATCCTGCGCCCCGGGCATGCGTTCTCCGCCGGCAAGGATGCGACCGGCGTCGAGCGGATCTATGCCCCGGTGGGGGAGACGGTGGTGCGCGGCGCCAAGGTCGAGAGCCTGCGCTCGGTCTATCTCGAACACCCGCAGGATCGCGGTGGGAGGAGCACGGTTCGCGCCGCGCCGGTCGCGGCCTCCGCGGACGGCCTGGGCGCGCCGCTGCCGCCCGCGGAGCCGCGGTGGCGGGCGTTCGGGCACGCGGGCCTGCCGGAGGCGGAGATCGGGCTCGGGGTCGCCGCGCCGGTGCTGCGCATGCAGGAGGGGCGGCGCAAGGCCACGCTCGTTCTCCGCCTCGGCGACCTGGGCACGGGCCTGACCGCGGAGGAGCTCGCGGCGTCGTTCCAGGCCTTCCTCACCGGGCCGAAGGGCTGGCTCGGCCCCTACACCCTGTCGGCGTCGCTCGCGAAAGACCGGCTGCGCCTGGCGCTCGACGTCCCGGAGGGCGATGCCGCCGTCGTCGACTACGACCCGGCGGTCCATGGCTATGCCTACGCGGCCGAGGCGCCGGTCCTGCAGCTCCTGCTCCGGCCCGGCGCACCCCTCGGCTACGGCCGCCTCGCCGCTTTGACGGTGCGCACGGTGCGCGTCGAGGTGGAGGTGGCAGGCATCACCTCCCTGGCGCTCACGAGCGACGCCGGCGCGCTCGATCCCAAAAAGGCGTTCCTTCCTTTCGGCCCGCAGCCGGCGCCGGGCTCGCGCTTCCTGGTGGGCTGCGGCGAGGCGTTCGCCAAGACGCTGTCGGAGGTCGAGCTGCGCCTGCACTGGCAGGACGCGCCGGATTTCAAAGACTGGTACAAGGACTATGCGCGCGGTGCGGAGATCCACGACGGCTGGTTCACCGCCCGGGCCTCCTTCCAGGATGGCGGCCAGGATGGCGGCACCTGGCGCTACGCCGGGACCCACACCCTGTTCACGCCGCGCACCGGGGACGGAGAGGTGGTGCTGGCCTTCCGCTCCGGCGGACGCTCGGCGTCCCCCGCGGCTCCGGCCGGCAAGGAGGTCTGGGAGCTGTGGACCGCGGGCAGCGCCTGGGCGCGCGGCGAAGCGCTGCGCAAGATCCAGGCGCAGCCGGTGCTCGCCCCGGCCACGGCGGAGCGTCCCGCGGCGCGGCCCGGCGCGCTCGTCCTCACGCTGGAGCAGGGCTTCCTGCACGCCGGCTACCGCAAGGAATCGGTCGCCAACGTGGTGAAGTCCACCAAGGACCCCAAGGTGGACCTGGTGGTGCTCAACGAGCCCTACACGCCCACCTTGCAGGGGATCGAGCTGGCGTACAAGGCGCATTCCGGCGACGCCGACGTCGCCACCGCCACGCCGGAGGCCTTCGCCGGTGCCGGCCTGCGGCTCTTCCACGCCGGCCCCTTCGGCCAGCGCCGCGAGCACGCCTGGCTGCGCCGGCAGCTCCCGTTCGTGACCGATCCGCGCGTCTCGCTCCTGCCGCGCATCGAGCACACGGGCGCGCTGTTCCTGGGCCTCTCCGGGCTCGCGGCCGGCGACGGTGTCAGCCTGCTGTTCCAGGCCGCCGAGGGGAGCGCCGAGCCCGATCTGGAGCGCCCGGAGGTGGAGTGGGCGGTGCTCTGCGACAACCACTGGAAGCCGCTCTCCCGCTCCGGGATCACGCGCGACACCACGCGGAATCTCCTGACCAGCGGTGTGGTGGGGGTGGTCCTGCCGGCGGAGACGACGCGCGACAACACCTTCCTGCCGGCCGGCCCGGTCTGGTTGCGGGCGGCGGTGCGCGGGCCGGTCGAGGCGGTGAGCCAGCTCCTCGCGGTGGCGGCCGACGCCGTCGAGGTCGAGCTGCTGGAGCGCGGCAATGATCCGGCCCATCTCGCGGCCCCGCTGCCGGCGGGGACGATCGCCCGGCTGAAGACCCCGCTCGCGCCGGTCAAGGCGCTCGAGCAGCCCTACGCCTCCTTCGGCGGCCGGCCGGCCGAATCGGACGCGGCGCTCCGCACCCGCGCCGCCGAGCGCCTGCGCCACCGCAACCGCTGCCTCACGCCGTGGGACTACGAGCGGATCGTCCTCGACGCCTTTCCCAACGTCCACAAGGTCAAGTGCATCCCGCACGCCAAGGAGGGCTCCTGGCTCGCGCCGGGGCACGTGCTGGTGGTGGTGGTCCCCGACCTGCGCAACAGGAACGCCGTCGATCCGCTCCGGCCGCGGGTGGACGCGGACACGCTCGGCCGGATCGCGGAGCACCTGGCGCGCCGTGCCGGGGCGCAGGTCCGCCTGCAGGTGAAGAATCCGCTCTATCAGCCGGTGCGGCTCGATTTCAAGCTGCGCTTGCGCCCGGGCTACGAATTCAATGCGTACCGGGGAGAGGTGGAGCAGGCGCTGATCCGCTTCCTGGCCCCCTGGGCGTTCGACGCCGCGCGCCCGATCTCCTTCGGCGGCAAGGTCTACCGGTCGGTGCTGCTCGATTTCGTCGAGGAGCTGGCGCCGGTCGATTTCGTGACCGATTTCCGGATGTTCGCCGCGACCGATGCGGCCGGCCGGCCGCTCGACACCGCCGAGGTCCAGGCCGGGACGCCGGACGCCATCCTGGTGCCGGCGCCGTCCCACACGATCGTCGAGGTCTAGAGAGGCGGACGACTCCATGCTGCTCACTCCCACGATCTCCAGATCCGCTCCCACCGAGCCTGCGCTCGATCAGCGGCAGCTCTTCGCCGAAGGAATGGATCACGTGCGCCGGCTCGCCCGGCGGCGGTGGACCGATCACAACGTCCATGATCCGGGGATCACGATCCTCGAATTGCTGAGCTATGCGCTGACCGGGATCGGCTACCGCGCCGCGTTCCCCATCGAGGACCTGCTGGCGAGCCCGGGAGACCCGGAAGAGAACGCCGCGGCGATGGCCCGCCAGTTCCCGAGCGCCGGACGGATCCTGCCCAACCGGCCGCTCACGCTCCTCGACTACCGCAAGCTCCTGATCGATCTCCCAGGGGTGAAGAACGCCTGGGTCATGCCCGCGGAGCTCACCTGTTACGCCGATCCGGTGCGCGGCGAGCTGCTGCGCGAGAGGCCGAACCTCCCCGGCATCCGCGAGGTCGAGATCCGCGGCCTCTACCGGGTCCGGCTCGACTACATGGACGCCGTCGGCACGCCGGAGGCGCAGGAGGAGGTGAAGGCGCTGGCCCGGCGGGTGCTGCAGGCGAACCGCAACCTGGGCGAGGACTTCGTCGAGGTGGAAGGCGTCGCGACGCAGGATTTCGTGCTCTGCGCGGAGCTCGAGCTCGCGCCGGACGCCGACACGGCGCGGGTCGAGGCCGAGATTCTCTTCCGGGTGGAGCGCTGGCTCGATCCGCCGGTCTCGAACTACAGCCTGGCCGAGATGCTGGAGCGCCGCCGGAGCGACGGCAGCCGCTTCACGGTCGAGGAGATCTTCGACGGGCCGCTCCTCGCGCACGGTTTTCTCGACGATGAGGAGGTGGAGGCCGCCGAGCTGCGCACCGTCATCCGCCTGTCCGACGTGATCAGCGCCGTGATGGACATTGAAGGCGTACGGGCGGTGCGCGACATCGTGATCAATCCGCGGGGGACCTCCGCTCCCCTGGCCGACAAGTGGCAGGTCGCCGTCTATCCGGGCGGGCGGCCGAAGCTGCACCGCGGCGGCTCGCGGCTGGTGTTCTACAAGCGCAACATGCCGGTCACCGCGCCGCCGGCGGTGGCCGCGGAGCATCTCGCGCGCCTGGAGGCGGAGGAGCGGAGGAAGCTGGAGGAGGAGGTGACCGGCGATCTCCCCATCCCGCTCGGCCGCCACCGGCAGCCGGAGCGCTACACCTCGTTCCAGAACGATTTTCCGGCCCTCTACGGCCTCGGCGAAGCGGGCCCGCCCGCCGGCGCGGACGAGCGGCGCCGGGCGCTCGCCCGGCAGCTCAAGGGCTATCTCCTGTTTTTCGATCAGGTGATGGCGAACGCCTGCGCACAGCTCGGGCATCTCCCGGAGCTGTTCTCGACCGATCCGGCCGATCACACCTGTTTCAGCCAGCTCGTCACGAGCTTCGCCGATTGGGCCGAGATCTATCGCGCAGACCTGGCAGAGGCAGATCTCGCCGCGGCCGCCGAGGACACGGCGGCGTTCCACGAGCGGCGCAACCGCTTCCTCGATCACCTGGTGGCCCGCTACGCCGAGCGTTTCCACGACTACGTCGCGGTGATGCGCTCCGCCTTCGGGGCCAGCGCGGCGAGCGTCATCGACGTCAAATGCGCGTTCCTGCGCGACTACCCGGCCCTCGGCGCGGAGCGCGGTCTCGCGTACGACGCCGGCCTCACCGAGCCGGAAGCGCTCTGGAATACGGCGAACGTCTCCGGCCTCGAACGGCGGATCGGCCGCCTGCTCGGCCTCACCGACCTCTCGCGCCGCGACCTCGGCGGTGGCGGCGACGGCGCCGAGGGAATGCTCCTGATCGAAAACCTCCTGCTGCGGCCGGTGGAGAGGGACGATCCGTTCCTGCCGATCTGTACCGATCTCAACTGTATCGATTGTGCGGACGACGACCCGTATTCCTACCGCCTGCACGTCGTCTTGCCGGCCTACGCCGGCCGCTTCGCGAACATGGATTTCCGGCGCTTCGCAGAAGAAGTGATCCGCGAAGAGACGCCGGCTCATCTGCTGCCCAAGATCTGCTGGATCGACGCGGAGGACATGGCGCGGCTGGAGACGGCGTACCGCGAATGGCTGGAGAGCCGCCTCCCTGCGGACGCCGCAGAGGGTGCGGACGCCGCGGTGCGCACGGAGAAGCTCACCCGGCTGATCCAGGTGCTCACCGCGGTCAAGAACGTCTACCCGGCGCAGAAGCTGCACGGCTGTGGCAGCCCGGAAGACCAACCGAAATTCATCCTCGGCCGGACCGCGCTCGGCAGCGCCGAGAGCGACCCGGCCTGAGCCGGTATGGGAGCGATCGACATGGCCGAACCACTGCGGATCTTCCGAAGCCTCGACGAGATCACCACCCGCTACACCGTGTTCGAGGAGGACCAGGTCCTCACGCACCGGCAGCTCAACGACCTGGCGGGCTACCTCGACGACCAGGACCGGCTCACCCGCGTGGGCCTCCTCGGCGTCGGCATCGCCTGCGGCCTGCGCGTCTCTCTCAGGGCCTCCCCGCGGGACAACTTGGTGGTGGTCACCTCGGGGGTGGGTGTCACCACGGACGGTGACCTGCTCCGGCTGGGCGCGGAGGAGCGGTTCGACCGGTTCAAGCCGTACGACAGGACGGCGCCCGCCTACCCGCCGTTCTATGCCGGCCAGGACGTCGCGAGGGAGATGCTGCCCGTGTTCGAGCTGGTGCGCGAGGGGGAGGCCGACGGCCGTGCCGCGCCGCTCGGCGATCTCGCCGCCACCCAGACCGGAGGCCTCGACGCGATGGCCGCGGTGCTCTTCATGGAGAGCTACGTCAAGGATGACGACCTCTGCACGGGCACCGATTGCGACAACCTCGGCCAGGGCTCGATCCACACCCGCAAGCTGCTGCTGCTGCGCAGGAGCGACGCCGCCGCGTTGCTGGAACGGATTTCGACCCTCGACCAGGCGGGCCGGAATCTTCCCGAGGTGGTGGCCGACCGGCCGCTCCTGCCGGCCAATCTCGCCACCGAGGCCGCCCTCACCGCCGTCTACCGGACGGCCTGTGGCAACCTGCACGATCAGATCGTGCGGGCTTTCCGGGACGGCTCGGGCGTTTTCGGCGAGCTGACCGGCGGCGATCCAACCGGGTCCTGGACGGCGGCGCTGGCCGCTCTGCGCACCCGGTTCGCCGGTACCGGCTTCGGCATCCAGTACTACTACGATTTCCTCAAGGACCTGGCGGAGACCTGGAACGCCTTGCGCGAGCGGCTCCTCGACGACACGACCGTCTGCTGCCCCGATCTCTCCGCCTTTCCCAAGCATCTGGTGCTGGGCGGCCTCCAGGTGGACGGCGCGGAGCTGCGCACCGGCTTCTACCCCTCGCCTCTCGCGAGCCGCACGGCCGGCCACCGCGGGCACGCCCGTTTCCTCGCCACCAAGCTGGGCGCCCTGATCGAGCTGTTCGAGCCGCCCGTGACAGGCCGGGCGATCCGCGTCACGCCCAGTGGCTGCGAGGACCGGAGCCTGGAGGAGAGGGCCATCCCGTACTACTACCGGGTGCCCGTCCACCGGAGCTGGAGCTATGCGCTCGAACGGCGCGGCGCCTCGGCGCGCAACTACTCGTACAACGCGGCGCTCTTCGGCGCCGAGGGCGCGGCGCGCGATCCGCTCCGCGCCCAGATCGGACGCTTCGATTTCTTCCGGATCGAGGGGCACCTGGGGCAGAAAATCACGGACGTGACCGGTTTCCTGGAGACCGAGATCCGCGACAAGCACCTGCCGTTCCAGGTGCGTGCCGTCGCGGTGAGCGGCAACCGTACCGCGGTCGTGGTCAAGCCGCCGATCCGCTACACCGAGCTGCACGACGTCCACCAGCTCCTGCGCTGGGACCTGTCCACCCAGCTCGAGCAGGTGAAGACGTTCGGCCAGGTCTTCCAGGACCGGGTGGCGCGCGACGTCGTCCCCGCGGAAGACAACGGGGCGACGCTGCTCAACAGCGCCAGGACGCAGAACTCCACCATTCAGACGAACGCCTCCGCCGCCGCGAACAAGCTCAACGTGGCGTATTCCGCCTACACCCGCGATCCCTCCTGGCGCAGCGACATGGGCAACACGGTGGTGGCCACGGGCCGTTTCAAGTCCGAGCTCAAGGACGTCGCGAAA
>Ga0062379_10000203_pt1 | contig 11264 bp, 12 predicted proteins | sample DOMMetBare2Fresh_2_FD_59484 | JGI IMG/M metagenome (GOLD analysis project Ga0062379, IMG submission 59484) | Wetland sediment microbial communities from St. Louis River estuary, USA, under dissolved organic matter induced mercury methylation -... | ecosystem: Environmental > Aquatic >...
TGGAAATGGTAGACCTGCGAATGGCGCAGGGTGTCGACGACGACATGGCCGGAACCGAGTCCCGTCTCCCGGTGCCCGGACCTGTAGAGGGTCTCGGTTCCCCCGGTGCGGACGCGCTCCTCGGAGAAAACGAGCGAGTCGTCCTGTGTCGGGACCAGCTCGCAGGAGTAGTCGGTTTCGTCGAGGAGGAACTCGAGGGCGATCTTCTCGGTCACCTTCCGGCCGAAGTAGAGGAGCCGGTCCGCTCCATTCCGCACCCCGTAGAGCTGGAGGCCCCCGCCCACCAACTCGCGCAGCAAGCGGAAGACCCCGATGAAGTTGGACTTGCCGGACCCGTTGGCGCCGATCAGGACGTTGAGCGGGCGCAGCTCGACTGTCTGATCGCGGATGGACTTGAAACCGGCGATGCGGATACGGTCGAGGTGCGCCATGAGAGCTGAAAGGGGAGAGCCGGCCCCCTGGCCGGCAGATTATCACAGCCTTCCCCTCTCGCCCCCCTTCCCTCGGAAGAGGGGGGGGGCGTCCCTCACGCAGCCCTCTCCTCCTCCTTCTCGATCGGTGGCAGCAGCCAGGCCAGCACCCAGAGGATGACCACCGGCAGGATCATCACGATCAACGCGGGCAGCAGCCCTTCGCGGGTCGCGAAGCTCATCTTGTAGGTCGTGTAGCCGAGGAAGCTCTTCGAGAAGAGCTGGCCGCCGATCACCACGTTCCAGCGCATCGCGAAGATTCCGATGAGCGTGAGCACCGCCGCCACTCCGTAGATCGTCCGCCGCGCCAGCTCGCTCAGGTGGACGATCTGGGTCAGCCAGAGCAGGCCGATGGGCAGGAGCGTGCCGAGGAAGATCTGGATCACCACCTGCGAGAGGAAGAGGCGCGTGTGCACCATGAAGTCGAGGCTCCGGAAGGATTCGTCCGCTTCATAGATGCGGTGGACGAGGTCGAGCATCTCGAGGGAGAAGTCGACGATGAAGGCATAGAAGAGATAGCGGGCGATCGTGTCGAGGCAGGCGGCGTCCAGCCGGATGCCCCGGAGGGCACAATAGATCATGTAGACGAGGAGCACCGCCGCGATGCCCGAGACGATGGCCGAGAACAGGAAGACGATGGGCATGAGCGGCGTCGACCACCACGGGTTCGCCTTGACCGAGCCGAAGATGAAACCCACGTAGCCGTGCAGCAGGAACGCCGAGGGAATGCCGATGATCGTGATGATCCGCCCGATCTTGGCGTCCAGGGCGAGCGAGCGCTCGCTGAGGTTGTCCGAGCCCAGGGTCAGCACGCGGTAGATCCAGCGCTTGAGGCCCGAGCTGGCGCGGGCGGTGAGCACCAGGTCCTTGCGGTAGTCGAGCCAGATTTCAGTCACCAGGACGGCCATCAGATACCACAGGTAGACGAAACCGAACATGGCCATCGCCGAGCTCGTATGGGGGGTCAGGAACATTTCCAGCGAGCGCTCGGGATGCCCGAGATGGAGCTGCAGCGGCAGCGGTGCGACGAGCAGGAAGGCGAGCGCGGTGAGGAGGGCCAGGCGGTACGTGGGCTTGACCGCCTCCACGTTGAAGACCCGCTCCAGCGACGCGAGAATGAACGCGCCCGCCACGAGGCCGGTGACGTACGGATAGATCACGATGAGGACGCTCCACTGGAGCTCCATCTCGTTGGGATACATGAAACCTTGCACGCCGGGCAGAATGTCTCCCATCGCCGTCTCCCCCTAACGCACCGCGCCGTCGAGGCCGTTGTAATAGACCTTGGCGCCGGTGGCCATCTGTGGCTTCAAGACCTGCACTTTGTGCAGGCGCAGGAGCTCGTGGATCGGATCCTGTGGATTCTTGAGATCCCCCAGCCTCCGCGCTCCGGTGGGACAGGACTCGCAGCAGGCCGTGGTGAGCCCCTTCGTGATGCGGTGGTAGCAAAGGTTGCACTTGTCCACCGTGTTGGTCCGCGGATCGATGTACCGGCAGCCGTAGGGGCAGGCCTGTACACAGTAGCGGCAGCCCAGACAGTATGACTTGTCCACCAGGACGACGCCGTCCGGGCTCTCGAAGGTGGCGCCCACGGGGCAGACCTGCACGCACGGCGAGTGCGCGCAGTGGTTGCACAGCTTGGGCACGAAGAAGCTCTTGCCGGCGTCACCTTCCTCGTATCTCTCGGGGAAGCCGTCGTAGCCGCCGTTCGGCGAGTCCACCGTGGGGTGGTCCTCCGCGTCCAGCGGATCGAGCGGTTTTTTCGGGATGTGATAGCGCTCGACCCAGGTGCGGAAGTAGGCCGGCCCGGCGGGGACGTCGTTCTCGGTCTTGCAGGCGCGGACGCAGTTGCCGCAGCCGATGCACACCTCGACGTCGATGAACATCGCCCACCAGTGATCGGTCATCCGGTAGTTCGGTGCCTGCTCGGGCTGGCCGGCGAGGACGGAGTCCCATGCCAGGGCCGCCGCCCCCGTGAGCAGGAGGAATTTGCCGCTCTGCTCGAGAAAGTCCCGCCGGTTCATCATGGCCGTACCTCCGTCGCGAAGCTCATGATCGATTCACTCGAGGCCGGGGTTGTGCGCCACGTGGCACTCGGTGCAGGACGATCCGCCGGCGTGTTCCGCGGCGTCGACCTGGGGAAATGCCGCCGGCCGGGCGACGTTTTTTTGATGACAGACGGGGCAAAGGGAGAGCGGATCGGGCCGCTTCGCCGCGGTGGCGATGGGATCGGCGGCGTGTGGCGCGAGCGGCCCGTGGCAGGCCTCGCAGTGCACGCCCGCGTGCTTGCCTGTGCGGAGCGTCTGCCGTACGTCGTCGTGGCAGTCACCGCAGGCGGCCGCGCCGGCGAAGCGCGGGAGGCGCTGCCGGTTGTCCTCGAGCGCGCCCGCGCGGTAGTGCCCGAGCTCGCCGAACCCCTTGGGGATGAACGCCGCGCGGAGAGCGAAGAAGGCGGCGATCCCGACGGCGAAGAGCCCCGCGAAGCGCAGGAGATGCTCGGCATCCTTGAAGGTCTGGCGCATGTGTGCACCTCTGGTCAACGGCCCGCCGGGCGCGGCCGGACGATGCGCTTCTCGGTGAGGAAGGTGAGCAGCGTGCGGCCTTCCGGTCCGCCGAGGGGCGCGTGCTCGTAGAGGAGGGTCAAGGTCACGTAGGCGGTGTCACCCGCCGGCACGGCGAACCGGAATTGCTCCGTCCGGCGCTCGTCCGGCCGCAACCGTGAATCCGACACCTCTTTCACGCCACGGACGAAATAGCCGTCGTCGTGCGTGATGGCATTGCCCGCGGCATCCCTGAAGAAGCGGCCGTACGTGCGCTCCGTGTGGAAGGCCGCGCCGGAAGAGGTGGTCACCTCCAGGTGCAGGATCAGGCGCCGGCCGGGCATGCCGGTGGGGACGGCGTGCCCCGCTCCCTTGTTGGTGAGACGGATCGCCAGAGCCAGCTCGTTGCCGGGCCGCTGTGCTTCGATGGTGGCGGTGAGCGCCTTGTGCAATTGGGCCAGGGAATGCCCTCCGGGCACCTCGTGGACGTTCACCGATGCATCGCTGACGCGCCGGACCCGCGGGTCGACGACGTTGGCGGCCGTCCGGCCCATGTGACAGCTCTGGCAGGTGGTCCCTTGCCGGGAGGCCGAGCTCTGCTTCCACTCGGAGAAGGTGGCCAGGATCCGGACGCCCTCCGGATTGACGTATTCGTGGCAGCCGGCACAGGCGAGCGATTGCGTGTGCAGCTCGGAGAAGGCCACCTCGTGGCCCATGGACGCGGTGTCGCGGATCGGTCCGCGTTTGACGGCGCCCAGGTCGAAGGCCAGCCTGGGCGTCCCCTGGCTGGTATCGACCGCGGTGAGGCTGTGGCAGAGCTCGCAGCTCACGCCGTCCCAGGTGGCCTTCTGGCGGAGGTTCGGATCGGCGATCACCTGCAGCATGGGAGCGTGGCAGCCCAGGCAGATCTGCGCGTTGCCGGGACCGTGCTCCCGGCGCGTCCTCCCCAGGGCTTCCTGAAAGACGAGACTCTCCATGGAGCGGGAGTGGGCGGAGCCCTTCCACATGCTGTAGATGTCGCGGTGGCACAAGCCGCACGCTTCGCTCGGCAGCGGCTCGGCGCCCAGGACAGGCGCGGCGAGAAGGAGGATGAGGACCGTGAGGACGAGGGTCACGAGGGTGGACGACCCGGCATCGCGACCGGTGGAGACAGAGCGCATGAAGCACCTCCCACCTGCGGATATGTGGAGCCACCGGCAGGCCCGCCGAAAAGGGGACCACGGTGACGAAACCGCTCGCGATGCCAGTCACGGTCGCGTGGCGAGCCGTGGAGAAAATCCTGGACTGGTCGGTGAGATCATGGAGGTGTCCGCGGACGTTGGCACCGCCTGCCGGGGTGGTCCCGGCCCCGTGGAGGGACTGTGCCGGAGGCCTACCCCGCCATGCCGCCGGGGCCACCCGGAGGGGTGGCGGGCCGGGTGGCTGTCCTTTGGCCGTCCGTGGTCTGCCGGGCGGCCGTTTCCTGCGGATGGCTCGCCGGTGCCCTGCGCCCCGAGAGCTCGGCAGGCACGAGGACGAAGGCGGCGGCGAAGAGAGGGACGAGGAGGGCTCGGCGGGTCATGGCAGATCCTCCATTCTTTTCTCCAGAATACGCCTCTCCGGTGGCCACGGCAATGCGCCGGAGGGTGGGGATGAGGGGTATGATGGAGCTCTCCAGGAGACCGACCCTTGGCCCTTGCCGACACTGTGCCCGACCCCGTTGACCTGCCCTCCTCGTCCCATGCCGCCCGGCCGCTCACGCCGGTCGACCATGCCTGGCTGCGCATGGACCGTCCCTCCAATCTGATGATGATCAATGGCGTCCTGGGCATCTCCGGGACGCCGGACCGGGAGCGGCTGCGCGCCGTCATCGAGGAGCGCCTCCTGGTCCTGCCGCGCTTCCGGCAGAGGATCGTCTACCGCCGTGGCCGGCCGTTCTGGGAGGACGATCCGGACTTCGACCTCGACCGGCACCTCTTCTGGACGCGCCTCCCCGATCCCGGCGGTGACGCGGAGCTCCGGGATCTGATCAGCCGCCTGATCAGCGAGCCCCTCGATCCGCGGCACCCGCAGTGGACCTTCCACCTCGTCGAGAACTACCAGGGCGGCAATTCCGTCTTCTACGGCCGCATCCACCACTGCATCGGCGATGGCGTCGGGCTGATGTTCGTCCTCCTCTCCCTGACCGACCTGACCGAGGACCCGCAGGCCTCCGGCGTCAAGAACCCCTTCACCTCCATGCTCCGCGAGCGTTCGCCCGCCCTGCTCGAAGAGGCCTTCGGCGTGGCCGAGCAGGTGATGCCCGAGGGGATGCGCCTCCTCTCCTCTTCGGCGGAGGCGTTCCGGCGGCTGGGCGGATGGCTCAAGGCCCTCGCCTCCACCGCCGCCCTCGGCCGGCTGATCGCGCTGCTCCCCGATCCCCGCACCGTTTACCGCGGACGCCTCCACGTGGCGAAGCGGGTGGCCTGGACGGACGCCATTCCGGTGGAGGACGTGAAGACGATCGGCAAGGCGCTGGGGGGCACGATCAACGACGTGCTGCTCACCGCGGTGGCCGGGGCCATGGGGCGCTACCTCGAGAAGCGCGGCGGCCGGCGGCGGCCGGGCCTCAACTTCCGGGCCGCGATGCCGGTCAACCTGCGGGCGATGGACAAGATGGCCGACATGGGCAACGAGTTCGGCCTCGTCTTCCTGGCGCTGCCGGTGGGGATCGCCGATCCGGTGGAGCGGCTGCGGGTGCTCCGCAAGCGGGCCTCTGCGCTGCGCAAATCCGCCGAGCCGCTGGTCGTCTACTGGCTCCTGAAGCTCATGGGTCTGGGACCGCTCTGGTTCCATCGCCTGATCGTCGCCATCTTCGGGTCCAAGGCGACGGCGGTGATGACCAACATGCCGGGGCCGAAGCAGCAGCTCTCTCTGGCCGGCCGGCCGCTCGCGGACGTCTTCTTCTGGGTGCCGCAATCGGGCACCGTGGGGCTTGGCTTCGCCATTTGCAGCTACAACGGCCACATCCGCGTCGGCATCGGCACCGACGCCGGGCTGGTCCCTGATCCGGAGACGATCGTGGCGGAATTCCACGCCGAGATCGAAGAGATGGGGCGGTTGGCGGGGGGAGGCTGATTCCAGGCGGATTCGAGGCTGCATTGCCTCGATCCCAAGTGAGTGGTATCTTACTCAACACGGGGGAGTACGCCATGTCTCGTTTTCAAGCTCAGACCAGCACCGTTCTTGACGCAGAGCTTGCCGATCTGCGGGAGCGGCTCGGCTTGCGAGAGAATCAAAAGGCCGACCTCCTCCGAGAGATCGCGATGCTCGCCGCCTGGGTGATCCGGCAGGCCGAGGCCGGGCGCCGGATCGAGGCACGCCGTGGCCGGGATGTCGAGACTCTGCAAAGTCCCGCCCTCGAGCGGTTGAGCCGGAAGCAGGACGAGGGTCTCGGCGTGCGCATCGAGCTGACGGATGCCGAGGTCGGGCGGCTCGCGGAGATCCTGGACCGCGGCTTCGCTCCACCCCCGGCCCTCCGCAAGGCGCTCTCGCGGCTCGCCGACCCGAAACGCCGGCCGCCGCGGCTGCGTTGGAAAGAGTCCGCCGCCTGATCCATGCCCCTCCGAATCGAGGTGCTCGGCCGGCACCATCGACCGTTGCTGGAAGACTTCCGGAACCAGCATTCGTCCCTCATCGACTACCTTCGCCGCTTCGCGTTGCGGCATGCCGAGAAGGATCTCCTCGCCCGTACGTTTCTCGCCCTCGAAGGTGCGCCGGGAGCGGAACGCCTGGCGGGCTACTTTACGCTGGCGACAGCCAGCGTGGAACGGAGCACGGTGGGATCGCTGGAATCCCTCCAGCGGCTTCCCGGTTTTCCGATCCCGGCCGTGCTGCTTGCTCGCCTCGCCGTCGATGAGCGCGCACAAGGTCAAGGTCTCGGCCGATACCTCTTCGAGGAAGCTCTCGGAATGACCCTTCAACTCGCGCACAGCGGTCCGGTTGCGTTCCGTCTCTTCGCGACCGATGCCATTGACGAGGCTGCCGCAAGGTTCTACGAGCGCTTCGGTTTCATTCGGCTGGCGGAGGAGTTTCCCTGCCGGATGGTGCTCGATCTGAGGCCTTTGCTGGGCAAGTGACCGCGGCACCTACATCGACCGGCGGAGCCCGCTCCCGCCGCTCGCCGTCCTCCCGAAGGTTTCCTCCTCCTCACTCCTTCGCCACAGAAGCGCCACGCCGGGGGGCGATGCTGTCTCCGTGGAACGAGAGCGCCGGAGACCCCGCATCCTGTTCATCGGCGGGTCGATCAATCAGACGACCCAGATGCATCAGATCGCCCGCGAGCTGCCCGAGGTCGAGGCTGCGTTTACGCCGTACTACGTGGACGGCTGGCTCGAGCGCGCGCGCCGCGCCGGGCTCCTCGACTTCACCGTGGCCGGCAACAAGCTGCGCCGCCGGTGTGAGGACTATCTCGCCCGTCACGGCCTGCCCGTGGACCCGCACGGCCGGCGCGGTGGCTACGACCTGGTCCTCTCCTGCTCGGACCTCGTGGTGCCCCGCAACCTGAGAAACCAGCGGGTGGTCCTGGTCCAGGAGGGGATCCTCGATCCGGTGGGGTGGCCCTTCCGGCTCTGCCGCCGCCTCCGCTTCCTGCCACGCTGGCTGGCCGGGACGACCACCACCGGTCTGAGCCTGGCCTATGAAAAGTTCTGCGTGGCGAGCGACGGGTACCGCGACCTGTTCATTTCGCACGGCGTGCCGGCCGAACGGATCGTGGTCACCGGCATCCCCAATTTCGACGATTGCCGGAAATACGAGGAGAACGGCTTTCCACTCCGCGGCTTCGTCCTGGTCTGCACGTCGGACGCCCGCGAGACGTTCAAGCGCGACGACCGCGCCGCCTTCCTCCGCCGTGCCGTGGAGATCGCCGCCGGGCGGCCGCTCGCCGTCAAGCTCCATCCCAACGAAAACGTCGAGCGCGCCAGCCGCGAGATCCGCGCGCACGCGCCCGGCGCATCGATCCATGCCACAGGAAATGCCGAGCACATGATCGCCAACTGCGACGTCCTCATCACCCAGTGGTCCTCCACGGCGTTCGTGGGGCTGGCCCTGGGCAAGGAGGTCCACTCCTGCCATGGGAGCGAGGAGCTGCGGCGCCTCCTCCCGCTCCAGAACCGATCCGCGGCCCGCAACATCGCCGCGGTCTGCCGCGAGCTGCTGGCCGTGCCGCGGGAGGCTCCGGAGCCCGCTCCCGCGCCTCCCGCCGCCTGGTTCCGGCTCCCGGCGCTCCTCCCCCGGAGGGCGCAATGAGGCTCCTCGCCGTCGTCCAGGCCCGCACGGGCTCGACCCGTCTCCCCGGCAAGGTCCTTCTCCCCGTGATGGGGGCGCCCCTGCTGCAACGCCAGATCGAGCGGATCCAAGCCGCCCGTACCCCGTTCGAGCTGTGCGTGGCCACCACCCGCTATGCCTTCGACGAGCCGATCCGCGAGCTCTGCCGCCGCATCGGTGTCCCTTGCGTCTCCGGGCATCCCACCGATCTCCTCGACCGTCACATGGAAGCCGGCCGGGCGTACGAGGCGGACGCCGTGGTGAAGATCCCCTCGGACTGCCCGTTGATCGATCCGGAGGCGATCGACCGCGTGCTCGGCGCGTTTCTCGCGGACCCGGATCGCTTCGATTACGTGAGCAATCTCCATCCGGCCACCTGGCCGGACGGTCACGACGTCGAAGTCGTCCCCTTGCCGGTCCTGGAGACCGCCTGGCGCGAGGCGGGCCGGCCGTTCGAGCGCGAGCACACCACGCCCTTCCTGTGGGAACGGCCGGAGCGCTTCCGCCTGGGGAACGTCGCCTGGGAGACCGGCCGCGACCTCTCCATGACCCATCGTTTCACCGTCGACGAGCCCGCGGACTACGCCTTCGTGACCGCCGTCTACGAGGCGCTCTGGACGCCGGAGCGGCCGGTCTTCCGCCTGGCGGAGATTCTGGAGTTTCTGGACGCCCGGCCCGACGTCCTTGCACTCAACAGCCATCTGGCCGGCGTCAACTGGTACCGCCACCATCTGGTGGAATTGCGGACCGTGACCGCGGAGCAGACCCGTGTCTGACCTCGCCGGCCTTCCTGCACTCTCCCTCGCCGTGCGCGAGCACGTCGTGCGGATGGCGACGCGCGGCGGCTGTTTCATCGGCGCCTCGCTCTCCTGCGCGGACCTCCTCGTGCATCTCTATACGCGGGTGCTCGACATCTCTCCGGAGCGGCTGGACGATCCATCGCGCGACTACCTGTTCCTGTCCAAGGGGCACGACGTGCCGGCTCTCTATGCGACGCTCGCCGAGCTGGGCTACATCGAACGCGGGCGGTTGGCCCGTCATCTCTCGCCGGACGATGCGATCTACTGGCATCCGAACCGGGCGGTGCCGGGGGTGGAGTTCCATTCCGGCTCCCTGGGGCATCTCCTCTCGGTCGGTCTGGGCGTGGCCCTGGACATCAAGCTGCGCGGCGGGAAGAACCGGGTGTTCGTGATCCTCGGGGATGGCGAGCTCGACGAAGGCTCGGTCTGGGAGGCCTGCCTGGTCGCCGCGGCGTACCAGCTCGACAATCTGGTCGCCATCGTCGATCGCAACGATTTCCAGGCCAACGCCCGCACCGAGGAGCTGATCCCTCTGGAACCGCTGCCGTTCAAGTTCCAGTCGTTCGGCTGGAGCTGCCGCACGGCCGACGGCCACGATTTCGCCGAGCTGGAGGCCGCCTTCGAAAACCTTCCCTATGCCCAGGGGAGGCCGAGCGTGCTGATCGCGCGCACCGTGCGCGGCAAGGGGATTCCCAGCATCGAGCGCCGCGCCGACCGCTGGTTCGCCAACTTCACGGCCGCGGAGGTCGAGGCCCTGCTCGGCGAGCTGCGCGGCGAGGCCGCGGCGACCCTGGTCAGCGAAGGAATGGTGGTGCGATGAGATACGCAGACGCGCTGCGCACCCAGGCGCTCCGCCGCGACGAGGTGATCGTGCTCACCGCGGAAAACCGCGCGCCGATCCGCGACCTGCCTCCCTCTCTCGGTCTGCGCTTCATCGACGTGGGCATCTGCGAGCAGACCCTGATCGGCGCCGCCGCCGGCCTCGCCCTGCGTGGCCGGGTACCGGTGGCGCACGCCCTGGCGGCCTTCCTCACCATGCGGGCCTTCGAGTTCATCCGCACCGATCTGGGCATCGCCCGCCTGCCGGTGAAGCTCGTGGGCTACGTCCCCGGCTTCCTCTCCGAAGCGAACGGACCGACCCACCAGGCGATCGAGGACGTGGCGCTGATGCGGGGCATCCCGAACATGCGGGTGGTCTGCCCGGCGGACGAGGACGAGCTGGCCGAGGCCCTCCCCGTGCTGCTCGACGATCCCTCGCCCTGCTATGTCCGCTACAACCACCTGCCGCCGGCGGTCGAGCACCGCGCGCCGTTCGCCCTGGGCAAGGCCGAGGTCCTCACGGAGGGCGGCGGCGTCGCGCTCCTCACCTATGGCTTTCTCCTGCGCGAGGCGGCCGTCGCGGCGCGCCTTCTGGAGGAGTTGGGCGTGCCGGTCCGCCTGGTCAACCTGCGGACCCTGGCGCCGGTGGACGAAGCGGAGATCGTGGCCGCGGCGCGCGGCACGGAGCTGCTCGTCACGATCGAAGACCACTTCGCCACCGGCGGCCTCTATTCCATCATCGCCGAGGTCCTGCTGCGGCACGGCGTGGCCGCCCGCGTCCATCCGATCCACCTGGGCGACCGCTGGTTCACCCCGGCGCTCCTGCCCGGGATTCTCGAACATGAAGGTTTTTCAGGCCCTCGCCTGGCCGACCGGGTGCTGGCCGCGTTGGCCCCTCACCCCCGTCCCCTCTCCCATCCCCTCCCTCCCGACCGGGAGAGGGGCGCCCCCTCCCATCTCTTCCGGACAGGTCTCCCCCTCTCCCGGCAGGGTGGGAGGGGATGGGAGAGGGGGCCGGGGGGTGAGGGGCCTCGGAGCTGACCATGCCCAATGGAATTCGCTGCAACGAAACCTTTCCCCGGATCACCGCGTCCGACGCCTTGTGGGAGCGCGCCGCCGGCTTGATTCCGGCGGGGACACAGACCCTCGCCAAAGGCCCGGGCCAGTGGGTGCGCGGCGTGGCGCCCAAATACCTGCGGCGCGGCAAGGGCTCGCACGTCTGGGACGTGGACGGCAACGAATACGTCGACTACAGCATGGGCGTCGGGCCGATCTCCCTGGGCTATGCCTATGAACGGATCGATCAGGCGATCCGCGCCCAGCTCGCCGACGGCATCACGTTTTCGCTG
>Ga0062379_10000204_pt1 | contig 11252 bp, 12 predicted proteins | sample DOMMetBare2Fresh_2_FD_59484 | JGI IMG/M metagenome (GOLD analysis project Ga0062379, IMG submission 59484) | Wetland sediment microbial communities from St. Louis River estuary, USA, under dissolved organic matter induced mercury methylation -... | ecosystem: Environmental > Aquatic >...
TCGCCCTGGCTTGGCCGAATCACGTCCACCATCGGCAAGCTCTCGCGTGGTTTCTTGAGAACCAAGCCCGGGGCTGGGCGACCTTCGGCGCCGACCCAAGGTGACGGTCCCTCCAGGCCCAGCTTCAGAGCACGGCCGGAGTCGGTCTCCGTCGCCCACGCCACGAAAGGCCCAGATGTCCCCGGAGAACGTCTGCCCGGTGGCCTGTTCCAAGCCCTTCAATAAATTGGCCCGGGCCTCACCGACCACGAAGGGAGACTTCAGCAGATCCACGTAGATCTGCTCAACCCGTACCGGGTGAGGCGCCGGTCTCTGGTCAGGGCTCCTGCTTCACGGCATCGCCGCCGGGCGGGTGGTGTTTGGCTTCGAACGCTCTCATTCGAGCCACGAGCTTCCAGGGAGAAGGCTCTCCAGGGCGCTTGCGATCTCCGCTCTGGACGCCTTGTACTGGGAGCGTAGGACCCAAACGATCTCGCAGAGGACAGGGCCACTGAGGAAGACCGTCTCGCCGGCATCGGCGGCTCCGCGGAGGAGCCTCTCGGCCTCAGCCGCCTGGCTGGGATCGTCCTGCACCAGAAGGCGGACGATGACGTTCGTACGGCATCGCCGCTGGGTGGGTGGTATTTGGCTTCGAACGCTCTCATTCGCGCCACGAGCTTCCAGGGATCATGGTCGCATTCGGCTGAGATTGCAGCGCGAATTGAGCGAATCTCCGCGATCTCGGGGTCGTCATCGGACGGCAGAGTTTGCTCGATGGGCGTGGCATTCATGCTGAGAGCGGCGTTGGCGAGTCGGGCAGCCGATGGGGCTCACCGATAGCTTTGGAGGTATCTCACGGTGTTCCACATCTCCGCCGCCGAGACGGCTTCGAGCAGGTTGCAGACCCGGCGGAAAAGCTCGCCGACCTCGCGGCGGCTGAACTGGGGGGAGATCACGATCCCAGCGTGTTCGCGCCCGGCCTTGTGCCACCGGCGGGCCAGCTCGGTGAAGTCGTCACGATTGAAGGTGAGAAGGGTCCAGCGGCGGCTCGCCGCGAAGGCGAGTTGCTCCTCGTCCGAAAAACCCTTCGTTCCCACACCGAGAGCACTCTCGGCGCCATGGCCGCGTTCCCGGAGGAGCAGGGCCAGTCGGTCGGTGATGTCTTCGTCGGTGTAGAGAAAGATCGAGAGCTGCTCGTCCCCACCCATCATCCAGACGAATCGCGAAAGCGGAGCACGCCATTCGTATCGAGCGTGGCGTCCGCACGGTCCAGGACATTGCCCAGCTCGTTCGCCTCGATCTCCGCGGCGATCTCCGAACGATGGTCCGTGTAGTAGCCGATGGCATCCTGGAGAGCGGCAGGTGCCACATGATGGTAGGTGGCGGCAATCTCCTCGAAGGGTTCACCCCGGAGGAGGAGCTCGGCAATCGTTCTGACCGAGATCCGCGTCCCACGAACACGCGCGCGGCCTCCGCACACTCCTTCCGTCTGCACCACATACGGATGACGGCTCGGCAACGTTACGGTGGCGGATCGAGCGGGTAGAGGCGTCATGGTTGGGTCTCCGGAACCTTCAGTAGAAGGACTATAGCACAGCATTCCACGACCCGCAGCCCCGGGATGGTCCGGCTCGTCGCGGCATCGCGCGACGCCTCAGCCCCCGGCCCCGGAGGCGTAGGGTCCCCATTCTGTCCCTTCAGAGGACCTCAGGCCCTCGCTCTCGCGCTACTGCCGCCTATACGGCCCAAGGTAAGCGTTGCGGGTTTTGCGATTGAGCCGTCATCGTAATGGCCTTCTGTCCACGACAGCGTACTGACCGAGACCGTACACAAGAAGCAAATAGACCGCGTTCAGTCGTTCAGTGTGATCCTCTGAGTCGTCCTCAATGGCTGTGAGCCAGAACCAAGGCCCTTTGCATGAGCAGTGGTGCTCGTCCTCGTCATCGAGTACGATTCTGTCGCCGCAGCCCCAGCACCAGACGTTGAAGCGGTGGCACTCGTCGCACTTGGAAGTTGCGAAAATCACCCAGACGCCGTCGATGGAGAGGGCCAAGGTAGCATCCCATAGAACCATGCCGTTGCATGATGTATGAGAGCATGGATCCCAATCCATAAGGTTGAGTGATTCGAGGTCAGCCAGAGGGACAAGCCGTATGGTAATCGCATCTTGCGCGCGGCGGAGCGCGGCAGCCGTGTGTCCGTTAGGGCACACGAGGACGCCGCGATGTGCCTGAACATCTCTCATCATGCCCTCGAACGCCTCGACCTGTGGCACCAGCCGTTTTCGTACGTGGCGATCTCCGAGTGGAGGGGGGCCTATGTCAAAACCGTAAAGCCGGCCTCTCCGACCAAACCGCCATCGAAGCTATAGGTGGTTCGGGCACCCTGAGCCCTGGCCTTGAAGCCGATCAAGAAATCCGCAAAGTCCGCCCGGGTCCGCCGGTAGGCGTCGAGTGCGCTCTGGCTCAGGGCCCGGTCATCGAAATCGAACAGACTGTTGTGGAGAAGGCTCTCCAGGGCGCTTGCGATCTCCGCCCTGGACGCCTTGTACTGGGAGCGTAGGACCCAAACGATCTCGCAGAGGACAGGGCCGCTGAGGAAGACCGTCTCGCCAGCGTCGGCGGCTCCGCGGAGGAGCCTCTCGGCCTCAGCCGCTTGGCTGGGATCGTCCTGCACCAGAAGGCGGACGATGACGTTCGTGTCGAAGGCAATCAAGCTTCGGGCTCTCCCTTGAACCTCCGGACGACCTCCCGGCGGATGGCGTCGTCCATCTCCTCAATGGTCACGGGCCGTTCCGGGGCGAGGTGATGCAGGAGGCCGGGGAGCCGGCCGAGACGATCGTGGGGCTCGGGGCGAAGCACGACCCGGCCCTGATCGTCGAGCTCGATGACCAGGAGATCCCCCTCCTTGAGCCCCAGGCGATCCCGAATCTCCTGCGGGATCGTGACTTGCCCTTCCGAGGTGAGTGTGCTCGTCCTCATCCGTAGCTCCAAGCCAGAGTATACAACCCGGGAGCAGGTGTGAGCTGCCCGGTAGCCTTCCGTGGAGGGGCTCGGTTGCATCAGCTCTCAGGCTCTCCCTTCCCCTGTTTCAGGCGGAGAGTCTGGCGAAGGATGTGAAGAGTCGCCCGATCCTTGTCTCGGTTGGCCTGCTCCTTCGACAGAATGATCGTCTCCAGCCCCAGGACCCGCACAGTGACGCCTGCGACCTCCGAAACCAGCGTGTCGTTGAACAAGTCTGCGTACGACAGCCCCGCCCCGATCGTTTCCATGACATCGAGAGACCCCAACGAGGTGACCAGTCGGTGCGTTCGAAAGGAGGAGAGCTTGTCCGCATCGGGGACGATGTGCCGGCCGGCCGGGTCGAGATAGCGCGCATCGATCTCCAGGAGAGCAGGCAACAGACGCTGCCGATTCTCGGCAGTCTTCAAAAAGACGATGTCGAGATCAAAGGTAAAGATCGGAGCACCCTGGACGATGGCTGCCAAACCGCCAACGAGGATGAACTCCACCTCGTGCCGGGACAAGACCTTCAGGATCTCGATGAATTTAGGAGCGGAGTCCATTTCGGAGCATCACGACACCATCGACAAACTCTTGCGCCACTTCGACGCGCTGAGTGGGGGTGAGGCTGAGCATCCAGAAAATGACGTGGTCATCGTCCCCTTCCCAGACGTGTGGCTTCAAGGCATCGGGCTCGATGCCGAGGGTCGCCTCGTCGATGGGCCGGGCAGAATCGGCCGGGTGGCTCATGGATCCATGATAGCAGGCCCGCATGCCCGCTTCAGACGTACTGGATCCACTGCCTGATGATGCCTTCGAGAGCGGCCCGTCTGGCGACGATGTCGGCCATGTCGGCGAGCTCGATCGCCGCGCGATCTTTCGCGAGCCACTTCAACAGCTTCTCCGGATCCTCGATGGTCACACCCCCCGGTGGAAGGTCCCGGACCTTGGCCCCCAGGTGAAGGATGAGGCCGATCCCGCCTTTGGCGCGAAGATTGGTCGTCGCGAAGTACTCGGCCGTGCGGAAGCTGGGGGCGTTCCACTTGACGCCTTCGGCGATCGCCGGATCGGCGCCAAGGATGATGCTGCGGACCGCTTCGATCTCGGCTTTGAACGGATGCTCCAGCGTGCGCATGAGCTCGTCGACGGCCTTCGTCGTGTCGGCGGCGGTGCTGTGTGGGGCGGGTTTGGGTTTTGCGGGTGCCATGGTGCCGATACAATATCCTCTCTCCGCGGCGATAGGGAGCGGAAGGAGGGTACGGCATGACCGAGGAGGCGCGGCTCATCGAGAAGCTCCGGCGCATCGAGGCCCTGTTCGCCAGGCCGGGGACGGAAGGGGAGCGCATCGCGGCGGAACGGGCGCGGGAGCGGATCCGTGCGCGTCTCCGCGAGGTCGAACAGGAAGATCCGGCCATCGAGTATCAGTTCTCCCTGGCGGATCAATGGTCGCGGCGCCTCCTGATCGCCCTGCTGCGGCGCTACGGCCTCACCCCCTACCGGCGCCGCGGGCAGCGCCGGACGACGGTCATGGCCCGGGTGTCGAAGAAGTTCGTCGACGAAACCCTGTGGCCGGAATTCCAGGCGCTCCAGGCGACGCTGCAGGACTACTTCGACGACTTCACGTCCCGGATCGTCGCCGAGGTCCTCAACGCGGACACGCGGGATGCGGAGGACCGGTGAGGCGGTTCGTGGGGGATCGGGTAAAATCCACTCATCATGCCGATGCGTGTCCGACAGGACCTTGAGAGAGCGCAGCCGTCCCGAGCCTCCGGGTCGCCTTCCTCCGGCTTTGCGGTCAGCCCCTTCCAGCAGAAGGCTCCGCCCGGGCCGGCCACGGCTCTGCCGGGCGCGGGGCCCGCGTCAGTCCTGCCTCCCGCCGAGAGCCCGCGGGAGGCGGTCGAGAAGCTCGCGCGGCAGCGGTTCGGCCCGATCACCTTCGAGGGCGAGCAGCACTACGTCCGCTACCGGATTCAGAACGGCCATGTGAAGCTGGGGATCAATCCGGAGTGGCGGGATCTCTCCGACATCCTGCGGGCGCTCGACTTCCGGGAGGCCGGCGGCGGGGCCATCTCGCAGGAGGTGAATGAGCTCCGGGCCAAGTCCGTGCAGACCCTGCAACGGCTCGACCAGTTGCTCCGGTTCCGCAACCTGGAAGGACGCCAGCTCTCGATCGAGGAGCAGATCGGGGCTGCGCAGCAGATCGCCGGGCTGTTCGGGGCCCTCGCCGAGCGGACCGGGGGCCTGGACATCTACGGCGGTACTCTCCATGGGAACGGAGCCCAGGACACCGACGTCGTCGGCTTCGATCGACAGGCCGTGGTCCAGCCGGGGCCGCTCATCGACCCCGCGCCGTTCTTCGACCCGGACGAGCCCGTGATCCCGCCGATGGCGGTCGAAGCCAGCTCTCCGGACCAGGGGATGGCGGTCGAGGCAAGCGCTCAGCATTCCGGGAGCGGTATGGCGGTCGAGGACGAAGCGCAGATGAAAGCCGACGGTCCCCTGCCGCTCCTCGGGCGGGAGGCGGCGCGGCAGGTGCGGGACGTTCAACGGGGCGGCCAGCCCCTGTCCCGCGAGCTGCGCGGTTTCTTCGAGGCGCGCTTCGGCACCTCCCTGGCCCATGTCCGGCTGCATGCCGACGCGGCCGGGGACCGGGCGAGCCGGCATCTCAACGCCCGCGCCTTCACCCTGGGGAGCCATATCGCCGTCCGCCGCGACCAATACGCGCCGCACAGCACGGTGGGCCGGTGGCTGATCGCCCATGAGCTGGCGCATGCGCTTCCCGCCGGCCGGCGAGGTGCCGGAGGGCCGCCCCGCCTGGGCGGGACCCGGGACCGCGCCGAGCTCGCCGCGGATCGCACCGCCGACGCCGTCATGGCCGGTGCCCTGCCACCCGGGGAGATGGGCGGCGCGGCAGCGGACGGGGTGGTCCGCCGGGCGCCCCCTACGGGCACCGCGGCCGATCCGATCAAGATCGTCTTCTTCAAGACCAAGGGGATTTACAAGAATTTCCAGGCCACCGGCTACAGCGGCGCCCTCGAGACGTTCAAACCCTTCGAGACCAATGAGCTGCCCACGCCCAAAATGAGGACCCCGGCCGCGAACGTGGGCGCGACGGCGGTCAACAAGCAGGTCGGTGGCAGCGGGCCTCTCGTCAAGGGCGTGGAAATCGGCGTCACCGATCCGAACACCACGTTGAAGGGACAGATCCTCCAGCGCATTCTCTCGCCCAACCGCTGGGCCGAGGGGATCTTCAAGACCGTCCTCAGGCAGCGGGATTTCGACTGGACCAACTTCGCTCCCGACCACCTCCACGACCTCGCCATGTCGGGACCCGACCAGTTTCCCAATCTGTGGCCTCTCGATTCGACCGTCAACGGCCTGGCCAACCAGACCTACCAGCAGAAGGTCCAGTACCTCGACGCCGCCGGCGCCGTCAAGACCAATGCCGTCTCCTTCCTCACCAACAAGTACTTCTTGGTGACCCGCTTGCAGAAGCCGTAGGAGGGCTCCCCAGAGTCCCGGCAAAGGCGTCCGGAGCCGGTGCCTTCCTCCGCCCAAAGACCCTCACCCCCGTCCCTCTCCCACACGCACTCCCCCCACGCGGGAGAGGGGCGCCACCTCCCAAAACCAAAGAAGAAGCCGTCCTGAACGGCGAAGGGCGGGGGCATCCGGTTCCCCCTCTCCCGGGTGGGTGTGAGTGCGTGTGGGAGAGGGGGTCAGGGGGTGAGGGTCCTCACAGCTCCGGCTCCGCACGACTTTGACGGGTCCCTCGCCCCCCTTGACGCCTCCTATACAATAGCCCCCTTCCGCGGGACCTCTCCCGCGGGCTCACCCGGTCAAGACCCGAGGTCTCCGATGACGGATTCGCGCTTTCCCGACGTGCCCGGCGGCTATCCCTTCCCCGCCCTCGAGCTGGAGGTTCTGGAGGAATGGAAGCGCGGGCGCATCTTCGAACAGTCCCTCTCCCGGCCGGCCCCGCAAGGAGACTTCGTCTTCTTCGAGGGACCGCCGACGGCCAACAACGTCCCGCACGTGGGGCATGTGGTCACCCGGGCGATCAAGGACCTCTTCCCCCGCTACCGCACCATGCGGGGCTTCCACGTCGAGCGCAAGGGCGGCTGGGACACCCATGGCCTGCCGGTCGAGATCGAGGTGGAGAAGCGGCTCGGCTTCACCGGCAAGCAGCAGATCGAGGCGTATGGCATCGAGAAGTTCAACCGCGCCTGCCTGGAGAGCGTCCACACCTACGAGAAGCAGTGGCGCGCCATGACCGAGCGGGTCGGCTTCTGGCTCGACCTGGACAACGCCTACTACACCTACACCAACACCTACGTCGAGTCGGTGTGGTGGGCGCTCGCCGAGCTGTGGAGGAAGGGGCTGCTGAGCGAGGGGTACAAGATCCAGCCCTACTGCGCGCGCTGCGGCACCACGCTCTCCAGCCACGAGGTGGCGCAGAACTACAAGGACGTGGACGATCCGTCCGTCTGGGCGCTCTTCCCGGTCCGCCCCGGCCAGACCCTGCGCACCGTCGACGGCGCGGAATGGACGGCCGGCGGCGGGCTCCGGCTGATCGCGTGGACGACGACGCCCTGGACGCTCACCGCCCACGTCGGCCTGGCGGTCCATCCGGAGCTGGTCTACCGCGTCGTCGCCCATCCCGATCCGGCGCGGGCGGACGAGCTGTTCCTGATCGGGGACTCCCTGGAGAAGCCGGTCCCGCTGGTCGTCGAGATCGAGGGCGAGCGCAAGCAGGCCGATCTGCGCGATCAGCCGGCGGTCGCCCGCTTCCGCGGCAAGGACCTGGAAGGGCTCCGCTACGACCGTCCGTTCCCGATCCCACGGGAAGGGTGGGACGGCCTCGTCCGCGGCGAGCTGGCCGCAGGCGCGGAGTATGACGGGCCGTCCGACGAGCGCGGCTGGGGCGTGGTCCTCGGCAACTACGTGACGGCGAGCGACGGCACCGGGCTCGTCCACACCGCGCCGCCGTTCGGCGAGGACGACTTCAAGACCGGCCAGACGTACAACCTGCCGCTCATCCTGTCTGTCGACGGCGAGGGAAAGATCCGCGCCAAGCCCGGTCTGGAGGCGTTCGCCGGGCTCTGGTTCAAGGACGCCGATCCGAAGATCCTCCAGGATCTGAAGAGCCGCGGCCTGCTCCTGCACACCGAGCGCTACCGCCACAGCTATCCGTTCTGCTGGCGCTGCGACCGGCCGCTCCTCTACTACGCCACGACGAGCTGGTTCGTCAAAACGACGGCCGCGAAGCAGGCGCTGGTGGACAAGAACAAGGAGATTCACTGGCATCCCGAGCACATCGGTGAGGGCCGGTTCGGCAACTGGCTCGACAACGTGGTCGATTGGGCCTTGTCGCGGAAGCGTTACTGGGGGACGCCTCTCCCGGTCTGGCGCTGTGGGAGCTGCGCGCACACCACGGCCATCGGCTCGTACGAGGAGCTGTTCGCCGCCTCCGGCCGCGACCGGCCCGCGGATCTCTACGATTCCGCGCAGTTCGATCCACACCGCCCGTTCATCGACGAGGTGACCTGGGCGTGCTCGAAATGCGGTGAGGGGACCATGCGCCGCGTCGAAGAGGTGATCGACGCCTGGTTCGACTCGGGCTCCATGCCTTTCGCCCAGCACCACTATCCGTTCGAGAACCGCGAGCTGATCGACGGCCGCAAGCAGTTCCCGGCCGACTTCATCTCGGAGGCGGTGGACCAGACGCGCGGCTGGTTCTACACCCTCCACGTGCTCGGCGTGCTCCTCTTCGACTCGGTGGCGTACGAGACCTGCATCGTCCTCGGCCATATCAACGATGAGCAGGGACGGAAGATGTCGAAGCGGCTCGGTAACGTGGTGGCGCCGATGGAGGTGATCGAGGAGACCGGCGCCGACGCGCTGCGCTGGTACTTCTACGTCAGCAATCCGGAGCTGCCCTCGCGCTTCTCGGCACGGCTGGTGCGCGAGGCGGCCCAGAAGCTCCTGCTGCCGCTGTGGAACGCGCTGTCGTTCTTCACCATCTACGCGAACCTGGACGGCTGGCGCCCCTCGTCCGGCCTCGCCTCCGGTCAACTGCCTGCCTTCGAGGCGCGGCCGGCGCTCGACCGCTGGATCCTCCTGCGGCTCGACCGGCTCACCGGCGAGCTCACGGAGCGGCTGGAGGCTTATGAGCCCACCGCGGCGGCGCGGGCGATCGAGGAGCTGCTCGACGACCTGACGAACTGGTACATCCGGCGCAGCCGCTCCCGGTTCTGGGCGCCGGACGGCCAGGGAGATTCTGTTGACAAGGAGAGCGCCTACCGCGCGCTCTACGAGGTGTTGACGACCCTCGCCCGGCTCCTCGCGCCGTTCACGCCGTTCGTCGCCGAGGTGCTCCACCGCCACCTCGTGCGCAGCCAGGCCGCGGGGGAGACGGGTGTGGCGAGCATCCATCTGGAGGACTGGCCGGTCCCGTCGGGAGACCGGCACGACGAGGCGCTGGAGCAGGGGATGGCGGCGGTCCTGCGCATCGTCCGCCTCGGCCATGCCGCGCGCAACCTGCACGGGCTGAAGACCCGCCAGCCGCTCGCCGCGGTCACCCTGGTGACCGCCGACGAGAAGCTCCCGGGTGTGGTGATGCCCTACGCCGACGTCCTCAAGGATGAGCTGAACGTCCGCGACATCCGCTGGGCGGCGGAGCGCGGCGAGTACGTCCACCACGAGGTGCGCCCGATCTTCCCCAAGACCGGACCGCGTTTCGGCAAGAAGATGCCGGAGGTCAAGCGGGCGCTGGAGGGCGGCGACGGCGACGCCCTCGCCGCCGAGCTGGAGCGCACCGGCCGGCTGACCATCCAGCTCTCCGACGGCCCGGCCGAGCTCTCCACAGAGGAGGTGGAGGTGCGGCTCGTCGAGCGCGAGGGGATGGCCACGCAGGGCGACCGCGAGCTGCTGGTGGCCCTCGACACCCACGTCACCCTCGAGCTGGCCCGGGAGGGGCTGGCGCGGGAGTTCGTCCACTTCGTCCAGCAGGAGCGCAAGAATCTGGGGCTGGACTACGCGGACCGTATTCGTGTTTCCTACACGGCAGACGCCGAGATGCAGGCAGCCGTTGACGCAAACCAGGAGTGGATCCAGGGCGAGACGCTGGCCGTCTCGATCGCAGGAGACTCCGGAAACGAGCTGTCTTTGCGGCTCGAGAAGGTCTGAGGAGGGGGACTCTCATGGCGGGAATCTTCAAGGCATACGACGTGCGCGGGATCGTTCCCACGCAGCTCGACGAGACGATCGCGCGGCAGATCGGCCTTTCTTTTCAGCACGTGCTGGACGCGGAAGACCGCGCCAACGGCAACACGGTGGTGGTGAGCCGTGACATGCGCTCGCACAGCCCCGGCCTGGCCACTGCGCTCATCGAAGGGCTCACCGCGGCGGGTCTCGACGTGCTCGACATCGGCCTCGCCACCACGCCGATGAACTATTTCGCCACCGGCCATACCCGGGCGGCGGGCGGCGTGCAGGTGACCGCGAGCCACAATCCGGCGCAGTACAACGGCCTCAAATTCAGCCGCCACGGAGCCCGCCCGGTCTCCGGAGACCATGGGATCGCGCTGATGGAGGCGAAGGTGGCCTCCGGCGACCTGCCGCGCGCCGATCGCCCCGGCACCGTCTCGGCCGGCACCATCTTCGACGCCTACCGGAGCCACGTCCTCTCCTTCCTCCGGCACAAGGAAGGCCGCCGGCTCAAGGTTGCCGTGGACGCCGCCAACGGCATGAGCGTCATCTACAAGCCGATCCTGGAGGAGCTGGGGATCGAGCTGATCCCGCTCTACTTCGAGCTCGACGGCAGCTTCCCCAACCACGAGGCCAACCCGCTCAAGGAGGAGAACCTCCACGACCTGATGCGCCTCGTCGGAGAGAGCGGCGCCGACCTCGGCGTGGCCTTCGACGGCGATGCGGACCGCGCGGCGTTCATCGACGAGAAGGGCGTCGCGATCGGCAGCGACCTGATGACCGGGCTCATCGGCGGCGAGCTGCTGAGCCGCGAGCCGGGCAAGGCGGTGCTCTACGACCTCCGCTCGTCGCGCGCGGTCGCCGAGTACATCGAGGAGAAGGGGGGCGTCCCCGTCCGCGAGCGCGTGGGCCATTCGTTCATGAAGGCCACGCTGCGCAACCGCGACGGCATCTTCGGCGGCGAGCTCGCCGGCCACTACTACTTCCGCGACAACTTCTACGCCGACTCGGCGATCCTCGCGGTCATCGAGGTGCTGAACCTGCTGCGCGAGACCGGCAAGACCC
>Ga0062379_10000205_pt1 | contig 11248 bp, 8 predicted proteins | sample DOMMetBare2Fresh_2_FD_59484 | JGI IMG/M metagenome (GOLD analysis project Ga0062379, IMG submission 59484) | Wetland sediment microbial communities from St. Louis River estuary, USA, under dissolved organic matter induced mercury methylation -... | ecosystem: Environmental > Aquatic > Freshwater...
CTTCACGGTCACCCGCTACTCGGTGGAGGAGAACAAGGGGAACGGCGACCTCTGGCTCGTGCCGACCGACGGCAGCGCGCCCCCCCGGCGGCTGACCTGGAACGAGGGGACCGACGGCTCCCCCGCCTGGAGCCCGGACGGCTCGCGCCTCGCCTTCGTCTCCAAGCGCGGCGACGGCCCGCCGCAGCTCTACGTCCTGCCGCTCGCCGGGGGTGAGGCGCAGCCGGTCACCAAGCTGCCGGTCGGCGTCCAGGCCCCCAAGTGGTTCCCGGACGGCAAGCGCATCGCCTTCATGGCGTCCACCTGGTCCGACCTGAACGACGACTGGGACGCGGTCAAGAAGCGGACCGACGAGCAGAAGAACGACAAGACGCAGGCGAAGATCAGCGACACGCGCGTGCTCCGCTACTGGGACGAATACCGTACCGACGGACGGCGGACCCACGTCTTCTCCGTCGACCTGGAGAGCCAGAAGGTGCGCGACCTGACCCCGGGCCTCGACCGGTTGATGGATTTCCAGTCGGCCGACAGCAACTGGGACCTCTCTCCGGACGGCAAGGAAATCGCCTACGCCGCCAACTCGACCGAGTCCCCGTTCTTCACCTTGAACTCCGATCTCTGGGTGCAGCCGATCGATCCGCCGGGCCCGGCGCGCAACGTCACCACCGACAACCGGGCGGACGACGGCTCGCCGCGCTACTCGCCGGACGGCCGGTTCATCCTGTTCGCGCGCGGCTCGCGCCCCGAGATCGATTCCGACTTCTCCCGCCTGGCGCGCTATGACCGCAAGAGCGGGGCCATCCAGGTGCTGCTCGAGACCTGGGATCAGGCTCCCAACAACTGGACCTTCACGCCGGACGGCCAGACCGTGGTCTTCCACGCCGAGGCGCGCGGCCGGGTGAACGTCTACTCTCTGCCCCTCGCCGGCACGGCCACCGCGCCGCGCCTGGTCGCCGCGGGCGGCACCACCGGCGGTGTCGAGGTGGGGCCGGGCCCGGGCGGCGATCCGCTGGTCCTCTTCACCCGCAGCTCGATGCTCCAGCCGGCCGAGCTCTACGCCGTCCCCCTCTCCGGCGGCGAGGCGAAGGCGCTCACCTCGTTCAACGCCACGCGGCTGGCCGATCTCGACCTCGGCAGTGCCGGCGAAGCGACCTTCACCGGCGCCGGGGGCGACACGGTGCACATGTTCCTCGCCTTCCCCCCCGGCTTCGACCCGAAGAAGAAGTGGCCGCTCCTCCACCTCATCCACGGTGGCCCGCACGGCGCCTTCCAGGACGAGTTCCACTACCGGTGGAACGCCGCCCTCTTCGCCGCGCCGGGGTACGTGGTGGCGCTGGTGAACTTCCACGGCTCGACCGGGTATGGACAGGCCTTCGCCGATGCGATCCTGGGCGCGCATGGCGACAAGCCGTTCGAAGACGTGATGAAGGCGACCGACCACCTGATCGCCCAGGGGTACGTCGACGAGAAGCGGATGGCGGCGGCGGGCGGCTCCTACGGCGGCTACCTGGTCGACTGGATCATGGGCCACACCGACCGCTTCGCCGCGCTGGTGAGCCACGCCGGCGTCTACGACCTGATGGCCCAGTTCGCCTCCGACGGCACCTGGGGGCGCGCCAACAACTACGGCGCGGCACCATGGACCGATCCCGCCCGCGTCGACCTCTGGTCCCCGAGCCGCTACGCGAAGAATTTCGTGACGCCGACGCTCATCCTGCACGGCGAGAAGGACTACCGCGTGCCGGTGACCCAGGGGATCAACCTCTACGGCGTGCTGCAGGGCAAGGGCGTGCCGTCGCGGATCGTCATCTTCCCCGATGAGAACCACTGGGTGCTGAAGCCCCAGGCGGCGCTCCTGTGGTGGAAGGAAGTCTTCGCCTGGCTGGACAGGTACATCGGGAAGGGGGCGGGGAAGGCGAGCTGAGGAGGGGAAAGGACGACAAGGACATCAAGGACGACAAGGACGACAAGGACCACAAAGGACGGCAGGCCCCCGGATCCACGGTTTCGTCCTTGCTGTCCTTGAAGTCCTTGTCGTCCCTGGTTTTCACCCCCCCGCCAGCGCCTGCAACGCCGCCAGGCTGCCGTTGAACACGTCGAGGTCCACCGCTCCGGTGACACCGGCGACCGTGCCGCTCTCCGAATACTGCCAGAAGGCCCAGCTCGTCCAGCCCGCGGGGAGGCTCGGGCTCTGCGCGCCGTACTCGGCGATCCAGAGCGGGTAGCTCCCGAAGGCCGAGGTGCCGAGGGTCTTCCAGAAGCCGGAGTCGGTGTAGAGGATCGGCACGCGGCCGGTTCCCGTCTCCACCACGGTAAGCCAGGTCTGGAGGTCCTGCACGGCCTGGGCGGCGCTCTGCCCTCCGGCGATCCTTTCGATGTCGACGACGGGCGGCAGGTCGCCCGGCGCGAGCTGGACCGCGGCCAGGAAATTCTGCGCCTGCGCGGCCGGATCGTCGTTCGTCTCATAGAAGTGATAGGCGCCGCGCAGCAGCCCCGCGGCCTTGGCGCCGCTCCAGTTGGCGGCGAAGTTGGGATCGGTCCAGGTGATTCCGTCCGTCGCCTTGATGAACGTGAACAGCTTGCCGGCCCCTGCGACCTGGGTCCAGTCGATGGTCCCTTGCAGATGGCTCACGTCGATCCCCTGGGGTTGTCCGTTCATGAGCTCTTCACCTCGCTCATCAGCGCCAGCGTATTGCCTTCGGAATCCTGGAAGAACGCCAGCCAGAGCTCGTGATCGGGCATCTTCGCCGCCCGGTGCGGCGCGGTGCGGAAGACGACGCCGCGCTCCAGGAAGGTGGCATGGGTGGCCTGGATGTCGTCGACCTTGAAGTAGAGGATCGATGCCGGATGATCGAATTCCTCGGCGCTCGGGACCCCCACCATGAGGCGGATGCCGCCGCAATCGAAGAACGCCATCTGGGGTGGCGCCTCGAACAGGAACGGCAGGCCGAGCGCGTCGCGGTAGAACGCGACCGCGCGGGGAAGGTCGTGCGCGGTGATCGAGATCTGGCCTATCTGCATGGGTGTGCCCCTCCTCTCCTCCGGTGCATCGGTTGCGGGAAGTATCTCACGCCCGCAAGTGGGCCAGCTCGCCCGCCACCGCCTCCTGGGTGCGGGCGGCCAGGGCGGCGCGCTCGTCGCGCGTCATCCCCGTGGTGGGAATCGGCTCCCCGATGGTGATCCGCACCCGCCCCGGACGGAAGCGGATCCCCTGGCGTGGCACGATCCGGGCCGCCCCTTCGACCGCCACCGGCAGGACCTCGACACCGGCGTCCAGAGCGGCGGCGAAGGTTCCGGTGCGGAAGCGCAGGAGCTCTCCATCGACCGACCGGGTCCCCTCCGGAAACGAGAGGACGCTCCACCCCGCCCGCAGGCGCTCCGTGAGCTTCTCCACGCTGCGCAGCGCATCGCGGCGGTCGGCGCGGTTGACGAAGACCATCCCCATCGCCTCCACGTAGTGGCGCAGGAGCGGAATGCGGGCCAGCTCCTGTTTGGCGATGAACAGGACCGGCATGGGCAGGGCGCGGATGAGGATCGGAATGTCCACCCAGGACTGGTGGTTGGCGACCACGAAATAGGGCCGGCCGGGTTCGATCCGGTCGCGCCCCCGGACGTCGAGCCGCACCCAGCCCGACGCCAGGAGGACCGGAGCCCAGATCTGCCGGGCGATCCACAGACCCGGCCGCGGGCTCCGCGCCACCTTCGACGCCAGGAGAGCCACGACGAAGCCTCCCAGGCTCCAGAGGGAGACGAACACCACCTGAAGGAAGTTGACCGGCCACCAGACGAGGGACATTGCGGGCGCCATCTTATCGCACCGGCGCCGGCGGGAATCCATGCTACTGCGCGAGGCGGTGGCGCAGCTTCAGAAGTGACTCAGTGCAGCGACACCGGCGCCGCCGCCCTCCCGCTCCGCCGCTTGAACAGCAGGAGCAGCGGGATGCAGCAGAGGAAGAAGAGGCCGACGACGCGGAAGGCGTCCATGTAGGTGAGCAGCAGGCTCTGGCGGACGATCGTCCCTTCGAGCGCCGTGTAGGCCTGCCGCTGTGCCTCGAAGAAGCTGGCGCCTTTCGCCACGAAGGCCTGCGTCATCGCCGCCAGCCGCTCGCGCACCGGCGGATCGTAGACCGAGACGTGGGAGAGGAGCGTGGTGCGGTGTGACCAGGAGTGGACCTGGATGTAGGTGGCCACGAGCGCGATGCCGAACGAGCCGCCGAGCTGCCGCATCATGTTGGTCAGGCCCGCCCCCTGCGCCACGTCCTTCCCGCGCAGGTTCGACAGCGCCATCGTGGTCAGCGGCACGAACAGCAGCCCCAGCCCGACGCCGCGCAGGATGAGCGGCCAGAAGAAGTCGCCGCGGCTCGAATCGAGCGTCGAGTGCGACAGCATCCAGGTGAAGAGGAAGAAGCTGATGAAACCGAGGGCGTTCAGGAGCTGCGGCGGCGCGCCCTTCTGCATCAGCTTGCCGACGATCGGCATGGTCGCCGCCGTGGCGAGCGAGCCGGGCAGCAGGATGAGACCGGTCTGCATGGCGTCGAAGCCGAGCAGGTTCTGGGCGAAAACCGGGAAGATGAAGACCGAGGCGTAGAGGCCGAAGCCCATGATGAACGTGAAGAGCGTCCCCACCGCGAGCGACCGGTCCTTGAGCACCCTGAGATCGACCACCGGATGCTCCACCCTGAGCTCCCAGACGATGAAGCAGGTGAGCGCGATGGCGGCGACCACGGTCAAGGCCGTGATGTAATCGGCCGCGAACCAGTCCTCCGCCTCGCCCCGTTCCAGCACGATCTGCAAGGCGCCGATCCCCAGCACGAGGAGCGCGATCCCCGTCCAGTCGACCGATTCGATCTTCCGCGATTCCCGGGCGTCCGGGAGGAACGCCAGCGCCATCAACACCGCCACCACGCCGATCGGCAGGTTGACGTAGAAGATCCACGGCCAGGAGTAGTTGTCGGTGATCCATCCGCCCAGCGTGGGGCCGATCGTCGGACCGACCACGACGCCCAGGCCGAAGAGCGCGTTGGCGAGCCCCAGCTCCTCCGGTGGAAAGGTTTCTACGAGGATCGCCTGCGAGGTCGACAGCATCGCGCCGCCGCCCGCTCCCTGGATGAAGCGGAAGAGCACCAGCTCCCACAAGGTCGTCGCGTGGCCGCAGAAGAACGACGCGACGGTGAAGAGGATCAGCGAGAAGATGAAGTAGTTGCGCCGGCCGAAGAACGACGCGAACCAGCCGGTCATCGGGATGACGATCACGTTCGCCACCACGTAGCCGGTCACCACCCAGGCGATCTGGTCGAGCGTCGCTCCCAGGTTCCCCATCATCTGCGGGAGAGCGACGTTGACGATCGAGGTGTCGATCAGCTCGATCATCGAGGCCAGGATCACCGTGAGCGTGATGATCCATTTATTGGCGCCCTGCTGCGGCATGATGCTCACCCCAGATCGACGACGACCGTGACGTTCATGCCGACGCGGAGCGGGCGCTCGGCATGCGGCGGATCGGTGAGCACGATCTTCACCGGCACGCGCTGCACGACCTTGGTGAAGTTGCCGGTCGCGTTGTCCGGCGGCAGCAGGGAGAACTTGGCGCCGGTCGCCGCGGCGAGCGATTCGACCTTGCCGTGGAAGGTGACGCCCGGGTAGGCGTCCACCTCGATCTCGACCGGCCGGCCCGGCGTCATGCCGGCGAGCTGCGTCTCCTTGAAATTCGCCACCACCCAGGCGTCGTGCCCCTGCACGATCGCGAGGAGCGGCTGGCCGGCCTGCACGAGCTGCCCGACCTCCACTCCCTTTTTCGAGACCACACCGCTCGCCGGCGCCAGGATGGTCGCGTAGGAGAGCTGGAGCTCCGCCGCCTGCAAGGCCGCCCGGTGCTGGGCCACCTGCGCTTCGGCGGCACCGATCTGCCGCTCCGCGGCTTCGAGCTGCGCTTCGGCCGCAGCGACGGAGGCGCGCGAGGCCTCGGCGGAGGAACGGGATGCGTCCGCGGAGGCGCGCGCCGCGTCGTATTGCTGGTGCGACACCTCTTCCTTGTTCCACAGGAGCTGATAGCGCTCCAGGTCCGCGGCGGCCTGCTGCCGGCGGGTGTCGGCCGCGGCGACGTCGGCACGGGCACGGGCCACCGCGGCCCGGGCGCTGGAGACGGACGCATGGGCCACCGACACGGCGGCTTCCGCGTTGGCGAGCGACGCCCGCTCCTGATCGACCTTCGCCTGCAGGTCCGCCGGATCGATGCGCAACAGCACGTCGCCCGCCCGGACCGGCTGGTTTTCGGCGGCCAGCACCTCGCGGACGTAACCGGAGACGCGCGGCAGCACCGGGTCGATGTTTCCTTCGATCTGCGCATCGTCCGTGGTGGCGTGGTGCGCGTAGAACGTATACGTCCGGAAGCCCAGCACCGCGCCGGCGGTCACCAGCAACCCCAGGACCACGAGGGTCACGATCTTGCGCGCCCGCCCCCGCTTCATCTGTGGAGCGCGGTCCGGCAAGCCTTCTTCCTCGGCCCTCCGCTCGACTCTCAACGGACTACTCATGGTGGATCTCTCCCTCGAACCGTGCATTCGTGAATGAACCGGGGGTTGCGGATGGATCAGGAATCAACGCGCGGATCTGCCCCGTGGCCCGCGCCAGGTCGTAGCGCGCCTGCGCCTCGTCGGCGAGCGCGTCGAGGCGCACGTCGCGCGCCGTGGTGAGCGAGGTCTGCGCGTTGTCGACCTCGATCGACGAAGCGACGCCGGCCTTGAACCGGTCGCTCGCCTGCTCGAGCTCGTCATCGGCGAGCGCGATGCTCCGCGCGGCCAGGGCGACGCGGCTCTGCGCGTTCTTCAGCACGAGGAGCGCCCGCCGCACCTCTTCCTCGACCTGCCGCTCGGCGTCCTTCTGCTCCAGGAGGAGCCGTTCCTGCTCTGAGCGCGCCTCGGCGACGCGGGCTTCGATGCGGCGGCCGGTGAAGAGCGGCACGTTGACCGTGGCGACGAAGGTGCGGTTCCAGGCGAGATCGCCCAACCGGTTGCCGTTCTCCACCGCCTGCGCCTGCGCCGCCACCGTCGGCAGCTTCTCGGCCCGGGCCGCCTCTTCCGCGAGGCCGGCGGCGCGCAGCCGCCGGGTGAGGACCGCCAGCTCGGGCCGCCCCTCCCGGGCCGCCGCGAGGGCCTGCTCCAGGGTCGGGACCGGTTCCGCGAAGCGGGTCCAGTCGTCCGCCAGCCCGACCTCCGTGCCGAGGTCCGCGCCGATCGCCCGCAGGAGGGCGAGGCGCGCCAGATCGCGCTGATTGGTCGCCACGAGCAGGCCCTGCTGCTGGCGTGCGAGCTGGAGGTCGGCCCGCGTGGTGTCGAGGCGCGTACCGATGCCGGCGTCCTTCTGATCGCTCGCGATCTGCCGCAGCTTCTCGAAGAGCTCCACGTTGGAGCGGATGTCGTCGATGCGGGAAGAGGCGCGGCCCACCGCGACGTAGAGCGAGGCGACCGCCGCCGCCACCTCGTTTTCGGTGCGCCGGCGCTCGTCCTCGCTCACTCGCACGCCGGCCTGCGCCGCGGCCCACCGGCGCCGCGCCGCCACGTCGATCACGTTCATGGCGACGGTCAGATGGAAGTCGACCACGTTGAACGGCCCGACCACCGGCGGCTCACCGGGCGCCGGCTGCAGGCCGAAGGTCTGGAGGTTGATCGATTCGTTGCCACCCAGCACTCCGCCACTCACCTGCGGTTGCAGGGCCGAGCGGGCCTCCAGGGCACGGGCCGACGCTTCGTCGATGCGCGCCGTGGCGATGCGCGCCGCGGTCCCTTCGTCGAGAGCCCGGCGGATGGCGTCGGACAGCGTCAGCCGCAGCGGCTCCTGGGCGCGGGCCGCACCGGCCCCGGTCAGGCTGAACGTCAGGAAAAGCGCCGCCCACGCGGCGCGTTGTAGAAGTCTCATTGCGGTTTCATCTCCGGTTCCTCCCCTTCGCTGCGCATCCAGGAGAGGACATAGGCGGGACAGTGGACCAGCTCCACGCTCAGGCATTGGCACGAAGCCAGCCAGCGGACCAGCTCGCGATCGACCAGCACGATGCCGGACAGATCGAGGACGATCCGCCGCCCCCCCTCGTGCGCCGCGACCAGCAACCGCTTCAGCTCGGGAAGGTGCTCCCGCGTGAGCTGGCCGGCCAGCGCGTAGGTGATCTCCCGGGGTGTTTCGGACAGGGTTTCGAGGCGTAGCATCATTCGTCTCCGCCCCGAAGACAATCCACGCCGCGTGCCAGGGTGTCCGGCCGCGAAGAATCAAGGACTTAGGTGGCTTTCACGACGAGGCCTCGTCACGAGATGTCGGGAATCCACGAGATTTCGGGACGAAGACCAAGGACCCAAAGGACTGCAACGACAACAAGGACAACAAACCAAGAGCGATCCCATGGCAGGGTGGGGTCGTTTGGGTCCTTGCAGTCCTTTGGGTCCTTGGCTTTTTCTTCCCCTACCGGAACCGCCGCTTGTCGATCCCCAGCCGCTTGATGCGCGAGTCGAGCGTGGTGGCCGGTACGCCCAGGCGGGCCGCGGCGCCCCCGGTGCCGGAGACCCGGCCGCCGGCCTGGGTCAGGGCTTCCTCGATCTGCCTGCGCTCCTGGTCGCGCAGGCTGTCCGGGAGGGGGAGATCCGGCGCGGTCCGCACGGGAGCTCCGGGGGCGCCGAGCAGGGGCTCGTCGACCCGCAGGGTGTCTCCTTCGGAGAGGATCACGGCGCGCTCGATGACGTTCTGGAGCTCGCGGACGTTGCCGGGCCAGGCGTAGCCGACGATGCGGTCCATCGAGGCCTTCTCGATGTGCTGGAACCGCTTGCCGAAACGCGCCGCGTAGCGGGAGGCGAAGTACTCGACGAGGATGGGGATGTCCTCGCGGCGGCGGCGCAGCGGCGGCAGCTCGATGGGAAAGACGTTCAGCCGGTAGAAGAGATCGCTGCGGAAGTCCCCCGCCGCCACCGCCTCCCCGAGATCGCGGTTCGTGGCGGCGATCACACGGGCGTCGGTGGTGAGAGGGCGGCCGCCGCCGACCCGCTCGAAGGTTCCCTCCTGGAGCACGCGCAGGAACGACGCCTGCACGTCCGGCGGCAGCTCCCCCACCTCGTCGAGGAAGATCGTGCCGCCGGCCGCCAGCTCGAACCGGCCGGCGCGGCGTTGCAGAGCGCCCGTGAACGCCCCCTTCTCGTGCCCGAACAGCTCGGAGGCGACGAGCGCGCCGGGGAGCGCCGCGCAGTTGACCGCCACCAGCGCATGGCCGGCCCGGGGCGACCGGCGGTGGATGGCGCGGGCCACCAGCTCCTTGCCCGTGCCGGTCTCGCCGGTGATGAGGACCGTGGCATCGGTGGCCGCGACCTTCTCCACCCGGCCGAGCGTCTCGCGCAGCTCGCGCGACGAGCCGACGATCTCCTCGAAGAAGTTGCGCTGATCGATCTCCTCGCGCAGCACCAGGTTCTCGGCCCGGAGCTGCTCGGTCAACCGCGAGATCTTCTGAAAGGCGAGCGCATTGGCCACCGCCGCCGCGATCGGCCGGGCGAGCGCCTCCAGCACCTCGATCTGCTCCGGGGGGAATGCGCCGGCCGTGCGGCGGGAGAAGACCATCGAGCCCACCATCTTGTCGCGCACACGGAGCGGCACCCGCACGTACGACCGGACACCCGCCGCGAGCAACCGCTCATCCTCGGGAAACCGCATCCCCTGCTCCAGATCCGCCGAGACCCAGGCCCGCCCCGTCCGCCCCACGTGCTCCGTCCCCGACCCGGCCAGGGGAAGGTTCTTCTTGAAGCGGAGGTCCGCGTCCTCCGGATCGAGGTGCAGCCAGCGCGCCAGCACGTCGGCGAAGGAGTCTCCCTCCCGCCGGTCCACCCCCTCGACATAGAGCGCCTGCGGCTCCAGAAACTCCCCCTTGACCGTGCTCACGCTCACCCCATGCACCGCGATCGACGGCGCCAGAGCCCGCGCCACCTCCTCGAGAATGGCGGCCAGCTCCAGCCGGGAATTCGCGGTCTCCGAGATTTCGAGCAGGAGGCGGAACTTCTCCTCCGCGGAGAGGACGGTGGCGCCCATGGCGGGGGATTGTAGCCCACGCGGAAGAGCCTTCCCTGGTGCCCCCACATTCGAGCACCAGAGAAGGTTCCCCCGCCTGGCCGATGCCTCAGAAGCTGTACTGAATGCAAAGGTACGGCTCCGCGGAGGAGCGGCGCAGCTTCAGATCACCCTCCACGTCGGCCGTTCCCTTGACCTCATCGCCGAGCTTGAGCTTGTCGAGATCCTTGAACCAGGTGACCGCCCAACCGGCACTGACCGCCAGATGCCGCGGGTGGGTGAAGCGGAGGCCGATGCCGGCGAGGAACGAAGGACGGTCGGCGCCGGTGCCGACACCGAGCTGGAACATGGGATACGCGAAGCTCTCGGCGCGGAAACGGATGATGCCATTGAAGAAGAGGCTCGGGATCGTCCGCAAGTAGTCGCTTCCCGCGGTCGCCACGACCGTCTTGCCATCCTTCTGCGCCGTCCCGAACTTGGGGACCCTGAGCTCGCTGGCCGCCACTCCTGCCGCGACCTCGGGGACGAAGGGTGAATGATGCCGGATGCGGAGCGTGACCTGGCTGAGCTTCGTCTCGCTGATCTCGATCGGCTCTTTGCTGTCGTCGAATTTCCGCTGGTTGACGGTCACCGCGACCGTCTGGACCTTGTCGAACGACGGCTCGACGCTCGCGAAGCGGAAGCTGGTGCCCGCCTGATCCCAGAGGTTGCGATCCTTGTATTTGTCCAGCATGTCGCCCAGGGATTTCAAGGAGTCGGAAAGGAGCTTTCTCTGCGCCACGATCTCCTCGCCATCGTGGACGAGTTGGGTGGCCGTCGCTTTGGTCAGGTTGGTGACACTTTCGCAGCCCTTCCACGTTGCATCTTTCACAGCGTCATCGACCTTGCCCTTCAAGGAATTCAAGGTGGTCGTCGCGGCTAGGAGCCCAGTATCCAAGCCCTCCTTTGTTGTTTGAATCTCGGGGCGAACAGCAAAACCATTGGGATCCTTGAAGATCGCGGAATAGCTGGTGGACCGATCGCTCCAATCTTTGAGCTTCCCCTTGAGCCCAAGGTTCACTTCTTGAAAGACAACGACGCCCACCTCACAAAACAAATCGAGAACCTTCTTTCGGCACTCCAACTTTTGGTCATCGCTGGTTAATTGAACCCAATTGGCCACGACAAGAGAAGATTGGCTGGCAATTTCACACTTTTCCCTATCGGCGCCTGAACT
>Ga0062379_10000206_pt1 | contig 11248 bp, 11 predicted proteins | sample DOMMetBare2Fresh_2_FD_59484 | JGI IMG/M metagenome (GOLD analysis project Ga0062379, IMG submission 59484) | Wetland sediment microbial communities from St. Louis River estuary, USA, under dissolved organic matter induced mercury methylation -... | ecosystem: Environmental > Aquatic >...
CGTGCCGCTCCACGTGCCGGCTCTGCGCGAGAGGCCGCAGGACATCCCCGTGCTGGCCCACGCGATGACGGAAGCCCTGGCGGAGGACCTCGGCCGCGGAGCCGTCGAGCTGACCGCGTGCGCCCTCCAGGCGCTCCAGGCCTACCGCTGGCCCGGCAACCTCCGCGAGCTCCGCAACGTCCTCGAAGGAGCGCTGCTGCGCTCGCGCGGCCCGCGCCTCGACGCCTCGGCCTTCCGGTTCGAAAGCGCGCCGAGCCCCGAACGGCCGCTCCACGCCTCGGCCTGGCAAGGCCTCGGCCCCTCCGCCGAGTTCACCCGCCGCCGGCACGTCCCGGAGGCGTAGAAGGCCCTCACCCCCGCGGGGGTGAGGGCTTGGTCGCCCGCTCCAGAAATCTCAGGTAGACCAGCGCCTCCTCCTGGGTGGTCCCGCACATCTCCTCGGTCGGCCGCAACCGCACGCAGACCTCGGGCCTCTCCGGCTGGCCGAACAGCATGCAGCGGTTGTCGTCGGTGAGCTGGACGCAGCGGACGTCCGCCGGTTTGCCGTCCGGCATTCCGGGGATCGGCGAAGAGATGGAGAGGGCGATACAGCAGGCTCCGCAGCCGATCCGGCAATCCATGCGGTTGAGGCTAGGGGGAGCCGAGGATGGAGTCAACGTCTGGCGGCGCGATTTTCCGGCTACCATGAGAGGTCATGGCCCCGACCACCGATGCATCGTCCCCTCTGGAGGCCGAGGTACGGCGGCTGTACGCGCTGCCCCTCGGCGAGTTCGTCGCCGCCCGGAACGAGCTGGCCAAACGGCTCGCCAAGGAAGGGGACCGCGAGGCCGCGAACCGGGTGAAAGCGCTCGCCAAGGCCTCCGTCTCGGCCTGGGCGGTCAACCAGCTCTTCGCGCAAGAGGAAGAGACGATGCGTTCGTTCCTCGCCGCCGGCGAGCGGGCGCGATCGGCCGCGCAGCATGCCCTCTCCGCCACCGAAACCGAGGGCCTGCGCGAGGCGCTTCAGCAGCAGCGGAGCTTGCGCGACGGCCTGCGGCAGCGCGCCGCGGCGATCCTCGCGGAGGGCGGCCAGGCCTCGGGGCAGGCGATCCTCGACCGGGTCGGGGTCAACCTGGATGCCCTGGCCTTGAGCCCCGGTGCAGCCGAGGAGGCGGCGCGCGGCTGGCTGAGCCAGGATCTCGAGCCGCCCGGCTTCGAGGTCCTGGCGGGCCTGCAGCTCGCCTCCCAGCGCCCGGACCGCCGCGGTCTCCGGCTCGTCCCGCCTCCGGTGGCGGAGGTCGTCCCCTTTCCGACCCGGACCGCGGACGCCGCCGAAGAAGCCGCCCGCGCCCGCGCAGAGGCCCTTCGGCGCGCCCGCATCGAGAAGGCCCAGGAAAAGCTCAACCGCCTCGCCACCCAGGCCGAAGCCCTGACGCGAGAAGCGGAACGGGCTGACAAGGAAGCCGTGGATGCCGAGCGCGTCGCCCAGGAGGCCGGCCGCCGCGCCGCCCTCGCGCGCCAAAACGCCGGCCGCGCCATCGCCGCCGTCACCCGCGCCGAGGAAGAGCTGGAAGCCGCGCGCCGCGGCGAGTAGAGGGAATGAAGGCGTTCTACTGCGACCACTTCGTCCTGCCTCTCCCCGCGGAGCACCGGTTTCCGATGGAGAAGTACCGGCTGCTGCGCGAGCGGGTGGTGGCCGAGGGGGTGGTGGGCCCGGAGGACCTGCTCGTGCCTCCTCCGGTTGCGGAGGAAGATCTGCTGCGGGCGCATGATCCGGAGTACGTGCGGCGAGTGCTCGGCGGAACATTGGAGCGGCAGGAGATCCGGCGGGTCGGCTTTCCGTGGTCTCCGGACATGGTGGAACGGTCGCTCCGCTCGGCCGGCGGGACGATCCTCGCCTGCCGGGAGGCGCTCTCGAGTGGCACGGCGGTCAATCTCGCCGGAGGGACCCATCACTCGTTCCGCGACCGGGGGGAGGGGTTCTGCGTGTTCAACGACGCCGCCATCGCCTCCCGTGCGTTGCAGGCCGAGGGGCGGGTGCGCCGCGTGGTGGTGATCGATACGGACGTCCACCAGGGGAACGGCACGGCGTCGATCTTCCGGGAGGACCCGGCCGTCTTCACCTTCTCGATCCATTGCCGCAACAACTTCCCCTTTCACAAGGAACAGAGCGATCTGGACGTGGAGCTGGACGATGGCACGGCCGACGAGGCCTATCTCGCGGCTTTGGAGGACGGGCTCGACCGCGCGCTCTCCCACGCCGCGGCCGATCTGGCGATCTTCGTGTCCGGCGCCGATCCGCATGAAGGGGACCGCCTCGGCCGCCTCGCGGTGAGCCGGGAGGGATTGCGGGCGCGCGACCGGATGGTTTTCGAGCGCTGTGGCCGGGCCGGCCTGCCGGTGGCCGTGGTGATGGCCGGCGGCTACGGGCGCAGCGTGGCCGATACGGTGGACGTTCACGTGCAGACGGTCCGCGAGGCGAAGCGCCACTGGTCGGCGCTCCGGGCCGCAGAAGGAGCCGCTTGATGCCGCAGAGCCCATTCCGGTCCATCGTTCTCCTCGCGAGCCTCGTGCTCTCTGCCTGCGCTTCTCTGACCTCCTCCCGGCCGGCGGAGAGCCCTGCGCCGCCGCCGGTGGCTGCGGCTCCAGCCACCCCGTTGCCCCCGGCTCCTGCCGTTCCCGCGATCCGTTCGTCGCGGCGGATCTGCGGGGTCGAGGTGGGGCGGACCATCGACCTCGCCGGCCTCGGGCTGCCGGACGGGAGCCGGCCGCTCGCCCTGGGGCTCGCGCGGGAGACGGTCTGGCTCCTGTTCGCGCCGGACCTGCTGGTCGGTCTCCCCCGCGAGGTGACGCCTCCCGTTCCTGCCGCGATCCAGGAGTTCGGCGCGGTCGAGACGGTCGACATGATCCCCGGCCCGGCCGGCGTGGGCTGGAGCGCTCTCGCCGTGGATGGAGGGGACGGCTCGGTCTGGCTCGTCGCGGAGAAGACGCCCGGTCTCTGGCGTGTGCGGCCGGGGCGCCGGCCGGAGGAGGTCCGGCTTCCCGCGGCGCCGGTGGCGCGGCAGGGCGGGTTCCGCGGCGTCCTGGCCGGGCGCGGCTCGGTGTGGGTCGCTCCGGTCTGTGCGGACAGCGCCGTCTGGCGTCTCGCGCCGGCCGGGAAGCTCCTCGGGACGGCGCTCGACGGTGCGCCCGGAAGCTGTTCCGCGCCCGTTCTGTTGCAGAGGGACTGGAGCGGCACGGCCTGGGCCTTGCGGCCCGCGGAGGGGGAGCTGTTCCAGATGGGCTTCGACCTGGGGTGGCAGCCGGATGCCGCGCTCGCCCCCCCGGCGCCGCCGCCCGTGGGAAGCTCGCCGGTCCGGTCCTGGTTTTTCTGGGGAGGCGAGCCGTTCGGCCTCGCCCGCGAGCTCCTGGTGCACCGTGCGGCGGACAAGGCCGAGGTGTTCCGGGAGAACTGCGGCGAGGGGAACGCGCTGGTGGACGTGGCGGGCGACGAGCGCGGCTGGGCCGTGCTCACCGAACGGTGGCTGCGGCTGGCCGATCATCAGCGGGAGACCGGGACGGCCTCGCCAGAGTAGAATCGGCACGTTCATGCCGCTCTGTTGTGCGTGAGATCTCGCGAGAAAGGCAGGTATCAGATGAACCGAATGCTGCGCACGGCCCTGGCCGTGCTCGCTCTGGCCCCCGTGCTCGCCGGACCGCTCTTCGCCGCGGGCGAGGGGCGGGTCCTCGCCACGGTCGAGGACGGTGAGAAGAATCCCATCCCGGGGGCCAAGGTCCTGGTGACCCTCCCCGAGGTCCCCAGCTACCGCCAGGAGAAGACGACCGACAAGTCGGGCAAGTTCACCCTCCTGATCCTCGATGCGACCAAGACCTACAGGGTCCGGATCGAGAAGGATGGTTTCCAGCCGTTCGAGGAGAGTGTGAAGCCCCTCCTCCAGGATACGTTGCGCATCACCTACACCCTGGCCCGGGCGACCGCCACGGGGCCGGCCCCCGATTCCGCCGAAGCCAAGGAGATGGAGGGGAGGAACGCGGCCGTCCTCGCGTTCAACGAAGCGGTCGGCAAGCTGAAGGCGGGCGACCGGGTGGGCGCCACCGCCCAGTTCGAGGAGGCCTTGAAGCTCAATCCCGATCTGATCGAGGCCCACGCGGTGCTGGCCGACCTCTACGTCGAGCAGAAGCTGTATCCGCAGGCGATCGCCGCGGCGCAGCGCGTGCTCAAGGCCCGGCCGAAAGATCCGGGAGCCCTGACCGCCCTGTACGACGCGGCGGTGGCCACCAAGGACGCCGCCCTGGCTCAGTCCACCCTGGTCGAGATGGCGGAGGGAGCCCCTGGCCGCGACACCGCCATCCGCCTCGTCAACAAGGGCGTCAACGACTTCAACGAGAACCGGATGCCCGAAGCCCTCGCCGCCTTCCAGAGCGCCGAGAAGGCCGATCCGACCTTCCCCAAGACCCAGTACATGCTCGGCCTCACCTACTCCAATCTCGACGACAAGGAGAAGGCGAAGGAGCACCTCGCCCGGTTCCTGGAGATGGCGCCGGACGACGAGAACGCGCCGACGGCGAAGGAGATGCTGGAGTATCTGAAGAAGTAGGCCCCCTCCCCGACCCTCCCCCGCAAAGCGGGAGAGGGCGCCCCCTCCCGGCCAAGGTTTGCCCGGTTCCCCCTCTCCCGCTTCGCGGGGGAGGGGGTCAGGGGGAGGGGGCTACAGCGGCAATCGCAGCAGCGCCTCGCACCCCCGCCCTTCTTTCCGGTTCTCCAGGGTCAGCGTGCCGCCGTGGGCCTCGGCGATCTGGCGGCTCAGGGCGAGGCCGATGCCGCTCCCCTCGGGCTTGGTGGTATAGAAGGGGACGAAGAGGTTGTCGCTGTTCGAGATGCCGGGGCCCTCGTCCTCCACCCGCACCTCGACCCACGTACCGTTCACCCGCCAGCCGACGCCCACCATGCCGTGGGTCATCGTCGCGGCGTCGACCGCGTTGCGGAGCAGGTTGATGAGGAGTTGCTCGATCTGGTCGGCATCCGCGTCGAGGGTCAATTCCGGGCCGTTCTCGACGAAGACGGGGAGACGGGTTTCGAGCGCGGAGACGCGGCGGATGAGGACGGAGAGCTCCAGCGGCGCGAGGCGTGGCGGCGGCAGCTTGGCGAGGCGCGCGTAGGCGGCCATGAAGCGGATGAGGGCGTCGGAGCGGTTGGCGATGATGTCGAGGCCGCTCCGCATGTCGTCCCGCCAGTCCTCGGGCTGCTTTTCCAGGAGGACCATCATCGTCGAGGCCATCGAGCGGATCGGCGCCAGCGAGTTGTTGAGCTCGTGGCCGAGCACCCGGATGATGCGCTTCCAGGCTTGCCGCTCCTCTTCGCGGAGCGGCTGGCTCAGGTCGGTGATCACCAGGAGCTTGTGCGGGCGCCCCTGCTCGCGGAAGAGGCTGCGCCGGATCTCCCAGCGGCCCGGGCCGCTCGGGAAGGTCTTGGCGAGGGTGCGCGCCGTCTCGCCCTCCAGGAGCTCGGTCAGCCTCAGTCCCTCCGCCGCCCGGCCGAGAAGCCGCTCGGCCGGCTCGGCGAGCAGGCGTTCGCCGGCGCGGTTGACCAGGCGCAGCCGTTCGTCGTCGTCCAAGGCGAAGATCGCCACGTCGACCTCTTCCATCACCCGGTGGAGGAGGGCCGTCGCCTCCACGGCACCGAGACGCTGTTCGCGGAGGGTCTCGGCGATGGCGTTGATCTCGTGCATCACCTGGCCGAGGGCGTCGACCCGGTCCGGCAGGCGGGCGCGCAGCGAGAAGTCTCCCTCGTGCACCGCCTCCAACAGGCTGGCCAGGGTGTGCAGGGGGCGGACGACGCGCGCCTGCAGCTCCAGGGCGAGCTTCCAGACCAGGGCTCCGAGGAGGATCGTGACCACCACCAGGATGCGGGTGCTGTAGTGGCCGGTCCACAGGAGGACCAGGGTCGCCAGGAATCCGGGGATCGCGATGGCCAGGGAGAGCAGGAAGACCCGATTCTCGAACGTCAACCGCCTGGCGATCCGCTCCCGCAGCTCCGCGAAGGGCAGGACGGCTCCGGGGTGGCGGCCCAGCCGGCCGGCCTGGCTAGAGGCCATGCTTCTCCAGGCGCCGGTAGAGGGCGCTGCGCGACAGGCCGAGGGCATGGGCCGCCTGGCTCACGTTGCCGCCGTAGCGGGCGAGCGCTTTCTGGATGAGCACGCGCTCGACCTCCTCGAGGGGCATCTCCTCCAGGCTGCCGGGCGCCGGTGCCGGAGCCTGCAGGCCCAGATCGCGCGCCCGGACCCGGTCGCCGCCGGACATCAGCACGGCGCGCTCGACCGCGTGGTCGAGCTCGCGCACGTTGCCCGGCCAGGGATGGGCGAGGAGCATCTCCAGCGCGGAGTCCTCGAAGCCGGCCAGCTCCTTGCGGTAGCGCCAGGCGTGCTGGCGCAGGAAGTGCTCGGCGAGCGGCGCGATGTCCGCCCGGCGGCTGCGCAGCGGCGGCACGTGGATCTCCACGGTGTTCAGGCGAAAGAGCAGGTCCTGGCGGAATTTCCCCTGCGCGACCTCGTCGCGGAGGTCGGCATTGGTCGCGGAGACGATCCGCACGTCCGCCGTCCGGGTTTTCGACGAGCCGACCGGCTCGAACTCTCCGGTCTCCAGGACGCGCAGGAGCTTCGCCTGCTGCGGCAGCGAGATGTTGGCGATCTCGTCGAGGAAGAGCGTGCCGTGGTCGGCCAGCTCGAAGCGGCCGACGCGGTCCGCCTTGGCGTCGGTGAAGGCGCCGCGCACATGGCCGAACAGCTCGCTCTCGAAGATCGACTCGGCGAAGCCGCCGGTGTTCACCGTCACCAGCGCCTGGTCGGCGCGGGAGGAGACGGCGTGGAGCGCCCGGGCGATGACTCCCTTGCCGGTGCCGTTCTCGCCGGTGATGAGGACGTTGGCCTCCGACGGCCCGACGCGTTCGATGAGCTCCAGGACCGGACGCATCTCGGGAGCGGAGGCGATCAGCGCCGGCCGGCCGTCGCCCTGGCCGCCGGTGCGCAGCAGCTCGTTCTCGGCCTCCAGGTGCTTGCCCCGGCGCAGCGCCCGGCCCAGCTCCACCTGGGTGCGCAGGACGGAGAGGAGGCGGTTGTTCTCCCACGGCTTCTCGATGAAGTCGCGCGCCCCCTGGCGCATCGCCTCGACCGCGAGGTTGACGCTCGCCCAGGCGGTCATCACCACGATCGGCAGCGAGTCGTCGAGAGCGCGGAGGCGGCCGATCAGCTCCAGCCCCTCCTGCCCCGAGGTCGTGTCCCGGGTGTAGTTCAGGTCCATGAGGACGACGTCGAGCTCGCGCGCGGTGACGACCTGGAGGACTTCGGCCGGCGAGGTGGCGGTCTCGGTCTCGTACCCCTCGGCTTTGAGGAGGAGGCGCAACGACTCGCGGACCTCGCGGAGGTCGTCGGCGATCAGCGCCCGCGGTTTGCGGGTTTCGGGTGGCGACGGCATGAGGACTCGGGCTCTCGGGCGGGCTCACTCTACCCCGCCTTGCTCAAAACAAAAAAAAGAGGCTGCCGCTTTCAAGCAGGCAGCCCTGGAGGGAAACGATGGATCTGGCTTTTGGGGTTAGACGGCGAACCCCCGCTGCTCGACCTCGCGCTGGTCCAGCTCGCGCTGCTGACCCTGCTCCTCTTCGACGACGCGGCCGTCGAACAGGTGGATCGAGCGCTCGGCGTAGCGAGCGAACCGGGGGTCGTGGGTGACCATGCAGATGGTCGCGCCGTCCTTGTGCAGCTCCTCGAGGAGCTCCATGACCTGCTCGCTGTTGCGCGAGTCGAGGTTGCCGGTGGGCTCGTCGGCGAGCAGGATCGACGGCTTGCCCACGACGGCGCGGGCCACCGCGACTCTCTGCTGCTGACCGCCGGAAAGCTGCGAGGGGTAGTGCTTCATCCGGTGCGACATGCCGACGCGCTCCAGAGCTTCCTGGACGCGCTCCTTGCGCTCCTTGGCGGGCATGCCGCGATAGGTGAGGGGCAGCTCGACGTTCTCGTAGACCGTCAGGTCGCCGATCAGGTTGAACGCCTGGAAGATGAACCCGATCTCCTGGTTGCGGATGCGGGCCCGCTCGGAGAAGGAGAGGTTGGCCACTTCCTTCGTGTTGAGCCAGTACTTGCCATCCGACGGAGTGTCGAGCAATCCGAGGATCGACAGCAGGGTGGTCTTGCCGCAGCCGGAAGGACCGGCAATGGAGACGTACTCGCCGTTCTTGATTTCCAGGTGGATCCCGGAGAGGGCATGAGTCTCGACTTCGTCGGTCAGGAAGACCTTGGTGACTCCATCGAGATGAATCAGAGTATCGGACGCGTTCATCGGTTTCCTCCCTGGTCTTTCAGCCGGCCCCGTGGTTCCGTAGGACGGCGGTTCTTTCCGTTGAGTCAAGTCTTCAATTCAGCCGGATCCGGTCGTGGCCGTCGAACTGCGACGTCTCCGAGAGGATCACCTTGTCGCCCGGCTTCAAGCCGCTGACGATCTCCATCGACTGCACCGACGAGCGTCCGAACTGGACCGGGACGCGCACGGCCGCCGTGCCGCCATCCACCAGCTTGAACATCTCGAGCTTCTGGCCCTGCGAGCCGAAGCTCGGCCGCGGGATGTAGACGACGTCGGGCACGCGCTCGATGAGGACGGTGCCGTCGATCGAGAGATCGGGACGGGCACCCTTGGGGAGAGGTCCATCCAGGGCCACGTCCACGGTCACGGTCCCTTCCTGGACCGAGGGGGCCACGCGCATCACGTGTCCCGGGACGATGCCGTTGCGGGTGTCGATCGAGGCGGCCAGGCCGATGGTGACGTCCTTGGCCAGCACCTCCGGGATGCGCAGCTCGGCCTTGAGCCGCTCCGGCTGCGCCACCCGGGCGAGAGTGGTGCCGGGTGTGATCCGGGCACCGACCTGAATCCCGGGCAGCTCCTGAAGGACGCCCGAGATGCCCGCCTTCACCTTCAGGGCCTCCACTTGGCGCCGGCGCAGCTCGTAGAGGGCGCGCGACTGCTCGACCCGGGCGCGTTGCCCCGCGAGCTGTGCCAGGTTCGACCGTCGGGTGCTCTCGTAGCGTTCCTTCTCGATGCTGGCCCGCTTGGTGAGCTGGGACGCCCGGAGGCTGGAGAGCTTCGCTTCGAGCTGGGGCTTGAGCTGATCCTCGAACAGCTTCTGGTCGGCTTCGGCCTGCAGGCGGGCCTGTTCGGCGTCCGAGTCGGCCGAGGCGACCTGCGACTGCTGGCTGAGGAGCTGGCTGTCGAGCTGCGCGCGCAGGTTGTCGAGGTCCGCCTCGCCCGCCCGAAGCTGGGATTCGGCCTCGAAAAGGTTCTGCTCGAGCTCGGGATTGCTCAGCTCCAGGATGATCGTGTCGGGGGTGACCGTGACACCCGGAAGGGCGGGGATCCGCTCGACGCGGCCCTCGACCGGGAGGGAGATGAGACGGATGTCGACCGGAACCAGCGTACCGGAGCCGCGCACGTCGCGGAGGAACGTCCCCCGCTGCGCTTCACCGGTGAACTGGGTCTCTTTGTCGACCTGCGGGGCCGCCGGCTCGAGGCGCGAGATGCCGACGGTGATCGAAACCACCACGATGCCGATGGCGACGAACAAAAGGGTACGCCGCAAGCGGCGTTTTTCAGCGTGTCCAGTGCGGGGCTTATCCATAGTTTCCTCGTACACCGACCCTGTTAAGCATGGTCCGTGCCAGGTGTTTCGGAGAGCGCCAAAACGCCTGAGGTCAGTGAGTTGAAGCCATCGAGCGAAGGGAGGGAGCGCCGGCGGCTGTTCGCTGGTGGGATGCGCCGGTCCCAGAAGCGGACACTCCCGTGATACCCTCCGGAGCCGTGAGCGCCGAACAGCACCGCGAGAGCTCTCCCCGGGTCCTCGGCTTCGGCCTGATCACGGTGAGCGACACCCGTTCGCCCGAGGACGACGTGGGCGGCCGCACCCTTTCGGGGCTCGCCCACGTGGGGGGGCACCGGGTGGAGGGGCCGGAGGTGGTGCCCGACGACGTGGCCGCCATCCGGCGCGCCGTCCGCCGCATGCTGGCGCTCCCCGCGGTCGACGTCGTGGTCCTCACCGGCGGCACCGGTTTCTCGCCGCGCGACGTGACGATCGACGCCGTCGTGCCGCTCTTCGACCAGCCGGTCGACGGGTTCGGCGAGCTGTTCCGCGCCCTTTCCTACCAGCAGGTCGGCGCCGCCGCCATGCTCTCCCGTGCCGCCGCCGGCCTCGCCGGCACCAAGGCCATCTTCCTCCTGCCGGGCTCGCCCAAGGCGGTCTCCCTCGCCATGGAGAAGCTGATCCTGCCCGAGGCCGGCCACCTGCTCTCGCAAGCCCGGCGCGACTGACCCCTCACTTCTTCTTGCGGAACAGCCGCAGGATCGCCAGGAACACGACGGAGCCCACGACCGCGATCACCAGGCTCCGCCAGTCGAACCCCGAGATCCCGCCGTAGCCCAGGGTGGTCGCCAGGAAGCCGCCGAGGAGCGCTCCCACGATGCCGATGAGGACCGTGACGATGCATCCGTGGGAGTCCTTGCCCGGCAGGACCGCCCGGCCGATCAGGCCGGCGAGGAACCCCATGACGACCCACGAGATCAGACCCATCCCTTGTTCCATTGCTTCCTCCTTGCGGGCGTGCCGCCGGTCCGGCCAGGCCATAGAATGGTCCCCGCCATGACCGAGACCACCGCGCGTCCCCGACTCTACCTGATCGACGGCTACTCCAACATCTTCCGCGCCTACTACGCGATCCGCAATCTGTCGAATTCGCGCGGAGAGCCCACCAACGCCGTCTACGGCTTCGTCCAGATGCTGCGCAAGCTCCTGCGCGAGGACAAGCCGGACCTGGTCGGCGTCGCCCTGGACGTGGGCAAGACCTTCCGCAACGAGAAGTTCGAGGACTACAAGGCGAATCGCGCCCCGATGCCCGAGGACCTGCAGAGCCAGCTCCCCTGGATCCGCCGGGCGCTCTCGGCTTACCAGATCCCCGCCCTGGAGCTTCAGGGGTACGAAGCGGACGACGTCCTCGGCTCGCTCGCCTGCCGTGCCACCGCGGAAGGGTATGACGTCGTCCTGGTCTCCGCCGACAAGGACCTGATGCAGCTCGTCGCGCCCCACGTCTCCCTCTACCATACGGGGCGCAACAAGCTGTATGGCCCCGCCGACGTGGAGGAGGACTTCGGCGTGCCGCCGGAGAAGGTGGTGGACGTGCTCGCCCTGATGGGCGACTCGGTCGACAACATCCCGGGCGTGCCGGGGATCGGCGAG
>Ga0062379_10000207_pt1 | contig 11243 bp, 9 predicted proteins | sample DOMMetBare2Fresh_2_FD_59484 | JGI IMG/M metagenome (GOLD analysis project Ga0062379, IMG submission 59484) | Wetland sediment microbial communities from St. Louis River estuary, USA, under dissolved organic matter induced mercury methylation -... | ecosystem: Environmental > Aquatic > Freshwater...
GAGGAGCACCTGGAAGCCGTTGCAGATCCCCAGGACGAGCCCACCCGCCTCGGCATGGCGCTTGACCGCGGCCATCACCGGCGAGAGCGCCGCCATGGCGCCGGCCCGCAGATAGTCGCCATAGGAGAAGCCGCCGGGGAGGACCACCAGATCGCACCCCTGGAGAGACTCGTCCTGATGCCAGAGGAAGGTGACGTCCTGCTCGAGCACGTGCTTGAGCACGTGGTACGCGTCGTGATCGCAGTTGCTGCCGGGGAAGACGACGACGCCGCACTTCATGGCCGGATCAGCTCCACCGCGTAGTCCTCGACGACGGTATTGGCGAGGAGCTTCTCGCACATCTGGCGCAGCGTGCTCTCCGCCTCGGCGGCGTCCTCGGTGCCCAGGGAGATCTCGAAGCTCTTGCCGGCGCGCACGTCGTCGACACCGGCGAAGCCCACGCGGCTCAAAGCGTCGCGGATCGCCTTCCCTTGCGGGTCGAGGATCTCGCGGCGCGGATAGACGGTCACTCTTGCCTTCACGAAGTCACCTCCAGCCAGGGAGTCGGATGGAACTGGCCGGTCACCACGGCCTGGGCGGAGCATCCTTCCCGGTCGAGCGCCTCACCGATCGCCGCGGCGGCGAGGGCGGGGAGGTTGTTCGTCCGGGAGAGGTGGTAGAGGGCCACCCAGCGCAAGCGGTCGTTGACCAGCTCCGGGAGACCTTCGGCAGCCTCCCGGTTGGACAGGTGGCCATGGCGTCCGGCCACCCGCTGTTTCAGGCTCCAAGGATACGGGCCGTTACGCAGCATGTCGAGATCGTGGTTCGTCTCCAGCAGCAGGACGTCGAGGTCGCGCAGCCGGCCCCAGGCGAGGCTGGTGCGGCACCCCAGGTCCGCCACCAGGCCGACGCGGCGTCCGAACGGATCCTCGACGACGAAGCCCACGGGCTCGCGGGCGTCGTGCGGCAAGAGGAACGGCTCGATGCGGAACCCCGCGGCCTCCAGCGGCTCCCCCGAGCGGATCAACCGCGCGGACCGGGCCACTTCTTCCCGCAACCGGGTGCCGGCGAGCGTCCCCTCGGTGGCATAGACCGGGACCTTGAACCGCTTCGCGAAGCCGTCGGCCCCCTTGCAGTGGTCCTGGTGCTCATGGGTGAGGACGAGGGCCTCGATGCCGAGAGGATCGACGCCGAGGAGCTTCATCCGCTTGACCAGCTCCTTGGCCGAGAACCCGGCGTCGAGCAGAAGCCGGTGCTTCCCCGACTCGACGACCACCGCATTGCCGCCGCTCCCCGAGCCGAGGATGCCGACGCGCAGCGGCGGTCCCGCAAGGCGTGGAGCCGGGGGCATCGGGGGAACAGAGGGTTCCGGGGGGGCTTCTTGAGCCGTTGGCGGCGCGGGCGCCGCGCCGAAATCGAGGAAACCCTGCATCGAGGCGCTCTCCGGGCGACGACTCTTCCCGAGATGTTGGAGGGGGGAGGGCACCGCAAGGGAGAGGGTACCACAAACCACCGGACCCACCAGCTTGTGCCCTTCGCCCTTCACGTGAGGCGCCCCGACTGCCAGGCCACCGGCAAACCTCGGCGGGTCTTCGGCACGGGAATGCCGGCGAGGTTCCTCCGCGGCCCGCCATGGGCGGAACGATGCCGGTGACCGGCCGGGGTTTGCCGGCCATCGGCGCCGAGGTGCCGGCTCTCCGCATCACTCTGCGCACAGAGGACCCTCGCGGAACCTCATCCGCGGAACAATGCCGTTGGCCCGCATGGCGACGCCGGCCTCCCGCTTCGCGGTGCCGGCCGTGCGCACGGCGGAGCCGTTGGCACCACGTGAGGCCGGACATCCCCGAGATCTGAGCCCTCGACCCCGCAGGGGAAGCCTGCATCCCGGGGGGATGCGGCACTCTCCGCGCCCGCCAAGCGGGGCGCGCCCCTCCATGGAGGCCTTGACGATGGTAAACAACCTGTTTACGATCTGCCTCGTGATCCGGACCTTCGGCGACAGTGAAACGGAGCACTTCTACGCCGCGGGCTCATCCCGCCGCATACCGGCGGAGATCCGGAAACGCGCAGCCATGAGGCTCATTCAGTTGAATGCGGCCACCCAGATCGAGGATTTGCGGCTGCCGCCTTCCAACCGCCTGGAGCTGCTGCGCGGAGATCGTGCCGGGCAGTGGAGCATACGCATCAACGACCAGTGGCGCGTGTGCTTCCGCTTCGAGAACGGCGATGCGTTCGACGTAGAGATCGTGGACTACCACTGAGGAGACACCTTCATGGCACCAAAAGGCATGCCTGCCATTCACCCGGGCGAATTCCTGGCGGAGACGCTGGAGGAGCTGGGCGTCTCCCAGGCGGCGTTCGCGCGCGCCCTCGGAGTGTCACCGATGCGGATCTCTCATGTCGTCAAGGGTACGCGCCCCGTGACGGCCGAGCTGGCCCTGCTGTTCGGGCGGGCACTTGACCAGTCGCCGCAATACTGGCTCAACCTCCAGGCCGACTACGACCTGAAAACCGCCGAAGCCAGCATCGGACCCCGTCTGCTCGCCGTTCATTCTTTCGCCCACGCGTAGCTCCGGCCGGCCCGCGCGGGCGCTTGGAGAAGCCAACCATTCCGGGGCCTGCTCCCGTTTGGTTGAACTAAAACGGAGTGAGCTCCCGAATAGTTCGGGCTCGGACCGCCCTAGAACCTGTATTCCTTCCCCTGCTCCAGATACTCCAGGTCCGGGTTGCGGAGCTGCTTGACCTCGATCTTGATGCGGTCGATGCAGGCGGGCTTCAGGTGGTGGAGGAGGATCGGGACCTTCCTCTCCAGCTTGCGCAGCTCGGCCTGCAGCGTCTGGGGCGTCAGGTGGAGCGACATGTCGGCGATCTCCTGGAGCCCGTTGTCGAAGCTGGTCTCGATGCAGACCGCCCGCAGGTTGGGAGTGCGGTTGGCGATCTCCCAGAAGCGCTTCGTCGGCCCGGTGTCGCTCGACCAGAGGACGGCGGCGCCGTTCTGCTCGATGAGGAAGCCGTAGGTGGGGACCAGATGGTCCACCTGGATCGGCGTGAAGCGGACCCCGTCGATCACGAAGGGGACCTCCGGCTCCTCCTCCCGAAAGCGCAGCACCGGCACCAGGTGGTTCGGCAGCCGCGTGAAGTCGGGCCATGTGTCGTTGTTGAACAGATGCTTGCGCAGGGCGTAGGCCGTGGCCGCCGAGGCGTGGATGTCGATCGCCCGCTCGGTCTTCCCGAAGACGTTCTCGGTGAAGAACGGCAGCGAGTTCGTGTGGTCCATGTGCGAGTGGCTGAGCACGATCGAGTGGACGCCGACCTGCCGCTCGATGGGGAGGGCCTGCGAGAGGGACCCGGCGTCGAGCGCGATGGTGCCGTTGATCAGCAGGCACGTCATCCGGCACTCCAGGCTCTCTCCACCGTATCCGCCTAGGACCTGGATCTGCATATATAGAGAGGATTGTATCTGTTGAGGGGCGGTGGCGCCAGGGCCGGGGGCTCGGAGGAGCCGGCGGCCCTGGCGCGGGATCTCAGAAGCGGGTGCCGATCCAGAACGAGGTGCGCGTGTCGAGGGTCTCCTTGAAGTCCCAGCGCTTCGCGAGGTCCCAGTTCAGGTCGAGGCCGAGGAAACGGATGGTGAAGCCCATGCCGTAGGCGGCGATGCCGCCCAGCAGCCGGTTGTTGTCCTCGTCGTAGAAGTCGTAGAAGGGATCTTCCTTGTACCAGGCACTGCCGATGTCGAAGAAGAAGACGCCGCGGATGCCCTGGAAGGCGATGAACGGCGTCGCGAGGTAGTCGATCAGCGGGAACCGGTACTCGAAGTTGGCGAAGAAGGCGCGGTCGCCGACCAGGTCGCCGTAGTTGGTGCTGCGCAGGGTGTCCAGCCCGCCGAAGTAGATCGGCTGCGGCTGGTTGCCGCCGCTCGCCCCGGCGAACAGCCGCAGGGCGATGTTGCTGCGCAGCGTCACCGGGATGTACTGCCGGACGTCGATGTCGGCGGCCTGGGTGAGCGTGCCCCCGTTGTCGAAGTCGGGAGCCCAGAAGGTGTCCAGCCGCCAGCGCCGGCCGGCGAGCGGCCCCGCCGAGGAGAACCGCGTGGAGTCGCCGACCAGGGAGCCCTGGAGCACGGGGAAGTCGAGCTGCTGGTTGACGTAGTCGATCACCAGCTCGTCATTGACGACCCGGAACCGCGGCTGCGCGAACTCCCAGTACTGGTAGCCGAGGCCGATCTCGGCGCGGCGGTAGAAGGAGAAGGGGTAGATGAGGGTACCGGAGACCCCGGTCACGGAGTACTGCTTCTGGTCGCGCACCTCCGTGCCCCGCACCGGATCGTAGGCGAGGAAGTACCGGCGGTCGTCGAACAGCCGCGCCTGCCACTGGAACCGGTGGCTGAAGTCGGCGTAGACCACGTCGAAGTTCGAGAAGGTGTCCACCGAGGAGAGGTCGGCGATGATCCGCCGGTCGCCCAGGTTGTCGGAGAAGCTCAGGATCAGGCGGCCCAGGAAGGTCTGGTTGTTGTCGACGCCGACGAAGGTCTCGGCGCCTTCCAGGAAGAACTTGAAGCTGCGGTACTTCTCCTTGTTGGCGTCGTCCAGGGTGACCTGGATGTCCGGCTCGAACTTGAGCAGGCCCTCGCCCTGGGCGGGCTCCTGGGCGACCGGCACGGTCTCGGGGGCCTTGACCGGCTCGTCGAGCTCGGCCACGTAGAGGTCCATCCCCCCCTTCCAGAGGCCGGTGAAGACCAGCCGCTCCTCGCCGTCCGGCTCGCGCAGGACGGTGGGCATGAAGGCGCCGGTGACCACGTTGGTGTACTGGCTGAGCTTCCCGGTGGCGAGGTCGAGCCCGTAGACGTTGTCGCGGCCGTCGCGGTCCGAGGTGAAGTACAGCCGCTTGCCGTCCGGCGAGTAGACCGGGTCGTTCTCGTTGGAATCCCCGGAGGTGATGGGGATGCGCGTTCCCGGCTTGTCGAGGTCGGCGCGGAAGACCTTGCCGAAGCCGTTGCCCACCACGGTGATGAAGGCGAGCGACTTGCCGTCCGGCGAGAAGACCGGCGCGCCGTCGTAGAGATCGTCGTTGGTGAAGTTGCGGTAGGTGCCGGTTTCGACGTCGATGAGGAAGATGTCGAACTTGCCGTCCTTGTTGCCGGAGAAGGCGATCGTCCGGCCGTCCGCGCTCCAGGCGGGGGCACCCTGCTGCTCGATGTCTCCCATCTCATAGATGCGGTCGGTGCCGCCGTTCAGGACGTCGAGCAGGACGAGGCTCCGCCCTTTCTCGCGCTTGGCGAAGACGGCGAGCTGGTTGCCGTCCGGCGAGAAGGCGAGGTCGCGGCCCATCTCGCGGCCCAGGGTCAGCTCCTGCGCCACCAGGTATTGGTAGTCGTTGGTGTAGCCCTTGGTCAGGCTGCGCAGGAACGTCCGCTTCTTCGTGTCGTAGAGGATCACGTCGATGTCGCCGCGGTACGAGCTGAAGGCGGCGATCAGATCCCCCGAGGGGGAGGCCGCGGGCGAGGTGGCGTAGTCGTCGCCGGCCGCCTTCTCGTTGCGGAAGCGGCGGCCGAAGTCGCCCGGCTCGCCGGTCTCCACCAGGGTGGTCAGGTATTTCTTGCGCAGCCAGTGGCGGAACTCCGCGTCGAACTCCTCGGCGTCCAGCTTGAAGGCCCGCTCCACGGCGCGGTCGACCCGGGCGCCGATCGTGTTGCGGATCTCGTAGATGAAGTCGAGGAACCCCTCCTTGCCCCAGCGCTCCTCGACGAAGTCGAAGACCGCGTGGCCGTAGCGGTAGGCGAAGAAGCCATTGACGTTCTGCTTGATCGAGGGGATGCGGTCGTTGACCACGGCGTCGCGCAGGAACATCTTGTCGCGCGCGCTCTCGTCCTTGGCCATGTAGCTCGCCATGCCTTCCATGAACCAGGTGGGCGGCGTCGCGGCGATGGCCTTGGCCAGGCTCCCCTGGAACAGCATGTGGTACTGGAAGATGTGGGTCAGCTCATGGAGGATCAGCTCGTAGAGCCGGGGATCCGGCTGGTCGATGGGCAGCACCATCCGGAACCGGGCCGGGGTGGCGAACGCGCCGACCCCCTCGGGGATGAAGTTCAGGATGACGTTGTTCTGCTCGAACGCCGAGTGGGTCGCGAAGAAGATGAGCGGAACGGGGTCCTTGATCTGGAAGTTGAAGTCCCGCGAGAGCTGGTCGTAGGCACTCTCCGCGAAGGAGACGACCTTCTGGAGGCTCGCCTCCTCGGCCGTGTAGTAGTGCACGTTGAAGTGCGGCGAGTGGTAGATCTGCCAGGAGAAGTCGCGGTAGTGGATCTTGTTCTTGCCGTAGCCGTAGCCGCCCCACTGGGGACCGGCCTGCTGCGCGAAGAGCGGCACGGCCGCGAGGGATGCCCCGAGCGCGAGGAGGGCGATGGGAAGCCGCATGGATCGACGGATCAAAGGGAATCTCCTTACATCCTTCGTCTATTGGGTGAACAGGATGCGCGAGGCCTCGACCTCTTTCTGGGTGAAGACGTTGACGATCCGGTCCTCGAGCGACAGGAGGTTCTCGAACATGCCGGCGAGCGGATCGGTGTTCTCCCCTTCGAAGTTCTGGAAGTCCTTGAAGTTGTCCTGATAGAGGAGCTTGCCGTTCTTGCCGTCGTAGACCTGCATCAGGATGTCGTACTCGAAGCCGGTCTGCTCGACCAGGACCTGGCGGTAGTAGGTGCGGCCGTTGAAGGGCGACACGTACTCCTCGGTCCGGTAGCCGGTGCGGTCCTGGACGTCGAAGTCGAGACCGCCGGAAAGGATCAGGTCCGCCTGTGTGCGCTCGCCCAGGGCGGTCCAGAAATCCGCCTGGCGGGCGAGCTGGTCCAGGTCGTAGACCGGGAAGTCGACCGGGCCGGGCTCGATGACCCGCAGGTCGGTCTCCCGGCGCAGGACCTTCAACAGGTAGCGCGCGAACTCCTTCTGCACGTCGATGTCGCGCCCCTGGACACGCTCGGCCCCTTCCTTGGTGACCACGATGAACGGAGCGACGGCGACGCTCTTGCGCCCTTGGAGATCGAGCCGGGCGCGCTGCGGCAGCTTGAGCTTCACCTCGACCGAGCCGGCCGCGGCGGGCCGGGCGCCCCAGGGGACAGCCAGGAGCGACAGGACGGCGATCGTCCGGATCAACTGCTTCATTTCCTTACCTCCTCGCGCGACGCGCGTGGCCAGATGGCCCTCCGCAACAATCCTGATGACCTGCAAAGAATCCCTCGAAACGTCTCCCCCGCCGCATCGGCTCACGGCAGGGGGGGAGGAGGCACCGGCGAGGTCTCCGGCTCCGGCATGGCCGGCTCGGGCATCGACGGCGGCTCGGGCTGCCGCGGCGAACCGCCCGTGACCGACGTCTCCGGACCGGGCCGCGGCGGAGCCGGCGGCTTCTCCGTCTGCTTCTGGTCGGGCTTGAAGCCCTGGTAGAACTCGACGAAGCGGGCATAGTTGGCCCGTACGTCCCGGTTGTCCGGGGAGATTTTGAGAGCCTTCTGGTAATACTCCAGGGCCTTCTGGTAGTCGCCGGTCGCCTCGTAGGCGACCGCCAGATTGCTGTAGACCCTGGGGTTGTCGGGATCCAGCCGCTCCGCCTGGTGGAAGCGGAACAGCGCTTCGCTCCACAGGTTGTGCTTGGCCATGTCCACGCCGAACGAGAGCTGGCTGCCGGCCACATCGGGCCGGCCGTAGCCACCACCGCAGGCGACGAGGATCAAGGGGAGCGAGAGGATCAGGCCGCGCAGTCGGAAAGGTTCGCGCATTCAAAGAGCTCCGGAGTAGAGAGACCGGCCCATGGGATCGGGGTACATCATCGCTCGGCGTTCCAGAGGGGCCTAGTATACATGCCCGATGCCGACAGAGATCCCGACTTCACCCGCCGCCCTCGATCCGCGCTCCTTGCGCATCGCCCTGAACGCGACCGCCAACCTGTCGCGGCCCGCCCTCTACCGCCTGGCCGAGAACCCGGAGGCCTGGGCGGGCTCGGCGGCGCCGGCCGACCATCTCGCCGCGGAGCAGGGGGTCCCCCGCCTCCAGATGCGCCGCGCCCTCGCGGCCGTGGCGGAGGCCCCGGCCCTCGCCGCCCGCGAGCTCGACGCGGCGGAGCGCCTCGGCGCCCGCCTCGTCGTCCTGGGGGACCCCGACTATCCGCCGGAGCTGGCGCACCTGACGCTGCCGCCGCCGGTCCTCTGCGTCCGCGGCGACCTCCCCACCGGCCCGGCGGTGGCCATCGTCGGCTCGCGCAAGACCGACGCCTACGGCCAGGAGGTGGCGGAGCTGTTCGCCCGCGCCCTCGCCGAGGCCGGCGTCACCGTCGTCTCCGGTTTCGCCCGCGGCATCGACGCCGCGGCCCACCGCGGTGCCCTGGCCTCCGGAGCGGGGAAGACCGTCGCCATCCTCGGCTGCGGCCTGGGCGTCGACTACCCGGCCGGCCACGAGCGGCTCGGCCGGGAGATCGCCGCCCGCGGCGCCCTGGTGAGCGAGTTCCCCTGCCATCTCGCGCCGCGGGCCTGGCACTTCCCGGTGAGGAACCGGGTGATCGCCGCGCTCGCCGCCGGCACCCTGGTCGTGCAGGCGGCGCCACGCTCGGGATCTCTCTTGACCGCGCGCTGGGCGATGGACCTGGGGCGGGAGGTCTGGGCCATCCCCGGGCGCATCTTCGACGAGCGCTCGCTGGGACCCAACGCCCTCATCCGCGACGGCGCCCCCCTGGTGCAGCACCCGCGCGAGATCCTCGAAACCCTCCTCCCCTCCTTCCGGGGCACCCCGGAGCCGCTCGCCCCGCGGACGGCCGCCGCCCCCCCGCCTCCCGTCGCGGACGGCGCGGAGGAGGAATGGGAGCCGGCTCCGTCCGGTTTTCCGGGTGCCGTCCTCGCGATCCTCCCCGCGGGAACCCTCCGCCACCCGGAGGAGATCGCCGCCGCTCTGGAGACGCCGGTCGACCAGGTTCTGGGGGCGCTTCTGGAGCTCGAGCTGGCCGGCCGGGCGCGCCGCCATCCGGGGTCGATGTACGGGAGGACTTGACAGAGGTGCCATCTTAGGAGTGGCATGTTGCCTCGCTCACGGCGGTGGCGCCGTTCAGCGCTTCAGGAAATTTGGGAACGCCCGCCGGCGTTCTGAAGGGACCCATGGCCAAGAATCTGGTGATCGTCGAAAGCCCCGCGAAGACCCGAACTCTCAAGAAGTTCCTCGGCCGGCAGTACGCCGTCGAGGCCTCGCTCGGGCACATCCGCGACCTCGTCAAGGGAAAGAAGCGCGACATCGGCGTCGGCGACGACTACGAGCCCCGCTATGAGGTCCTGGCCGAGAAGAAGGAGGTCGTGAAGAAGCTCCGCAAGGCGGCCGAGGACGCGGAGACGATCTTCCTGGCCCCCGATCCGGACCGCGAGGGAGAGGCCATCGCCTGGCACATCGCCGAGGTCCTCAACAAGAATCCGGAGTCGGTCCACCGGGTGACCTTCAACGAGATCACCAAGGGGGCCGTGCTCAAGGCCCTCCAGAACCCGGGGCAGATCGATCTCCGCAAAGTCGATGCGCAGCAGGCCCGCCGGGTGCTCGACCGGATGATGGGCTTCCGCCTCTCGCCGCTCCTCTGGGAGAAGATCAAGCAGGGCCTCTCCGCCGGCCGCGTGCAGTCGGTGGCCCTGAAGATGGTCTGCGGCCGGCAGGACGAGATCGACGCCTTCGTCTCCGAGGAGTACTGGCTGATCGGCGCCGACCTCAAAGCCGCCCAGCCGCCGCCGTTCCACGCCCGGCTGCACCGCATCTCCGGCAAGAAGGCCGAGGTCGACAACGGCGAGCAGGCGGCGGAGATCGTCCGCGCCCTCGAAACCGGCCGCTACACCGTGGCCAAGGTCGAGAAGAAGGAGTCGCGGCAGAAGCCGTCGCCCCCGTTCATCACCAGCCGCCTGCAACAGGAGGCGGCGCGCCGCTACGGCTTCGCGGTGAAACGGACGATGAGCATCGCCCAGGGCCTCTATGAAGGCCGCGAGATCGGCGACCGCGGCGCGATCGGTCTCATCACCTACATGCGCACCGACTCCACCCGCATCGCCGACGAGGCGCTCGACGCGGTGCGCGAGGTGATCGGCGCGACGTACGGCGCCGACTCCCTGCCCGAGACGCCGAACCGCTACGCCTCCAAGAAAGGCGCGCAGGACGCCCACGAGGCGATCCGCCCGACCACCTTCGACCTGCCGCCGGACGCCGTCCGCGACTATCTGAAGGCCGACGAGCACAAGCTCTACAAGCTGATCTGGGACCGCTTCATCGCCTCCCAGATGAAGCCCGCGGTCTTCGACGTGACCCAGGCGGACGTCGACAACGGTCCCTACACCCTGCGCGTCACCGGCAAGGTGTTGAAGAGCCGCGGCTTCCTCGCCGTCTACCAGGAGGTGGCCGACGAGGAGGCGCCGGCCGCCAAGGGGGGCGAAGACGCCGCGGACACCGCCGCCGAGGGGATGCTGCCGCCGCTCTCCGAAGGGCAGACCCTCGACCTCCTCGAGGTGTCGAGCGAGCAGAAGTTCACCCAGCCGCCGGCCCAGTACAACGAGGCGACCCTGGTCAAGGCGCTGGAAGAGAACGGCATCGGCCGCCCCTCGACCTACGCCACCATCCTCTCCACCATCACCGACCGCAACTACGTCGACAAGGTGGAAGCCCGGTTCCGCCCCACCTCTCTCGGCAAGGTGGTCAACACCATGCTGCAGAAGGGGTTCAACGACATCATCAACGAGGGCTACACGGCCTCGCTCGAAGAGCAGCTCGACGAGATCGAGGACGGCCGGCTCCCCTGGAAGCAGGCGCTCGCCGAGTTCGACAAGAAATTCACCAAGGACCTGGACACCGCCGGCGAGCAGATGCCGAACGTCAAGCGGGACGGCATCGCCCTCGACGAGGTCTGTCCGCTCGACGGCGGCCCCCTCCTGCTGCGTTTCGGCCGCTACGGCGCCTTCATCGCCTGCTCGAACTATCCTGACTGCAAGTACTCCAGGAACGCCGAGGAACCGTCCGCGACGGCGGCCGAGGGTTCCGGAGCCGCGGCGGACGGCACGGAGGCCGCGGCGCCGGCGGCCGAGGAGGAGATCCCGCCCTGCGAGAAGTGCGGCAAGCCGATGGCTCTGCGCCGCAGCCGCTTCGGCACCTTCTACGGCTGTACCGGGTATCCCGAGTGCAAGAACCTCCGCAAGCCGGGGAAGAAGGCGGCGCCGGAGCCCAAGCCCACCGGCGTCACCTGCCCGGAGTGTACGAAGGGCGACA
>Ga0062379_10000209_pt1 | contig 11076 bp, 9 predicted proteins | sample DOMMetBare2Fresh_2_FD_59484 | JGI IMG/M metagenome (GOLD analysis project Ga0062379, IMG submission 59484) | Wetland sediment microbial communities from St. Louis River estuary, USA, under dissolved organic matter induced mercury methylation -... | ecosystem: Environmental > Aquatic > Freshwater...
CCTCGCGCAGGCCGGCGAGCGTCCGCCGGTAGCTCGCCCAGTCCGCGAACAGCGGCCGCGCGACGATCGACGGCAGCCGCCCTTCGCGCCAGGCTCGCGCCGACCAGCAGGCGTCGGCGGCCAGGAGCACCGTCCGGTCGTCCATCGTCCGCAGCAGGACGCCGAGCTGGGCCGGGCTGTGGCCGGGGAGCGGGATGCCGAGGAGGCTCCGGTCGCCGAGCAGGTCGTAGCCCGCGGTGAACGGAGCCCAGGCGGGGCCGAGGTCGACCACCGGCCGTTCATCGACCAGGGTCAGGCGCTTCGGGAAGTCGGGCGGGAGGAGCGCCGGCAGACAGCCGCGCCGCAGCGCCTGCCAGCGGGTCCGACCGAGACAGGCGAGGAGGTCGTCTCTCAGCGCCAGGAAACCTGCGCCCGGCAGATCGCGGAGCCCGGCCACGTGGTCGCCATGGAAATGCGAGATGAGCACCTTTCGCACGTCACCGAGGCCGATGCCGAAGCGTCCGAGCTGGGCACCGAGCCGTTCCTCCTGCGGCAGATGCACCGGGGTGAGCCAGCGGTACAGCCGTTCGGGGAAAGGCGTGGTCGCGGACGTGAAGTGGTCCGCGTAGCCGGTGTCATAAAGGATCGGCCCGGCGGTGGGATGGACGATGAGCGCCGCGAGCGCGGGGAAGTCGATCGCCGCCAGGCGCCCGCCGCGCAGCGTCACCCATTCAGGGTGGCGGCAACGGCCGACGCGGAGCAGATGAAGCTCGACCCGGGTCAATAGCACAGCACTGCTCCGCCCAGATGGACGCCCGCGCCGGTGCCGATGAGGAGCGCGGTATCGCCCCGGCGGAGCCGGCCGGTGCGGATCGCCGCGTCGAGCGCGCTCGGCAGCGATGCACCCACCTGGTTTCCCTGCCCGGCGAAGACGTCGATCACCTGCTCGCGGCGCAGGCGGAAACGCCGGCGCAGGTACTGGAGCGCGTGGTGGCTCGCCTGGTGGGGAACGACGACCGGGATCTCGGCGAGACGGACACCCGCCGCGGCGAGCAGGCCGTCGAGGAAGCCGGGGAGCTTCTCGCCGGCCAGCCGGAACACCGCCTTGCCGTCCATCCGGAAGCGCGCGAGGGGTGGGAACGGCTCGTCGATCCGGTCCGGATGGTGGCGCGAGCCACCTCCCGGGATCTCGCACAGGTGCGCCCCCTCCGAGAACGTCGCGAACGCGCTCGCGAGGAGCGCCGAGCCGGTGTCCTTCGCCGGGCCGACGACCGCCGCCGCGGCGCCGTCGCCGAAGATGCCGCTCGCCTCGAGCTTCGACCAGTCGAGCCCGCACGAGGCGACGTCGGAGGCGACGATCAGCACGCGCCGGTAGCGCCCGGCCTCGATCAGGTACGCGACGGTGTCGAGCGCGAACAGGAAGCCGAGGCAGCTCGCGCCGATGTCGAACGCCGGAATCGCCCGGGAGGAGAGGCCGAGCTCGCGATGGATCAGCGCGGAATTCGCAGGCATCGCCTGGTCGGGCGTGCCGCTCGCGGCGACCAGGCAGTCGACGTCGCCGAGCCCGAGCCCGGCCGCTTCGAGAGCCCGGTGCGCCGCCTCGGCCCCGAGCACGGCGGCATTCCCCCGGTGCACGTACCGCACACGGACGCCGGTCCGCTTCTCGACCGTCCCCGGCGCGAGCCCGAGCCGTCCGTCGAGCTCCGCGCTGGTCACCGCCTCGGCGGGCAGCGCGGCGCCGGTGCCGAGGATACGCAAGGGGCGCCTCCGCGCCGGCGGAGGTGAGGCATCGTGGATTGCGGGCCGCATGGCCGGATTCTAACGGCACTGAGGGGATCGCGTCCTCCAGGGCGTTTCGATCTCCAAAAGAGGAGGAGACCGTCATGAGTAAGCAGCACTCTGACCGTGGCTTGATGAAGTCGCTCATGGCCTTTGTGGCGTTCGCGTTCATCGCAGCACTCTCTTTCGCTCCCGGCACGGGCCGTCCTTCCGAGGCGCTGGCGGATACGGAGGCCGGCCTCCGATCTCACCGCTCGGCCGAAGTTTCCGCTCCGTACACACTTTTCGAGAGCGGGCAGGTGCGCCCGCTCGCCCTGTCACCGGACAAGCGGCGCCTGTTCGCCGTCAACACGCCCGACAACCGCCTCGAGGTCTTCCGCATCCAGGGGCGCCGGCTCCTCCACACCGCCTCCATCCCGGTGGGCCTCGAGCCGGTCGCCGTCGCGGCGCGGACGAATCGCGAGGTCTGGGTGGTCAACCACCTCTCCGACAGCGTGAGCATCGTGGAGATCGACGATGACGAAGGCCGCCACGATGGCGGCGGCACGGACGGGCACGTCGAGCGCACGCTCCTCGTCGGCGACGAGCCGCGGGACATCGTCTTTGCCGGACCGGGGCGCAGTCGGGCCTTCATCACCACGGCGCATCGGGGCCAGAACCTCCCGATCGATCCCCAGCTCACGACCCCTGGCGTGGGACGCGCGGACGTCTGGGTGTTCGACGCGGACGGGCTCGGCAGCGGGCTGGGCGGCACACCGTTGACCATCGTGACCCTCTTTGCGGACACGCCGCGCGCCCTCGCGGTGACGCCCGACGGCACCCGCGTCTACGCCGCCGGCTTCCAGACGGGCAACCGGACCGCCGCCATCAACGAGACCGCGATCCCGGACGGCTTCGGTCCGGACGGTGTCCCGGGACCGGCGACCAATGCCGCGGGACGCCCCGCGCCCGAGGTCGGGGCCATCGTCAAATGGAACGGTACCCACTGGGTCGACGCGCTCGGCCGTCCGCGCGATCAGCACGTGAAGTTCTCGTTGCCCGACAAGGACGTGTTCGTGCTCAACGCCATGGCGAATCCGCCGCGCCAGCTCCCGGGAGCGGGTGGCTTCTTCCAGGGCGTCGGCACCATCCTTTATTCAATGGCCGTCAATCCCGTGAACGGCAAGATTTACGTCGCCAACACCGAGGCGAACAACGCCGCGCGGTTCGAAGGCCCCGGCACCTTCGCCGGGCACAGCCTGCGCGGCCATCTGCACGAGAGCCGGATCACCGTGCTCGCACCCGGGGGCGGCGTCGCGCCGCGGCACCTGAACAAGCACATCGACTACGCCAGTTGCTGCGCGCCGGCCCCGAACGCCGAGAGCGACCGCTCCCTCGCCCTGCCCCAGGGCATGGCCGTGACCGGCAATGGCGCGACCCTCTATGTCGCGGCCCTGGGGTCTGACAAGGTGGGGGTCTTCTCCACGGCGCAGCTCGAGGCCGATACCTTCGTGCCGAACGCCGCGAGCCACATCCCGGTGAGCGGCGGCGGCCCCACCGGCCTCGTTCTCGACGAGGATCGCGGGCAGCTCTACGTGATGACCCGGTTCGACGACGGGATCTCGATCCTCGACACGGCGACGAAGACGGAGACGGCGCACGTGAAGATGCACAACCCGGAGCCGCCGAGCATCGTGACCGGCCGCCGGTTCCTCTACGACGCCAGATTCTCGTCGAGCCACGGCGACTCGTCGTGCGCGAGCTGCCACGTGTCTGGTGATTTCGACAGCCTGGCGTGGGATCTCGGCAATCCGGACGGGGAGGTGATCGACAACCCCGGGCCCTTCATCAGCCTCTTGCTCAATCTGGTCACGGGACAGCCCATGGAGCCCATCTTCCACCCGATGAAGGGTCCGATGGCGACGCAGAGCCTGCGCGGCATGGCCAACCACGGCCCGATGCACTGGCGCGGCGACCGCACCGGCGGCAACGACGCACCGAGCGAACAGCCGGACAGCGGGACCTTCGACGAGCACGCGGCGTTCAACAAGTTCAACGGGGCGTTCCCCGATCTGCTCGGCCGCCACTCGACCCTCACGCCAGAGGATATGGCCGCGTTCACCGACTTCATCCTGCAGTTGACCTATCCGCCGAACCCGAACCGGCGGATCGACAACGTGCTGACGGCGGACCAGGAAGCCGGGCGCCGGCTCTTCGACAGCGTCAACTGCGGCATCCCGACGGCGGCGGGAGAGAACAACGTCCTCACGTGCAGCAGTTGCCACGTGATCAATCCGGGCTCCAATCCGGACACCGCGAAGCCCGGGTCCTTCGGCTCGTCCGGCCTCTCGAGCTTCGACTTCAACCCACAGCTCTTCAAGACTCCCCACCTGCGCAACCTCTATCAGAAGGTCGGAATGTTCGGGAATCCCGAGAACCCCGGGTTCCCCGGCAGTGATACCAGCTTCAAGGGAGACCAGGTGCGCGGCTTCGGCTTGCTCCACGACGGGAGCATCGATACGGTGTTCCGCTTCACCCATGGGATCAGCTTCTCGGAGAGCTTCAACGGGCCCGGAAACAACGGGATCCCGGATGGCCCCGCGGGGGATGTCCAGCGGCGGCAGATCGAGGCGTTCATCCTGGCGTTTCCCACCAACCTGGCGCCCGTCGTAGGCCAGCAGATCACGCTCACGGCGGGGAGCTCCGCGGCGGTGGGCGCCCGCGTCAACCTCCTGCGCCAGCGCGCGGACGTGGGGGAGTGCGATCTCGTCGCCAAGACCAGGATCTCCGGCGCCGAGGCCGGCTTCCTGTACCTGGGTGGAGGCTTGTTCGCGAGAGATCGGCGCGGGCAGCCACCCATCACCGCCGCGGCGCTGCGGTCTCTGGCCACGGACTTCGGCCGCCCCGTGACGTACACCTGTGTGCCGCCCGGTTCCGGAGAGCGCGTCGGTGTGGACCGCGATGAGGATGGTGCTTGGGACGGCGACGAGCGAGACGCTCAGACCGATCCGGCGGATCCGGACAGCAGGCCTTGATCCTGGGGGCGCCCCTCTCCCGTGCGCGGGAGAGGGGCCGGGGTTGAGGGGGCTCAGGCCGGCTTGACGTCGAAGAGCGTGACGCCGGAGTTGAAGACGAACGAGCTCTTCGAGGGGACCAGGATCTGGACCGGGCTGGCGCCGTTCGGATTGACGGAGACGATCAGGGTGACGGAGTCCTCGAGCTGGTTGGAGATGTACGTCCCGGTCCAGCCGCTCGCGGTCGGCGGAACCTCGCTCGACGAGGTGGCCGGCTGGATCTGGAAGAGGGTGACGCCCGAGTTGTAGATGACGTCGCCGCCGTTGCCCATGTTGAGGACCGCCGGGCTGGCGCCGTTCGGGCTGGTGGAGAGATAGAAATCCAGGGACTGACCGTAATTGTTTTCGATCCGGGTTCCAGACCAAGCTGTGGTGGACATTGTGCGACCTTGCCTTTCTGTTGAGTGATCTAAAGGGTTTCGCCTGCACCTCTCATCAAAGGCAAGGGCCGTGCCACCGCTCGCGGCGGTGGGTCTCCGAGGGAAAGGCGGTGGATGGAGGCGCCGGGTCTCGCAAGGTTGCGAGAGCGGGTCTCGCGTTTTTGCGAGGGCGGCCAGGGCGCCCGTCCGGCCTACCCCGTCGGGCGGCCGAACCGGTGGCCCCATCCGGCCGTCAGGCCCAAAGGATCTCCACGTCGTAGGGTTCCAGGAGCCGGTCGTGGGTGACGAGGGTCAAGCCTTCGGCTTGCGCCTGGGCGACCAGCATGCGATCGAACGGGTCACGGTGGTGGTGGGGCAGCCCGGCGATGCGCTCGGCGTGGGTGAAGGTCAGGAGGAGCTTTTCGAAACGGCTGGCGAGAACACCTGCTTCGAACGTGTCGGGGAGCTCGAGACGGCCCAGGGAGCTTTTGATCGCCGCTTCCCATGCGGACACCGCGCTCACGAACACGACGTCCGCCGTCGCGATGCTGCTGCGCACGGTGGCCGGCAGCCGGGCCGGCTCGCCGCGCCACCAGAGAAACACGTGGGTGTCCAGCAGCAGCCGGCGCGCCGCCGTCACCCGCGGCCCTCAAAAGCGTCGAGGACCTCCGAGGGCAGGGGAGAGTCGAAGTCTTCCGAGATGCGGATCCGCCCCTCCCAGCCGCCGGGCTGGCGTGGCTCGGGAGACCGGTGGAACGGCACAAGCTTGGCGAGCGGCTTGCCTGCCTTGGAGAGAATGATCTCCTCACCGCTCGCCGCGCGATCCACGAGCCGGGAGAGAGAAGTTTTCGCCTCGTACAGGTTGTAGATGGCTTCGGACATCGCGGCACCTCATGCTTGACCAACCTTGACCAATCCTATGCCGGCCGGCGGTTGCGGTCAAGCTCACGTGTCCCCTACCCCCGCCGCGCGATCTCCGCCTCCACCTCTCCGACCATCTGCGGTGGCACCGCGAGCAACCGGGTCAGCTTGGGCTTGGGGCGGTTGAAGGGGACGGGCTCTCCGGGAGTGCTCTCCCAGACGGTGCCGCCGGCGGCGAGGACCAGGGCGGTTCCGGCGGCGACGTCCCATTCGTGTTTGGGGACCAGGGTCCAGGTGGCATCGGCGAGGCCGGCGGCCACCTGGGCCAGCTTGTAGGCGACGGAGCCGCAGGGGCGGATGGTGAAGAGGTCCTCCCGGTACCCCTCCCACTCCTTGCGCCGGACCTCGCTGCGGCTGGCGAGCACGGTGGCTCCGGCGAGCCCGGGCCGTTGGCTGACCCGGACGAGATGGCCGTCCAGGCTGACGCCCCGGCCGCGGGCGCCGAGGATCTTCTGGCCGGTCGCGGGGTTCAAGATGCCCCCGGCCATCGGGGCGCCGTCGATCACCAGGCCGATCGAGACGCACCACTCGGGGATGCCTTCGACGAACTCGCGGGTGCCGTCGAGCGGGTCGACCACCCAGACCCGGCTGTGCTCCAGACGTTCCGGATCGTCGGTGGTCTCCTCCGAGAGCCACCCTTCCCCGTCCTGCGGCAGCAGGCTGCGGAGGAGGGTGTCGACCTCGGTGTCGGCAGCCGTGACGGGGTCGAAGCCCGGGATGTCTCCGGACTTGCGGCGGGCCTCCACGGCGCCGGGGGTGTAGTGGGAGAAGACGGCCCGCGCCGCCTCCAGCGCGTCGTCGATGCGGCGCAGATCGTCTTCTCGCACCATGATGGCTTTACTCCAGCCCGCCGCCGACGTACCCCTCGCGCTCGAGGAAGAGCACGATCTCCTGCGCCGACTCTTCGGGAGAGATGTTGGTGGTGTCGATCGAGAGGTCGGCGTCGGTGGGGACCTCGTACGGGTCGGAGATGCCGGTGAACTCCTTGAGGATGCCGGCGCGGGCCTTGGCGTAGAGCCCCTTCCGGTCGCGCTCCTCACAGACCTCAATGGGCGTCGCGACGTGGACGAGCACGAAGCCGCCACCCTCTTCCACCGCCTGGCGCACTTCCTTGCGCGTGGCATCGTACGGTGCGATGGGGGCGCAGATGGCGATGCCGCCGTTCTTGGTGATCTCCGAGGCCACGTAGCCGATGCGCCGGATGTTGATGTCGCGGTGCTCCTTGGAGAAGTTGAGCTCCGAGGAGAGGTTCTTGCGCACGATGTCGCCGTCGAGGAGGGTCACCGGCCGCCCGCCCGCCTCCATGAACTTGACCAGCAGCGCGCTCGCGATGGTCGACTTGCCGGAGCCCGAGAGACCGGTGAAGAAGACCGTGAAGCCCTGCTTGTAGCGCGGCGGATGGGTGCGCCGCAGCTCCTCGGCGACCTCGGGGAAGGTGAACCAGGCCGGGATCTCGCGCCCCTCCTGGAGGCGGCGGCGCAGGTCGGTGCCGGAGATGTCCAGGGTGCGGGTGCCGGCCGGGATCTCGTCCTGCGGCAGGTAGGTGTCGAGCTCCTCGACGTAGGAGAGGGCGAGGAAGGGCACCATCGCGACACCCAGCTCCGCCTCGTGCTGGCGCAGCAGGTCCTGGGCGTCATAGGGGCCGTAGAACGGCTTGCCGTCCGAGCCATTGCCCGGGCCGGCGTGGTCGCGCCCGACGATGAAGTGGGTGCAGCCGTGGTTCTTGCGGATGATGGCGTGGAAGAGCGCTTCGCGCGGGCCGCCCATGCGCATGGCGAGGGGGAGGAGCGACAGCTTGGCGGTCTGCTGCGGGAAGCGGGGGAGGACCGCCTGGTAGCAGCGCACCCGCGTGTAGTGGTCGAGGTCGCCCGGCTTGGTGAGGCCCACGGTCGGGTGGATCAGCACGTTCGCCCGCGATTCCTTGGCGGCGCGCAGCACCAGCTCGCAGTGCGCGCGGTGCATGGGGTTGCGGGTCTGGAAGGCGACGATGCGGCGCCAGCCCTGGCGGGTGAACTCGGCGCGCAGCTCGGCCGGGGTGTGGCGGAGCTGGCGGAAGTCGTAGTGAGAGGGGAGCTGGAGCCCCTCGATCCGGCCGGCCAGGGCCACCGGGTGGGTCCGGTCCAGGAGGTGCGCCACGCCGGGATGCTTCTTGTCGAGCGTGCCGAAGGTCGCCCGGGCGCTCGCCTCGCGGTCGATCTCCCAGATCTCTTCGACGTGCAGCACGGCGAGCATCACACCTTCGGGATCGCGCAGGGCGAGCACGCTCGTCCCCGCCGTGAGCTTGCCGGCGAGGTCCTGGGGGACGTCGAGGATGATGGGGATCGGCCAGAGAGTGCCGTTGGCGAGGCGCATGTTGGAGCAGACCGCGTCGTGGTCCGCCTTGGTCATGAAGCCGGAGAGCGGTGAGAAGCCGCCGTTCATCAGGAGCTCCAGGTCGCAGAGCTGGCGCGGGGTCAGATCCCAGGAGGGCCAGTCGCGGGAAGCCGCCTTGAGCTCGGCCGCGCGCTCGGGCGCCACCAGCAGGTCGACCAGGGTGCCGCCGTGCGGCTCGATCAGATGACTGCCGTGGACGGAGTCCCCGGCAGGAGGAGAGGCAGAAGAAGGGACGGACGGATTCGTCATCGAGAGCTCCTCGGAATGGATGGAAGCGGACAGGCGCACCCCTGCCGCGGTGGCAGAGATGCGCTCAACTATGTCAGGTGCGGGGAAACGCTACGGGCGGGACTCGGACGGGGTAGGATCGTCGTCAGTCACCACGATGCCGACGAGACCGCCGGCCAGCGCGGGGATGAGCGCCCTCTTGTCCTGCCACCAGACCACCGCGCAGGGACCGCAGATCTCGTCGGTGCGGCGGATCCCTTGCGCGTTGACGCGCGCGATCACGCCCTTGCACAGGAAGCCGACCACCTTCTCGCCCTGCTGCTCGGACGTCGTCTCGCCGACGATCAGGTTCTCGGCTACGCCGCGCTCTTTCGGCGTCAGCTTGAGGTCGCAGTCCTTGGTCACCGGGGTGCGCTTCGACTCGGAGCGCGAGCCGACCTGGCCGGCGGCGTCGACGAGGGCGACGTAGTACTCGATCTCCTCGTTACGCTTCTCGGGCTTGGCCGGAATTCCCCAGAACTTGCGCCCGGGCTCCGCCTCCATGAGCACCCAGTAGAAGTCCGTCTGCCCCTTCCAGCGGAAGTAGAGGCGCGGTACCCGGCCCGGCGCGTCGGCCGACAGGCTCGCCTTGATGACGGTGTTGTCTTCCTCGGGGACGCACTTCGGTTCCTGAACCGAAATCGTCTGGGCGCTCGCGCTGGCGGCGGCTGCCAGCAGGGCGCAGGCAATGACAAGGCTGCGTCCGTTCATGATGATCCTCCTGACATGACACATTTTACAGGAAAAGGCCGGCTATTGCCCGAGAATCTTTTTGGTGTAGCCGTCGACGTAGGGGGACCGCTGGAGATTGGGGAGGGCGCGGCGCAGCGGAGCCGCCGCGCTCGGAGCCGATCCGCTCTCATAGAGGGCGACGGCGAGGTAGAACAGGAGCTCGGGCTGGTCGTCGCCCGGGCCTCCCACCCGCCCCAGATAGTCTGCGGCTTCCGCCCAGCTCGAGATGCGATAGGCCGCCTCGCCGGCGAGGAGCTGAGCGCCGCGCAGGTCCGGATGCGCATCGGCCACTTCGCGGGCGAGCTGGAAGGCTTCGCGGAGCTGCCGCGCATCCGTGGCGCGCTCGAGGATCTTGCGCGCCTTCTCCTGTTTCTTCTGTTCCTCGCCGGTCACCGGCCGGACCGCGGCGGGGGGCGGGGAGGAGGGCGCGGGGGGCGGCGCCGTGGCCGGGGAGAGGTCCGCCGGGCGCGCGGGCGCCGGTTTGGCGTGCTCGATGGGCTGGGGCTTGTCGGTCCGCGGCTTCTCTGCCTGGGCTGCCGGGCTGCCGGCCGGGCTTTCGGGCTTGCGTCCGGCGCCGCCGCGCAAGGCCGGCGGCGAGGCGGCCAGGGTCGGGGCGGGGATCAGCGCCGCCATCCGCTGCTCCAGGGCGGTGCGGATCTCCGGCGGCAGGCTCGACTGCGAGTAGCCCTGGAAGCGCTCCTCGAGCTCCACCAGGCGGCCGAAGGTCTCGCGGAAACCGGCGACATCGCCCGCCTTGTCCTGGGCGAGCGCCAAGCGCCCCAGGCAGGCGGCGAGCTCTTTCGGCTCGTCGAGCATCCCGAAGCAGGCGAGGCGCAGGTGGCGCGCCGCCGCCGGGTAGTCGCCGCGGTCGAAGGCATGCGTTCCGTCGCGCAGCAGGTCGAGGTAGAACACGTCGACCGCGGCGAGCGGGGGGGCCGCCACGGCGAGCGTCGCGGCCAGGAGGACCGCGCGGAGGATCCCCTCCGCGGATGCGCCTCGTTTCATGGTTCGTCATCCTCCTGGACGCCGTCGTGCACGGCCGGCAAGGGCCGGTCCTCGACGACGGCCCGCGGGTTGTCGATGGCCAGCCGCCGGGCGAGCTCGTCCCCCCAGCGGCTGGCGAGCACCCGGTGCGCCCGGCTCAGGCCGGGGGGGCGGCGGTGGAGGTCGTGGGCGTCGCTGGCGACGAAGTGCACCAGCCCGGCCTCGATCATCCGGTAGGTCTCCTGTTGCGGCCGGCGGCCGAACTCGCCGGTGAGGCTCATGGCGGTCACCTGGAGCAGGGCGCCGAGCGCCACCAGGCGGGCGAGCAGGCCCGGGTTCAGCCAGGGGATGAGCTCGGGGTGGGCGAGGATCGGGCGCCAGCCGGCGACGGCCGTCTCATGCACCAGGTGCATCGCATCGTCCGGGTTGCCCCACACGTCGAGCTCGAGGAGCAGGTAGCGCGAGCCGGCGAGCGGCAGGATGGTCGCACCGGGCAGCCGCTCGATCTCGGAGAGGACCTCCCGGTCGGCGTGGACCTCGCCGCCCAGCAGCACGCGGAAGCCGGTCCCCAGGTCTGCGTGGACGGCTTCCTGGAGCCGGGTGGCGAGCGCGCGCAGGTGGCCGACGTC
>Ga0062379_10000210_pt1 | contig 11064 bp, 6 predicted proteins | sample DOMMetBare2Fresh_2_FD_59484 | JGI IMG/M metagenome (GOLD analysis project Ga0062379, IMG submission 59484) | Wetland sediment microbial communities from St. Louis River estuary, USA, under dissolved organic matter induced mercury methylation -... | ecosystem: Environmental > Aquatic > Freshwater...
TGGCCAACCTCGCGAAATCGGCCGGCACGTTCAAGCCGGCTCGCACCGCGAACCCGGCTTGAACGCGCTTCCCGCAGACACGCCGCCACCTCGCGCCCTCCCGACTCCCCTCTCCCGGTGGGCGGGAGGGGATGGGAGGGGCCGGGGGTGAGGGGCCTCTACAACGGGAAGTCCAGGTTGTAGACGTACCTTCCCCGTCCCACCGCCAGGAGCAGGCCGCCGCGGTCGAGGCCTCGGACCACCTCGCGCCCCAGGGCGTCGAGGGCGGTGATCTCCTGGCCGTTGGCGCCGAGGATCAGGTCGCCGCGGCGCAGCCCGCGGCGGTCGGCCAGGGAGCCTCCGGCGACTTCCTTGATGGTGAGATGGCCCTGCTTCACCTCGACGACCAGGCCGATGCTGCGCTCCAGGAAGCGCAAGCCGAGGCCTTCCGGTGGACGGACCGACCGCAGGGTGAGCTGCAGGGTGCGGTCACCGCGCCGGACGTCCAGGCGGAGGGGAGCGCCGAGGGCGGCGGTGTAGAGGGCGGTGGTCACGTCCTCGCGCGTGGCGATGGGCTTGCCTTCGACGGCGAGGATCACGTCCTCTTCGGCGAGGCCGGCTTCGATCGCGGGCGAATCGGGATAGACCTTGAAGACGAGGGCGCCGCGCCTCTCCTTGAGGCCGTAGCGCTGGGCCAGCTCGGCGTCCACGGTGAGGAGGCGCGCGCCGGTCCAGAGCGGACGCAGCTCGCCGAAACGGAGGAGATCGTCCACCACCCGGCGGGCGCGGTCGGCGGGGATGGCGAAGCCGATGCCGCTCGCTCCGGAGATGATCGCGGTGTTGATGCCGATCACCTCGCCGAGGATGTTGACCAGGGGCCCCCCCGAGTTGCCGGGGTTGATCGAGGCGTCGATCTGCAGGAAGTCGGTGAACAGGCGCTCGCCGCGCTCGGAGGGGACGGTCCGGCCGCGCGCCGAGAGCACGCCGGTGGTCACGGTGTGCGACAGGCCGAACGGATTGCCGATGGCGAGGACGGTCTCGCCGATCATCAGGTCGCCGCTGTGGCCGAGCGGCACGGCGGGGAGGTTGCCCCCTTTCACCTTGAGGACGGCGAGGTCGGCGTCGCGGTCGGAGCCGAGGAGGTCGGCTTCGAGCTCCCGTCCGTCGAGGGTGGTGACCAGGATGCGCGAGGCCCCTTCGACGACGTGGGCGTTGGTGACGACGATGCCCTTGGGGTCGATGATCAGGCCGGAGCCGAGCGCCTGCGCGCTCCGGGTGGTGGGGCCGAAGAAGAGGCCGAAGAACGGATCGGCCTCCCGCACCGTCGATTCCGCCGAGATGTTGACCACCGCCGGAGAGACCTTCTCGGCCACCGCGACGACCGGAGTGCGCCGGGCGGCGATCTCCGAGGCAGGTGTCTGGGCCCGGGCGGCGTCCGCCAGGCCGCAGGAGGAGACGAGCATCAGAGCAGCGAGAGCCGTGCGTGTCATGGCGCCTAGCATAAGATGGTTGGCGCCCGCGCGACGGGCGTGATGTTCGATGAAAGGAGGCACCCTGCCGTGTCGTTTCGCATCCATTCGGCGCTCCTGGGCCTGCTCTTGGCCGCCACTGTGGCGCATGCCGCCCCCCAGGGAGACATCTTCCCCTTCAAGGTCTACGAGGACGCGCTCGACAACGGGCTGCGGATCGTGACCATCCCCTATGACAGCCCGGGCACCGTGGCCTATTACCTGGTGGTGCGCACCGGCTCGCGCGACGAGGTGGAGCCCGGCCACAGCGGCTTCGCCCACTTCTTCGAGCACATTATGTTCCGCGGCACCGACAAGTACTCGGCGGACGGGTACAACGAGGTGCTGAAGCGGCTGGGGGCGAGCTCCAACGCCACGACCTTCGAAGACATGACCATCTATCAGCTCGTCGGCCCGTCCAGCGAGCTGGAGACGATGATGGACGTCGAGTCGGACCGCTTCAAGAATCTGAAGTACGGCGAGGAGGAGTTCCGCACCGAGGCTCTGGCCGTGCTCGGCGAGTACAACAAGAGCGCCTCCAACCCGCTCGTCCCGATGCTCGAGAAGCAGCACGACCTGGCGTTCCAGAAGCACACCTACAAGCACACGACGATCGGCTTCCTGGACGACATCAAGGCCATGCCGGGCTACTACGAGTACAGCCTCGGCTTCTTCCAGCGCTTCTACCGGCCGGACAACGTCACCCTCCTGGTGGTGGGCGATGCCCGGCGCGAGCAGGTCGTCGAGATGGCGAAGAAGTACTACGGCGACTGGAAGAAGGGGTACCAGGCGCCCGCCGTGCAGGCCGAGCCCCCGCAGACCGGGACGAAGAAGGCGCATCTCGACTGGCCGAACCCGATCAGCCCACAGTTGCTGGTCGGCTACCATGCGCCGGCGTTCTCCACCAAGGACGTGAATTCCGCGGCGGCGGACCTGATCGAGCAGCTCCTGTTCAGCCCGACGGCTCCCTTGTTCAAGGAGCTCGTGGTCGAAAAGCAATGGGCGGAGGAGCTCGACACCGTGAACGATCCGAACCGGGACCCCACCCTCTTCTCCTACTACGCCCAGGCCAAGTCGGAGGATCTGGTGCCCCGGATCAAGGAGACGGTGGACCGGTACATTCAGGAGCTGCAAGCGAAACCGGTGGACGCGGCGCGGCTGGACCGGATCAAGTCGAACCTGCGCTATGCCTTCGCCCAGACGCTGGACACGCCCACCACGATCGCCGACGCGGTCTCCCGCATCATCGGGGTGGCCGGCAGCGTCGGCAGCCTCAACGAGAAGTACGCGCAGTATCAGAAGGTCACGCCGGAGGACGTGCAGAAGGCCGCCCGCCAGATCTTCCAGCCCACGAACGAGACCGTCGTGACGCTCTCGCACCCGGCTGCGCAGCCCGGCACACCTGGCACACCCGGAGGATCCGCCCGATGACCCACCGCAGCCTTGTCTCGATCCTCCCGGTGGCGGCTCTCGCGCTCGCCGGCACGCTCGCCGCCGGCCCGGCGTCCGCCCAGCCGTCCATCGACGTGGTGACCCTCCCGACTTCGTCGCCCCTGGTCTCCATCCGGCTCCTCTTCAACGCCGGCTCGATCTACGATCCTGCCGGCAAGGAAGGGCTCGCCGCCCTGACTGCACTGATGCTCTCGGAGGGGGCCACGCAGAAGCGCTCCTACGGCGAGATGGTCGACGCGCTCTACCCGATGGCGGCGGGCATCGGCGCCAACACCGACCGCGAGGTGACCAGCTTCACCGGCACGGTCCACCGCGACACGCTGGCCGCCTACACCGGCCTGTTCCAGGAGGCGCTGCTGCAACCGGCGTTCGCGCCGGCCGATTTCGAGCGCAACCGCAACCTGCTCGTCTCCTTCCTCGCCAACACCCTGCGCAGCAACGACGAGATGCTCAGCCTGGAGGTCCTCCAGGACCGCATCTTCGCGGGCCATCCCTACGGCCATCCGCCGGAAGGATCGGTCGAGTCGCTGCAGAAGCTCACCCTCGACGACGTGAAGGCGTTCTACCGCGCGCACTACACGCAGGGGAGCCTGATGCTCGGCGTGGCCGGCGGGTATCCAGAGGGTTATCCGGCGGAGCTGGCCCGTGCCTTCGCGGTGCTGCCGGCCGGGACGAAGGACCGCCTGGAGCTGCCGCCGCTCCCGAAGGTCACGGGACGCCCCTTCACTCTCGTCGACAAGGGGACCGGCTCGGTCGCCATCGCCCTCGGGCATCCCTTGCCGATCAACCGGGCGGACCCCGGCTACTACCCGCTCCTCGTCGCCAACAGCTACCTCGGGGAGCACCGGACGATGTACGGCCGGCTGATGAACCAGCTCCGCGTGCTGCGTGGCCTGAACTACGGGGACTACTCGTACCTCGAGTATTGGTACTACCCGCCGGGGACCGATTACCCGACGGCCGGAGTGCCGCGCCGGCAGCAGTACTTCTCGATCTGGGTCCGTCCGGTGGCGCCGGGGAACGCCCAGTTCGCCCTGCGCGCCGCGCTGTACGAGCTGAAGCGGCTGCACGACCAGGGGATGACGAAGGCGGAGGTCGAGACGATCCGCACCCTCCTCCTCAACTATTCGAAGCTCTGGGCGCAGAGCCCGGCGGAACGCCTCGGCTATCTCATGGACAGCAAGTTCTACGGGATGCCGCCCTACGTCGACGAGATCGAGGCGCGCCTCAGGAAGGTCACGGTCGAGGAGGTGAACGCGGCGATCCGGAAATACCTCGATCCGGAGAGCTGGGAGGCGGTGATCGTCACCGACAACGCCGCACAGCTCGCCGAGACCCTCCGCGGCGACGGGCCGAGCCCGAAGACCTACAACAGCCAGGTCCCGCCGCAGGTGCTGGAAGAGGACAAGGCCATCCAGGTGCTGCCGGTGAAGCCGGCCGCGATCACGATCGTGCCGGTGGATCAGGTGTTTCAGAAGTAGGGGGGGCTACCCTTCCCCCCGCACGATCCGCAGCAGCTCCTGGCCGTACTTCTCCACGATCGTGGGGCCGATCCCCGCCACTCCGAGCAGGTCGACCTCGTTGCCCGGCCTCTCGGTGGCGAGGGCGGTCAGGGCGCGGTCGGTGAGGATGCGGAAGGCGGGCACCCGCCGCCGCTGCGCCTCGCTCTTGCGCCAGGCGCGGAGCGCTTCGACCAGGCCGGGCAGGGCGGCGTCGGCCGCACCTTCGACGAGGTCGATCTGTCCCTTGCGGGGACGGCGCTCGCGGCGGGTTTCGGTTCCCGTGGCGTCCCGCGTCCGCTTTCTCTTGCGCTTCTCGGCCGGTGCTCCCTCTTCGGGAAGCTCGACGAGTTGGGCCGCTTCCGGACCGGCGCGGAGGCCCTCCGGTGACAGGCTCACCCGCTGGTAGCGGATCGACTTCCCTTCCTTCTCGAACGAGTCCTCGCGGATGTGGACCAGGCCGGCGCGCGAGAGCCCTCCGAGGAGGCGCTCGAACCCTTTGCGGTCGAGGCCTCCCGGCGGGCCGCCTTCTGACGCCTCCAGCTCGCGCCAGAGCTGGCCGGTGCTCTGGTTGTCCCGCCAGCGCAGGGCATGGAGGGCCTTCCCGAGCGCCTCCGCCTCCACCGCGGTCGGGTGGCGGAAGCGGCGGGCCTCGCAGCCGGCCGGGGCGCAGACGTCGCACAGGCCGCAGGGCTGCCCCGAGTCTTCCTGGTCGCCGAAGTGGCGCACGAGATGGAGCATCCGGCAGCCGTGCGACTCGGCGTAGCGGACGATCAGGTCGAGCTGCGCCAGCTTGTGGTCGCGCTGCGCGAGATAGGGCTTCAGCCATCCCGCCTCGCCGCGCGCCGCCTGGCCGTCGGCGTCGACGATGGCGCCGCGGTGGATCCAGAGCTTCTCCAGGGCCTTGTCGAAGACCTCCTCGTCGAGGCGGAGCTTGTCGCGGAGCGCTTCGGGCGTCCGCGGCTCGGCGGTCAGGGCGCGGAAGATCTTGTCGAGGACGTCCGGGTCCGGATAGTCGCGGGTGTGGAAGAACTCGTGGCTCCGCCGGTCGGTCCAGGCATAGAGGAGGACGGCGCGGGACGGTTTGCCGTCACGCCCGGCGCGGCCGATCTCCTGGTAATACCCTTCGACACTCCCCGGAAGCCCGGTGTGGATCACCGTGCGGACATCCGGCTTGTCGATCCCCATGCCGAAGGCGATGGTGGCGACGATCACCTGGAGCCCGCCGGAGAGGAACGCCGTCTGCACCCGGTCGCGGGCGCCGGTGGGCATGCCGGCGTGGTAGGCGGCGGCGGGGAAGGAGCCCCGCAGCTCCTCGCCGAGGGCGTCGGCCTCCTTGCGGCTCGGCGCATAGACGATGGCCGGCCGGTTCTCCGGCCGGGCGAGCAGGCGGTGCACCGCCTCGCGGCGCTCGGACGGGCGCAGCTCGGCGATCTCCACCGCGATGTTGGTGCGCCGGAAGCCATGGATGAACCGCCCCGGCGCGGCGAGGCCGAGCTGGGTCGAGATGTCCTCCTGCACCAGCGGCGTCGCCGTCGCGGTCAAGGCGATCACCGGCGAGGGGCGCAGCAGCGGCAGGCGCTGGCCGAGCATCCGGTAGTCGGGCCGGAAGTCGTGCCCCCACTGCGAGATGCAATGCGCCTCGTCGACCGCGATGAGGACCGGCTTGCGCTTGGCGAGCATCTCCGGGAAGCCGGGGACGCTCAGCCGCTCCGGCGCGATGAACAGGAAGTCGAGCCGCCCGGCCAGATAGTCGACGCACGCCTGCCGCGACGAGGCGCGGTCGCGCCCGGAGTGGATCCGCTCGGCGGAGAGCCCCAGCTCCTTGAGCTTGCCGACCTGGTCTTCCATGAGGGCGATGAGCGGCGACACCACCAGCGTCGTCCCGGCGCGGGCCAGCCCGGGGAGCTGGTAGCAGAGCGACTTGCCGGCGCCGGTGGGCATGACGAGGAGGACGTCCTTCCCCGCGGTGACCGCCCGGCAGACGTCCTCCTGATAGGGACGGAACGATTCCAGCCGGAAGGCGGAGCGGAGGAGGCCGGCGAGGCGGTCGGGCGGGGTGGGGGCCCTCACCCCCGGCCCCTCTCCCACAAGTGGGAGAGGGGTGTGGGGTAGAGGGGCCTGTGGGAGCGGGGAGGACGTGGGGGCCAGGGGAATCTGAGGGTAACCTGCACCCCTCTCCCGCTCGCGGGAGAGGGGCTGGGGGTGAGGGCCTCCCGTCCCGATCACTTCCCGCACATACCCCTCGATCCCGCGCAAAAACTCAGCGAGCGCCGCCTCTCCCTTCTGGACGCGGCGCAGATGCGCCTCCCACTGGCCGGTCATCGCCGGGCTCTTCACGTGCGGGTGGACGATCTCGATCAGGCGGATGCCCCGGTCCGTGGCGTGGAGGATCTTCCCCTGCCTCTCGATGTACAGGCGGCGGAGCAGCGTCTCGATGATCTCCGCCCGGGTGGCCGGGGTGCCCAGGCCGGTCTCCTTCATGGCGTCGGAGAGCTCCTTGTCGTCCAGCATCTTCCCGGCGGTTTCCATGGCGGTCAGGAGCGTCCCTTCGGTGAACCGCTTGGGCGGCCGGGTCTTCTTGGCCACGGCCCTGGCGTCCGCCACCCGGCGCGCGAGGCCGCGGGCGAGCCCCGGCGGCAGGTCCTGCGCCTCGTCGCCCTCGCCGTCGCCGTCGGCGTCCTCCTTGCGCTCCTTCTTCGGATCGTCCGGTTTCTTCTCCCTCTGGAGGTCGAGCACCTTCCAGCCGGCCTGCTGCACGGCGGTCCCGGCGCTGTGGAAGCGGTCGGCGACCGAGCCGGTCAGCGAGGTGACGCGGGTGATCACGGTGGTCACCGACCAGACGTGATCCTCGTGCCAGGCCATCAGGAGCCGCCGGCAGATCAGGTCGTAGACCTTCTGCTCGTCCGGGGTCAGAGACGCGCGCTCCGCCACGGTCGCGGTCGGCAGGATGGCGTGGTGGTCGGTGACCTTGGTGTCGTCGACGAAGCGCTTCCCCAGCGGGCGGTCGCCGGTGCCCGGGGCGATCTGGTCCGCGGAATAGGCGCTCCGCACCGCGCGGACGACGTCGCCCAGGGTCGCGGCGACGTCGGTCGAGAGGTGGCGGCTGTCGGTGCGCGGATAGCTGATCAGCTTCCGCGTCTCGTAGAGCGACTGGGCGATGCCGAGCGTCCGCTGGGCGCTGAATCCCCAGAGGCGGTTGGCGTGGCGTTGCAGCTCCGTCAGGTCGTAGAGGAGAGGCGGCGGCATCCGCTTCGTCTCCTCGCGGACGGACTCGACCTCCGCCCGCCCGGTGCGCGCCCGGCCGACGATGGCCATCGCCTCTTCGAGGTCCGCGCCGGGCCGGTCGGGCGTGGGCTTGAGCCGCCGCGCCTCGGAGGCCGGGCTGTCGCCGCGGAACCAGATCCCGCGGTAGGTGGGCGCCTCGGCGTCCGGCGGCGCGAAGGTGGCGTGCACCTCCAGGTAGTCCTCGGGGACGAACGAGCGGATGGCCAGCTCGCGCTCCACCATCAGGGCGAGGGTCGGGGTCTGCACCCGGCCGACCGACCAGAGCTCGTCGTTCTCCCGGAAGTCGAGCGTGTAGAGGCGGGAGAGGTTCATCCCCACCAGCCAGTCGGCCCGGCTCCGGCCGCGGGCGGCGTCGGCGAGGGGGTCGAAATCGCGGCCGGGGCGCAGCGTCGCGAACCCCTTGCGGATCGCCTCGGCGGTCAGCGAGGAGATCCACAGGCGGGAGACCGGCTTGCGGCAGCCGGCGGCCTCATAGATGTAGCGGAAGATCAGCTCCCCTTCACGCCCGGCGTCCGTGGCGCAGACGACCTTCTCGACCTTCGGGTCGTTGAGCGTCCGCTTCACGATCTCGAACTGCTGCCGGGTGTCGTCGGGGACGACGAGCGGCCAGTCGGCCGGCAGCATCGGGAGCTGGTCGCGGCTCCACCGCTTCCACTCCGGCCGGATCTCGTGCGGCTGCGCCAGGGTGACCAGGTGGCCGATGGCCCAGGTGACGAGGTAGCCGTTGCCGCGCAGGAACCCGTCGCCGCGCTCGGTGGCCCCGAGGACTTTGGCGATGTCGCGGGCGACGGAGGGCTTCTCGGCGACGACGGCGGTCAGTAGAGGGGCGGCCGGGGGCATCTCGGGGGGAAGCTTACCCGCTTTGGAGGGATTTTTCTCTCACAAGGGAATCCGGCTCTCGGCCTCGGCCTGGAACGGATCGTCCGCCTGGCCGCGGCGATGGCGGAGGAGGGCCGCGTGGGCGATCATCGCGGCGTTGTCTCCCGACCAGGCGAGGGGGACGAGGCGGAGGTCGACGCCGCGGCGCCCGGCCCAGGCGGGCAGCTCGCGGCGGAGCAGGCGGTTGGCGGCCACTCCCCCGGAGACGGCGAGGAGCGGGATCTCCTGGCGGCCGGCGAGGCGGTCGAGCCGGTCGATCAACTGTGCAACGGTGGCGGCGCGGAAGCCGGCGAGGAGGTCGAGGACGGGCTGGGGCGGCTCTTCTCCAGGTGGCCCCAGATCGATCGGCCCGAGGGTGCGCTCCAGCTTTTCGATCTCGAGGAGCGCCTGGCTCTTGAGCCCCGAGTAGGAGAAGTCGAGCGTGTCACCGCTCCTGGGGGTGGCGAAGCGGCGGGCGGCCGGGTCTCCCCGCTCGGCGAGCTCGTCGACCAGCGGCCCTTGGGGATAGGGGAGGCCGAGGCGCTTGCCGACCTTGTCGAAGACCTCGCCCATGGCATCGTCGCGCGTCTCGCCGAGCGTCTCCACCCGTCCCTCGTCCACCGCGAACAGCGACGTGTGCCCGCCCGAGACGACGAGGCCCACGAAGCGTTCCGGAACGGGCTCGGCCGGCGCCGCCGTGCCGGGCGGCGGCAGAAACGGCGAATAGAGGTGCCCTTCCAGGTGATGGACGGCGAGGAACGGCCGGTCCAGGGCGAAAGCGATGGCCTTGCCGAGGGAGAGCCCGACGAGGAGCGCGCCGACGAGGCCGGGACCGCGCGTCGCCGCCACGACCTCGATCTCCGAAAGCGCGACGCCCGCCCGCTCCAGCGCCTCGCGGCTCACCGCGGGCCAGTTGGAGAGGTGCTCGCGCGAGGCGATCTCGGGGACCACGCCGCCGTATGGCCGGTGGGAGGCGAGCTGACTGGAGACCACCGACGCGAGGACGCGGCCGTCGCCGTCGAGCACGGCGCAGGCCGTGTCGTCGCACGAGGTCTCGATGCCCAGGACGAGGGGGGAATGCATGGTGGCGGCGCCCCCTCTCCCCTCAGGGAGGGGGGGCGATGGGAAAAGGGGCTGAGCGGATCAGCCGTTGCTCTCGGCCGGCGCCGCGTCGCCCGCCTGCGGGATGTTGATCGGCTCGTAGACCGGAATCTCGAACGCGAGCGTCGAATGGCAGTACTCCTTCCACTCGTCGGTCACGTTGTCGAAGATGATGTTCTGGTCCTTGAAGATCCCGTCGGTGACGATGTAGTTCTCCTGGAGATACAAGATCGACTCGTCGTCGAGCACGCGGTCGACCTCGACCTCCTTGCCGTCGACTTCCTTCTTGTCCTTGCGGACGTTCTCCGCCTTCTCGCTCCAGCCCGGATATTCCCGGAACTGCTTCGCGAGGTATGCCTTGCAGTACTTGCCCATCTCGGCCATCGGTCGGTCCTCCTGCGATCGGATCGTTGTCTGGAGCTGCTGGAGCTGCGAATACTTCCCGCCGGCCCGCTCTCCGCCTCCGGTGCGGGCGACGCAGCGATTTCGGCCTGATCCGGCAGGGTCGCTGCCGGGACTGCGTATTATCCGCCAAGCGCGGCCCGAACGGAAGCCGCCCGCCCTTCTGCGGCCCTGCGCCGTCACCTCTGCTGCACTTAACAAGTGCGCCGGAGGCGCCAGGCGTGACATAGACTAGGAAGCCCTTATGTCTCTCCGCTTTGCCATCAATGGTTTCGGCCGCGTCGGCCGCGCCCTTCTGCGTGCCGCCCGGGAGCTTCCCGGAATCGAGCTCGCGGCTGTGAACGACGTCGTCCCCGTGCCACAACTGGCCCGGCTGCTGGCGCGCGACACGGTCCACGGTCCTTTCCCCGGCCGGGTGGAGGCCGTGGACGGAGGACTGCGGATCGACGGGCGGTTCCTGCCGGTCTTCCAGGAGCCCGATCCCTCCCTCGTCGACTGGCCGCGCCACGGCGTGACCGCGGTGGTGGAGGCGACCGGGCGGTTTCTGGAGCGCGGCCGGGCGGCGGCCCATCTGCGCGGCGGCGTGCGGACGGTGATCCTCTCCGCCAACTCGCACCCTGCCGATCCCGCGGACTTCACGGTCTGCCTCGGTCTCAATCAGGACGCCTGGGACCCGGCGCGGTCGCCGGTGACCAGCAACGCCTCCTGCACCACGAACGCCCTGGCCCTCGTCTCCAAGGTCCTGCTCGACGGCTTCGGCGTGCGCCATGCCCTGATGAGCACGGTCCACAGCTATACCGAGAGCCAGCGGCTGCTCGACCTGCCACATCCGGACCCGCGGCGGTCGCGGGCCGCGGCGCTCAACATCATTCCGGCCGCCACCACCGCGGCGGCGGCGGTCGGCGAGCTGCTGCCGGCGCTCGCCGGGCGGATCGGCGGGCAGGCCGTGCGCGTGCCGACCCCGGCGGTCGCCCTGC
>Ga0062379_10000212_pt1 | contig 11044 bp, 4 predicted proteins | sample DOMMetBare2Fresh_2_FD_59484 | JGI IMG/M metagenome (GOLD analysis project Ga0062379, IMG submission 59484) | Wetland sediment microbial communities from St. Louis River estuary, USA, under dissolved organic matter induced mercury methylation -... | ecosystem: Environmental > Aquatic > Freshwater...
GCGCCGTCTGAAGACGGCTTCAAGCCCCGTTCACGGGGCGCCGTTGATAGCCCGGCGATTTATCGCCGGGCGAAGAGGCCCGAGTCGGCGCAGTTATTTCGTGACAGGCCCTGAGCTCTCCATGAAAAAGCCCCCGGTGCCCTGGACGGGCACCGGGGGCTCGCAGGCCGGTACGGGAGCGCCTACTCCGGCTTCCAGGCCGGGATCCGGCCCGGGGTCCACGGAGCTCCGGCCGCCTCCATCTTCCCCTCCAGAGCCTTCAGGTCCACCTCGACCAGCTTGCGCAGGTCGGCGAGCACCGGCGCGAAGGCCTCGGCCGCCACGCGATAGGCGTCGAGGTCGGTCTGGGTCGGGCCGGAGGTGGTGTTCCACTGGCTCTCGACCACGCGGGAGATCCGTGCGCTGATCGAGGGCGGTGGCGTCTCCTGGCGCTTGGTGAGCGTCGAGTCTCCCGCGAGGGCGACGGTGAGGTCGTCCAGGCGGGTTTCGAGGGCGTCCGCCTCGTCGATCAGCGCGAGATCGGCACGCGGCGTTTCGAGCAATGCACGCTGGATGGCCGCGAGCTTCTGGCCGGTCTCGCTCACCGTGCCGAGGGCGCCGGTGAGCGCTCCCTGCAACCGCGAGACCTTCTGCTGGAAGGCGCGCGACGCCGCCTGATCCGCGGCCGGCAGGCTCGCCAGGTTGAGCGGCACCGCCTCGAAGGTCTGCGGCTCGCCGAGGGGGGTCAGCTTGCCGTCCACCCGTTGCGCGAGAGCCACCTTGTAGGTTCCGGGCGCCGCCAGCGGGCCGACGTCCGGGCTGTCGAACGGGTTCTCCTCTTCCTCCGCCGCGGGGTCCGGCGGCGGCAGGTCGGAGGTGGACCGGAGGTCCCAGGCCACGCGGTGGAAGCCGGCGTCGGCCGGGCCGGTCAGGCGGCGCACCACGTTCCCCTGCTCGTCGCTCACCGTGAGCAGGATCACCGGATCCTTCTCCCGGTCCTCGGCGCGCAGCGCATCCCAGCTCGGCCAGGGGATGACGCCCCCTTCCTTCTCGGCCTCCGCCTCGGCCTCCTGGCGCTGCTTCTTGTGCGTCTTCAGCCCGTCTTTCAGGTAGTAGGTGAAGACCGCGCCGAACGGCTTGTTGGGAGCGGTGTAGAACGACTCCCCCTGGAAGGCCTTGCCGCGCAGGCCGTAGGGCTGGGTCTCGATGTACATCAGGGCCGGCTTCACCGGGAAGAGGCCCGCCTCCTGCTCCAGGGCCGCGGGCTGCAAGCCGCGTAGCGGCGTGTAGTCGTCGAGGATGAAGAAGCCGCGTCCGAAGGTCGCGAGGACGAGGTCGTTCTCGCGCCGCTGGATCACCAGGTCGCGCACGGCGGCGGTCGGCAGGCTCTGGAAGCGGATCCACTTCTGGCCGCCGTCGAGGCTGAAGAAGGCGCCGAACTCGGTGCCGGCGAAGAGCAGGCGCGCCTCGACGTGGTCCTGGACGAGCGCATAGACGGTCCCGTTTTTCGGCAGGTCGCCGGCGATCGAGGTCCAGGTGCGGCCGCGGTCCGTGCTCTTGAGGAGGTAGGGCTTGAAGTCGCCCTGCTTGTGGTTGTCGAAGGCGGCGAAGACGGTGCCCGCATCGAGAGGCGAGGCCTCGAGCCGCGACACATAGGTGTTCTCCGGGATGCCGGGGAACGCCTCGGTCTTGCGCCAGGTCGCGCCGCCGTCCTCACTGATCTGGATGAGGCCGTCGTCGGTGCCGACGTAGAGCAGCCCTTCCTGCTTCGGCGACTCGGCGAGGGAGACGATGTTGCCGTAGGGCGAGGTCGAGGCGTTCTTCGCCACTGCGTCGACGCCCCAGATCTTGCCCATGACCTTCAGCTTGTTGCGGTCGAGCTGCCGGGTCAGGTCGGGGCTGACGGCGCGCCAGGTGTTGCCGCGGTCGTCGCTGCGGAAGAGCTTCTGCGCCGCGAAGTAGAGGCGGGTGTGGGAGTGCGGGCTGATCAGGAGCGGCGAGTCCCAGTTGAAGCGGAGCGCCGGCTCGCCCGGGGCGGGCTGCGGCTTGACGTCGACCTTCTCGCCGCTCCTCCGGTCGTAACGGCTGACCTCGCCGTACTGCGACTGGGCGTAGAGGATGTTCGGATCTTCCGGGTCGGCCACGGTCTTGAAGCCGTCGCCGCCGGTGGTCACGAACCAGTCCGCATTGGTGATGCCGCTCGCGGAGAGGGTCGTCGACGGCCCGCCCAGGCTGAAGTTGTCCTGGGTGCCGCCGTAGACGTTGTAGAACGGCTTCGCGTAGTCGACGTCCACACGGTAGAACTGGGTGATCGGCAGGTTGGGGAAGAACCGCCAGGTGCGGGCGCGGTCGTAGCTCTCATAGAGGCCGCCGTCGCAGCCCACCAGCAGGTGGTTGCGGTCGCGCGGATCGATCCATACCACGTGATTGTCCACGTGCTTGGTCGTCTCGCCGGCGCGCCTCCAGGTCTTGCCGCCGTCCGTCGTCACCTGGAGGTAGGTGTCCACCGAGTAGACGGTGTCGACGTCCGCCGGATCGGGGAAGAGCTCCTGGTAGTACTGGGCGCTCTGCGGGACCTCGCTCCCCCGCTTCTCCCAGTTGGCTCCCGCGTCCACCGACCGGTAGAAGCCTCCCTTGCCGCGCGCCGCCTCGACGATCGCGTAGACCACGTCGGGATTGGCCGGCGCCACCGCGAGGCCGATGCGGCCGATGTCCTCCTTGGGGAGGCCGGCGGTGAGCTTGTTCCAGGTGGCGCCGCCGTCGACGCTTTTGTAGACGGCCGATTCCGGGCCGCCATTCACGATCGTCCAGACGTGGCGCCGCCGCTGGTAGGCGGCGGCGTACATGACGTCGGGATTGCGCGGGTCGAGCACCAGGTCGGTGACGCCGGTGTTCTCGCTGATCGTCAAGGCCGCCTTCCAGGTCTTGCCGCCGTCGGCCGTCTTGTAGAGGCCGCGGTCGCCGCCCGGCGCCCAGAGGGGGCCCTGGGCCGCCACCCAGACGGTGTTCGAGTCGCGCGGATCGACGACGATCTTGCCGATGTGCTCGGAATTCTTGAGCCCGGCGTTCGTCCAGGTCTTGCCGCCGTCGATCGACTTGTAGACGCCGTCGCCATAGGAGACGCTGCGCTGGCTGTTGTTCTCGCCGCTCCCCACCCAGACGACCAGCGGGTTCTTCGGGTCGATGGTGATACAGCCGATCGAATGCGACCCCTGGTCGTCGAAGATCGGCGAGAAGGTGACGCCGGCGTTCGCCGTCTTCCAGACGCCTCCCCCCGCGGTGGCCACGTACCAGATGCTCGGCTGGCTCGGATGGATCGCCAGGTCGATGATCCGGCCCGAGGTCACGGCGGGACCGATCTCGCGCAGGGCGAGGCCGGCGAAGGTGCCGGCGTTGAGCAGGTCTTTCGGTTTGTCTTTCTTCTCGGCCGGCTTGGCGGCGCCCGTCTGCGCCGCCGGAGCGCCGGCCGCGATCATGAGACACAGCAAGGTCAGCGACACAAAAATACGTTTCACGAGACGTTTCCTCCAGAAGGGTTGCAGATCCCGCTCCCGCACTTCGCCAGCCCGGATTCTATGCTACGGGGCCACCGTGGCGCCGGAACCAGGCATAGGCCGGCAGGCCGAGGACGAGCAGGCCGAGGCCGAGCAGGGACTCGCGGGGGCTCGCCAGGAGCGTATTGCCGATGAGCAGGAGGCAGGCGAGGATGAAGAGGGCCGGGACCACCGGGTAGCCCCAGGTGCGGTAGGGGCGGGGCAGGTCGGGGAGCCGCCGCCGGAAGACGAAGACCGCCGCGGCCGTCGCGGCATGGAAGACGACGGAGGCGAAGATCACGTAGGTGTAGAGCTGTGCGTAGGTGCCCGAGAGAGCGAGGAGGACGGCCCAGCCGCTCTGTGCCCAGAGGGAGCGGACCGGGATGCGGAAGCGCGGATGGACCTTCGCGAGCGAGCGGAAGAACAGGCCGTCGGCCGCCATCGGCAGGTAGATCCGCGAGCTGTAGAGGATGGTCGACGACAGGCAGCCGAAGGTCGAGACGAGGACGGCAAGCGAGAGCAGGCGCGCGCCGCCGGCGCCGAAGAGCCGCACCGCCGCCGCCTCGGCGATCCGCGGCGTGCCGGCCATGGCGGCGGCCGGCAGGGCGCGCAGGTAGGCGAGGTTGAGCAGCAGGTAGAGGGCGATGATCGCCACCGTACCGAGGATCAGCCCGCGCGGCAGGTTGCGCGCCGGGTCGCGCACCTCGCCGGCCGAGCAGGTGAGGCCGTACCAGCCGTCGTAGGTCCAGAGGACGGCGATCATCGCGATCCCGAAGGCCGCGAGAAACGCGCCGCTCAGCAGGTCCGGCGCCGGGGCCGCCACCGTCGCCATCGGAGGGGGCGCCGGCACGGCGAAGGCGAGGACCCCGAAGGCGAGGATCGATCCCACCTTGAGGACGGTGAGGACGTTCTGCACCCAGGCCCCCTCCTGGAGGCCCAGGTGGTTGACCGCGCTGAGCAGCACGATGGCCGCCGCGGCGGCGAGCTGGATGCCGGAGACCGGGAAGGGTGGCAGGCCGCCCACCCGGAGCGTCCAGGCGGTGCCGGCGAGCGCCGGGAAGAAGCTGGCGAGATACTCCCCGAAGCCGATGGCGAGCGCGGCGATGCCGCCCGACATGATGACCAGGAAGGCGATCCAGCCGTAGAGGAACCCCCACAGCGGGCCGTAGGCCTCCTTGAGGAAATGGTAGAGGCCGCCGGCGCGCGGGAACATCACGCCGAGCTCGGCATAGGTCAGCGCGCCGGCCAGGGTGAGCAGGCCGCCGGCGATCCAGACCGCGAGGATCAGCCCGCCATGCGGCAGGACCTTGGCCATGTCGCTGGTGGTGAGGAAGATGCCGGTCCCCACCACCGACCCGATGGTGAGGAGGGCGCCGTCCCAGAGGCCGAGGCCGCGGACGAGGCCCTCGTCCCCGGCGCCTTTCTTGTCTTCGTCCACTCAGCCTCCTCGCCGCAGCCGCAGCGCCGGGTCTCCGAACAGGTTGTAACTGCGCAGCGTATCCGCCGAGCCTCCGGCGGCGCGGAAGCGCGCCGCGGCCTGCTCGACGGCGCCGCCCAGCGTGCCGTCGCCGGCGCCGAAGAGGGCGTCCACGAAGGCCCGGTCGAGCGCTCCCGACTGGGCATTGTAGTTCGTTCCCGAGGGCGCCCAGACCGCGATGGCCCCGCCGCCGTCCCGGGTGACGAGCTGCTCGGCCAGGGAGGCGAAGCCGGGGATCTCGAAACGTCCCACGATGCAGGACATCGCCGCCAGGACCGGCAGGCGGTCGCCGTTGGCGAGAGCCGGCAGGTCGGAGCTGGCGAAGAGAGGCTCCGCGGCCAGCCGGTCGAGCCCGGCATGGCCGAGGTAGTTGACCAGGAAGGCGCCGGCCGCCAGATGGCCGAAGAGCTGCTCCCGGGCGGCGGCGAGCGGCGTCTGGGACAGGGAGATCCGCGCGGTGCCGAAGGAGCGCGGCACCCGCGCGGCCACCAGGTCGGTCTCCCAGTCGAACTGCCCGCCGTCGTCGGCGTCGTCGGCGACCAGCAGGACCTGGCTCTGCCAGGCGGCGGGAGCGGCGGACTCGTACTCGGCGATCTTGGCGACGAGCGCGGAGAGCTCCGCGGCGCCGGTCACCGGCAGCCGGCCGATGCGCAGGCCCGTCCCTTCGACCAGGCGGGCGTCGGAGGCGAAGAGACCCTGCGAGGTCCGCACCAGCACCGGCGGCACCAGGTTGTCCCCATATCCCATCAGGTCGCGGTAGTCGTAGGTGCCGTTGCCGGCGAGCACCACCATCCGGGGAGGATGCCGCCAGACCCGCACCATCTGCTGGAAGAAGGCGCGCAGCGCCTCCGGGTCGGGGATCCCGCCGGTGAATTCGTCCCGGATCTGCTCCAGGAGGACGACCCGCGCGTCGAGCCCCTGCGTGCGCCGGTACGCGGCGAGCTCCTCGGCCGCCCCGGCGAGCCGGGCCGGTGCCACGACCAGGTAGTCGGCGGCGTTGTCCGGGTCGTGCAACGAGACGTCCGGCGGGACCCAGGGATCGACTCCCGGCAGGCGGATCCCCGCCGTGTCGAAGACGGCATACGGGCGGTCGCGCGCCGCCGGAGCGAAGCTCGCCTGCCAGCCGCCGCCCGCCGCGGGCTCGACGGTGACGCCGTCGAGCGGCAAGGGGACCCGCGGTGTGCCCAGGTCCCACACCTGGATGCCGGGCGAGGTGAAGCCGTCCACGGTGACCACCGGGTTTCTGCCGCCGCGCAGCTCCAGGGCGCCCCCCGCGGCGCGATAGAACCGCGGGAAGGTGACGTCGAAGGAATCCACGTACGTGACGCTGTACGGCACGCCGGCCTCCAGGCGGGCGGTGAGCTGCACGGTGTTGCTCCCCTCGCGGAACAGCCCGGCGGGGACGGCGAAGGTGGCGGCGTGCGGCTGGACCCCCTGCCAGGTGGCCGAGCCGAGCAGCGCACCGCCGAGGCTCACGTCCACCTGGTGCTCGCCGGGTGCGCCGCTCGCGGTCGCTCCCTGGAGCCGCACGGTCAGCAGGCCGCCGCCCGGGGCGACGGCTGCCAGGTCGAAGGGGAGGGAGCGGGTGCCGAAGGTGGCGTCGCCGGCCACCAGGGTGTCCCAGTACCAGTAGTCGGAGGCCGGATCGGGCGCGATGGCGACGGCCGGGAAGCGGTCCTGCTCGACGTGGGCGGTGGCCTGGAAGGCGAGGCCGGGGGCCGCGGCCTGCCTGCCGCCCGCAACCCGCTGCGGCACGGGCCGCGGCTCGGCCGGAGAGAGCCAGTAGACGTTTTCGGTGGTGAACAGGCTGTCGGCGGCCTCGCCATAGAAGAGGATCGCCTCGCCCCCAGGAGCCGGGTGCCAGACGGCCTCGCGGCCGGGGCCGGCGAGGTAGAAGCGGCGCTCGGCGATCCATCTCCGGACGTCGCTCTCGGGCACCAGGAAGGCGGACGCGATCCAGGCCGCGGGGACGGTGTAGACGCCGGTCTCGCGGACCCGCAGCTTCAGGGCGCTGGCGCCGTGGATCGAGGCGCTTCCCGCGCGGTGGGCCGCTGCCGCCCGGACGGTGGCGTTCGGAGCGCGGGGGAGGCGGGAGAAGCCCTCGGCCGGCGCGGACCGGGAGGTGGCCCCGGGCGTCACGAAGAACGGCCCGAACCAGCGGCTCCGCCCTTCGGCCTCGATCTCCTGGAGCCTGTAGGTCTGCGGCTCGCGGAGGGAGGCGCCGGGATCGGTGGCGCGGTAGAACGCGCCCTGCGGTGCCTCGCGCACGGCGGCCAGGAGCCGCCCGGCGGCGTCCTGCCAGGCGCCGGTCCGCGGGTCGAGGCGGAAAAGGCGGAACCCCGCGGTGGCCACCTCCGAGGCGGTCTGCCACTCGAGGGTCAGGGAGCGGCCGTCCGGGACGCCGCGGAACGAATGGACGAGGGCCTGGGTCAACGCGCAAGTGCACCCGGGCCGCGCGCCGGGCGCGGAGCTCACCGTGATCGCGGTGGACGAGGTGCCGTTGGCGCCCGCGGTGGCGCCGTAGGCGTTGCCCGGCGGCGAGGTGCCATTGGCGCCGCCGGTGACGCTGATCGTCGCCGTACGGGAGAGGAACACGGCGCCGCCCCCGCCGCCGCCACCCGGCCCGTGGTGGTCGTTGTCGTTCCAGTCGATGCTCCCCCCCGTGCCGCCGCGCGCGTTCACGGTGAGGCCGGTGAAGGAGTTGTCGTTGCAGGCCGCGGCGAAGACGCTGCCGCCGGCCCCCCCGCCGCCCCCGCCATCCTGGCGCGACAAACCGGCCGCGGCGCCGTTGGCGCTCAGCGTGCCGGTGCCGCCGATGCTGTTGACCCGGAACAGGATGATGCCGCCGCCCACGGCGCCGTGCGCCGGCCCGGAGTTGTTGGCGCTGCCGGCACCACCGCCGCCGCCCAGGGTCAGCCGGGCGGCCGCGGGAGGCACCGCCGCTCCCCCGTAGCCGCCGACCGCCAGGTTCGAATTCCAGGTGTTGCCCCCGCCGCCGCCGGCTCCCGCGTTGCCGCCTCCTCCTCCCCCCGCGTTGTCGCCGTTGTTGGAGGCTCCGTCGTTGCCGCCGCCCCCCGCGTTGCCCGGCGCACCGCGCGCATAGCTGCCGTTGGGGTATCCCTCGACTCCGGTGTCCGTCAGACTGGTGCCGTCGTACACCCAGCGGGGCGCCCCGGCGATCCCCTCCGCCTTGGAGCCATGCCAGCTCTGGGTGGCGAGCGTCCGGTACACCGTGCTGCTGAATCCCGTGCCGCTCCCCGTGAGCAGGCGGCCGCCGCCGGCGCGGAAACCGCGGCCGTCCAGGCTCACCGTCGCATTGCCCAGAGCCATCGCGCCGCTGACGTCGACGGCCAGCACGCCCCCCACCGAGCCGTTCCAGGCCAGGGCGGTCAACCCCGAGCTCAGGGTGGCGCTGGAGTACTGGGGCACCCGGATCACCTGGAAGCGGCGCTGCCCCTGGGTGCCCGTGGCCGCCGCGTTCGTATAGCTGTTGAGCAGGGTGCCCCCGTTGCCGCCGCCCAGGACCGGCACCGCACCGCCGGACACCGGTCCGGTCGCCACCACGAATTCATAGAGCCCCGAGCTGTTCAAGGCCGTGGTGCCGCTCGCCACGCCGCCGTTCACGCCGTCGCCATAGGAGCTGGTGTCGGTCGAGTTGACCGCCGCGTCCTGCATCTGGATGACCAGGAGAAGGTCGCCGGCGGCGATCGCCGCGGCGGCGCCTCCCGGGCTGCCGACCGAAATCGACAGGGGGCCGCCCGCCGCCACCGAGGCCGTTCCCGGGTAATAGGTGTTGACGATCCCGGTGATCGTCCCGGAGCCGTCGCGGCCGGGCGTGCCGCATGGCTGCGCGGCGAGAGGAGCGAGCACCGGAGACAGTGCCGCAAGGACCCAGAAGGCGGGAAGGAATGGGATACGGCAGAGAGCCTTCATGACACAACCCCCGCGGAGCGGACAGGGACGGCTTCCCGGAATGGAGCAGTCCTTTCATCATAACACCGCATCGATCTTTCGCCGGCGTGTCCCGCTTCCCCAGCCTCTGCGCACTTGGGAGACGATTGTAGTTTTTCTTTTGTCCGCGGCTCTCTCCGGGCCGCAATCCAGTGGAGGGGTTCTCAATGGTTGACTTCCGTCACGCAGAGGAGATGTACGACGTCGCGATCCTGGGCTCCGGCCTGGGCGGCTCCGCCTTGGCCGCCATCCTGGCCCGCCAGGGGCGGCGCGTGCTGCTGCTGGAGAAGGGATCGCACCCCCGCTTCGCCATCGGCGAGGCGATGCTTCCACAGAGCTCCATGCTCCTCTGGATCCTCGGCGAGCGCTTCGGGGTTCCCGAGATCCAGCACCTCAGCAACTCGCTGTCCATCCGCCGGCACGTGTCCGCCGCGTGCGGCGTCAAACGCACCATCGGCTTCCTCTACCACGAGGAGGGGAAGCGCCAGAATCCGGCGCAGTCGCACCTGCTGGTGCCGCCGGCGACGCCGCTCTTCTCCGAGAGCCACCTGTTCCGCGCCGAGATCGATCAATACATGGTCGCCGCCGCCATCCGCCACGGCGCCGTCTACCGGGAGAAGATCGACGTCTGCGATCTGGAGATCGGCGAGGACAAGGTCGTCCTGCGCTCGGCGGAAGGAGAGGAATTCCAGGCCCGCTTCCTGATCGACGGGACCGGCCACAAGTCGCTCCTCGCGAGCACGCTCGGCCTGCGCGAGGAGCCGACCCGCCTGCGCACGCAGTCGCGCTCGATCTTCACCCACATGACCGGCATCCGGCCCTACGACGACACGCTGCGCGACGGCGAGCATCCCGGCCTCTCCGCCCGCTGGAACGAGGGGACGCTCCATCACGTCTTCGACGGCGGCTGGTTCTGGGTGATCCCGTTCGACAACCACGAGGGATCGGAAAACCACCTGTGCAGCGTCGGCCTGACGCTCGACCTGCGGAAGTATCCGGACCGCGGTCTCTCCGCGGAGGAGGAGTTTCGCGACGTCGTCGGCCGCCATCCGAGCATCGCCGCCCACTTCGCCGGGGCCACCGCGGTGCGTCCCTGGGTCTCGACCGGCCGCCTGCAATACTCCTCGACCCGGGTCGCCGGCGACCGCTGGTTCCTCCTGGCGCACGCCGCCGGCTTCGTCGACGCGCTCTATTCACGCGGCCTGATCAGCACCTTCGAGACGATCCACTCGCTGGTCGGCCCGCTCCTCGCGGCGCTCGCCGAGGACGACTTCCGCGCCGAGCGCTTCGCCGGCCCGGCCCGCCTGCAGGAGGCGCTCCTCGACGCCAACGACCGCATGGTCGACAGCTCCTACCAGGCGTTCGGCCACTTCCCGCTGTGGAACGCCTGGGTGCGCCTCTGGCTCAGCTCGACCCTGTTCGGCGACCTGCGGCTCTTCCGTACCTGCCTCAAGTACCTGGAGACGCGGGACGCCGGCTACTTCGCGAAGCTCGACGAGGACCCGTTGCCGCGCCGCGCGAAGCTGGGCGAGAACCTGACCCAGGACCTGCTCGACGCCGGCGAGGCGCTCCTCGCCGCGGTGGAGGAGGGCGTGATCAGCGCCGACGAGGCGTCGCGGCGCATCTTCGAGCATCTGCGCCTCGCCCCGCTGCCGCCGGTCCATGGCTGGGGCGATCCCGAGCAGCTCCACCTCGACTTCACGCCGGAGAAGCTGATGCGCTTCATCGGCTGGGGGAAGACCGAGGCCCCGGCGGAGCTGCGCGACCGCATGTTCGACTTCAACGTGGCGATCCTTGGCGCCATGGCGCCCGAAGGCCCGGCGGCCCCGCCGCCGGCCCTGACGCCGCGCGAAGAGCTGGCCGTCGCCATGGCCTAGATTTCAGGATTTCAAAGACCCCAGGAGTCGTCACCCCTGGTCCTTCCCGCCCCCTTCCTCGTCAGAAGGGGGCCTTTTTTTGCCCGTGCCGCGGCTTGGGCACCGCTTTTTCAGAGAATGTACACGTCCGAACGGCGTTGCCCCTTACCCGGGGCCGGCACCTCTCGGGGCCGTCGGCGGCCGCCGATGGCTCCCGGGTGAGTGCCCGCGGATGGGACGTCTGCGCG
>Ga0062379_10000213_pt1 | contig 11043 bp, 12 predicted proteins | sample DOMMetBare2Fresh_2_FD_59484 | JGI IMG/M metagenome (GOLD analysis project Ga0062379, IMG submission 59484) | Wetland sediment microbial communities from St. Louis River estuary, USA, under dissolved organic matter induced mercury methylation -... | ecosystem: Environmental > Aquatic >...
CGGCGTTGACCCCCTTTCCCGGGCACTGTTAGACTCCTCTTCGCTTCGAGGTTCACAGGCAGGTCGGCTTCCCTCGGCGGGATGGTTCGGCCGTTGCACGGAGAGCTCATGGCGCCACCACCGGAAGTCGCTCGGAAACAGGCCGTACAACCCGACAAGCTGGGAGAGCTGCTCGTTCGCGGCGGCAAGATCACCCAGAACCAGCTCGCGGAGGCTCTCGCCCTCCAGAAGGACCAGGGAGGCCGTCTCGGCACCAACCTGGTCAAGCTCGGTCACATGACCGACAAGCAGCTCGTGGAAGCCCTGTCGCAGCACTTCAAGGTGCCGGCGGTGGAGCTGCACGGGATGGACGTCGACGACGCCGTCATCAAGATCATCCCCGCGGACATCGCGCGCAAGTACACCATCTTCCCGGTCGCCAAGACCGGCGCCACGGTCACCGTGGCGATGATCGACCCGACGAACGTGTTCGCGATGGACGACGTGAAGTTCATGACCGGCTACAAGGTGGAGCCGGTCGTGGCCTCCGAGACCGCCATCCGGGGGGCGATCGACCGCTACTACGGATCGACCCACGCCATCGAGCTCAAGAAGGTCATGGAGGACCTCTCCGAGGAGAGCGGCAGCGACCTGGAGGTCCTCGAAGAAGAAGAGGATCTCGACCTCGCCACCCTCGAGGAGGAGTCGGAGCAGGCGCCGGTCGTCAAGCTGGTGAACCTGATCCTGACCGATGCGATCAAGCGCGGTGCCTCGGACATCCACATCGAGCCGTACGAGAAGGACTACCGCGTCCGCTACCGCATCGACGGCATCCTCTACGAGATGATGCGGCCCCCCCTGAAGCTGCGGGAAGCCATCACCAGCCGCTGCAAGATCATGGCGCGGCTCGACATCGCCGAGAAGCGGCTGCCGCAGGACGGCCGCATCAAGATCAAGACCAAGATCTCGGGCAAGACCAAGGACCTCGACTACCGCGTCTCCGTGCTCCCCACGCTCTTCGGCGAGAAGATCGTGATGCGGCTCCTCGACAAGGACAAGCTCATGCTGGACATGACCAAGCTGGGCTTCGAGGCGGAGTCGCTGCGCAAGTTCGAGACCGCCATCCTGAAGCCGTACGGCATGGTGCTGGTCACCGGCCCCACCGGCTCGGGCAAGACGAACACGCTCTACTCGGCCTTGTCGCGCATCAACACCCCGGAGGTCAACATCATGACCGCCGAGGATCCGGTCGAGTTCAACCTGAACGGCATCAACCAGGTCCAGACGCGCGAGCAGATCGGCTTGAACTTCGCCGCGGCGCTGCGCTCCTTCCTGCGGCAGGACCCCAACATCATCCTGGTGGGCGAGATCCGCGACTTCGAGACCGCCGAGGTGGCGATCAAGGCCGCCATGACCGGCCACCTCGTGCTCTCCACCCTGCACACCAACGACGCGCCCTCGACGATCAACCGCCTGATGAACATGGGCATCGAGCCGTTCCTGGTGGCGACCTCGGTGCACCTCATCGTGGCGCAGCGGCTCGTCCGCCGGATCTGCACGTTCTGCAAGGAGCCGATGGAGATGCCCACCGCCGGCCTGGTCACCGCCGGCTTCTCGGAGCACGAGGCACGCACCCTGAAGCTCTTCAAGGGCCGCGGCTGCGACCGGTGCAACAACACCGGCTACAAGGGCCGCCTGGGCCTCTACGAGGTGCTCGAGGTGGAAGACGAGATGCGCGAGATGGTCCTCTCCGGCGCCAGCTCGTTCGAGCTGCGCAACAAGGCGGTCCAGGCAGGGATGATGACGCTCCGCATGAGCGGCCTGCAGAAAGTGCGCGACGGTCTGACCACGGTCGAAGAGATCGTGCGCGAAACGGTGCTCTGAGGGCTCGCATGCGCGAGCCCTCCTCCCTACCGAGCGAGTAGCGGCGCCTCTCGTCAGGTTGGCGGATTCTTGCCGGCTCCTTGCGTTTTCTTCACGGCGCTCAGGATACCGATCCCGAGGAGGCTGATCACCCCCACCACGATCCACATGGTGGGCACGCCGGCCAGGTGCGCCCCCAGCGCGAGCCCGATGATCAGGATGACGAACCCGACGAGGTAAAGTCCAAACGAGGGCGACATGCCTCGGCCTCCTTGATGAGTCGTTTCCAGGTCTCCGCTCCGCTGCGGAGGATACCGGATCTCATTCAAAAGCCGGGCCAGCTTCCATCGCGCCCGCCGCGTCCCGCACCAGCTCCCAGAGCGCGTCGAGGTGCGCGGCGGTGGTCCGGATGTTCCCGATCGCCACACGCAGCGTGTAGCGGCCTTTGAGGACGGTGGGGGAGAGGAAGAACGGTCCCGCGGCGTTGACCCGGGCGAGCAGCCGCTCATTGAAGCGGTCGATCCGATCGAAGCGGTCGGCCGCGGCAGGGTCCGCCTCCCCCGCGGGAAGGGCGCGGAAGCAGACGGTGCTGAAGGGGACGGGCGCCGCCAGCTCGAAACCGGGCTCGGCGGCGATCCGGTCCGCCAGGGAGCGCGCCAGCGTGCAATGCTCGCGGATGCGCTCGCGCAGCCCCTCGACGCCGAAGGAGCGCAGGACCATCCACAGCTTGAGCGAGCGGAAGCGGCGGCCGAGCTGAAAGCCGAGGTCCATCAGGTTCGTCACGCCGGGCTCGTCCGTCCGCAGGTACTCGGGAATCAGAGAGAAGGCGCCCCGCAGGTTGGCGAGGTCACGCACGAAGAGGACCGAGCAGTCCACCGGGGTGAACAGCCACTTGTGCGGATTCGTGACCAGGGAGTCCGCCCGCTCGATCCCCCGCATCAGGGCGCGGAGCTCGGGACAGATCGCCGCGGAGCCGGCATAGGCGGCATCGACGTGCAGCCAGATCTTCTCGCGGGCACAGAGATCGGCGATCTCCTCCACCGGATCGATGCTGGTCGTCGAGGTCGAGCCGGCGGTTGCCACCACGGCCATCGGCAACCGGCCGGCGGCGCGGTCGGCGGCGATGGCGGCGGTGAGCGCCGGGACGGACATCCGGAACTCGGCGTCGCTCTCCACCCGGTGGACGTTCTCCTGCCCCAGGCCGAGCACGATGGCGGCCTTGTCGATCGACGAGTGGGCCTGGTCCGAGGCGTAGACCACCAGGGGCGGGACGTCGGGCCGGCCGGCAAGGCCGCGCACCCGGATGTCCAAATCCGGCAGGCGGTGGCGCGCCGCGGCGAGAGCCACCAGGCTGCTCGTCGAGGCGGTGTCGTTCAAGTGCCCGTGGAACCCCTCCGGCAGGTCCATCATCTGGCGGAGCCAGTCGCAGACCCGTTCCTCCAGCTCGGTGGGAGCGGGACCGGAACGCCAGAGCATGGCGTTGACGTTGAGCGCCGCGGCCAGCGCCTCGCCGACGATGCCCGGACCCGAGCCGGTGATCCCGAAGTACGCCATGAAGCCCGGATGGTTCCAGTGGGTGACGTTCGGCTCGATGAGCCGCTCGTAGTCGTCGAGGATCGTGTCGAGCGGCTCGGGCTCCTCCGGCGCCGCCGCCGGCAGCTCGCGCGCCACGTCGCCGGGCCGGATGCGCGGCACGACCGGGTAGCGCTCGACGCCTTCCAGATAGTCGGCGGCGAGGTCGGCGGCGCGGTGGAGGGCCTGGCGGATCTCGTCGGGCGGCAGGTCTCCCGGCATCAGCGTCTCCCGGTTCCGGCCGCCGCGGCGCTGACGCGGGCCACGAGCTGCGTCAGGGCGGAATCGGCCTCGTCGCTCTCCCCCTTGAGCTGCAGCTCGGTCTCCAGGAGATCGGAGGGGAGCCGCACGGTCAAGGCCTCGGGCACGCGGCAGGCCGCGAGGTAGGCCTTGTGGAGGCGGAAGGGGTGGAGGCCGGCGAGCGGGTTCTTGCCGCCGCCGGGCACCTCGCCCTGGAGGGCCGGCGCCAGGCGGTCCTTGAAGCGGGCATAGTTCCCCTCGCCGGCAGGAAGGCGGTGCACGCGCATCAGGCCACGCACCGCGGTGAGCTGGCGGCAGAACGAGGCGAACAGCGAGAAGAAGGCGAGCCGCGCGTTGAGCGGATCGTCGGCGCCGGTGAGCAGGCGGTGCAGGCGGTCGAGCGCCTCGCCCGAGCGGCCGGCGGACACCGCGTCGAGGAGCTGCCAGACGTCCTCCTCGCCGCGGTCCTCCACCGCCTGGTCGACCAGCTTGCGGTCGATCTTGCCGGTCGCTCCCGCCAGATGGGCGAGCTTGCGGTATTCGCCGGCCAGGCGGGCGGTCGAGTCGGCGTCGATGCCGCCGCTCCCCTTGCCGCCGCGGCGGTCTCCCTCCTGGCGGAGGGTCCGTTTGGCCAGCTCGGCGAGGGCGTCGCCGGCGATCGAGACGCCGGTCTGGCGCTCCAGCTCGGTCGCCAGGAGATCGAGCCCCTCCCAGCCACCGCCGCGCTCCGCCGCCTCGATCGAGCCCACGGAGAGCACCGCCTTGCGCTCGGTCAGGAGGCGCACGACCGGATGGTCCGCAGCCACGGAGCGCTCGGCGAGGATCAGCGCATGCCCGTCCGGCAGGCCGCCGCGGATGACGTCGGCGAGCGTCGCGAGATCTCCTTCGCCGCCCCCCTGAATCCCCTCGCGGCGGGCCATTTCGAGCAGCCCGGCGAGGCTCGTGCGCAGCTCCTCCGCCTGCTTCTTGCCGCGCGCCTTGCCGCCGCGGGAGCGGCGCGTGGTCCCGCCCTCGAACGCCCAGGCCGGCAGCGCGCCCAGGAGGCGGTCCGGCGCGCCGGCGTGCGGATCGAGGTCGAACAGGTGGAGCGCCTGGAACAGGCGGGAGGCGGCCTGCCGCTCGCGGCCGGAGAGGGGACGGTCCTCGACGGCGACCGGCAGCACCTCGGCCGCGTCGTCGAGCAGCTCGGCGGCGGCGCCGCGGTCGGCGAAGACCGCGGAATCGACCACCAGGATCGCCTTGGCCGTCGCGAAGAGGGAGAACGTGCGGAGGTCCTGGAGCAGGGGGGAGAGCGAGGGGGGGCGGCGGTGGCGCTCGGCCGCGCCGCCCAGGGTGGCGGCCACCGCCGCGGCGACCCGCTCGGCGGCGGGCTCCGCGAGCACGAGGTCGCCATGCACCAGGCAGACCTGGGGAGGGGTGCCCCGGGTCAGCTCGCCGAGGAAGCGGTCGACAAGGTCGGCCAAGAACGTCTCCGGATCAGGAGGCGTCGGCCTCGAGGAGGCCCTTCTCCGCCAGCTCCTGGCAATCGATGCAGAAGCGCGCCCAGGGCACCGCCTCCAGCCGGAGCGGATGGATGCCGTTGCCGCAGTTGGTGCACCGGCCGTAGGCCCCCGCGTCCATCCGCTTGATCGCACCCTCGATCTGCAGCAGGAGGAGACGCTCGCTGTCCGAGATGGAGAACATGAGCTCCCGGTTGTAGGAGTTGTTCGCGCGGTCCACGATGTCCTCGGTCCCGTCGTCCGCCGACTCCTGCCCCGCCCGGACGTCCTGGTTGTACATGTTGACGATCTCCTGCCGCTGGTCGCGCAGGCGGATCCGCAGGGCCTCGAAACGCTCCGGGCTCATCTCCGGCACAGGGGCGGCGGGCACCTTGGCCTTCTCTGTCTTGGGCACCTGGGTGTCTCCTTTCACAGCCGAAAAAATCAGGGCTCGCGATGATAACTCATTCCGGCCTCGATCGTGAGGGCGCGGTAGATCTGCTCATACAGCACGACGCGTGCCAGCTCGTGCGAGAGGGTGAGCCGGCCGAGCGAGAGGGTCCAGCGCGCCGCGGTGAGGACGGCGGGGTCGAGACCGAGGTCGGAGCCGACGAGGAAGGCGATGGGGTGCGGCCACTCGCCGCGCAGGCGGGAGAGGCGTTCGGCGAGCTGGACGGAGTCCGGCATCTCGCCCCCGCTGTCGAGCGCCACGATCCACGCCGGAGCGGGGACGGCGGCGAGGAGCGCCTGCCCCTCGGCGCGCCGGCGCTGCGGATCTTCGGCCGCGGCCCGCGCCCGCACCGGCACGTCGCGCAAGGGGACCTGGCGGACGATGCGGCGGCGGTAGTCGGCGCACAGGTCGTCCCAGCCCTGGCGTTGATGGCGTCCGGCCCAGACGATGACGAGCTCCCGCGCCACCGGTCAGCCGACCGCGGTCTCGTCCTCGTCCCCGTCTCCCATGCGCTGCCCCCACTCGTCGATGTAGCCGAGGGTCTTGAAGTCGCGCATGCGGTCGAGGAAGACGACGCCGTTCAGGTGGTCGAACTCGTGCTGGACGATGCGGGCCTCGAAGCCCCGGCAGAGATAATCGAGCGGCTGGCCCTGGCGGTCGAGGCCCTGGACGCGCACCGCCGGGTGGCGCGGCACCATCCCGCGCAGATCGGGGATCGAGAGGCACCCCTCCCAGTCATAGACCAGCTCGCGCTCGTGGGGGGTGATCATCGGGTTGACCACGACGTGCAGGGGGATGTCGTGCCCGGCCGACTCATAGACGAAGAGCTGGACCTCTGCCGCCACCTGCGGCGCGGCCAAGCCGACGCCGTGCGCCTCGTGCATGGTGTCGATCATGTCGTCGATGAGCTGCCGCGTCCCGGGAGCGGCGAGGCTCTCGGGAGAGAGGGCCTGCGCGACGGCCCGCAGCGCGGGGTGACCGAGGCGGACGATGGGAAGAACCGGCATCTACGTGCTTCCTTCAAATCGGACGGCGGATTATACCCCAAGGCGCCCGCAAGGCGCTCACCGGGTCAATCCTGCCCTCGGAAGAACCGCCGGTTCTCCAGGAGCTCCGCGTTGTCGGCCAGGACGACCTCCTACGCCAGCTCGACCTTCAGCCTTCTACCGACGGCCGACGCCGCCCGCTCCAAGGTGGAGAGCGTCACGGAGCGGTTGGCAGGGTCCAGCAACCGCTCCAACGCCGGGCGGCTGGTCTTCATGCGACTGGCCATCTCTGACTTGGTGAGCCGGCAACGCTTCATCTCCTGGGCGATCTGGAAGGCGATCACCCGTTTGGCCGCGGTCGCCTCCGCGACATCCAGAAGATTCTCCTCCCGCAAGAACTCATCGAAATCGCTACCGACGTGCATCTTCTTCATCGCCTACTCCTCGCTCAGGTTGGCCAAGCGTTGCCGAGCCGTCCTCAAATCGACCGGCGGGATTCCCTGTGACTTCTTGATAAAGCCATGCAGCAACACCATCAAGCCGCCGGCGACGGTAAACAGGACCCGCGCGATGCCGTGGCCGATGTGGGAACGGACCTCCCATAGGCCCGGCTCCAATTTCTTGATCAGCGGCATCCCCAAAGGCCAGCCGTATTGGGCTGTCTTGATGTCCTGGCCGATGATCTTACGGTCGTCGCGCCGCAAATCCTTGAGCCACTCACGCACGGGTTCATTCCCGGCCTCAGTGCGGTAAAAGGCCACCCCCAGAACCGGCGCCTTGTGCTCTGGGGTGTTCTCCACACCGCGAGCGTACCACAATTGATGCAGTGCGGACTGCTATTCCGGACGAAGAAGTGCAGCTCAAATAGACGAATCGCTTTATGCCCGGTGGAAGAACCGCTGGATCTCCAGGAACCCGGCGGTCTCGGCCAGCGCCGTGAGATAGGGCTCGATCCGTTCGGCCTCATAGCTCCGGCGGCGCAGGAAGGGGCGGACCGCCTCCGGCTCGAGAGAGGGGAAGGTCCGCATCAGCTCGTCCCAGTGGGCGCTCTCGCGGAGGAAGGAGCGGCGGAAGAGGGGGCGGACCTCCGGGTGCGTCTCCATGGCGGCCAGGGTCTTCCTGTAGGAGCCGCGGGCCGCCGTCTCGAGCGCCTTCCGGCCGGCGCGGACCAGCCGGGGTGCGGCGCGGTAGATCTCGGCCAGGAAGCCGGCTTCTCCTTTGCCGGACGAGCCGCGGCCTTTGCCGTCGCCCAGGATGTAGCGCTGGTCTTCCCACATCCCCTTGAGCATCTTGTGCGGCTGGAAGAGGTGGTCGCGGCCGATGCGCATCCGGTCGTGGTCCATGAACAGGATGCGGACCCGCCAGCGGCCGTCCTCCCAGCAGCTCCGCAGGCCGACGTTCCGGGCGACGAACGATTCGCCCCAGGTCGCGCCGCCGGCCGCGTAGAGGGTGCCCCAGAACGTCCCGATCTGCCGCATCAGATCCAGGTAGACGCGGTCGGCGCGCGCACGGTTCGCCGGCAGGGCGAGCGCGGCGTCCACGTACCGGGCGTGGGAGCGGTACGGCACGTCCGGCGGCGTGTAGAGGGCCAGCGTCTCTTCGAGGATCTCGTCGGCGAAGCGCCTCGCCTCGCCGGGGCCGGGCGCGCGGCCCAGCCCGTCCCGGAAATAGCGGTCCGGTCCCTCGGCGGAGAGGTAGAGGGCCACCTTGTCGAGCCGGAAGGAGCTGGTGCGGACGAGGAACCCTTGCGAGGGCGTGACGCAGTGGAGGAACCGCATCGTCCCGCCGAGGTCGCCCGGCAGGTCGGGTGGGTGGTTCTCCTCGTCAATGAACGCCTCGACCGACTCGTGGAGCGCCTCGCGCGCCGCGGGAAAGCCGTCGCCGAAGGAGCGGGGGTGCGTGAAATAGTCGCAGATGTGCTCTTCCCGGCCGTCGACCGGGACGCCGTAGATCGAACGGATGGCGAGCGAGCGCGAGAGCGGCGGCTCCTCGCCGTGCACCGCGCGGAAGACGCGCGCCAGGAACGAGGAGGAGCGCGCCTCGTAGTGCAGGCTCCCCCCCATGCTCCCCCCGGCCAGCCGGTGCGCCGGCGGAACGGCCTCGCCGCCACGCTCGTAGACCACACCGAGCAGGCGGTCGCCACGGCACCCCGCCCGCTTGATCTCGATCTCCAGGTCGCTCCCCGGCGGCTTGACGACCAGGACGACCGTGGTCAGCGGATATTCGACGAGCGCGTTGATCTCCGCGCTCGTGTGCTCGCCGACCCAGAGGATGCGATGGCCGCGGCCGAGCCGTTCGAGGATCCCCGCCTCGTAGGGAGGGAGGCGGGCGAAGGCGCGGCGCGCCTCCTCGCGGATGTAGGGGTGCTTCTCCGGGAACGGGTGCGGCATGCCGCGCGACGGCACCACCTGGGAGAGGATGCGCGCGGCGACCTCTTCGGCCGTGAAGAGATGGCGGGCGAGGTCGAGCCGGCACTCCCGCCGGGCGAGAGCCAGGACGTCGCGCAGCCGGGCGGCCGTCACCTCCCCTCTCCAGAGCGGAGCAAGGACACCGCCTGCCCGCGCCATCCTCGCGCGAAGATGGGCGGCGTCCTCCTCGCGCAGACCCAGGCGGTCACACCAGAAGGCCCACTCGGCCCGCGCCCGCGGCGCGAGACGGAGGAGCTGGCTCTGGAGCATCAGCGCGGCCACCCGGCGCAGCTCCCAGGCGGGCTCCGGGCTCGCCGCCACCGCGTGCAGCTCCAGGGCGAGCTCCCGCGAGTAGACAGAGGGCTCGGCGAGACACCGCGCGACGAGGGCGGGCGCCCGGGCGTCCGGTCCCAGCTCCGCGAGCACCACCCGGCGGAGCGCTCCGGACAGCGCCGCGGGACCGGGGGGCCGGGGCCTCACTTCTTGGCGCCGCCGCCCGACGTCGTCCCGGTGTTCTTGCCGGTCTTCTTGCCGTTCTTCTTCTTGCCGCCGCCGCCCAGGGCCTGGTTCAAGGCGAACAGGAAGTCCTGTGCGCACGCCCGGTGCACGGTGATGGTCACGAACTCCGATTCATCGAACAGGTCGCCGCCGGGATTCTTCGTCCCGTCTTTCGCTCCGCCGCCAGAGCTGCCCATGTACACACCTCCTGCCGAGAGTGAGAGTCGCTAAGGAGAGACGCGAAGGGTTATAGCATCCGTTCAAGCAGAAATCCATCCACGCAGGCGATCCAGCCGCCCTCCGGCAGCGGATGCGCGTCGACGTGGTGCATGCGCTGGCCGTTCCAGCCGGCGCCCGTGGGCTCCAGGATCACGCCGCGCTCCTCTTCCCGCCAGGCGTCCGGCGTCAGCTCGTGGACGTCGAAGGCGCGCACGCGGCTGCCGTAGCGTGGATGGCAGTCCTGCGCGAACCGGGTGACGACACCGCCCTGGACCAGGAACCGGCCGGCCGGCCGCGCCCGCCGCTCGTCGCCGCGGACCACCGGGCTCCGCGGATGGCGGCGCCAGGGACCGCCCAGCTCGGTGGAAAAGTAGAGCTCCAGCGCGTCGTGCTGGTTCGGGCGCGGGCAGAAGAACATCCACCAGAGGCCGCCGTGGTGGCAGAGGGTCGGATCGGCCGCGCGCTCGCGGAGCAGCCAGCGCACCTGGCTCCAGCGGTGCGGGAACGGATCGCCCCGGTAGAGGCGGATCTCCCCCGGCCCGAGGGTCTCCGGGGTCATGAAGAACGATCCCTTCCACTCGAAGACGTGCGGATAGGAGAGATGGAAGGGCTCGCGCAGCACGATCCCCTGGTAGGCCCAGCGGAGACCGTCGGGGCTGGTGGCATGGCCGATCTCGCCGTTGCGGCTCTGCCGGTTCAGCACCTCGAAGAACATGTGCCACAGGCCGCCGGTGTGGACCATGAACGGGTCCGCCACGAACTCGGCCGGCACGTCGGTCACCTCGCGGGCGGAGAGCACGGGGTTCTCGGCCCCGGGGGCCGGAGCGAGCCGGTCGAGAGAGTCCCCCGTGTAGATGCCGATCGACCACATGCCCTTCTCCCGGCTCAATACGGCAGCCGCCCCGCGTGGAGCGGCTGGAGCGGAAGCTGGCGTTCGAGCCATTGCAGGACCTCGCCGGCCGGATCGAACGGCGGAGCGAGCGAGCGCAGGTACCCCGGAACGTGGAAGCACTGCCGGTAGTGGAGGTGGATCAGGCGCTCCAGCCCCGCCTCCCGCCAGGGCGCCGGCATCCGCGCCCGGCGATAGATCAGATAGTTGTAGCGGCCGTCGAGGACCCGCACCCGGCCGAAGACGCGGATGAGCGTCGCCGCCAGGGCGACCTCGTCCATGCGGTGCAAGCAGCCCGGCGGCACGTGCGGATGCCCCAGCAGCCGCCGGAAATCGGCGAGCCAGCTCCGGAACAGGCCGGCACGGCGGCGCACCGCGACGAGACCCGCGCTGAAGAAGGCGCGCACCCGGTTGCCCAGCTCGGTCTCGACGAACGGCTCCCCTTCCAGCCCCAGGAGGC
>Ga0062379_10000214_pt1 | contig 11033 bp, 8 predicted proteins | sample DOMMetBare2Fresh_2_FD_59484 | JGI IMG/M metagenome (GOLD analysis project Ga0062379, IMG submission 59484) | Wetland sediment microbial communities from St. Louis River estuary, USA, under dissolved organic matter induced mercury methylation -... | ecosystem: Environmental > Aquatic > Freshwater...
GGCGGCGACATCCTCGCCCTCGTCACCATGTACTCCATCAACGTCTTCGTGACCTTCTCGCTCTCCCAGCTCGCCATGCTGCGCTACTGGTGGCGCACCCCCGGCGAGGGGCGCCGCCGCGGCTTCGCCATCCACGGCGTGGCCTTCCTCCTCTGCGCCGGCATCCTGGTGGGGACGGTCGTCGAGAAGGGGGCCCAGGGCGGGTGGATCACCATCGTGGTGACCGGCCTGCTGGTCGGCCTGGCCTTCGTCATCCGGCGCCACTACCGCAAGGTCGGCGACAACCTGCGGCGGCTCGACGACATCCTGGCGGCCCTGCCCGCGGCGTCCGGCGGGCCCTACCCCGCGATCGACCCCGCGGCGCCCACCGCCGTGCTGCTGGTCGGCGGGTACGGCGGGCTCGGCGTCCACGCCCTCCTCACCATCCAGCGCATCTTCCCCGGCCACTTCAAGAACTTCGTCTTCGTCTCGGTCGGCGTGATCGACTCGGCGGCCATGAAGGGGGTCGAGGAGGTCGACCGCGTCCGGCTGCGCACCGCGCTCGCGCTGCAGCAGTACGTCGACCTGGCCCATCGCATGAAGCTGGCCGCCGACGACCGGATGGACGTCGGCACCGAGGCGGTGGCCGTGGCCGAGCAGCTCAGCCTGGCGATCGGCCGGGAGTTCCCGCGGGCCGTCTTCTTCGCCGGCAAGCTGGTCTTCGAGCGGGAGACCATGTTCCAACGGCTCCTCCACAACGAGACCGCCTACCAGCTGCAGCGGCGGCTGCAGCTCGCCGGGATGAACGCCATGGTGCTCCCGGTGCGCGTGCTGCAGGGTGCCTGAGCGGGCTCGACGCGGCCGCGCTCGGAGGGGCGGCGCATGCGACCGGTGACCGGCAGCGCGACGGCCGCTCCCGGAAGCCCCGGGGCGGCCCTCGTGCGTGCCGGACGGGGCGGGCCCGCTACGGCGCGTAGCGCAGCTTGAAGTTGTCGAGCCGCATGTCCGTCGGGGTGCCCGGGCGCACGAAGACGCCGCAGGTCAGCGTGGCGGCGGTGCCCAGGTTGGGATCGAAGTAGATGCCGAACGGCTCGGGGCCGACCGGGTCCGGGCCCATGGTGACGCCGATCTGGCGGAAGTCCACGTAGGTCTTCATGGTCCTGGCGGTGGCGTCGTAGTCGAACGCCCAGGTGTGCCAGCTGGTCATCTCGTCGCCGAAGGCGGTGCTGTAGTAGCGGTTGTCACCGATGCTGTTCCGGTAAGCGCCATCCCAGTAGGTGATGGCGATGGCCGGGTTCCCGGCGTCGCCGCCGACCCAGCACATGAAGTGCGAGCCCTCGGTGATGCCGGCCGGGTCGGAGCCGGCGGCGGTGCGCACGTCGATGCTGACGGTGAAGCTCTTGGTGGCCGGGAAGGCCTTCACCATCTGGAGCGAGGGACCGACGTACGGGCCCGAGGTGTCGGTCGGCGTGCCGGCCAGCTTCACCTGCTCGCCCGCCACCGTGACGGTGGTCCCGGCGACCGGAACGGCCTTCCACCGGGGGTTCAGCCTGAACCCGTTGAAGAGGTCCTCGGTCTGGACCTGGGTGGCGGAGGCGTAGTCGTTCGCGAGGGCAGGCGACGCCCCCGCCAGCGCGGCGAAGGCCGCGAGGCACATCAGCTTTCTCATGTAGGCTCCTGGATCCGTCGGTGGTCTGGGCTGCGCGACGGCGTACACGCTTAGACCTCGGCCCGGCGCGCCACACAACACGCCAATGGGGTAGCACTCCACGTAACTTCGACCCGGCGTCGACCCACTTCGAGTACGAGTCTCATCCGGCGCGGCGTCATGGCCACGCCTCGCTGGCCCACGGACCCGGGGTGGTGACGCCCGAGGCGATGCCGCTCCCCACCCAGGGTCCACGTGGCCGCGGGTCCGATTTCACCGATTGTCGACCTGGCGGCGATCCGCTATCGGTGCTCGGAGTGAACCCCGGATGGTTCCGGGCACGCCCAGACAGGTCCCCGAGCCGAGCGCGCGATCCCCGCGCGCTGCGCTGGAGGAGCGCCTGGGCCACGGAGAGTGCATGACTTCGAGACGAGCGAGGTTCCACGTTGCATCCCTGGCCGCGCTGGGCGCGGCCCTGACGCTGGCGGCGGGCCCGGCCCGGGCCGCGGTCGTCGGCCTGGAGATCATCAGCCGCGCGCCGTTCGCCGACGGCGCGAGCTTCGGCACCGTCGGGCCCTACGAGAAGATCAGGGGGGTGCTCCACTACGAGGTGGAGGTGGGCAACCAGGCCAACCACGCCATCGTCGACCTGCAGCTCGCCCCGAAGAGCAAGGGCAAGGTCGCGTTCCAGGGCGAGTTCGTCATGCTGAAGCCGGTCGATCTCTCGAAGGGCAACCACCGGCTGCTCTCCGAGGTGAACAACCGCGGCGGCCTCCGCATGCTCGGCTACTACAACGACGCCGTCGACAGCAACGATCCCGCCACCGCCACCCACGCAGGCAACGGCTTCCTCATGCGCCAGGGGTACACGCTCCTGTGGGCGGCCTGGAACTGGGACGTGACCCGGGGCGGCGGCCGCATGCAGATCAGCCTGCCGGTGGCCAGCAACGGCAAGAACGACATCACCGGGTACATCGACTCCGAGACCGTGCTCGCGACCCTGACCACGCCCAACCGGTGCCAGCCGGTGGCCTGGGGCAACAGCATCGGCTACGAGCCGGCGAACCCCACCGACCCGAACGCGGTCCTCACCTGGCGCATGGATCCGTGGGCACCGGACGGCGAACGGACCACCATCCCCCGCGGTGCCTGGCACTTCCAGGTTCCGATGACGGACGGGTCCGGCTCCGTCGGCTTCTGCATCGACGACGCCGAGGGCTTCGTCTCCGGGCGCATCTACGAGCTCGTCTACCTGGCCAAGCAGCCCCGCGTGATGGGCCTGGGGCTCGCGGCCATCCGCGACGCCATCTCCTTCTTCCGCTTCGAGCGGGCAGACGCCGCCGGCGTCACGAACCCGCTCTTCGAGAACGGCGCGCCCGACTCGAGGTACGGCTACCTCTTCGGCATCTCGCAGTCGGGCCGCGTCATCACCCACATGCTCTGGCAGGGCTTCTACGTCGACGAGGCCGGCCGGATGGTCGTCGAGGGGATGATCCCCCACGTCGCCGGCGGCGGGAAGGGCGGCTTCAACTGGCGCTTCGCCCAGACCACCCACCACCCCAGCCACCTCGAGGGGCTCTCCACCCCCGTCGACTTCTTCCCCTTCACCTACTCGACCGAGACCGACCCGGTCAGCGGGGAGACCGGCAGCCTCCTCGACTGGGCGAACAAGCACGGGCAGGTGCCCAAGATCGTGATCACCAACCACGAGTCCGAGTACTTCATGCGCGCCGCCTCGCTGATGCAGACCGATCCGACCGGCTCGTTCGACGTCGAGCTGCCGAGCAACGTGCGCTACTACATGGTGAACGGCGCCCAGCACGGCACGCCGGCGTCGCGCACCCGGCCCCTCTACCAGTACCCGGGGACCACCCTCGACCAGCGCCCGGTGGGCCGGGCGGCGCTCCTGGCCCTGGACGCCTGGGTGAGCGCCGGCCTCGAGCCGCCGGCGAGCCGCTACCCGCGCATCGACCGGGGGGAGCTCGTGCCGGTGGGCCAGCACAAGGTCCTCTACCCGGCCATCCCCGACGTGCGCGTGCTCGGGACCTGCGAGCAGGCGCCGCGCCTCGACTTCGGCCCGCGGTTCTTCAACGGCCTGGGCATCCAGGACTACGTCCCGCCCGCGCACGTGGGCGACTACGTGAACCTCGTGCCGAAGCCCGACGCCGACGGGAACACCCTCGGCGGCATCCGCCTGCCGGACGTGGCCGCGCCGCTCGGGACCTACGCCGGGTGGAACCCCCGCAAGCCCGCGATCGGCAACCCCAACTACCTGGCGCGCTGGGACGGATCCTTCTTCATGTTCCCCCTGACCGACGCCGACAGGCAACCCGGCGACCCTCGCCGCTCGATCGCAGCCCGCTACCCGGACCAGCAGGCGTACGTGAGCGCCGTCACCCAGGTGGCCCAGGAGCTGGTCGCGAACCGGTACCTCCTGCAGGAGGACGCGGACGGCATGATCGCGCGCGCCTCGCGGACGGCCTGGCCGCCGCAGACCTGGGAGACGTATCCGTTCTGGGTGCTGCAGTAGCCGAGCGGCGCTGAGCCGAGGTCGTTCACCCGGGGCCGGTGCGAGCCATCCGCACCGGCCCCGCGTCCGCCGAGCCCGCCCTCCCCGCCCACGCCGGCCTCGCCTTCCCCCGCCCTGGACGGGTCTGCGGCCCACTTGTCGGGGCGCACTGAGCGTGGCAGCGTCACCGTCGCCACGCGGCCGGCGCGGCTGAAGCTCCCTCGACGCCCCGGTGACGACGCCGCCCGAGGGAAGAAGGGATCCGATCATGCCTCCGAGCTACCCCTCCGAGGAGCACCAGCGGATCGCCCAGGCGGACGAAGGGGCCTGGCGCAAGTGGGGGCCCTACGTGAGCGATCGCGCCTGGGCCACGGTCCGTGAGGACTACTCCGGGGACGGCGACGTGTGGACGTCCTTTCCGCACGACCAGGCCCGCATGCGCGCCTATCGGTGGAGCGAGGACGGGATCGCCGGCTTCTGCGACGACCACCAGAACCTCTGCATGGCGGTGGCGTTCTGGAACGGGCAGGACGCCATCCTGAAGGAGCGCTTCTTCGGGCTGACGGGGAGCGAGGGCAACCACGGCGAAGACGTGAAGGAGCTCTACGCCTACCTCGACTGCACGCCGACGAGCTCCTACGCCCGCATGCTGTATCGCTACCCCCAGGTGGCCTTCCCCTACGGGGAGCTCATCCGGAAGAACGCGGGGCGGGAAGGGCCGGAGTGGGAGATCTTCGACGAGCTCCGGGCTGCCTTCGCGGCGGACGAGTACCACGAGGTCACCGTCGAGTACGCCAAGGCAGGTCCGGAGGACATCCTGTGCCGGATCACGGTGAAGAACCGTGGGCCGCAGGTGTCGGCGCTGCACGTGTTGCCTCACCTCTGGTACCGGAACTACTGGTCCTGGCCGGTGCCCGCCCCCGAGCGCCCGTCCATGGAGAAGGCGGGTGACGGGGCCGTCCGCACCAGCGACCGCCATCCCCACCTGGCCCGCCAGTGGTGGTACGCGCAGGCGGCCGACGGGGCGACGCCGGAGCTCCTCTTCACCGAGAACGAGACCAACGCGAGGCGGCTGGGGTTCGCCGACCGCGGCGGCCGGTTCTTCAAGGACGGCGTGAACGCCTACCTCATCCCCGCCGAGCGCCACCTCGCCGACGGGGTGATGCACCGGCAGACGGCAGCGATCGACTGGGTGAACCCGGCCAACGCGGGGAGCAAGGTGGCGGCGCACTTCAGGAAGGACCTCCTCCCGGGCGAGACCTGGGAGATCCGCGTCCGTCTCGCCCCCGCCGAACAGGCCGCTCCCTTCGCCGGCTTCGAGGGGACGCTCGCGACGCGACAGGCGGAGGCCGATCGGTTCTATCGGGCCGTCCAGCCCGCGGGCTTGAGCGCGGACGCCGCCAGCGTGCAGCGGCAGGCGTTGGCTGGGCTGCTCTGGAGCAGGCAGTTCTACAGGTACGACGTCGAAGCCTGGCTCGAGGGCGATGCCTCCAGCCCGCCACCCCCGGCACGCCGGTACGAGGGGCGCAACGCGAGGTGGCGCCACTTCGACGCCGGCGACGTCATCTCGATGCCCGATGCCTGGGAGTACCCCTGGTTTGCGGCCTGGGATCTCGCCTTCCATTGCGTGGCCCTCTCCCTGGTGGATCCGGCCCTCGCGAAGAGCCAGCTGACGCTCCTCCTGCGCGAGTACTACCTGCACCCGAACGGGCAGATCCCGGCCTACGAGTGGGAGTTCTCCGACGTGAACCCGCCGGTGACGGCGTGGGCCGCCCTGCAGGTCTACCGGCGGGAGAAGGCGCAGACCGGCCGGGGCGATCGCGCCTTCCTGAAGCGGGTGTTCCACAAGGAGCTCCTCAACTTCACCTGGTGGGTGAACCGGGAGGACCTGGAGGACGACAACCTCTTCCAGGGCGGCTTCCTCGGGCTCGACAACATCAGCCTGCTGGATCGAAGCGCCCTGGGGGCCAGTCGCATCGAGCAGGCCGACGGGACGGCCTGGGTCGCCGTCTTCTGCGCCAACATGATGTCCATCGCCATCGAGCTGGCCATGGAAGACGCGGCGTACGAGGACCTGGCCATCAAGTTCCTCGACCACTTCACCTACATCGCCCGCGCGCTGGTCAACCCCCAGCAGATCCGGGGCGACCTGGAGCCGCTCTGGGACGGCCGGCGCCGCTTCTTCTTCGATCACCTCTACCCGGGCGGTCAGCGGGACGACGTCCCGCTCGAGATCTACTCCTTCGTGGGGCTCGTTCCGCTGCTGGCGGTCGGAGCCATCGAGCCATCGGCCCTGGCGAAGCTGCCCGCCTTCGACGCGCACAGGCGCTGGCTGCTGGCGAACCGGGCCGAGCTGCTGGGCAGCGTGGCGCCCCTGGACATCCCGGGCCAGGGCGGTCGGCTCCTGCTCAGCCTGCTCCGGAAGGACATGCTGCGGGACGTGCTGGAGATCGTCCTCGACGAGAACCGGATGCTGTCACCTTTCGGCGTCCGATCCCTGTCCAAGGAGCACGCGCTCCACCCCTTCACCGCGACCGTCAGCGGCGTGTCGATGAGCATCGCCTACGATCCGGCCGAAGCCACCGTCAAGATCAAGGGCGGCAACTCCAACTGGCGCGGCCCGATCTGGATGCCGGCCAACTTCCTGATCATCCAGGCGCTCCTCGAGCATCAGGCCTACTACGGTGACGGCTTCCAGGTGACGCTCCGCGACGGCTCGGGCGGGAGCCGGAGCGTCACCTTGGCCCAGGCGGCCGGGGAGCTGGCCACGCGCCTGAAGCGGCTCTTCCTGGTGGACGCGAGCGGGCAGCGCGCCATCTTCGGTGGCTCGGCGCTCTTCGCCCGTCCCGAGTGGCGCGACGCCCTGCTCTTCCACGAGTACTTCCACGGAGACGACGGCACGGGGCTGGGTGCCGGGCACCAGACGGGATGGACCGCGCTGGTGGCCAACCTCTTCCAGGATCTCGGGTGAGGTCACCATCGCGGACCAGGCGTGCCACGTGTACGTGGTGGAGTGAAGCCGCGCCGACGACAGGGCCGGCCCTCCGCGGCACCACGAGGCGGCCGGGGCCCTCCGGTCGTGGCCTGGCGCCGAGCGGCCTCAGCCGCCGCCCCGCCCGCCGACACGGCTGGTCCGCTCCCCCTGCCCCCGCGGGGGCCGAGGGTGGGCCGGCCGGCGCGAGCGCGAGCGCGAGCGCTGGCGCTCACCCAGAGCCACGTCGGTGGCCCCTCCCGGGCCACCGGCCTCACGCGAGGCCGCCTCCAGCCGTCCGGCCTCTGCCCGGAGCGCGGCAGCGGCCTCGCGCAGGAAGAGCGCCACCAGGCCGCGCACAGGGCCAGACAGGCCGGCCTCGATGCCTTGGAGTGCCACCCGGAGCGGCCTGCTCATCCGGACCACGGCGACGTGATCCGGGAGCAGCGAGACGACGACACGGCGGCGGTCCGTCGGGTGCGGGAGCCGCCGCACGTAGCCGGCCTCCTCCAGGCGGTCCGTGATGCCGGTCAGGGCGCCCGACGTGAGGCCCGTGAAACGAGCGAGCGCTCCGACGCCCTGGGGCCCGTCGGACTCCAGGAGCCTGAGGCACATGAGCTCCGAGGCAGAGAGCCCGAGGCACTCGGCGTTGGCTGCGACGAGGTGCCCGGCGGCCTCGCCCATCGCACGGACGGCCACCATGAGGCCATCGGGAGCGGCGGGACCAGCCTCGGATCTCGGAGTCGTTCGAGCCACCGCTAGACTCTGCGCTTCGGGTCGCTGGCTCACATCTGCTTGAACATGCTCGCGTAGGTACGGCTCACCGCGATGCTCAGCGTCATGTCGCGCAGACGGATCACCACCTGTCCGTGGTCGTCGCGGGTGACCCGGGCGATGGCGTCCGCCCGCACGATGGAGTTGCGATGCACGCGCCAGAAGCGCTCGGGGTCGAGCTTCTCCTCCAGATCCTTGAGCGGCGTCCGGATGACCCATTCCTGCTCCCGCGTGAGCGCCAGCGTGTACTTGTCGGAGGAGCGGAAGACCGCGACGTCCTGGACCGGGACCAGGACCAGGTCCTGGCCGTGCTGGACCTTGAGCCACTGCAACCAGCCCGACTTGGGGCGCATCCGCGCGGCGAGCCCGTCCAGCAGCGAGCCCATCTCCGGTGGTTCCGCAGACCGCCGCGACTTCAGCCGCGCCACGGCCGAAGCCAGGCGCGCCGGGTCCACCGGCTTCAGCAGGTAGTCCACCGCCGCCGCCTCGAAGGCCTGGACCGCAAACTGGTCGAAGGCCGTCACGAACACGACATGGCAGGTCCCATCCAGTCGCCGGGCCACCTCGAGCCCAGTCATCCCCGGCATCTTGATGTCCAGGAAGACGAACTCGGGCTCGTGCGACTCCGCGAGCTCGAGCGCGGTCGGGCCGTCGAGCGCCTCGCCGACGACCTCCAGCTCCGGCCACAGCACCGCGAGCTCGCGCCGGAGGAGCGCCGTCAGCTGCGGCTCGTCATCGACCAGGAGGGCCGTCGGCGGGCTCACGCGAGCTCCCGGAGCCGCCTCGCCGGCGCGTCGCACTGCGTGGCCGCCAACGAGACCTGGACACACACCCCCGTCGGGTGATTGGGCTGGATGACCAGGCTGCCGGCGCCACCCGACACGGCCTGGATCCGGGCGCGGACGTTGGCGAGCCCCACCCCGGGCACCATGTTCTCGTCGATGCCGAGCCCGGTGTCCTTCACCCTCACCACCAGCTGGCGACCGTCGAGCCGCGCGCTGATCTCGACCTCGCCAGCGGACGCCTTCGGCTCCAGCCCATGTCGGATGGCGTTCTCGACCAGCGGCTGGATCAGCAGGGGCGGCAGGGCGAGCCCCAGCAGCTCCATGGGCGCGTCGATCGAGTAGCTGAGCCGCTCGCCCATTCGAACCGACTGGATCTCGAGGTACGCCCTGACGAGCTCGAGCTCCTCCCCCAGCGAGGTCGCGCCGGCGCGCGTCCGCTGCAGCGACGCCCGCAGGTAGGTGGTGAGGTTCACGAGCATCCGCCGCGCCTGGGCCGGCGAGACGTCGATGAGGTTGATGACGTTGGACAGCGTGTTGAACAGGAAGTGCGGCTCGATCTGCGCCTGCAGCAACTTCAGGTTGGCCTCGGTGAGCCGCTGCTCGTCGACCACCCGCTGCAGCGTCTGCTCGCGGTGGCGGACCTCGGCCTCCACCGCCAGGGCACGCGCGTGGAAGTAGTAGGAGGCCCCCGCGCCGAAGGTCAGGGAGCCGCCCAGCACGGTCGCGATGAACTGGGGATGAGCCGAGATCGACCTGGTCAGGTCGATCCCGAGCAGCAGGGACGCGATGAGCACTCCCGCCGCGGTCCCGATGGGGACCGCCACCGCCAGCGACCAGCCGCGCCCCGCCGGGACCCGGCCACCCCGAAGCGCTCGCGCCAGCGCGAAGATCGACAGCCCGATGGCATGGGAGAACACCAGCGCGCTTCGGAGGTCGTTGACTCCGATGAAGACGAAGAAGAACGCCACCGCCGTGTTGTAGAGGAGCGTGAGAAGCAGCCTGGTCGTGAAGTTCCGCACGCTGACCTCCCGCCGGCGACGACCGCGGGGCCGAGCCACCGGCCACGCTAGAAGTGAAGCGTCCAGGCAGCGTAGAGGATGGCCCGCTCGGGATACAAGCCGTAGGCGGAGTCGCGCGGCCCGCCAAAGGCTCGCGCGCCTGCCTCGACGCGGGACTGCTCGCCGACCCAGGCCACCGCCGCGGTCGCGACCCAGCCGCGGTCCTCCGGCGTGAAGAGCAGGTCGACGGACGGTTCGAGCCGCTCCCACTTCCCGGAGAGGCGCAGGAGGAGGTTCTGGCGCAGCAGGTTTGGCCGGTCGAAGAAGCGCGCCCCGAACGCCAGCGTGCCGAGCACCGCGTCAGGCGAGATGGCGGGATCGTCGAGCAGGGCCCGCTGGGCGGCCGCCAGCCGGGACATGCTCCGCCACTCGGAGCGGGTGCTGGCGCGGGGATCGAGCCAGGCCTCGGCCAGGATCGAGAGGTTCCAGCCGGGGGTGAGGGTGGCCCCCACCAGCCCCGCCAGCCCGTCGTGCTCGACCCGGACCACCGCTGGATCGCTCGCCACCAGGGTGCCGGCCGGGCGGTCGATGAGGGCGTCGACCAGCCGCTCGGTGCGCTGCTGGTAGAGGAACGAGCCGTGGAGCTCCAGGGCGTCGCCGACCACCAGCGTGAAGGCGGCCCCCGACTCGAGGCGGGTGCGCTCGCTCCAGCGGACCATGGCGTGCGCGTCGAGCGCGCCGAAGCGGCGGAAGTACCTGAGCGCCCCCGACTCGTCGTCGCGGGCCTTGGGGGCGCGACCGCGCAGGGGGTTGGCGTAGACGAGGGTCCAGGCGTCCTCGGCGCCGAACCGCTCCAGGGCCACCAGCGGCACGCCCTCCAGCGCGAACGGCGCCAGGGCGCGCCGCTCCTCCTGCTGGACCACGTCCAGGGGCCGGTAGCCGAAGCCCACGTCCCAGCTCAGCACCTTCTTGCCCGCGGTGAGATGCGCGCCGAGCAGCTCCGTGTCGTAGAACAGCTGGTTGAGCACGCCTTCGCTGAGCGGCCGCTGGTCCCGGAGCGAGGTGGTCCTGCCGCTGACGTCCGCGGTGAGCCCTCGGTGGCGGACGGTCAGCTCGACCTCGCCGCGGCCCCGGTCCCGCCCGATGCCGTCGAGGGCCGCCGCCGGGGAGAAGGGGCTGCCCGGCCGGCGCAGGTGCGCCACCGGGATGGCCCGCACCTCGAGGGAGACGTCGGTCGCGGAGAGGTCGACCGCACGCGCCGGGCCGGCGAGCGCGAGGGACGCCACCACCACCCCCCATGCCCTACTCGGCGGGATCATTTCGGGTCAAGAACATCGGGTTGTAGAACTCTTCCGGCACCGCGCGGCGC
>Ga0062379_10000216_pt1 | contig 11002 bp, 7 predicted proteins | sample DOMMetBare2Fresh_2_FD_59484 | JGI IMG/M metagenome (GOLD analysis project Ga0062379, IMG submission 59484) | Wetland sediment microbial communities from St. Louis River estuary, USA, under dissolved organic matter induced mercury methylation -... | ecosystem: Environmental > Aquatic > Freshwater...
GAGCGCGAGGTCAGGGATTTCAGCGCTCCCTACTACTGGGCCGGCTTCCAACTCTATGGAGACTGGCAGTGAGCAGGCCGGTGGGTTGGTCCCGTTTGCGCCGAATCCCCGCGTTTAATGGGCAGGAACGGGAACGCCCCCTGTTCGGGGAGCCTTCCGCCTTGAAGGGATTCGGTTCGACCGGGAGGCTCCTCGCTCCTCCCGGTCGAACCGAGGCAGGCCAGACGCTACGGCCGGTTGGACCGGTGGAGGGTCAAGGCATACACCGCATCGTCGCCGTTCAGGCTCTCGATTTCGAGAAAATAGCGGCCCGCCGCGAGAGCGCGGGCGAGGCGCAGGGGCTCCCCTGTGCCCTCGCTCCGCTGGACCGCAACCACCAATCCATCGCCATTCCGCAGGACGAGCTGGACTTCGGTATCCGCGACGGCTTCGACGGTGAGGACCGCCGTGTCCGACAGACGGACGAGGAAGACGTCCTCGTCGTCTCCAGCGTCGTTATGGAGAGCTCCGGCCACCCGCTGGCTGCTGGTGAGCGGCGTGGCGCAGAGCGGTACGTCTCCGTGGTCGTCCTGTTCCCCCAGCGTGCAGAGGTCATCCCCGCCGACGACGAAGCCGGGCGGCTTCTTGCCGCCGAGGTCGTCATCCCACGGATCGACCTCTTCGGCAATGATGAGCCCGCCCACGCCGGCCCCTTCTGCCTTGAAGGCCGAGCGCAGCTTGAAGGCGGGGAGGCTCTGATAAGGTTCGAGGGCTGCGACTTCTACGAAAAGCGTCCCCGTCTCCTGAGCCTCGACCAGCAGAGAGGTGGGGGTCTGAGCAAGGCGCCGCAGCGCGCCGCCGGTGAGCAGGTGGAGGGTCGGCTCCGGCTGTGCGCCGCCCGGGATGGTCAGGTCGAGGGCCAGGAATCCGGCCTGGGGGACCTCCACCCGAAACCGGACCGCGGTGATCGCTCCCGGCTCGGGCTCGAGGGCTGCGTGGCGGGCCGTGGTGTTCAGAAGGAGCTCTTCGGGTGCCGGGGTGCCGGGAGCGGCCGCCGAGACCGGCGGCGATGCCAGCACGAAAGCGAGGGTCAGAGCGGCTGCGACGGGGACCGAACGATGGAGGCGAAAGTGTTGAGAAAACATGGTTCTCCCTCTCGAGGCGAGCCGGGGGCTCGCCAGATGGACCAGGTTGTCTTGGGACTCCGCGCCGCCCGGGGTACGCCCCCGGGTGGGCTTGTCGGTCGGCCGGCAGACGTTCGAAGCCGGGTGATCAGCCCTCTTGTTGGCCTCTACTGCCTGTTAACTGCAGGTCGGCTCCGATTGGCGGGGTGGTGGACATGAGCCGCCACGACCCGCCGGACGGCGAGGACGGGGAGACGGTGGTGGAGCCTTTGGAGGTGGACCAAGGCTTGGTGGCAGAGGGGGTGCCTGGGCCGTGTACCCGCTTCATGCAGGCCTGGGAGCCGGGCCGCGAGCCCGAGGCTCCCTTGGCGGCGGCGATGTGGTCGGCGTTCGGACGGCTGGTGCGCCGGGAGCTGCGCCGCCGGTCCTTGGCCCAGACGTCCCCGGAATGGCTGGGCATCTACGGCTTCCAAGGCTGGTGGGAGGCGGCCGGCCGGGGCGGGCCGTTCGAGGATCTCCTGGCCGAGGCCTACCGCTATGTCTTCGTCGAGCGCTTTGCGGCCTTGAAGGCGCTGGTGTGCGGCGCGGCGCCGATCGAGGGCGTGATCGTCACCTCGATCCGCCACTTCCTGCACGACCGCCAGCGGCTGCACGACCGGCTCGGTGCCCGCCTTTTCGAGGTGCTGTGCCGGGCGGCGCGCCGCGCCGTGGCGCGCGGGGAGCTCCGCGTGGTGGCCGGCTCCGCCAAGATCGGAAACTCCACCGTCCTGGCGGCCGGCGAGCGCCCGGAGCCGGCCGATCCGGTTCCTCCGGAGGCGCTCCTTTTGATCGTCCGCCGATGGAATGACGAGCTTCTGCCGGATCTGGTGACCGCGTCGCGGGCGGAGAAGACCCGGCTCATTGAGGAAGTCGCACGCCGTCTGGCCGAGTTGGAGCTCCTGGGCGTCACGGCCTTCCGCTTCGGTGACCTGATCACTCCTCTCAAAGAGGACGTGCGTTCGCGCTGGGCGGCCTTGCTCGCTCCGGCCGAGGAGGAGCCGGCGGATGAGGAGGACGCGCGCGGCTTCCGCCGCCTCCAGCGCAGCTTCGAGCCGGCCTTCGAAAGCCAGGTGATCGCCGCGGACCGGTTCGCCAAGCTGATCGATTGTGCCGATCGCGCCATCGAGGCAAGCCGGGAAACCGAGGGTACGCGCAGCTATCTGCGCCGGGTCCTTCTTTTCCTGCGTGCTTTTGCGATCGAGGAGGGCGAGGATGAGCTACCCTCGTTCCGCCGTCTGGCCGAACATCTCAGGATCCCGCGGGAGCGCCTGGGCAAGCTGATCGGCACCCTGAAGGGCTTCTTGGAGCGGTGCCGCGAGCGGCTGGACGGCGAGCTTGCCCGGGTTCGCACGGACTCCCGAGGCACCGAGGAGGTGCGGTCATGACGGACGAAACGATGCCGTCGGGCCTCTGGCAGGAGACCCAACGCGCGGCGAAAGCCTGGGAGGCGGCGCGCCGCCCCGACAGCGGCGAGCCGGCGGAGCCCGGCCCGGCCGTCGTGGGCCAGGTGTTGACCTTGCCGGAGATCGGCGGTCCGCACGTCGCCTGGGCGGTTCTGCGCCGGGAAGCGGGAGAGAGCGGGCGCCTCCTCCTGGTGGCGGCTGACGTCAATCCGTTGGTGGGCTCCGGCGACGTCGCCGTCACCGGTCCCGCGGTCGGCGCGCTCACCCTGCGTTGCCGCTTCGCGGCCTGGCAGGCCGGCGACGGGCTCGGGACGGCAACTCTCCTCGGCGCCCTGCCGCCGGAAGCGCTGGCGCGCGGCGAAGCCCGGTTGCAACAGATCGAGGCGGGAGGGGCAGCCGGCACCTTCAGTGAGCAGGAGACCGAAGAAGATCCCGAGTATCAGGATTGGATCGAAGACGTCGTGCAGCCGGCGCTCGGCAAGCTCGAAGCGCAGGCCGGCTCTGCGGCTCCCAGCGAGCGTCCGGTGCTCCCCTTTCCTGTCCGGAAGCCGACCGAGCCCCGGCCGTCCGCGCATGGCGCCTGGATGCGCTGGGCGGCCGTTCTGGCCTTCGTGGGGCTCGGCACCGCCAGCGGCTTCCTCTGGTGGCGGCAGGCACAGGAGATCGCCGGCTTGCGGACCGCCGCCGAAGCGAGCGATGCGGCACATCGCCAGGCGATCACCGACCTCGAGGCCCGCCGTGCCGGCCTCGAAGCGCAGTACCAGGAAAGGCTCCGGGTGGCCGGGGAAGACCGGGTCCGCCTCGAGGCCGAGCACCGCGCGCGGTTGAAGGAGGTCGAGGAGGAGCTGGCGAAGCTGCGACAGACGACCGACGTCAAGAATCCGCAGCTCGCCGCCCTCGAGGCCAGAGATGCCCGGCGGGGCCCCACCAAAATCACCGTCGGCCCCGAGGTCAGCCATCTCGTCCTCCTTCTCCCCGTGGACGATCCGGCCGGGACGGAATTCGAGATCGACGTGACCGACCGCCCCTCGGGCAAACAGGCCTTCGTCCAGAAGGGGCTTCGGGTCGACGTCCTCGGCGAGGTGCGGCTGGGGCTTCCCGCCGTGCTCTTGCCACCCGGGGACTATCGCCTGCGCTTGTTCCGCAAGGAAGGCGCGACTCTGCATCTCGTCCGCGAGCACCTGATCGAAATCGAGAAGGGAGCGAGATAGATGTTCGACAAGGATTCCGAATCTGTTATCGAGTCCCTGCCCATGTCTGACACCAAGAGTGACGTCACCGAGTTGCTCCTGGCCTGGAGCGATGGGGACAAAGAGGCCCTCGGCCGGCTCATGCCTCTGGTCTTCGAGGAGCTTCGCCGGATCGCGCAGCGCTATTTCGAGCGCGAGGACCCCCGGCACACCCTCCAGCCGACGGCCCTCGTGAACGAGCTGTATCTACGCCTGGTGGACCGCCGCAAGGTCCAATGGCGCAACAAGGCACATTTCTTCGGCTTCGCCGCCGACCTGATGCGTCTGATCCTCGTCGACTACGCGCGCCGCCGCCAAACCGGCAAGCGTGGCGAAGGCCACCGGCCGGTTTCCATCGAGGCCCTGGTCGATCTCCCTGAGCGGCGGGATCTCGAGGTCCTCCTCGTCGACGAAGCTCTGAAGGCGTTGGCCCGCCACGACCGGCGCCAGGCGCAAATCGTCGTGATGCGGTTTTTCGCCGGCCTCAACTACGACGAGATTGGCGAGATCCTTCGCATCTCACCCACCACGGTGAAGCGCAACTTTGAATCGGCGAGGCTGTTTCTCCTCCGCGACCTCTCTCAAAGCTGAAGAGGAGCCTTCCTTGAACCATCGGGACCGCTGGCCGGAGATCAAACCCTTGCTCGAGCAGGCGCTCGACATCCCCGCCGAAGAACGCGCCGCCTGGCTCGCTCAGCTTGGGACAGACATGGCCTTGCGCCTGGAGCTCGAGGCGCTGTTGGCCCTCGAAGAGCAGGCCGAGGGCTTCATCGACGAGCCCGTTTTCTCATTCCGGCAGCCGGCGCCCGAGCCTGACGCCGGGCGCCGGCTGGGGCCTTGGCGGCTTCTGCGTCCCCTCGGCAAAGGTGGGATGGGCGCCGTCTACTTCGCCGAGCGGGCCGACGGAGCCTTCCAGCTCACCGTGGCGGTGAAGCTCCTCAAGACCGGGCTCGACACCGCGGAGCTGATCTCCCGCTTCGAGGCCGAACGCCACATCCTCGCGCGCTTGATCCACCCCAACATCGCGCGCCTCCTGGATGGCGGCACCGGCGAGGACGGCCGGCCCTACCTGGTGATGGAGCACGTCGAAGGCGAGCCAATCGACCAGCACTGCGACCGCCACCGGCTCTCGACGCGTGCCCGCCTGGAGCTGTTCCGCTCCGTCTGCTCGGCCGTCCAACTCGCCCACCAGAACCTCGTCGTCCATCGCGACCTGAAGCCGGCCAACATCCTGGTGACCGAGGACGGCACGGTCAAGCTGCTCGATTTCGGCATCGCCAAGCTCCTGGCTCCGCCGCCGGGTGACGCCCAGATCCACACCGTCCACACCGGCACGCGCTGGGGCGGCGCACCGCTCACCCCCCGCTACGCGAGCCCCGAGCAGGTTCGCGGGGAGCCCATCATCACCACCGCCTCCGATGTCTACTCGCTGGGGATCGTCCTCTACGAGCTCCTCACCGGGCATCGGCCCTACCGGCTCGACACGACCTCACCCACCGAGATCGAACGGGTGGTCTGCGAAGCGGTCCCGCCGCGGCCCAGCACCGTCGTGCGACGGAGTGAAGAGCTCGCGACCGCGGACGGCGGGCGCCTGTTGTTGACGCCGGAGGCGGTGGCCGGAGTGCGGGAGGGGGACCCGGCGCGGTTGTCCCGCCGGCTCGCCGGGGATCTCGACACGATCCTCCTGAAAGCCCTGCGCAAAGAGCCGGAGCGCCGCTTCGCCTCAGCCGACCAGCTTTCAGAAGATCTCCGCTTGTACCTCGCCGGCCAGCCGATCCGTTCGCGGCCGGACACGTTCGGCTACCGGGCGGGGAAGTTCCTGGCGCGCCATGCCTTCGGAGTCACCGTGTCCGCCGGGGCCCTCGTTCTCCTTCTCGCCTTCGCCGGAGTGATGACCTGGCAGCGCGCTGAGATCGCGGCGCGAAGCCGCGAAGTCGCCCGTGAGCGGGACCGCGCCGAGGCCAACGAGAACTTTCTGCTGGCTCTGATCAGCCAGACGGACCCGCGCAACGCCAAGGGAAGAGAGATCACCATCCGCCAAGCGCTCGACCAGCGCGCCAGCGACCTCGCCAAGGAGACGACCCTCGACCCCGCCACCCGCGCCACCCTGCTCGACGCGCTTGGCGTGGCCTACCGCAGCCTCGGCCGCTATGCGGAGGCCGAACCGTTGCTCAAGGAGGCGCTGGCCCTTCGCCGGAAGATGCTGGGCGAAGAGAACGTCCAGGTGGCCGAAAGCCTGCACAACCTGGCGAACCTGGAGCGCGACTTGCAACATCCCGCCGAGGCTGAGCGGCTCATTCGCCGGGCGATCGCGATCCAGCGCCGCGCTTTTCCCCAGGGGCACCGCAGCCTCGCCCGCGGCCTGAACAACCTCGCCTCCCTGGTAAGGGATAAGGCAGAAGAGGCCGGGGAGGCCGGAGCCCCTCTTCTCGTCGAAGCCGAAGGGTTGGCCCGCGAGGGCTTGGCGATGAAGCAGCGGCTCTTCGGCGAAAGAAACCTCGAGGTGGCCCTCTCCCTCAATACGCTCGCGGCGATCCTGGTCAGAGAGAAGAGGCCCGCCGAGGCCGAGCCGCTCCTGCGCCGCTCGATTGAGCTCCGGAGGACATTCGACGGACCGCTCTCGCCCGGCCTGGCCAAAACGATCAACAACCTCGCCATCCTGCTGGCGAACGAGGGCCGCCTGACCGAGGCCGAAGCCCTCCACCGCGAAAGCCTCGCCATGCGGCGAACGCTCTACCCCGAAGGGCATCAAGATCTGGTGCGTAGCCTGGAAAGCCTCAGCGACCTGCGCACCCGGCAAGGGGATGCCAAAGAAGCGGCGGCCCTGTCGCGAGAAGCGCAGGAGTTGAGGAAGCGATTGGAGAAGGACCAAGAAGCACGCTGATCAGCGGGCTGGGAGCTGCTCCCAGCCCGCGTCGCGCGCGTTTGAGGCTCAGGAGGACTCCGTTTATGCCGACCACCTGGTTCCGGTACCGCTCCGTGTTGGCCGTGTCTCTCTTCTTTCCGTGGTTTCCTTCAGTGCCTACGCCGTCTCCTGAGCCTCAGTCGCCGGCCGTGACGGCGGCGGCGCACGGGGGCGTTGAACCGCAGGCATTACAGGCAGCCGGACCTGCGCGCGAAGAGCCTCTGGTGTTGCCGGGCGTGGTGATCGAGGAGATCCCGAAAGGCTCGGCGCTGGAGAAGGCAGGGTTGCAGGTGGGGGATGTGATTTTGAGTTGGGAGCGGTTGCCGAATCCGCCGGCGAACCCAGAGGGGGCCCAAGGTGAGCTGTCGTCGTATTTTGATTGGTTAGAACTGGAGGTGGAACAGGTGCCGCGTGGGGCGGTGGTGCTCCGTGGCCGAAGAGGCGGGGAGCCTTTTGGTCTCAAGGTGGAGCCGGGGCTCTGGGAGGCCAAAGTGCGGCCTGTACTAACCGGATTGCTCGAAGAGATGTATCTGGCGGGGCAATCCCAGCTTGCCGCTGGGCACGTCGAAGCCGCGGTCCAGGCTTGGAGTTCCGTTGCCAAGCGTGTTGGCCATGAGGGCGACGGCAATCTGCGAACTTGGTTTGCTCTAAGAATTGGAGACACTTGGGAAGAGCAAACTAGATGGGAGAAAGCGATAGAAACATTCCGTGAGGCCCTTGATATTTCCGACGATTTTTCCGCCCAGGTCGTAATTTTAGAGGCTCTGGGTGTCGCTCATGATATGAAGAATGAGCATGAAGCCGCCGAGAAGGTTCTCATGTCTGGGTTTGAGATCCGGCAGAAGCTTTCTCAAGAGAGCCTGGGCTTAGCCCGCAGCTTGAACTACTTGGCAAGGGTGGCCAGTCACAGAGGGGAGGCGGATCGAGCCCTCGCCTACTCTCTCCGAGCTCTACAGATCAATGAGCGGCTCGCCCCAGGGAGCCTCAACGTGGCAAAAAGTCTGAGTAATCTCGGAACTCTTGCTTGGGGCCGCGGGGATTTGAGCGGCGCCCATGCCTATGACCTTCGCGCTCTCCAGATCAATGAGCAACTCGCTCCTGAAAGCCTTGAGGTAGCCAATAGCTGGAACAACCTCGGCGCTTGGGCTTTTGACCGGGGAGATCTAGGCCTCGCCGAGTCTTACTTTAGCCGAGCTTTGTCGCTCCGAGAGCGGCTTGCCCCCCAAAGCCTCGAGCTGGCCCAGAGTCTAAACAACCTGGGAGTGGTGGCAACAAGTCGAGGGGATTTGGATCGCTCCGCCGCCTACTTTCTCCGAAGTCTACGGATCAACGAGCAGCTTGCTCCTCAAAGTCTCTCTCTGGCCGCAAATCTGAACAACCTGGGAGTTCAGGCCATGAGCAGAGGCGATTTCTCCCGTGCCCACGCTTACCTTCTCGCGACTCTGCACATCGAGGAACAACTCGCCCCTCAAAGCCTAGCGGTGGCTACGACCTTCAACAACCTGGGGAATGTGGCCGCAGAAAACGGGGACCTTGTTCTCGCCAATGAATATAACCTTCAAGCTCTGCGGATACGTAGGCGGCTCGCTCCTCAAAGTCTCTCTGTGGCCAACAGCTTATACAACCTCGGGCGCCAAGCTCAAGATCAGGGAAGTTTAGCGCGCGCCTACGCCTACTATTCAGAAGCTTTGTCAATTCAGGAGCGACTCGCCCCTGATAGCCTTGACTTGGCCAGCAGCCTGGCCGGCTTGGCAACTGTAGCCCTACGGCGCCGGGAGTTGAATAGTGCTTTCAACTTCTACCGCCGGGCTCTACGGATCAGCGAACAACATGCACCCAAAAGCCTTTCTGTAGCCATCTACCTGAAACACCTGGGCGCTGTGGCCAGCGCGCGCGGCGAAGCTGACCGCGCTAATGGTTTTTACGCCCAAGCTCTTGAGGCGCTGGAGAATCAACTTTCAAAACTGGGAAGCTCTTACGAAGTTCAGGCCGACTTCAGAACTAAACATCAGGGCTATTGGCAAGACGCGCTGGCCCTCTTCCTCACCCAGGGCCGCACTGCTGATGCTTTCCGTGCCCTGGAGCGCTTTCGTGCTCAGACGTTTCTGACCATGCTGGCCGAGCGAGATACGGCCTTTACCGCAGACATCCCCGAGGAACTCGACCGAGAGCGTCGCCGGCTAGGCGTTCAATACGACCGTACTCTGAAGAAGCTCGCCCTCCTCAACCCACGAGACAACGGCGAGGAGATCGAGGCTACCCGCCGGGAGCTTAAGGAGCTGGACGATGAAGCCGGCGACATTGAAGTGCGCATCCGCCAAGCCTCGCCGCGGCTGGCCGCTCTTCAATATCCCAAGCCTCTTGATGCCACCGAAGCCCAGCAGGCACTCGACCCGGGAACTCTCCTCCTCTCCTACTGCGTCGGCAAGGAGAGTACCGTGCTCTTTGCTCTCTCCCCCTCGGGTGATCTCGATGTCAAGATAGTACCCCTGGGTGAAGCGGCGCTTCGATCGCAAGTGAAGCAACTCCTCAGCCTGACCCGCGAGGCAATTCAAGGCTCGGCGTTGGGGGCTATACGCCAACAGCGGCTCCTAGCCGCCAGCCGAGAGCTCTATACCGAACTACTGGGGCCGGTGGCCGAGCGCATCGCCGCCAGCGAGCGTCTCTTGATCCTGCCCGATGGCCCCCTGCACGCGCTGCCATTCGCAGCCCTGGCGCGAGATGTTGGCGTTGATGGAACGGCGAACGGCTTTCAGTACCTGGCGGAATGGAAACCGACCCACGTTGCGCTCTCGGCCACCGTCTTCGCCGAGCTGAAGCAGAGACGCCGCCCTGCCGGTGAATCCCAAGCTCCGTTTCAACTCGCCGCATTCGGCGATCCTGTCTACCCGCAGAGCCTCAAGTCGAAAGGGGTTGCCGTAGCCGCTCTCCCGACGGGCGCCGGAGCCATTGCCCAGGTCGATGTTCCTCGCGGTGACCCGGTCGTCCGCTCGGCGGCGGAGCGCGGCGTCTTCGACTGGCAGCCTCTACCTTACACCCGTCACGAGGTGGAGGGCATCGCACGTCTCTTTCCTGAGGGGACCGCCCGCACCTTCCTCGGCCCCGAGGCCCTGGAGGAACGGATCAAGAGCCTCGATCCGAAGACCCGCATTCTCCACCTCGCCGCCCACGGTTACACCGACGAGCACCTCCCCTCGAGTTCCTTCGTGGCTCTCACCATCCCCGAGGACACGAATCCCGCCGCCGCCGACACGAACCGTGATAACGGCCTGCTCCAGGTCTGGGAAATCTTCGAGAAGGTGCGTCTGGATGCTGATCTCGTCGTGCTTTCCGCCTGCGATACCGCCCTGGGCGAGGAGCAGGGGGGAGAGGGGCTGATCGGCCTCACGCGCGCCTTCCAGTACGCCGGGGCGCGGACGGTAATGGCAAGCCTCTGGAGCGTCCAGGACCAGGCGACCTCCGAGCTCATGATCCGCTTCTACAAGCACCTTCGTGCCGGCCTGTCCAAGGACGAAGCCTTGCGGCAAGCCCAGATCGAGCTGATCCGAGGCCCCATCGAAGTGGTGGACGAGAAGGGTGAGAAGACCCTGCTCGATGCCACAGCACCCTACTACTGGGCGGGGTTCCAGGTGTACGGGGATTGGCAATAAGGCAGCGAGCATCTTCACTTCAAGTGGTCTCCTTTCGCTCCACGTCACGCGTTTAAGACTGGAGACGACGCAGCAACGAGGAGGAGCTGTGCGGGCTGCGATCTCTGCTGCGGAATCGAGGATTGCGGAGGTTCGGGCGAGGCCCACGCATCGAGGAAAAGGAGGTTGGAGTGGAAATCAAGCGGATCGCGGCCCGGGTGATGGTCCTCTCGGTTGGGCTCCTTCTAACGTCGTCGGTCACAGGTACGGCAGGTTCTGGTGCAAGCAGACTTTACGATCAGCTCAACCAAATTGATCGAGGCACGGAAGAAGCCGTCACGGAGTACGAAAAGTGTAGCAACTACATGACCTGGATGCAGCAGGCGCTTGACAGTTTCAGCCGCCAGCAAGAGCTGTTCCATCAACAGTTGCGCTCGTTTAACGAGGCGGTGGAGCATCTCAAGAACCTGTAGCCCGGCGGCGAGGGTGGCCTCCTTTCGTTCCTTGTCCCGCGTTTTAAAGGCAGAGGGCTGATGGGCGATCCGGCGGCGAGGCCTCTCAAGGTCCGCATGGGCAGCGGATGTCTCGGAAAGAGCCAGACGTCTGTTCAGTCGGAGTCTGCCGCGAGCAACAGGGCTCGCAGCAAGCGCGGAGACAGATCATGAAAAGACATTTCGGCTGGAGCATCCGTGTT
>Ga0062379_10000219_pt1 | contig 10905 bp, 6 predicted proteins | sample DOMMetBare2Fresh_2_FD_59484 | JGI IMG/M metagenome (GOLD analysis project Ga0062379, IMG submission 59484) | Wetland sediment microbial communities from St. Louis River estuary, USA, under dissolved organic matter induced mercury methylation -... | ecosystem: Environmental > Aquatic > Freshwater...
TGATCAAAATCTCGCCGAACACCGAGGCGGTCTCGGCCAGGGGGAGCGAAGAGTGCTGGGTGAGGATCGAATGGTGCTCGGCGAGCATGCTGTGGATGGCATGGCCGAGCTCGTGGGCGAGCGTCGCCACGTCGCGGACCCGGCCGGCGTAGTTGACCAGCACCCAGGGGGTGAGGCGGGGGAGGACCGTCGAGCAGAAGGCTCCGCCGCGCTTCCCTTTGCGGATTTCGCCGTCGAGGTGGCCGCCTTCGAAGACCCGCCCGGCGAGGGCGGCGAATCGCGGATGGAAGCCTTCGAAGGTGTCGAGGACCGTGCGCGCCGCGTCGGCGAAGGGGACCTCGCGGTCGGACGTCGCGAGCGGCGCGTAGAGGTCGTAGCGGCGCAGCTTCGGGAGGCCGAGCCAGCCGCCCTTGAGACGGAAGTAGCGCCGGAAGAGGGGCGCGTTCTCGCGGATCGTGTCGAGGAGCGCTTCGACCGCCGCGTCGGGGACGTCGTTGTCGACGTTGCGCACGGCGATGGGGGAGGCGTAGCCGCGCAGTTGCAGGCTCTCGTCGTGCCAGTCGCGCACCCGGTTGATGTAGATCTGGCCGAGGATCGTCGCCTCGTCGCCGTAGACCCGGTAGAGCTCCTGGTAGGCCGCGGAGCGCAACTCGGGGCGGGGGGAGAAGGCGTAGCCCATCAGCGCGTCGCGGGTCAGCTTCTCGGTGGTGCCGTCCACCTCGAGCGTGAACTCCAGGCGGTTGGTGAGCATCGAGTAGAGCGTGAGCACGGCGCCGATGCCGTTGTCGTCCTTGAGGTTGATGAGCTGCTCGGACGCCTCGTCCAGGGTGTACCGCTTGAAGCGGTGCAGCTCCTCCAGGTAATGGCGGAAGTCCGGATCCTGCGGCAGGAGGGCCGCGGCCTGTTCGTCCGTGAGGCTGCGCCACCAGAGGGTGAAGAAGAGGGTGCGGTTGGAGGCCGCCGTCGTCGCCTGCTGCACCCGGGTGCGGAAGGCGAGCGCCTTCTGGTCGCCGGTGTCCATGTAGAACCAGAGAGAAGCGTACCCGGAGATCTCGCGGGTCTGCTCGATGATCCGCTCGTAGTGGCGGAGAACCTCCAGGAGCTCTCCGGCCTCCATGTCCGGCCGCAGGCTCGCGCGGCGCTGCTCGAAGGCGGCGACGGAGGTCTCGATCGCGGCGAGCCGTTCGGCGGCCGCGCCCGGATCCGGGAGGAGCTCGGTGAGATCCCAGCGGGCGAGCTGCCAGGAGGTGCTGCGTTCGGTGAGTACCGTCATAGGTTTCATTTTAGCCGAGGTGCCGGCGCGATGACGGCGTCGACGCCTTTTGTCCGCGCCAGCTCATTGAAAGCCGGCAGGTCGGTGGTCCAGAGCGCCGCGAGCCGGGCCAGCTCGGCGTCGATCGCGGCGGACAGGCGGCTCTTGACGGCCACCTGCTGGTCGGTCGGCCGGGCATCGCCGGTGGCGGCCGAGGCGGCGAGCGCGTTGAGCTTGTCGTTGAGCCGGACCGGATAATTGAGCGGGTCCTGCCGGCTCTTGTTCTTCGTCTGGTAGAGGGCCTCCTCGACGGCGGTCATCTTGCGGTCGAGCGACTGGGCCGCGGCGAGCAGCTCCCCCTTTCCGTCCTGCCCGTCGAGCCCCTTCAGGCGTTTGCGCAGCCCGTCGAGCTGGGCGCGCACCTCGCGGATGCGGCGGATGGCGTCGTGGGCCGCGGTGAGCTGGTCGCGGATCTCCAGGAGGAAGCGCTCCTGCGCCGCGAGGTCCTCCCCCGTGGCCTTCACCCGCGGATCGGCGAGGACGCGGACCGGCGCGGTCACGGCCGTGTCGCCCACGGTGAGGCGCGCCTGATAGTCCCCGGGGAGGACGCGGGGCTGGACCGGATCGCCGCTCCACAGGATCAACCCGGGGAACGCAGAGGCCTTCTTGTGGCGCAGGTCCCAGAGGAAGCGGTTGAGCCCCTTGGCGACCGTCAGCTTCGGCTCTTTGTCGCCGTCCTCCTCCTCCTTCTTCTCCTTCTCGTCGTCCTCGGGCTTCGCGGCGGCCTTCTCTTCGTCCTGCTTCGCCTCCTCCCGCGGCTCCGCCTCGGCCTTCCCCTCGAACGTGCGGAGCACGGCGCCGTCCTTGCCGAGGATCTCCAGGCGGGCGGCAAGGCCGGGCTTCGCCTCAGGCAGCCAGTAGTAGAGCGCCGCTCCGGCGGGCGGATTCTCTCCCTGGCCGCGCGGCGGCGGAGCGTCGTCGCCGTCGCGGTCGGACCGGAAGCGGACCGCCGGGGCCGGGGTGAAGAGGCGGATCTCCCGCGCGTAATCGGCCGGGAGCTGGCGCAGCAGGGCGAGGCCGTCGAGCACCCAGAAGCCCCGTCCCTGGGTGGCGGCGATCAGGTCTCCCTCCTTGATCGTCAGGTCGGTGACCGGAACCCGGGGCAGATTGAGCTGCAGCGGCTCCCAGCTCCCGCCGTCGTCCCAGGAGACCCAGATTCCGCCCTCGGTGCCGGCGAACAGCAGGCCGCGGCGCTCGGGATCGGCGCGGATGACGCGGGTGAATTGCAGCGGATCGATGCCGCGGTCGATGCGGGTCCAGGTGGCGCCGTAGTCGGTGGTCTTGTAGAGATAGGGGTGGCGGTCGTCCAGCTTGTAGCGGGTCGCCGCCACGTAGAGGCCCCCCTTCTCGAAGGGGCTCGCTTCGATGCTGTTGAGGAGCGCCCACTCCGGAAGGCCCTTCGGCGTGACGTTCGTCCAGCTCGTGCCGCCGTCGCGGGTGACGTGGAGGAGGCCGTCGTCCGAGCCGGTCCAGATCACCCCCTTCTCCAGAGGGGACTCGGCGACGGTGAAGATCGTGCAGTAGTACTCGACGCTGGTGTTGTCCTTGGTGATCGGGCCGCCGGAGGGGCCTTGCCGGCTCTTGTCGTTGCGCGTCAGGTCCGGCGAGATGGCCTCCCAGCTCTGCCCCTCGTTGGTCGAGCGGAAGAGGCGGTTCCCGGCGGCGTAGAGGGTGTTCGCGTCGTGCGGCGAAAAGAGGATGGGGAAGTTCCACTGAAAGCGGACTTCGAGCTCGGCGGCGCCCCAGCCCATGGGATCGTCCGGCCAGGGATTGACGTCGCGCAGCTCCTGGGTGCGGTGGTCGAGGCGCTGCAGGAGACCGCCATAGGAGCCGCCATAGACGACCTCGGGATCGTCGGGGTCGGCCACCACGTAGCCGCTCTCGCCGCCCGCGGTGATCTGCCAGTCGCCGAAACCGATCCCGGTGCCGGTGGGGGAGCGGCTCGCGATGCGCAGCGTCGAGTTGTCCTGTTGCGCCCCGAGGATGCGGTAGGGGACGTGGTTGTCGGTCGAGACGCGGTAGATCTGTGCGGTCGGCTGGTTGGTCTGGGGCGTCCAGGTGCTCCCGCCGTCGGCCGAGACGTTCACGCCGCCGTCGTTCGCCTCGATCAGGCGCAGCGGGTCGGCGGGATCGATCCACAGGTCGTGGTTGTCGCCGTGCGGCACGCGGACCCGGGAGAAGCTCGTCCCTCCATCCTTCGAGCGGTGGAGCTGGACGTTCAAGACCCAGACGGCCTCCTCGTCCGCCGGGTCGGCATAGATCCGCGTGTAGTACCAGGCGCGCTGGCGCAGCGACCGGTCCTCGTTCGTCCGCGTCCAGGTGGCACCGGCATCGCGCGAACGGAAGACGCCGCCCTCCGCGGCCTCGACGATGGCGTAGAGGTTGTCCGGGTTGGAGGGGGAGACGGTGATGCCGATGATGCCCAGGGTTCCCTCGGGGAGGCCGGGATGGTGGGTCAGCTCGGTCCAGGTGTCGCCGCCGTCGGTGCTCTTCCACAGGCTGGAGCCGGGGCCGCCGCTCGCGAGGCTCCACGGCGTGCGGCGCACGCGCCAGAACGCGGCGTAGAGCACCCGCGGATTGGTCGGGTCCATGGCGAGGTCGACCGCTCCGGCGTCCGGGTTGACGAAATGGATGCGGTCCCAGGTCGCGCCGCCGTCCTTCGAACGGTAGACGCCGCGCATCTCGTTGGGGCCGAAGAGGTGGCCGAGGACCGCCGCGTAGACGAGGTCGGGATTCTTCGGGTGGACGAGGAGGCGGGGGATGATCCGCGCATCGTCCAGGCCCATGTGCTTCCAGGAGCGGCCCGCGTCGGTCGACTTCCAGATGCCGTCGCCCTCCGACACGTTGCCGCGGACGGTGACCTCGCCGCCTCCCACGTAGACCACGTTGGGGTCCCAGGCGGAGACCGCGACGGCGCCGATCGAGCCGCCGAAGAAGCCGTCGGAGACGTTCTTCCAGGTGAGCCCGGCGTCCCCCGTCTTCCAGACGCCGCCGCCGGTCGCGCCGAAGTACCAGGTCTTGCGGTCCCCCGGGATGCCGGTGACCGCCGCCGAACGGCCGCCGCGGTAGGGGCCGATCTCGCGCCAGCGCCAGGCCTTCCACAGCTCGGCGTCGAGCACGCGTACGCCGGCCGCCGCGGTGCGTTCCGTCTTCGCGGGTGCCGGTGCGGCGCCGAGGCGCGCGGCGGCGAGGGTGCAGAGGCAGGCCAGAGAGAAGGCGAGGGAGGACCAGCGTCGGCTCGGTAGGGTCATGAAAGGCTCCTGAAGGAAATGACTCAGACGCGAACGGCCTGCCGGAGCAGGCCGCTGCGCAAGACCTTCGTGCCCCCGGGGACGGGGGCGGGGAACACCGCCGGAGGCGGCGCTCTACGGATAGTCGTCGAGCTTCTCCAGCGGCAGGCCGCAGGGATAGAAGAGATTGAACACAGGCTGCTCGATGATCTCGGCGAAATGGAGGAGAAGAGGCCCATACTCCTCAATGCCGGACTGGCCTCCCTCGATCTGCTCATACTCCTCTTTGGAGATCTCGAGCTGCTCCGCCATCTGCTCGACCGTCTTCTGCCGGCGCTCCCGGTGCTTGCGGATGAGCTCACCCGCCTGCCCGTTCTTGGTGTCCGCCGACTTTCCGCTCTCGGCCAGCAGGCGCGAGGTCGGAGTTTCGAGCTTGATGGCGATCTTGGCGAGGAGAGGTCCCCATTTTTCCGCCGGGGAGCTTCCCCCTTCGACCTCGCCGTACTTCTCCTGTGGTATACCCAACCGGGACGCGGTCTCGTCGAACGAGAGTTTTTTCCGCTCCCTTTCCTTCTTCAGAACATCTCCGAGTTTCACCGTCCCCTCCTTCTGTCGTCGTTGCGGCCCGTTTGGGAAGAGGCCGTCGAGGCGGTCCGGGGCCGAGGCTCCGTCCGATGGTCCGGGGATGCTAACACAGCGCGCGGGGCCTGCTCCATCCCGGAGCACAGAGCAGCAGATTGCACGAGCTTGTCCCGCTTAGGCCCCCCTGGGATACTGTGTAGTTCTGTATGGCTCTTCTCGATCCGTCCTCTCGCGGAGTTCTTTCGGCTGTCGGCCAGACGCCGATCGTACGGTTGCGAAAAATCTATCCGAACCTTCCATTCCAGCTTTTTGCAAAGCTGGAAGCACTCAATCCCGGGGGGAGCATCAAAGACCGCCCGGCGCGCGAAATTCTCGACGAGGCGATCCGCCGCGGCGAGGTGCACCGCGGCGTCACCATCATCGAGTCGAGCTCGGGCAACATGGGGATCGGCCTGGCGCAGGCGTGCGCGTATTATGGCTTGCGATTCATCTGTGTCGTCGACCTGAAAGCATCCCGGCAGAACCTCGACCTGCTGCGGGTCTATGGGGCCGAGATCGATTGTGTCACCGCGCCCGATCCCGAGACGGGGGAGCTCCTGCCGGCCCGCCTGCGGCGTGTCCGGGAGCTCATGGCGGAGCTCGGAGACGCCTTCTGGCCGAACCAGTATGCCAACGAGCACAATTCGGGAGCCCACCTCCGGCACACCATGCGGGAGCTGGCGTCCCAGCTCGACCACCGGCTCGACGTCGTCCTCTGCGCCACCAGCACCTGCGGGACCGTGCGCGGTTGCGGCGAGTACGTCCAGGAGCACGGGATGGAGACCCGCGTCATCGCGGTCGACTCCGTGGGAAGCCTCATCTTCTCGGACCAGCAGGGGCCGCGGTACCTGCCCGGCATGGGAGCCGGGGTGCGCCCGCCGCTCTGCGACCTCCAGTTCATCGACGATCACGTCCTGGTGAGCGATCTGGAGTGTATCCTTGCCTGCCGGCGGCTGGTCCGCACGGAAGGGATCCTCGCCGGGGCTTCGTCGGGCGGCCTGATCGCCGCGGTGGACAAGCTCCGGGACCGGATTCCCGCCGGTGCGTCCTGCGCCGTCATCCTGCCGGACCGCGGCGAGCGCTACCTCGACACGGTCTATTCCGACACCTGGGTCCGTGCGCACTTCGGAGAAGTCTCCGGCCTCTGGCCCGAGAGAGAAGGGATTTTGTGAATGAAGCCCAGTGACATCCTGATCCTTCGCGGCGGTGAGGTGGAGGCTCTGCTGGACGGCCGCGAGGCCGAGGTGATGGAGGCGGTGGGGCGTGCCTACCTCGCCCATGGCCGCGGCGCAAGCTCGCTGCCGCACTCGAACTTCCTGCGTTTTCCGAACGACGACCTGAACCGGATCATCGCGCTCCCCGCCTATCTGGGCGACGGCTTCGACGTGGCGGGGATGAAGTGGATCGCCTCGTTCCCCGGCAACGTCAAGAAGGGATTCGCCCGCGCCTCGGCGGTGCTCATCCTGAACAGCGCCTCGACCGGCCTTCCCGAGGCGATCCTCGAGAGCTCTCTCATCAGCGCCCGCCGGACCGCGGCGAGCGCCGCCCTGGCCGCCCGCGAGCTGCGCCGCGGCAAGGCGACCCCCTCCGCCGGTCTCATCGGCACGGGGGTGATCAATCTCGAGACCGCCCGGTTCCTCGTCCGCGCCCTGCCGGACCTGTCCCGCTTCGTCCTCTTCGACCTGGACCGCGAGCGGGCGCGAGCCTTCGCGGCGAGCCTCGGGGAGATGCTGGCCGGCGTCCGCGAGGCCGAGATCGCGGTGGCCGGCGATCCGCGCGAGATCCTCCGCACCTGCCCGGTGATCGCTTATGCCACCACGGCGGTCAAGCCGCACGTCACCGACCTGTCGGAGTGCCAGCCCGGGGCGACGATCCTCCACACCTCGCTCCGCGATCTCACCGCTGACGTGATCCTGGCGCACGACAACGTGGTGGACGACGTCGACCATGCCGTGCGGGCGCAGACCTCGCTGCATCTCGCCGAGCAGCAGGTGGGCCACCGGGACTTCATCCGCTGCACCCTCGCCGATCTCCTCGCCGGCAACGCGCCGGCGAAGCGCGACGAGAGCCTCCTCACCATCTTCAGCCCCTTCGGCCTGGGAGTCCTCGACCTCGCCGTCGGCCAGCTCGCCCGTGAGCGGGCGCTGGAGACGGGGCGGGGGACGGTGATCGAGGGGTTCCTGCCGCTGTAGGAGCCCCCCGCCCCTACCGCTTCCGCGTCGACAGGTTCTTGAGCGCGTCGATCGGCCGGCGGTCGGGGCTCATCAGCTTGATGGCGCGGCGGAAGTACGCTTCGGCGTCGTCGTAGAAACCGGTCTCGCGGCTGATCTCTCCGGCGTAGAAGGCGGCGAGGCCACAGGTGGGATCGCGGCGCAGGGTCTCCTGGAGGTCCTTGATCGACTGGCTGCCGTGGGCCGAGGTCTGGAGGAACCGGCAATAGGCGAGCTCGGCGGCGTAGAGGCCGTTCTGGGGGTCGCAGTCGGAGGCGAACTCCAGGAGGACGACGGCGTCCTTGTACTTGCCCTGCTCCATGAGAGCCCGTCCCTTCTTGAACTGGGCCTCGGAGTCGAGCAGGTCGGTCTTGATGCCGCCGAAGCCGGCCGGCTTCTTCGCCTGCTCTTCCCGCAGGGTCCGCCGCCGGTAGAGGAGCGTGTTGCGCTGCTCGGTATCGCTCAGCTCGGCGAAGGCGCGGGCGCCGGCCAGGAAGAGGTCGCGCGCGCGGTCTTCGAGGGTGTGCAGCTCGGGATGATCGAGCGTCCAGGGCGCGAAACGGCGCGCCAGGCCCAGGAACTTCTCCTCGATGGAGCCGAGCGTCGCGGTCTCGGGAAGGCCGAGGAGATCGAAGGCGTCCTGCCGGCGGTAGGTCAGGAAGGCCTGCATGATCTCGTTGCGCCGCCGCTCGATGTCAGCCGGGGAGACCGCGGCGGAGAGCTGGGAGGCGGCCGGGGACGGCGGCGCGGCGGCGGGTTGCGGCGCCGTGGGTACGTCCGGAGCCGGTGCCGCCGTCGCCAAGGTGGCGGCCGGTGCGACCCCGCCGAGCGGGAAGCTCCCCGTGGTCTTGAGCACCGGCGGCGGCGCGTCCTTGGGGATGCTGTCCGCCGGGGCCACCACGCCGAGGATCGACAGGGCGTAGAGCAGCCGGGTGATCTCGTCGACCGGCAGGCCGGTCGATTCGGCGAGCTCGCCCATGCGGCGGCCGGGCTTGACCGCCTCGGCGAGCTGCGCCTGCCGCGGGCTGAGGCGGATGTCTTCGAGCGGGAAGAACGGCGAAGGATGGAGGGCCAGCTTCTTGCCCACGAGCCCGGCGACCGCCATGTCGACCTCGTCCTGCGGCGCCAGCTTGGTCACCCCGGTGAGGATGAGCTGGGGCACCTTGACCTTGAGCGACATCTCGTTGCGCAGCTCGTCCTCGATGATGCGGAACTCCCCGTCGCGCCAGGTGAACATGTCGAGGAGCTTCTTGGCGAGGTTCTGCTGCAGGATCTTGAACAGCTCGACCGCGTTCACCAGGCCGCTTTCGAGCAGGATCTCGCCCAAGGGGACGCCGCGCGAGGCCGAACGGCCGAGGCCGGCGGTGAAGTCCTCCTCGGACAGCTTTCCTTCGAGCACCATGTAACGGCCGAGCGTCTCGTGGACGAGGTTCGACCGGCAATCGACCGGAACCCCCTCTTCGAGGACGATCTTCTTCCACACCTGCCGGCGCCGGATCTCCAGCACCGTCGTCTTCTTCTGAAAGGAGAGGGCACAGAGAAGCGGCGAAAAAGGGGTCTCCTGGAGAGACCCCTCGCGCCGGCTGGCAATCTCCTCGAGCTGCTGGGGCGTCGGGATCACAAAAACAACCTCGCTCTGAAACCGGGCAAAAACCGTTGCCCGCGAGGGTAGCCGGACGGCGTGGACCTGTCAAATCGCCGGCACCTCGACCAGCTTGGTTACGCAGCCAGCCCGCCTGAAGATGAGGTCATTCCGAAATCCGGAGTCGATTCTCCAGTTGATGGGCGCAGACCGTGGCGCCGACCTGAAACTCGTCCATCAGGCTGCGTCGATCCGCTTCGCCTGCCCAGCCGCTACGCACGGCATCTCCGGCAACCCGGAGGATGCCGGCCTTCGGCAGCAGCAACTCGGCGGCGAACGCGTTCGCTCGCCGCTCGAGCTCGGGGGGCGCCCAGGGAGTGCTCGCCACCATGAGCGCCGCGGCTGCCGGACGGTCGACCAGCAGATGACAGAGCTCGTGCGCGAGGATCATCCGGCGTGCCCAGGACTCTTGCCGAGCGCTCAACTGATTGAGGACGATGACCGGGCCGTGCTCAGGACCCCAAACCGTCGCCCCGTCGACCTTCGTATCGGACAGATTCGCGGTGGCCACGTTGACGCCGATCTTCGCCAGGAACGCTTCGATATCGAAGCAGGCGTCGGGGTTGCTCAGCGCCATCCGAAGCTGCTCGGCCAGGTTGTAACCTTGCTGGTGCGGAAGCTCTGTCGATGGAACGACCAGCGGGGCGCGCAGGTCGTCCAGTGCACGACTCGCCTCAGGCCTGCCGGGATAGCTGCGCAGAAGATCGAGCAGCACCAGCACGTCGTCTACGTTCACCGCCGGGGCGAGCGCCCGGAACACGACGGCAGCCGGAAATTGAGCGGGGTCGAGGCGCGCGCCGGCCAACTGCCAATGCTCGGGAAGCTCCAGCCTGGGATCGATCCCCGACATCGCGCTCCGTGAGGCAGGCACGCCCCAGGGGCGGATGTATCCCCGCAGCGCCGCCTCTGCGGCCTCCGGCCGCTCGAGACGTGCCAGCCACTGATCGATCTCTGTCGCGAGGCCGGCGTCGTGGCCCGCCACCGCTTCGCTACACCACTGCAAGAATTCCTCCACCGCATCCAGGAAAACTCCGGCGTCCAGGCGTGCGCGCCCCTGCGGCTCGTGAAAGGCAACGCCCGAATCGTTGGCCGCGGGTTCTCGCCACGTGACATGCACGGTGGGACCTTCCCGCAGCCAGTAGACATGGGGCATCAGGCCGCCGGCCGCAGCAGCCAGAAGAGCATGGCTCGCGACGAACGCGTCCCGGCGATCGAGCAGGTCCTCGTCGGCGTCGGGACCGAGCTCCGCCAAGTGCTGGTCGAGCTTCCTGCAGGCGAGCTCGGCGTCGATGATCGCGCCCGGCAAAGGCCAGCCCGAGCGCTCCCAGAAGCCCGGCCACGATCGAACGAACCAGCGCGCGAGGTAGGCCGCGGGCCAGTGCAGCGCGTCGGCTGTGGTCGCGGCTTGCTTGCGGGTGTGTGCCGTCAGGTTCCTGCCCTCAACCCAGATGCGGATCGAGCACCAGGTTGCGGCTGCCGCGGGGTCGTGCTCGACGGGAGCACCCGGAAGGGGCTCGATCTCGATCGCCCACAAGTCGCGCTGCCCGAAGATCGTCACGATGCACCCCCCAGCAGCTTCTTGTAGTCCGACGCGGTGAGTTTTCCACGCCGGACGAGCTCACTCAGGACCCGGGCCGGAACCTGACGAGGTACCAGGTCCCGCCGTACGGGATAGCCGTGCCAGGTCTGCCCTCCGTCCTCCGAGTATCCTTTGAAGAATCGGCCCTGGCCGTCCACCGCAAAACGTGCGCTGGCGCCAGGGTGTGCGGTGTCTTGGCCCTCGATCGACGAAGCGAGAAGGGCTTCTGCTTCGGCGAGGGAAAGGTCCTCTGGGCACAGGGAGTCCCGCGAAGGGAACCAGCGTGGCGGTCCCTCGCCCCGGCACCCGCG
>Ga0062379_10000222_pt1 | contig 10840 bp, 6 predicted proteins | sample DOMMetBare2Fresh_2_FD_59484 | JGI IMG/M metagenome (GOLD analysis project Ga0062379, IMG submission 59484) | Wetland sediment microbial communities from St. Louis River estuary, USA, under dissolved organic matter induced mercury methylation -... | ecosystem: Environmental > Aquatic > Freshwater...
GCAAGCTGGGCGTCTGGAGCAAGGTCATCGACCGGGTCATCCCCACCGAGAACGTGCGCGCCGCCCTGGCCGCCGTCGAGTCCGGCAACGTGGACGCGGGCATCGTCTACAAGACGGACGCGGGAATCTCGAAGAAGGTGCGGATCGCCTTCGAGGTGCCGCGCGCCGAAGGGCCGGTCATCTCCTATCCGTTCGCCGTGCTGGCCGGCTCCCAGCGGCTGGACGCGGCCCGCAAGTTCCTGGCCTATCTGGAATCCCCCGAAGCGCTCGCGATCTTCCGCAAGTACGGGTTCCTGCTCCCGGGTGCCTGAAGAGGCGCCCCAGCCCTCATGCCGGGAGTCAGGAGAAACCCTGACTTCCGTACCCTGAAGCTCCTGAATTTGTCAGGTTAAACCCTGAATTTTGTGTTTTGTTCTCCGCCGAGGCGAAAAACGGCTCGCTTCCTCACGGGCTGCGCACCTGGGAATGAGGAGACCCACGTCGTCCTCAACACACCCTCGGAGGAAAGCTTCGCATGAGAAAGATAGCTGTCGCCGTTTTGCTGTTGATGATTCTGCCGCTGGCCGCGAGCCAGGCCGCCCCGCGGTCGATCGCCTGGCCGAGCGTCGAGAAGCAGCTCGCCAAGGATCGCGTCGTTCCGGGGAGCGCCCTCGAGCGGCTGATCCGTGAGAACCAGGAATTCGCCCTGCTGCGGACCGCGGAAGCGAACGACAAGATCCCGGTCCCTCTCTGGCTGCGGATCTGGTGGCGCAAGAACAATCCGCAGGGAAACTATTCCGCCGCCGATCCGACCGGTGGCTATCCGCACGTGCTCAAAGAGATCCACGAGTGGATGACCACGCACCAGGACTTCCTGCCCGGCATCACCGAGCCCGACGTGGAGCCGAACATCGAAGGGATGTTCGACGCGGCGACGGTCGGTGGCACGAACGTCCGGATCTCCGGCGCGCAGACGAGCCCGCGCAGTGAGTCCGACATCCGCGTCAACTATTGGGATGCGACGAAGATCATCGGCGCCTCCAACAACATCTCCGCCAGCGGCCAGCAGGCCCAGTTCTACTCCACCAACAGCGGCGCGACCTGGGGGCAGACCACGTTGCCTCTCCAGAGCGGCGACGCCTTCAACTCCGACCCGACGGTGGACTGGACCTCGAACGGCACCGCCTGGGCCACCACCATGGGCATCAACTCGGCCGGGACGGTCTTGAAGGTCCAGGCCTTCAAGTCGACCAACAACGGCGCCACCTGGACGTTCGACGCCACCGTGTCGGGCAGCCAGACGAACACCGACAAGCAGATGATGTGGGTAGACCACAGCGCGACCTCGGCCTTCAAGGACCAGATCTACGTCTGCTGGCACAACGGCAATCCGCAGTACGTCAACCGGCGCACCGCGACGGCCTGGGGCACGCCGCTCCAGATCAGCAGCACGGAGACCACGGGCACGGCGATCGGCTGCGACGTCAAGACGAACAGCTCGGGCGACGTGTTCGTGTTCTGGCCGGCCACCGGCAACAGCCGCATCCTGATGGCCAAGTCGACCAACGGCGGCACGAGCTACGGGACGCCGGTCATCGTGCGGACCACGTTCGACAGCTATGACATCGGCGTGCCGTCGTTCAACAGCCGCCGCATCCTGATCTATGTCTCGGGCGGCGCCTACAAGACCGGCACCAAGGACATGGTCTACGCCGTGTGGACCGATCTGTCCGGCGCCACCGGCTGCACCGCTCCGGCCAACGAGCCCGGCTCGAACGCCGCCTCGACCTGCAAGAGCCGCATCTGGTTCTCCCGTTCGACCAACGGCGGCACCACCTGGTCGACCGCGGTGAAGATCAACGATCAGGCCTCGCTGAACGATCAGTACAACCAGTCGCTGGTGGTGGACGAGGCGACGGGCCAGATCGCGGTCATGTACTACGACACGGTCGCGGATTCGACCCGCAAGAAGACCCACGTCTACTATCAGGCTTCGTTCGACGACGGCGCGACCTGGTCGACCCCGTTCCAGGTCACCTCGGCGCAGACCGACGAGACGATCTCGGGCGCCGACTCGGGCAACCAGTATGGCGACTACAACGCCATCACGGGCTACAACGCCAGCTTCTGGCCCTCCTGGACCGACCGCCGCAGCGGCGGCTCGGAAGAGATCTGGACGGCCAACGTCACCGAGAGCGGCGGACCCTGCACGCCGCCCGCCGCGCCCACCGGCCTGACCGCCACGGCGGCCGGCGCCAACCAGATCAACCTGTCGTGGAGCGCGGTCTCCGGTGCCACCCAGTACCGCATCCTGCGCGGCACCACCTCGGGCGGCCCGTACACCCAGATCGGCACGTCGGCCACCACGTCGTTCTCCGACACCGGCCTGACCTGCAACACGGCCTACTACTACGTGGTCCGCGCCTTCGCGGGCTGCGAGTCCGTCAACTCGAGCCAGGCCACGGCGACCACCGCCGCCTGCCCGGTCTGCACCACGCAGACCCGCTACACCAACGGTTTCGAGACCGGCACCGGGATGACCGACTGGACGAAGGGGACCTTCGTTTCCGGCGGCTCGACCACGAGCTGGCGCGGCATCCAGACCTGCACGGCGAAGACCGGCACCAAGGTCTTCCGCTATGGCGGCTCGACCTGCACCGCCGACTACACCAGCAACGACTTCACCTACGCGCAGCCGAATGGCACGGCCGGCATCAGCATTCCCGCCGGCTCGACGACCTCCCGGCTCTCCTTCTGGCATCGCCGCGCCTATGAATCGGGCTTCGACGGCGGCACGCTCGCCGTCTCGCTCAACGGCACCAACTACACCTACGTGCCGGCGTCGGCGATCCTCTCCGGCACCACCTACAACGGCACGGTGTCGGCGTCCTGCCCGCCGGCCGGCGCCGCGGGCGTGTCGATCTTCACCGGCTCCGCCACCACCTTCACCCAGACCACGGTCGACCTCGACGCGGTCTGCAATCTGATCACCGGCGGCTCCGGCGGCTGCGCCGGCCAGTCGCTGCGCATCGGCTTCACCTCGATCTCCGACTGCTCGGTGACGGGTGACGGCTGGTTCCTCGACGACGTGACCGTGACGGCCTGCGTTCCGTAAGCCGTCCTCCACCCGTCAGGCCCTGGTCCCGGGCCCCCTTTCCCGCGTGGAAGGGGGCCTTTTTTGCAACGTTTTGCGAAGGAGGATCTCACTCATGAGGAGCTGGATTGCTGCTTCCCTGTTGTTGGGCCTCGCCCTCGTGCCGGCCACCGGCCGCGCCGGGGAGCCCCGGCAGGCCGCCTGGCCGTCCCTCGACCGGCAGCTCGCCCAGGCCCGGGCCGTTCCGGGCAGCGCTCTCGAATCGCTGATCCGCGAAAACCAGGATTTTTCCCTGCTGCGCGCCGGTGAAGCGAACGACAAGATCCCGGTGCCGGCATGGCTCCGGGTGTGGTGGCGCAAAGGGCATCCGGGCCATGTCTATTCGGCCCAGGACCCCACCGGCGGCTACCCGCACGTGCTCAAGGAGATCCATGAGTGGATGCTGAGCCATCAGGATTTCGTGCGCGGCCTGCCCGAGGTCGCGCTGTCGCCCATGGCGGAGACCGACGGCATCGTCGGGATCAGCCTGGCGGCGACGGTGGGCGCCAACACCCGCATCTCCGGAGCGCAGACCAGCCCGCGGAGCGAGTCGGACATCCGGATCAATTTCTGGAATCCCTCGAAGATCATCGGCGCCTCGAACGCCATCGTCTCCGGCGGCGCGCAAGCGCAGTTCTATTCGGCCGACGGCGGCGTGACCTGGGGGCAGACCTCTCTGCCGTTCTTCAGCACCGACAGCTTCCATTCCGACCCGACGGTCGACTGGACCTCCGACGGCACGGCGTGGTCGACGACCATCGGCATCAAAGGCAGCACGCTCAAGATGCGCGCCTACAAGTCGACCAACGGCGGCGCCACCTGGACGTTCGACAACACCTTCTCCGGCGCGCAGAAGGCTACCGACAAGCAGATCATGTGGGTCGACCACAGCGCCACCTCACCGTTCAAGGACAACATCTACGTCTGCTGGCACAACAACCTGCCGCTCTACGTGAACCGCCGCACCGGCCCGGCCGGCTCCTGGGGCACGCCGATCCAGGTCAGCGGCGCCGAGTCCTCGGGCACGGCGATCGGCTGCGACGTGAAGACCAACAGCGCGGGTGACGCCTTCGCCTTCTGGCCGACCACCAGCAACCGCCGCGTCGTCGTGGCCAAATCGACCAACGGCGGCACCTCCTGGGGCGCCGGCGTCGTGGCGGCCACGACCCTGGACGGCTATGACATCGGCGTTCCGGCGTTCGCCAGCCGCCGCGCCCTGATCTACATCTCGGGAGGCGCCTACAAGACCGCCACGCGCAACGAGGTCTATGCGTCGTGGACCGACCTCTCGGGCGACGCCGGCTGCACCGCGGCCGCCAACGAGCCGGGCACCAACGTCGCCTCGACCTGCAAGACACGCATCTGGTTCGCGCGCTCGACGAACGGCGGCACCACCTGGTCGGCGCCGGTCAAGCTCAACCACCAGGCGTCGCTCAACGATCAGTTCAACCAGTGGCTCGCGGTGGACGAGACCACGGGCCAGATCGGCATCATGTACTACGACACGGTCGCCGACCCGGGCCGCAAGAAGACCGACGTCTGGTTCCAGGCGTCGTCCGATGGCGGCGTCACCTGGAGCGCGGCCGCCAAGGTCACCACCGCGATGACCGACGAGACGATCGCCGGCGCCAACTCGGGCAACCAGTACGGCGATTACAACGGCCTCTCCGGCTACGCCGGCCTGTTCTTCCCGTCGTGGACCGATCGCCGCAACAACGCCAAAGAGGAGATCTGGACGGCCCCGGTCACGCAGCCCTGAGGCTCACACCCGCTCCGCCAGAAGTCCCAGCGACCGCGCCAGGTCGGGGCGGACCGTGAGCACTTCGCGGAGCGGATCTTTCTTCAGTTTTTCGAGCCGGCCGGGGAGGGAGTGGAGGTTGAAGTCCTTCACGTCCAGCTTCGGCCCCACCTCGCTCCAGGCGAGCGGCGTCGACACCGGAGCTCCCGGAAAGGGTCGCACACTGTACGGGGCCGCCAGGAGCTTGCCACGGCCGTTCTGGAGCGCATCGACATAAACTCTTCCTTTCCGCGCCGGAATCGATCGCGCGACGGTCGCGATCCCGGGCAGGCGGTCGACGAGCACCCGCGCCAGCAGCTCGGCGAGCTGGCGCACCCGTTCGTGATCGAGCTGCCCCCCCATGGGCAGGAGGACGTGCAGGCCGCTGCCGCCGCTCGTCTTGATCAGGCTCGGCAGCTCGATCTCCTCGCACAGCGCGCGGAGGGTGAGCGCGATCTCCACCACGTGCGCGAACGGTGCTCCTTTCGGATCGAGATCGACGATGCACCAATCCGGTTTGTCGAGCTCGGGCAGACGGCTCGACCAGATGTGAAAAGGGATCGCACCGAGGTTGACCAGAAAGAGCAGGTCGTCCGGCACGTCGCAGAGGAAATAATCGACGTCGCGGGTCCCCTCGGCGTGGATCGGCACGGTGCGCAGGCGCCGCGTGGCGGCCTCGGGCGCATGTTTCTGAAAGAACGATTTGCCGTTGATGCCGTTGGGATAGCGGTCGAGCACCAGGGGGCGGTCGCGCAGATACGGGAGCATCCAGGGCGCGACGGTCCGGTAGTACTCGATCAGATCCCCTTTCGTGGTGCCCTCGTCCGGCCAGAAGACCTTGTCGAGATTGGTCAGGCGCAGCGGCACGGCGGGGCTCGCCGCCTCCGGAACCTCCGGCTCCTCCGGCTCCCCGGGCTCCGCCGCCGCCTCGCCGCCCGGTGCATCCTCCGGCGGCAGGCACTCCTCCGGCGCCTTGTCCTCGCGCAGGCGGAGGAAGACCGGATGGCGGAGACGCCCACCGGGGGTCCATTCCTTGTAGCGGACCTCGGCGACGAGCTCGGGCTCGACCCAGACGACGCGGCCTTTCGGCGCACCCGCCACGGCGGCCTGGGGCCGCCGGGCCGCGTCGAGCCGGGCACGGAGCGCCACCATCCCCTGGCGGTCGAAGCCGCTGCCCACCGTGCCCGCATGGGTCCAGCCGCTCTCCTTGCGGACTCCGATGTGCAGGCAGCGGAATCCGCCGGGTCCCGCCGGCTCGAATCCCAGGATGGCCAGGTCCGCCGTGCGGTCCACCCGGAACTTCATCCAGTCGGAGGAATAGCCCGCGCGATATGGCGAGTCGGCGCGTTTGGCGACGACCCCTTCGAGGCCGAGCTGCACCACCGCGGCATACAGATCCTCGCCGCGCTCGGCCACCGCGTCGGTCAGCCGCAGGTGGGTGCCGCCACTCTCCGCGAGCACTTGGCGCAGCAGGTCCTTGCGCGCGGTGAGCGGCAGGCGGCGCAGGTCGTGGCCGTCCAGAGCCAGGAGGTCGAAGGCGAAGAAGGTGGCGGGCGAGGCCACCGCGGCCCGCGCCACGTCGATCTGGCGGGTGCGCTGGGCGCGGCGCTGCAAGGCATTGAAATCCGGGCGTCCGTTGCCGTCGACGATCACGATCTCGCCATCGAGGACGAGATCGAACGGCAAAGCGGCCACCTCCGCGGCGATCTCCGGAAAAATTGCCGTGGCACCGCGACCGCTGCGATAGAAGATCCGGCTCTCGCCGTTTTTTCTTTCGAGCAGCGCACGAAACCCATCATATTTGAGCTCGAAAATCCAGCCGGGCCGGCTGAACGCCCGCTCCGCGGTCTCCGGCTTCATCACCGCGACGTGCCCGGCGTCCACTTCGGCGCACGGCGGCCCCAGACGTTCGAGGGCGCGGAGGATGGCCGATTTGGTTGCGTGTTGCACGATGCTTGCAGAGGGATGATATATTATGAGAATGGCCGCACGATCCTTCGCCTCCGGAACCGTCTCTTTCGGACTCGTCTCGATCCCCGTAAAGCTTTATTCCACCGGCGAAAGCTCGGTCGGGATTCAGCTCAACATGCTGCACAAGAAGTGTGGTAGCCGGCTGAAGCAACAGTACATCTGCCCGACCGATAATGAAGTGGTCGGCCGGGAAGACATGGTGAAGGGTTATGAATACGCGAAGGGTCAATATGTCCTCTTCACGGAAGAGGAGCTCAAGGCCCTGACGCCCGAGCCGACCAACGCGATCGAAATCACCGAGTTCGTCCCGCTCGAGCAGGTCGATCCCATCTATTACGAAAAATCGACCTACCTGGGGCCGGATCGAAATGGCGACCGCCCGTACCTCCTGCTGTCGGAGGCGATGAAGCAGACCGGCCGCGCCGCGCTCGCCCGCTACCGCGCCCGTGGCAAGGACTACCTGGTGCTCCTGCGCCCCTTCGAGGAGGGGCTCATCATGCAGCACCTCCGCTACGCCGACGAGATCCGCCCGTTCTCCGAGGTCCCGGTGGCGCCCTCCGAGGTGAAGGAGCCGGAGCTGCGGCTCGCCATGCAGCTCATCGAGCAGATCGCCAGCGACAAGTTCCAGCCCGACCAGTACGAGGACACCGTGCGCCTGAGCACCCGCGAGCTGATCGACAAGAAGATCCAGGGCCAGGAGATCAGCGCCGCGCCGGTCGAGGCGCCGAAGGCGCAGATCATCGACCTGATGGAAGCCCTGAAGGCGAGCCTCTCCGCCGCGCAGCCCTCCCAGAGCACGGCAAAGACGGTCTCTCTCGCGGCCCGCAAAGGCCCCAAGCCGTCGCCGCGCACCGCCGCGGCCGAAAGCGAGGCCGAGGACGAGCCGGAAGTCCGGAAGAAGACGGGCTCGAAGAGATAAGAGGGGCCGCCCGCGGTAAGATGGGCGGCGATGAGCCAGGTTGCCTCCCTCCGTCCTCCGGGCGCGGCGGAGCGCCCTGAACCGGTCTCGGGGTATGCGACGCGCGATGTCGCGGCGCTGCTCGGCCTCTCGGTCGCCCAGGTCCGCTCGTGCATCCGCGATGGTTTTCTCTCCCCTGCCCAGGGGCCGCGAGGCGAGCACCGCTTCTCCTTCCAGGACTTGATCCTGCTGCGCACGGCCAAGGGTCTCCTCGCCGCCAAGGTACCGCGCCGGCGCATCCGCCTCGCCCTTCAGAAGCTCCGCCAACAGCTCCCCGAAGGCCGGCCGCTCACCGGCGTCCGCATCACCGCCCAGGGGAACCAGGTCGTGGTGCGCGACGGGCACGAGCTGTGGGACCCCGCCTCGGGCCAGAGCCTGCTCGACTTCGACGTGGCCGAGCTGCAGCGCGAGGCCGCCACGTTGGCACCCGCGGCCACGCTCCGGACGGTGGAGGCGCCGGCAGAGCCGCCCACTTCGGCGGAAGCCTGGTTCGAGCAGGGGATGGAGCTGGAAGAAGAGGACCCGTCCGGCGCCATCGCCGCCTACCGCCGGGCCACGGAGCTCGATCCGGACCAGCCGGACGTCTGGTTGAACCTCGGGCGCCTGCTCCACGAGCAAGGAGACGTGGCGGAAGCGGAGAGCTGCTACCGCCGGGCCGTGGCGCTCCAGCCCGGCGAGCCCGTGGCCCGCTTCGATCTCGGCGTCGCGCTCCAGGACCAGGAGCGCCTCGAAGAAGCCGCCGCGGCCTACGAGCAGGTCCTCGCCCTCGACGGCTCCTTCGCCGACGCCCACTACAATCTGGCCGCCGTCTACGAGACCCTCGGCCGGCGCCAGGCCGCGTTCAACCACCTCAAGAGCTACAAGACGCTGACCCGCGGCTGACCCGCGGACGTCCTTTCCCCCAGGAGATCCTCCATGAGCCTGAACACCCCGATCCGCAGGACCGGTGTGCGCGTCCGGCGGGCGGCCACGGCGGCCATCCTCTTCTTGGCCACCACCACAACCGCCACCGCGCAAACGGTGCCCGCCTGGGTCGCAAAGAGCGACGCGAACACCCAGCTCCTGCTCGCCGTCCAGGCCCGTTTCAGCCCCGAGTCGGCCGGCGACCTCGGCATCGACGGCCTCGACGAGCAGATCTTCGATCTCTCTCCGGGATTCGAGACCCGCTCGGACGAAGCCAGCCGGCAGGTGCGGGCCCAGCTCGTCCAGCGCCTCGCCGCCGAGACCGATCCGGCGGTCCGGCTGGACCTGCAGATTCTCATCGACTCGATCGACGAGGATCTCCAGGGGGCGGAGCTCGGCCGGCGCCTCAACCTTCCCTACGTCAACCTGACCCAGACGGTGTTTGGCGGGCTGAGCTCCCTGCTCGACGACCAAGTCGAGGCGGCGCGGCGGCCGGCCGCTCTGGTCCGCTTGAAGAAGTACGCCGGTCTCGCTCCGGGCACCACACCGATCGCCCGGCTCGCCGAGGATTACACCCGGAGCCACCTGACGGTTCCGGGTCTCACGGGTCCGTTCAAGGACAAGGTGGAGCGCGACCTGGCCAACAATGCCACTCTCGTCGCCGGCATCGCCGAGCTGTTCCAGAAGTACGGCATCCAGGGCTACGAGCAGCCCCTCGCCAAGCTCACCGAGCAGCTCGCCGCCTATGACGATTTCGTGCGCCGCGAGATCCTGCCGCGCGCCCGCACCGACTTCCGGCTGCCGCCGGAGCTCTATGCCTTCAGCCTGCGAGCCTACGGCGTCGACATGCCGGTGGACGAGCTGATCAGCCGGGCCGAGGTCTCGTTCCGCGAAATCCAGAACGAGATGGAGGCGCTGGCGCCGCTGGTCGCGAAGGAGAAGGGCCTCACGGTCACCGACTACCGGAGCGTTCTGCGCGAGCTGAAGAAACAGCAGCTCACCGGAGACGCCATCCTCCCCCACTTCCAGGCGCGCATCCAGGCGATCGAAGAGATCATCCGGCGCGAACGGATCGTCAGCCTCCCCGACCGGCCGATGAAATTCCGCGTGGCGAGCGAGGCGGAGAGCGTGGCCAGTCCGGCCCCCCACTTCCAGCCGCCGCGGCTGATCGGCAATACCGGCGAAATGGGAGTCTTCATCCTCCCCCTGCGCATCCCGGGATCACAGGGAGCAACCCTGGCGCTCGACGATTTCACCTACGATGCCTTTTCCTGGCCCGTGACGGCTCACGAAGGGCGCCCCGGCCATGACCTCCAGTTCGCTTCACTGGTCGAGAACGGCGTGTCGAAGGCACGGTCGATCTTCGCGGCGAACGGCGTCAACATCGAGGGCTGGGCGCTCTATGCCGAGGCCGAGGTGAAACCCTACCTGCCGCTCGACGGCCAGCTCGCCGCCCTCCAGAGCCGGCTCGCCCGGGCCGCCCGGGCCCTTCTCGACCCCTGCCTGCAACGAGGGACGTGCACCCGCGAAGAGGCGACGCGCGTGCTGCGCGAAGACGTCGGCCTCTCCGAGGGACTGGCGCTCCAGGAAGTCCAGCGCTACACCTTCCGCGCCCCCGGACAGGCCACCACCTATTTCGTGGGCTATCTCCGTCTGATGGAGCTGCGAGCCGAGGCGGAGCGGATCCTGGGCAAGAAGCTCGACCGCCGCGCCTTCCACGACTTCCTGCTCGCCCAGGGCCTCCTGCCGCCGAAGCTGCTGCGCCGGGCGGTCTTCGAGGAGTTTCTCCCGCGATACCAGAAGTGACCAGCTGAAAGCCCGCGGCAGCGGACGGTCTCCGCGTCCGTCTCGCTGCCGCCCGGCGGCTCCGAAGCTCTATTGCGGGCAGGAGGGGGTCAAGGTGATGCTGCAGCTCGCCGCGCCGTGGCCTCCGGAGTCGCACGCGGCAAAATCGGAGTCGTCGCAGAAGCAGACGCCACTGTAGCGGCAGCAGGCGAACGAGCCCTCGTCACAGGAGACCGAGCACCCACCCGGGACGAGCTTGCAGTCGTTCAGGACCACGAGCTCGGAGGCGCCGACGTTCAGGAGCGAGCCGTCGCCCCGCTTCACGGTGAGGCTG
>Ga0062379_10000223_pt1 | contig 10816 bp, 5 predicted proteins | sample DOMMetBare2Fresh_2_FD_59484 | JGI IMG/M metagenome (GOLD analysis project Ga0062379, IMG submission 59484) | Wetland sediment microbial communities from St. Louis River estuary, USA, under dissolved organic matter induced mercury methylation -... | ecosystem: Environmental > Aquatic > Freshwater...
GCGGGTGATGAGCTGCTGCGCGAGATCCCAGTTCGCCGAGGAGGCGATGTAGCTCTCGCAGTGCCCCTCATAGCCCATCGGGCCCTGGTAGGCGCCGATGAAGATGAACTGGTAGTAGGGGCAGGAGTAGCGGTCGCAGTTGATGCCGTTGTTGTCGGTCACCGTGCTCGGCCTGGCGATCGTCTTCGTCCCCTGGGTCGAGAACTCCTTGACGTCGCGCACGCCGGTGCAGGCGGTGCAGTTGTAGCAGTTCACGCCGGGCTGGAAGTTCTTGCCGATGCAGGAGGACTTCGTCTCCAGGAAGGCGAAGGTGTCGCCGACCGCCTCGCCGGTCCCCTGGTCGCTCGCCGCGCCGCCCGAGTTGGCGTCCATCCCGTGGCCCCACTCGTGGAGGAAGACCGCCGCGATCTCACCGGTGTTCGAGCAGCCGCCGCCGGAACGGTAGAAGTTCACCGTGGTGCCGTTCCAGAAGGCGTTGCAGGTCGAGTTGATGTTCATGTTCGCGGTCAGCAGGCCGTTCAGCCAGGTGTTGGTCGGCAGGAAGCTGGCGGCCTTCCGGTTGATGTTGGTCAGGTGGTAGAAGCCGGAGCGCGCCGAATGGGTGTTGCCGGCGCCGCCGACGCCCGGGGTGGTGCAGTCGGTGCCCGCACTGGTGCCGAAGGCGAGGTTGCCGGTCGAGCTGTCGGACAGCGAGATCGCGCCGCAGTTGTCGGTGATCTTGATGTACTTGCCGTTCAGCGTCGAGGTGGCGGTGCCGCCGCTGTAGTCATAGTTGCCGGCGGCGTCGGTCGTCTTGGTGGTGCCGTTGGTGACGTTGTTGAACGGGAAGCCGCGCACGACCTCGGCGTCCGAGTTGGTCTCGGGATAGATGCCGCCCGACACCTGCGCCGTCACGTAGTAGTTGCGGTCGAGGACCTCGAGGACCTTGCCGCTGCGCGCGTTGACCAGCGCCTGCCAGGTGGCGGCTTCGCCGTGGCGGCGGAAGGCGACCTCCCAGACCAGGCGGTGCGCATAGCCGGTGCCCGGCAGGCCGGTGAAGGCCTCCGCCGGCCGCTCGCCCTTGGTCAGCACCGGGACGAACTTGAGGCGGCCCGGCTCGACGATCTCGCTCACCTCGGAGAGCTTGAAGCCGGTGGCGGCGAGCGCCTTCTGGAACGCCGCGGCGGCGTCGAGGCGCGGCTTCGCGCTGGCGAAGACCGGGGCCACGTTCTCGCTGCCGAACTGCACCAGGTTGCCGTTGTTGATGCGGAAGAAGAGGCTCGCTCCGTCCACCGGAATCCCCTGGTGGACCTGCTGCAGCTCGATGAACCAGAGGTCGCCGTCCGGGCCGGCCTTGGCGCTGCGCTGCGGATCGAGGCGGAAGGTGCTCCCCTGGGCGTTGAACAGCTCGGGGAAGCGGCCCATGAAGCCGCGCACCAGGGCCTCCACGTCGGCCAGGCGGATGTCACCCGCGGCCTTGATCGGCAGATCGGCCCGGGTGAGGTTGTTGCCGCGTCCGGGAAGGAGCGGCACGCCGACACCCTGGACCAGGTTGGCGCGATTGCTGCGGCGGTCCCAGCGGACCTCCCACTCGTTCGAGTGGTGGGCGAAGAAGCTGTCGAGCACCCGCAGCGAGCCGACGTCCGCTCCCACCTTGTAGGTGTCCACCGAGGGGTGGACGTCGAGCTCCGCCGTGGTGAACGCATTGGCGTTGAGCCGGACGGGGCCGGGGCTCTCGGAAGGCTGGATGGCGAACGAAATCGATGGCGCGGCGAGCAGGGCCGCGACGGCAAGGACTGCACCAGACTGCGACAGGAATCGGTTGGGCACTTTTTGGATCTCCTTATCGTCCAACAAGAACATCTGCGTCCGACGAGCCGCCCGGCTGGAGCCAAGCCGTGTCCTGTCCGCACGAAAAAGAGCCGACAGCACCGGCGGCCGGAAGGAGGCATTGCTGACTGCTCCGTCCCGGCCGGTGTCGCCCACCTGGGGCCCGTCGATTTCCCCTATACCCAAGAGGTGCGCGAGGTCCCCGCGGCGTGACAAACCGTTCGTGTTTCAGGAAGGGCGATGATGAAATTGCCGCTTCCCATTCCCATCTATCTACAGTAAACTCAGCGCTGTTTTATAACTCCAGGGACAGCTTGTTCTCCGGTGTCCTTGCCACGGGGATCTGCATCCATCTTGAGGGCCACCTTGGAACATCCCATCCGAGTACTCGTCGTAGACGATCACTTCGTCGTACGCAAGGGCGTCTGTGCGCTGCTGGGGGGGACGGCCGACATCGCGGTGGTCGGTGAGGCGGCGGACGGACTGCAGGCGGTGGACGAGGCGCGCCGCTGTGCCCCCCAGGTGATCCTCATGGATCTGAAGCTGCCCGAGATCGACGGGGTGGAGGCGACCCGGCGGATCCTCGCCGCGCAGCCGGAGGTCGGGATCGTCGTCCTGACCGGCACGGACGTCGAGGCGGAGGTGGTGACGGCTCTCGTGGCGGGGGCTCTGGGCTATCTCACCAAGACCTCGAAGCGCGAGGACTTTCTCGCGGCCATCCGCACGGTCTCGGAGGGGGAGGCCTGGCTGCCGCCGCGGCTCACCCGCAAGCTGCTGACCCACCTCAAGCCGCAGCCCCCGGTCGAGACACGGGATCCGCTCACCGACCGGGAGGGCGAGGTGCTCGCCTTGCTGGCTCTCGGACGGAGCAACCGGAGCATCGCCCAGGAGCTCTCGATCGCCGAGGTGACCGTGCGCACGCACGTCAGCCACATCCTGGACAAGCTCGGGGTGAACAACCGGGTGGAGGCGGCCCTCCATGCGGTGCGGTCGGGGCTGGCGCAGCCGGAGTCCCCTTGAGCCCACCGGCGGCGGGGGGGATCGCTCCGCCGGTCCCCGACGACGCGAGCGAGCGGCAGATCCACCGGCTCGAGCTCCTGGGGCTCGTCAACGGCGGCGTCTTCCTGGTGGGGCTCGCCGCGTTCGTCGTCTCCTTTCCCTGGACCCTCTCGCCGCTGCGCATCGCCGCGCTCTCGGTTCTCCTGCTCTGTGTGGGGACCGGCCTGTGGCTGCGCGGCCGCTTCTGGATCGCCCTCGATCGCGAATTGCGCCGGCGCAAGCAGGCGGAGCAGGAGGCGCGTGCCGCGGACCGCGCCAAGGGGCAGTTCCTCGCCCATGTGAGCCACGAGATCCGCACTCCCATGAACGGCGTGCTCGGCATGGCCGATCTCCTGCTCACCGGTGCGCTCGACACCGTCCAGCGTGAGCAGGTGGAGGTCATCCGCACCTCCTCCGAAGCGCTCCTCGCCCTGGTCGACGACGTCCTCGACCTGTCGCGGATCGAAGCCGGCCGCCTGCTGCTGCGCCCGCGTGACTTCTCCTTTCACGAGCTGGCCGGGGACGTCCTGCGGCTCCTCGCGCCGCGCGCCGCGGAACGGGCGGTCGAGCTGCGCCTGCAGGTCGATCCCGCTTTGCCGGACTCCCTCCATGGCGATCCGGTGCGCCTGCGCCAGGTCCTCCTCAACCTGGTGGGCAACGGCATCCGCTTCACCCGCAAAGGCTCGGTGACCGTGACCGCCGAGCCGCTCCAGAGGGTGATTCCGGTGATCCGCTGCGAGGTCACCGACACCGGCGTCGGCATCCGGCCGGAGGTGCAGGCGCGGCTCTTCCAGCCCTTCGCGCAGGGGCAGAGCTCCGCCTCCCACGGGTTCGGGGGGACCGGCCTGGGGCTGGTCATCTCCAGGAACATCATCACGCTGATGGGCGGGGAGATCGGCTTCCACAGCACGCGCGGAGTCGGCACGACGTTCTGGTTCCTGGTGCCGCTGGTGGCGGCGCGGGGCGGCGCCGCCCAGGCCGCGGTTCCGGACGCCGACCGAGAGGCGCGGCGGCTGGCGCGGCAGGAGCGGCGGATCCTGGTCGTGGACGACCGCTCGGCCAACCGGTCGGTCGCCCTCGCCCTGCTGCGCAAGCTCGGCTACACCGCCGAGGCGGTGGAGAGCGGCGAAGAGGCGCTGGCCCTGCTGGCGGAGAGGCCGTACGCCGCCGTCCTCCTCGACGTCGAGATGCCCGGCCTCGACGGCCTCGAGACCTGCCGCCGGCTGCGCGGGCAGGAGGCGGCCGGAGGAGGCGCCCGGATCCCGGTCATCGCCCTCTCCGCCCACACGTCGGAGGAGGAGAAGGCGGAGTGCTTCGCGGCCGGCATGGACGGCTTCCTGCCCAAGCCGTTCCGCACCAGCGAGCTCGCCGCCGTGCTCGACCTGTGGACCCGGATCGAGGAGCCGGTCGAGGAGCCCGCCGCCGCATCCATGGACGAGCGCCTCGCCGGCCTGAAGGCTCTGGGAGGAGAGACCGGCGATTCGCTCCTGGCCGAGGTGGTGGAAGCCTTTCTGCGCCAGGGAGAGACGGACCTGGCGGCCATGCAGCGCGCCCTCCCGCAGGGGGATGGCGAGGCGCTGGCCGCGGCGGCCCATGCGCTCGCCGGCAGCGCGGCCATCCTCGGCGCCGCGGATCTCGCTCGCGGCGCCGCCGAGGTCGCCCGGCTGGCGCGGCGGGGAGAGCTGGCCGCCTGTACGCGACACCTGGCCGAAGTGGAGCAGGACTACCGGGAGGTCGCACGGAGGCTCGCCCCGTGATCCGCCCGGGAGCCCGGATCGGCCACATCCGCATCGAGGACCGCCTGGCCGAAGGAGGCATGGGGGCCGTCTACGTCGGCTTCGACGAGAAGCTGGAGCGCCAGGTCGCCTTGAAGGCCATCCGCAGCGACCGGCTGGATGCCCGCACCCGCGCCCGGTTCCTCGTCGAGGCCCGCCTCCTCTCCCAGCTCGACCACCCCAGCATCTGCCGCATCCATGAGTACCTGGAGGACAAGCGGGGCGATTTCCTGGTCCTCGAGCTGATCCGCGGACGCACTTTGCGCCAGGCTCTGCAGGAGGGGATCGATCACGGCGCCCGGCTCGCGATCGCCGAGGCGGTCGCCCGCGCCCTGGAGGCGGCCCATGAGAAGGGCATCGTCCACCGCGACTTGAAGCTCGACAACGTCATGGTCACGGAAGAGGGCGCGGCCAAGGTGCTCGACTTCGGCCTCGCCCGCTCGGAGGCCGAGGGCGCGGAGGAGGAGAGCGGTCCCGCGTCCGTGGCCGTGGACACCTTCACGGACCCGCTGCTCGCCGGTGCTTCGTTGTGGATGCCCTCGCAGGGTGCCGGCACCGGGTTGGGCGCCCTGGTGGGCACTCCGGCCAACATGAGCCCCGAGCAGGCACGCGGCGAGCCGGCCACCGCGGCCAGCGACGCCTATGCTCTGGGTCTCCTGCTCCAGGAGCTGTTCACCGGCCGGCCACCCTATGCGGCGGGTCTCTCCACGTCGCTCTTGCTGGTCAAGGCCGCGGATGGCGACACGTTGCCGGTCGGAAAGATCCCGGATCCCGACCTGGCCATGCTGATCCGGCGGCTCAAGGCTCTGGCCCCGGAAGCCCGCCCGACCGTCGCCGAGGCCGCCGCGCGGCTCGCCTGGATCCGCGGCAAGCCGGGCCGGCGGCGCTGGCGGCTGCTGGCCGCGGCCCTGGCGGGGCTCCTCGTTCTGGGCGGAATCAAATACACCCTCGACCTGCGGCGGGAGCGCCAGCTTGCCCTGGAGGCCCGCAACGAGGCGCAGCAGGAAGCCGTGCGGGCCGACGCCGTGGCGCGGTTCCTGAAGGAGCTGTTCGAGGCGTCGAGCCCGCGGCAGGCCCGGGGCGACCTCCCCGATGCGAAAGAGCTCCTGCGGCGCGGCACCGAGCGTCTCGGCAAGGACCTCCAGGACCAGCCGCTCCTGCGCGCCGAGCTCCTCGACACCCTGGGCGCCATCCACACCGACCTCGGCCTCTTCGCGGAGGCCCGGCCTCTGCTCGCGGAGGCCCTGGCGCTCCGCGAGCGGCTCCGCGGCTCCGGCCACCCGGAGGTCGCCGAGACCCTCGGCCATCTCGGCGCCCTGGCCCAGCTCTCCGGGAAGGGCGACGCCGTGCCGCTGTTCCGCCGCGCCCTCGCGATCCGCGAGGAGCACAGCGGACCGGAGAGCCCCGAGGTGGCGGACCTCCTCAACGACCTCGGCACCGCGCTCGCCGCGCACGGCCGCTTCGCCGCGGCGGAAGCGACCCTGCGGCGCTCCCTCGCGCTCCATGAACGGCTCTGGGGACCCCGCGACCTGCGGGCGGCCAAGGTGCTGCACAACCTGTCGGGCATCGCGTACTACCGTGGCCGGATCGACGAGGCCGAGCGGTTCCTGCAGCGCGTGCTGGCGATCCGCGAGGCCTCCCTCGCGGAAGACGATCCCGACCTCGCCGGCAGCCGCGAGGCGCTGGCTCTGGTGCTCCAGGACCAGGGGAAGGCGGCCGAGGCCGCGCGGCTCCTGGAGCGTCTGGCGGCGACCGCCGAGAAGGTCTACGGCCCGGAGCACCCGGAGCTCGCCAGGACGCTCCTGAACCTCGGCCTCGCCTACGCGGACCTGGGCCGGGACGCCGCGGCGCAGCGGCTCCTGGAGCGTGCCGTCGCCATCGACGAGAAGACCCTGGCGCCCGGACACCCGCAGCTCGAGCGGGCGCGCGACGCCCTGGCCGGTCATCGCCGCAAGCGCGGCCTCCGGTAGCGCCGCGGTTTCGCCCGGTCCCTCATCAAAACGCTGAGAGAAAAATCAGCGTTTTGATGACGACAGCTCCCCGGTTCTCCCGTACCCTGTTTCTCCCACCAACTTCAAACCTCCGGGAGGACAATCCATGAAACGTACACTGTTGGTAGCGATGATGCTCGCCGTCCTCGCCCTCGCGGGCCCGCCGGCCTGGGCTCACCCGGAAGGCCCCGGCGCCGTCGAGAGCTACCTGCACGGCCTCGTCGACGGCGGCGCGATGACCGAGGTGCAGCACGAGTACATCGAGCACCACTACGCGGCCGGCCACCTGGAGAAGCTTGGCCGGTGGCTGAAAGCTCAAGAGAGACGCCAGAAGCTCTCGCGAGACACGCGTCTCTACGTCGAGGCGCTTCTCGGCCTCGGCGTTCCGGTCATCACGCGGACGGCGGCGCCGGCCGACTACACCGGCAACGGCAACGTCACGAAGCTGGGCCAGCTCAACCCGCAGCCGCCGAGCCCCTATTACGGCGACAACAGCTCGACGGGCCAGCTCTACAACGGCATGTGGGGCTACGCGGCCGGCACGCGGGAGTATGCGCTGCAGAGCAACAGCTTCGGCCTCCACATCATCGACGTGACCGACCCCGCCGCTCCCTTCCGGGTGCAGTACATCGACATGTCGGGTGGCGTCAGTCCCCCCAAGGGCCGGATCTGGCGGGACGCCGACGTCCATTACGACCCGGTCTCGGGAAAGACCTACGCGTACGTCGGTGCGCAATCGAACGGCAATCTCTGGATCGTGGACCTCTCGTATCTGTCCGATTCCGCGCCGCAAGGCGTCGACTCCAACCCGATCCCGCCGGCGGGCATCGCCGACCGCGGCCGCACGAACTACGGGCACACCGTATTCGTCAATGACGGCCTCCTGTTCATGAACACCGCCAACAACGCGTCGACGCTCGGCTGCCAGATCTTCGACCTGCTGGTCAATCCTTTCGATCCGCCCATCATCGCGAGCTGGAGCGGCAGCGGGCACGACTGCCACGACAGCGTCGCCCGGAACAACGTGCCGGGGTCGGGAGGCAAGAACCTGCTCTACTCGGCGGAAGGCTACGCGATCCGGCACCGGATCCTCGACATCACCAACGTCCGCTCGGGCGGGACGCCCACGCTCCTGGGAGAGACGGCGCCGGTGACCGGCATCTATGCCCACAGCGGTTGGCTGACGGACGACTCGCATTATCTCTACACGTTCGACGAGTTCAACGTCTACGACGTCGGCGTCTATGACGTCTCGAACCCGGCGAGCCCGACGCAGGTGAAGACGTTCCAATACTCGGGCGACGCGACGCAGAATTCCCGCACCCACAACGGCCAGGTGCGCGGGAACTACATGCTTCTCGCCTACTACGAGGCCGGGTTCCGGGTGTTCGACATCTCGAACCCGTTGAACCCCGTGGAGGTCGGGAAATACGAGACCTGGCGCGATCCCGACGGCGACGGCACCTTCAACCAGTCGGTCACCGGGACGTACAACGGTGCCTGGGACCTCTATGCCTTCCTGCCCTCCGGCAACGTCCTCGTCTCCGACATGAAGTCGGGCACGTTCATCTTCCATGTCGACCCGGTCGCGTCGCCGGGTGCGACCGGCGGGCTCGCGGCCACGGCCGGCAACGGGCAGGCCGGCCTCACCTGGGTGGCCGCGACCGGCGCCACCGGCTACGGCGTCCACCGCAGCACGGCGAGCGGCGGACCCTATACGACGATCAAGAGCAACGTCGTCGGCACGAGCTACACCGATACCGGCCTGACCAATGGGACGACGTACTTCTACGTCGTGACCGCGACCAACGCCGAGGGCGAGGGCGCGAGCTCGAACGAGGCCTCGGCCGCGCCCGCACCCGCCGACGCGCCGACCACCACCACGCTCGCCTCCTCGCCCAATCCCTCGACGTCCGGGCAATCGGTCACGTTTACGGCGACCGTGACCTCCGGCGCCGGCGTGCCCGCGGGCACCGTCACGTTCACCGAAGGAGCCACCGTCTGGGCCTCCGGTGTGACCGTGAACGGCGCCGGCCAGGCCGCGTTCAGCACCGCGGCGCTCGCGGTGGGCAGCCATACCCTCACCGCCACCTTCACCGGGGCGAGCGGCTGGGCGGGCAGCAGCGGCACCAACAGCGGCTCGCCACAGGTCGTGAATCCGGCCGTGACCATCGTCACCTTCACCTCCGTCGCCGCCCAGGACGGCTACGTTCTGGAATCGGGCGAGACCACCAACGCCGGTGGCTCGATCAACGCCACCGCCAGCACCACCAGCGCTCTGCGGCTGGGCGACAACAACCAGGACCGGCAATACAAGTCCGTGGTCTCCTTCGACACCTCGTCGATCCCCGACGGCGCCACGATCATCTCGGTGACCCTGCGCCTGCTCCGCGGCTCGCTCACCGGCACCAACCCCTTCACCACCCACGGCACCTGCTGGGTGGACGTGCAGAACGGCAGCGGCTTCTCCGGATCGAACACCCTCCAGACCGGCGACTTCCAGGCCGCGGCGACCGCCGTCCAGTCGGCGAGCCTCAGCAATGCCGCGTCCAACGGAACCTGGTCGACAGGCAGCCTGAATGCCGCGGGTCTCGCGGCGCTCGACAAGACGGGAACGACGCAGCTCCGCGTCTATTTCAACCTCGACGACAACGACGACACGGGCAACGACTACGTCGGCTACTACTCCGGCGACAACGGGACCGCGGCGAACCGGCCGCAGCTCGTGGTGACGTACCAATAGGAAGAGAGATCACGCCCGTCTTCTCGACCGTTCACTGGAACAAGGAGGTAGCCCGAATGATACACAGGGTTCAGCATCGGATCGTTCTCATCGCGTTTCTCGTTCTCTTGCTCTCGTTCGCCGGGATCCGCCCGGGCGTGGCCCAGCCGGGCCTTCCCTACTGGACCGAGATTCAGCAGGGTGGCGCCGTCCCCGACCCCCTCTGGGACGGTGCGAGCGCCTATCACGACGGCCTCTTCTACGTCTTCGGCGGGTTGAACGGGACCTACCCGAACGACGAGCCCGTGGCCGATTTCAGCGTCTTCGACGTCGGCACGCTGACCTGGTACGACCTCGGTCAGGTCCCGGGTGGGCCGTCCGCCCGGGCCGAGCCGATGATGTGGTGCATCGCCGAGGACGATGCGGTGATCGTCTCCGGCGGGAGAGGTCCTTTCCGGCGCGGGCTCGACCTCACGCACCAGGACACGTTCCGGTTCGATCCGGTGCACGGGTGGACGGAGATCTCGCAGAGCGCCGCCGAAATCGGGCGCGCCAACCGCTCCACGGAGGCGGTCGCCGTACGCGAGAAGGGGAAGCACAAGACCGTCGCCTTCGCCTTCTCGGGCTCGTCGTCGACGCTGCCGGCCTTCATCAATCGTCCGGACGGCCTCCAGCACGACCTGGTCCGCTACAAGAACGGCTGGAAACAGGTCGCGGCCGGCTCGCCCGCCCCGCGCGCTCGCGCCCATCATCCGCTCGTCTACTCCGAGGGCTGGAACGCCCTGTTCGTCTACGGCGGCTACACGAACGACGCCGTGAACGGGACCGGTCTGTTCACGCCCGAGAACTACCTCGGTGACCTCTGGATGCTCGACCTCGACACGGACACCTGGCATCAGCTCGTCTTCGACGAGGCCGGCGGACCGGGCCACCGCGACAACGCGAAGCTGATCGCCGATGAGCAGAACGGCCGCATCTGGCTCTTCGGGGGCAGCCGGTTCGACGGGACCACCTTGTCCGACGTCTGGTCCTTCGATCTCCACACCGGGACCTGGACGCGCGTGGACACCGCGATGACGGGTCCGGCGCCGGCTCCGCGGTTCGGCCAGTTCTCCTTCTCTCGCAAGACCGCCACGGCCTACGAGCTCTACGTCTTCGGGGGAGCGACCGCGGAGTTCGCGCCGGTGCTGCTCAACGACATGTGGAGATTGACCATCCCCCTCGCCGGCGGCGGCTGATCGCGACCCGCTCTGCCTGATGGGGGAGAGAACTTCCAGGAGGCATGGATGCATGTCCGAGCCACGCCCCAGAATCCTTCTCGCCGATGACCACCCGATGGTGCTCGCGTGCTTGAGCAAGCTGCTCGAGCGGGAGCTCGAGGTGGTCGCAACCGTAACGGACGGCCAGGAGCTCCTCGCCGCCGCGGAGCGCCTGCGGCCCGACCTCGTCATCACCGACATCGGGATGCCCGGTCTCGACGG
>Ga0062379_10000228_pt1 | contig 10721 bp, 2 predicted proteins | sample DOMMetBare2Fresh_2_FD_59484 | JGI IMG/M metagenome (GOLD analysis project Ga0062379, IMG submission 59484) | Wetland sediment microbial communities from St. Louis River estuary, USA, under dissolved organic matter induced mercury methylation -... | ecosystem: Environmental > Aquatic > Freshwater...
TGCAGGCGCTTCCACCCCCCGGCCCCCTGCAGGCCCTGCTCGGACAGATAGGTCTTCTCGATCCGCGCCGCCTCCTGCTCGGAGCGGAAGACGTGATTGACCACATAGGCATCGTTGATCGTGAGCTGTTGGTTGTAGCTCTCCTCGTAGTTCCGCATCACCTCGAGCTGGCCCTCGCGCACGTCCTGTACCAGGTAGAGCAGGGTCAGGGTATAAGGGTTGTCGAAATCAAGGTTGCGTCCTTCCTGGAAGAGAGCATTGGTAAAAGCGATCTTGAGTCGAGTCTGGAGGGCGTTCAGGAAGTTCGAAGCTCTGGAGTCCGGCGGCTGCTGCGCGAGCAGATGGACCTGGTGTGAAGGCACCGAGCCGGCGACGGGCACGATGTGGCCCAGCAGCGGACCGGTGTGCTCTTTCAGATAATCTGCTACCTGATCTACGGTGTGCCCCTGGTCGAGGAAGTAGTCGAAGATGGAGAGGCGCGTCACCTGTGGGAAGAGACGTCCCTTGACCGTGTCGAAGATCGATTGATGCAGGTCGTTGCCGGAACGAACCGAAAGCGCGAGACCGCCTGACTTCGCCTCTGTGATCCGCAGAACCAGGTGGACCGTCCCATTCCGTTCCGGTTTACCGGGCTCCCCCACCTGAAAATCCCAGCCGACCGAAGGCAGCCACTCACCGAGGATCGGCCGGCCGAAACGCTCGTAGAGGACTTCTCGGTAGCCGCCCATCGTGATGTCGACTTGACGCCCCCGGTCATAGGCGCTCAAGCCGAACGAGGAGGTGAAGCTCTCGCCGCTGCGCCGCAGGGCCCCCTCGATGTCGGCAATGTCGCCCTCCGCTTCGCTGCAGGCGCTGAACTGGTTGTTCAGAACCGCGATCTCGGCCCAAGACTGGATCTGCTGCGCCAAGCCGGCAGCCGACGAGCGCAAGGCCTCCGCGATGCCCTGGAAAACCTCGAAGACACGCACCAGCTTCCGGCGCTCCAGATAGGAGGTGCGCGTCTTGAGGTATGCCGCCTGCGCCGCATAGGCCTTGCCGCGGCTCAGCATGCCGTCGAGGCCACGAGTGGCTTCCATCGCGGTCTGTGCCTGCGAAAGTTGGGTCTCCCAGTGCCCAAGGGAGTTCCGCACCCCGAGCTTGGCATCGATCTCCTTCTCGGCCGCCTTGAGGACCTGGACGGAAAGGTCGTCACACTCGAGAATGATCTGGTGTAGAAAGGCCTGGGCCGAGCCTACGGTGTGCTGTGGCAGCTCGGCGATCTTCCGGTTGAGGATCTCCAGGGTGTGGTGCTGGAGCTCGGCGGAGATCTCGTCCTTGACCTGCCCCACCACCGCCGCGAGCACGGCATCGAGCTTCTGCCAATAGTCGTTCGACCAGCGGTCGCACTCCCGGACGATCCGCTTGGCGGCATCCTCCGCCGAATCCCCCGCTTCCCTGCCGGTCTGGATGTCCTCGAGCGGATTTTTGACCAGGAAGTTCAAGTCCACCCCTTGGGGCATCGCCTTCGGCCGCAGGAGCCCCCGGTACTCCTCGAGCGAACGGTCGGCAAAGACCTTGATGCGCCGATTGCTGTCCGGTGAACGGGTCGGGAGCAGGTCGACGATCTGGGTGAAGAGGTTGGGGATCTTGCGCATGAATTCCTGCGCATGAGTCCGGTAGTCGCTCCCGGTCAGTTCGGTCTTGAGCAGCCTGGGAATCCCGGCCTCCTGCACGGTGGGGAACACCAGATTGAGGAAGTCGACGACGAAACGGCTGGCGAAGATCGCCGCGTACTGGCGCGCAGGGAGAACGATCTTGTGAGAGCCCATCGAGTGGAACTGCGCGGGCAGCGTCTGGTCGATGCGCACCTGGTCCGCCATGCGGGCCGAGGCGTTGATCAGGTCCTGCAGGATGTCGGATCCAGCGCTGCGGTCGATGAACACCTCCAGGCCGTCCGCGATCGACGGGCTGATGCCCGACCATGGCGGGGCATCGGCCAGGTTGCGCCACGTGGTCTGAGCGTCGAGCAGGAAGACGGTATCAAACAGTTTGTCGGTCACCTCGACGCGGTGGTTGAGGGAGTACTCGATGGTGAGAGGCACTCCCTGACCGGCCTGGGTCTGGAAGCGGACGAGCTCGCGGAACGCAGCAAACGACCGCGTCGTCGTGGCTTGCATGGTGGTGTCCCCCAGCACCTGACGGAACGCGCTCGGCAACACCAGGAAGCCGACGAGCCAGACCTTGATCTTGTTCTTGTTGGCCACGTCGCGAATCAGAGCCGCGGCATCCAGCACCGTACCGGCGCCGGTGCCGCCGGCCAGCGAGGAGACGAGGTAGAACATCAGGGTGTCTCCCTGCGGAAGCTGGGCGGAGCGGATCAGCTTCTCGATCCAGCGCGTGAATTCACCTCGCTCGGTGCTCAGGGCGAGAGCGATACGGCCGAACTGCCGCCACTGACCGGCGCCATCCGTGATGTTCATGGCCGCCGCCGGCAACGAGCGCAAGTAGTAGTCCGCCATGAACCAGGAGAGGTGACGGGTGTGGGCGTCCTGGCCGCGCTGGATGCTGCGGGCCACGTCGTGAATCTCCCCGGTCAGCGGCAGGTACTCGTGACTCTCCACCCGCACGCCGCCCAGGTGCGCCACCTCCTCTTCATGCTGGTCGAGAGCGCTCTTCACCTGGAACTTCTTGTCCTCGCGGTTGAAGGCGTCCTCTCGCGTCTTGGTATGGATGGTGTCGACCAGCAGGAACTGGACGTCCTTCTTGACCTCTTCCTCACCATAGGCCGCGTAGAGGCGGCTCTTCAGAAAGGTCAGCACCCAGTCGCCGGTGCCACCGAGGCCGACGATGACGGTTTTCTTGGGCATGGTCTCGTTCTCCTTCTCTTACGATGAATGCAATCCTTTGCCGTGCTCTCAAAGTGGGCTCAGGCTGCCAACCCCTCTTCGTCACTAGTAAGGCGCCCCCTTACCCTGACGAGCAGGTAGGCCTCCGCCTCGTCCATTCCGTCCAGCCGACGTGGCGACTCCTTCTCTGCGATCACTGTGTGATACGTCCGCTCCTTCTTGCCCGCCGGCACCGGATAGCTCAGACGGACCAGGACGCGGCGGTCCCAGGGCCGGAAGAGCCGCCGCACACGCAACCAGCGCGGCCTCCAGACCGGGTTGTCCGGGTCCTCGCCAAATCGAATACCCACCGCCGCTGGCTTACGCGAGCTCCACCCAACCCTGCCCGTCAGGACCTTGCGTACACCGTCGAGATCGCTGCCGCCGGCGGGCTGGATGACGAGGGTCACGGTCCGCTTGCGCAACGAATCGCTGATGAAACAGGTGGCGAAGCGCAGCAGGTAAACGAGAACGTAGAGCGCGAGAAGGCCCCCAACGGCTGCGATCAGGAGGGCAAGCACATAGGTAAGAAGCGGCTCCCTCACCACCAGGGGCAAGGCCAGCGGATTGCTCAGCAGGCCGGGGAGAGCCCGGTTCTGGTCGAACCCGGCCGGTATCTCCTGCCCGGAGTCGCGAGCCAGCTCCCGCACGGCGTAGCGGGGGTTGAGCACGCTCTCGTTGACGCGGACCTCGAAGAAGAGATCCTGCGGTCGCCGCAAGCCCCAATCCCAGGAGAGCAGGGACAGGCGAAATGGCGCCTCTCCTCTCAACTCCTCCGCCCCTGCAGGAGTCAGCTTGCGCCATTGCCGCCAGCCTTCGATCTCGGTGCCATCGCTACGTACAAGCCGATACTCGAGCAGGTCGCCGGGCCGTCCGCTCACTTCAGCGAGAGGCACCACCGCAGCGTTTCCCGCAAAGCGATGAATGCGGACCGACGGGCTCAGACGGAGTCGCCCGAAACGCAACGCCGCGCTGGCCGGCAGGGAGTTTCCGGCATCGAGGACCAGTAGGTCTTTGGAAGTCACTTGAAGAGTCTCGGTCGTTCCGAAGACTTCTTCGTCCTTGCCATCGACCGGAGTCGTGGCCTTGAATCGAAGAGTCGCGGTGCCGGGGCTCTTGAGCTCGAAGCTCTGTCCGGCCTCGAAGACTCCGTTTCCAGCGTGAGCCAGGGACAGTCGAGAGGACGCCCCTCCAGGCTCGGCTATCTCCAATACCACCTTGACCGGATAGGCAGGCAACTCGCGAAAAGGTTGGCCGCCGGCCGACTGTACCTGATAACGAAATCTAAACGGGATGGAGATGTTGACTGGGGACTGCGGCTCAAGTCGCTGGATCTGTCGGTAGAAAGGGGTCGCCGTGATCCGGAAGGCGGAGCGGTCAAGCAACCATGGTCCAGGCTTCGGATTCTCGATCGAGATCCTGTCGTAAGTCCTCTCACTCTGAATCTGGACGCCCGGCAAGCCACTCATAATTTTGCGCCTATCAGGATCCCAAATCTCAGCACCTTGACCAGGCTTGGCTTTGAAAATCATGAAAGCAATCGACTCAAGGTAAGGTGGGCACTTGAAAGGTGTCCCCACTACCGTCGGCGGAGGAAGACCAAGCCATGGGTTTACAACTTCCTCAACTCGTGCGGAAACCTCCACCGCGGTCCGTACCCCTTCAGCTCGACCTCCAGAAGCCTGGGTCCAGAACCTGCCCCACTCCGGCCAGTATTGGGGGCGGTCCTCCGGACCGATGATACCAATGACGTCCAAGCTCGCTCGCCCTGCGATATTGGACGCGAGCCCCATGAGGTCGCTCACGTAAGAAGGCGAATTTGCCACATTCTCACCACCCTGCTCGACGTAGGGTTTGCCATCTGTGATCAAGATCACGTGCGTGCGCGCAGGAGGTGAGCTCCCAAGCCACTTCAAGACCTCTTGCAAACCAGCACGCGCATCCGTCTGCTTATCTGGAGGAGGCGGAAGCCGCATCTGTGCCTCAAGAGCTGTCCGGCTTCTATCCAGGGCCACTACAGGATTGGCAGGATCATAGCTCAGCGCGATGGGTTGCCGGGCGACGGCGCCGTCTCCGAACACGACAATGCGAAGTGTGTACGTGATCCCAGGATTACGCCGATTCCTGAGGTAGTCTCGCAGCAGATCGAATGTCTGTAAGACCGCTCCGGTCCGATGGCCGATAGGGTCGTTTGGTGCCCAAGTATCTCCCGGCCCGTGAGAACGGGACATACTCCCTGATTGGTCGATCAGGAAGATGATCTCGTGATGGTTCGGCGCCGCAGATGGGGCAGCGTTGCAAAACGCCGGCAGCGCAAAGGCCAACGCCAACCCGGCGAACACCGCTCGCCTGTATCTTGGAAGCCAAGCACTCATAACGTCCTCCAGCCCCGGCACAGCCAGCCCCGGGTGTCGCTTCTGAGCTCCTCATAGCCATCGCAATGGAAGCCCCACGTACTGACGTCGCCTACGGCCCGAGTCACGTCCTCTCCGAGCGCTACCGCCTTGTTGACGGCCAACTTCTTCAACGAATAACTTTCAAATATCAGGGGATGACCATCGCCATTTTCATGGAAAGCCCACCCTGCCTCGATCTGGGGAGGCTTGAAGAAAGAGATCGGAGCAAGCTGAACACCGATCCACCCGAAGCGCTTCTGAAGCTCCAAACACTCCTCGCAATAGGAGACGGAGCGTTTGTAGAACTCCTCGGTCCCCGTATCCGAAGCACCCTCACAATACACTTTGACCACCTGAGCCAATCGCAGAATGTTGGTGAGGGTCTGGAGGCGTTCGCCATCGAGGAACCAGTCGAGGAAGTCTTCAAAGGCTCGAGGTGCCGCAACCCCTATGCCGCGTTCCGGCCCGGCCACCGTTCTCTGCATCTCGTTCCAACGCTCCTCCGACTTCTCCGCGATACCCTGCAGCGCCGTAGCCAGCGGAGCTGGTTCGAGAAGAGTTCCAGTGAGGAGACGGGCGCCCGGATCGGCTGCCATCCGCGCCAGAAGTTCGGCGAGTTGCCGCATTTCTTCGATAACCCAGATCACATTGGCAATCCGAGGATTCCGCTTTCGGACGCGGTCGATGGCAGCACGCTGTTGCCGCAGCCCCTGATAGACAAGTCGGAGCTCACCTGCGCCCATGTTAGGGCCTGGCCGCACCAGATTATCGGTACCCTGCTCGTTCGCCAAGTCGCGAAGAATTTCCTCGACTAGTGTCCGCCCTGCACGCATCTCCGTGCCAAGAGTGTCAAGGGCCTCGCTCAGCTTCTTCGGCAAGCGCCCCTTGAGCGCCGCGGTCGCCTCTTCCGCGTCGGCAGCCTGGAAAAAAGCCTGCACGGCATCGGTGAACATCTTAAGCCATCCGGTCTCGCGATCCCAGTGCTCTGCAATTTCCTCGGGATTGCTCCCGATTGAACGGAGAGCCGTCTTCCAAGCCTCAACCTTCGTGGAGAGCGCCCTCTCGGATTCCCGCAGATTTGCGTTCTCGTCGTTCTTTTTCTGCAAGGAACCTTTGATTGTCGTGACCGACGAAGTAAGCCGGCCATTCTCTGACTGTAGATCTCTAATCTTTCTGTCTTTGGCCTCCAGATCCTTTTTCTGATCCTTTATCTGCTCAGTCTTCTTCTTAATGTCATTGGCCTGTGTAGTGCGCTTCGCCTTCAGATCAGAAACCTCTTGCCGAAGCCGCGCGCTTTCGGCAGCCTCCGAGATAAAACGATTTTCCTGGCTGCGTTCGCCTGCTTTGGCCCGATCGCTCTCCCCTTGAAGAATTTCAATCTGGCGACGTAGTTCGGCCAACTCCCTGGGCGTTGACTCCAGGTCAACTGGCGGAACGTCCTTCTCTTGGGGCCGCCCACCCTGAGCGACTCCTCCTTCGGCGCCGCCATTGGGGGGCGGTTCCACGACACCCGACTCGGCGGCAGGTGATTGAACAGGCGCGATAAATTTTGAAAGGAGACCTTCAAGCAGAAGCCGGTTAAGATTTCGCACCGCTTCAACTGAGAGGTCTCTTTCGGCGAGCAAGCTCCGAGTCTCTTCGTGAAGCCAGATACGAGGAGGAAACTCCTGCGTGGAAGGGAAGTCACCAATCTCCAGTAGCTTTCCAGAAGAATTGACAAGTCGATTCAATACCCCCGTTAGTAACACAGCGTCCTGCCGATTTCGATCTAACTGGCCCTTCTCTTGTGGGCTTAGATTGCTGTTAAGCTTACGCCACCATGCCTCTTCCCCCTCAAGAAGTTTCGCGATTAACCCTTCACCATCGCGGATGTTTTCTGGCACGAATCGATCAGCGCTGTCCTGCAATGGCCGACTTTTGCGATAGCTTCTCAGAAACAAGAGCACGGCGACTAGGCCGAATAACACGTACCCGGAAACTAGCAACCACGGAAATACAAGAGCGAAGAGATTATTCTCGTCGACCGACGCAAATTCCACGTGAATCGAGCCCTCAGCGAACACACGCCTAAGCGGCCCGATCTGTAGTCCGTGCGTCGGCCTGATCCACAGACTCCAGCCCCCCTCCGATTCGCGAGCAGAAGTGATCGACGAGAAGTCGCCTGCCTTAAGAGGTCGTTCTCCATTTTCCGTCTTGACGCGACCATCTAGGGAGAGAGCTTTCCTGCTACACCCAGCTACCCCAACACTCTGCGCCTGTACTATTTTATACCTACCACTTTCAAATACGACGCCTGCTAGCTGCGCCTCTTGCAAGCCCCAGTTGGCCATAACCCAATGGTCAGAAGGCGTTTCCTCGACTGGATTGACCTCCAGTTGGCTGGGGAGTGTTTCCAGAATAAATCGTCGAGCAGTCGATCCACGCACTTCCATCGAGACAAGAGGGCTCGACAGGGCAGTTGACAACTTACCAACGACCCTCGCGCACGGCGCGTTTTTGTCACCTTCAGCCAAGCGGAGGTCGACCGACGAAGGCGCGCGCGCCTCTTGTTTCGCCATTGCCGCTAGGAGGTCGAAAGCAGAAGCCTCAAGATTAGCCGCAAGCCTCTCCTGGTCGGTCCTAAAGGAGTTAGAAGCCGGCTTGACCAAGAGAAGATCCTGAGTCGCCGCGAGCTTCACCACCCCAGAACCCTTGGTCGTGACCTCTAGGATCACCGGCTGCTGCGAGAGCCTAACGAACTCTTTTTCATCCGGACCGACCAGGTCGTTCCAGTTTGGAAGAAGTGAGAATTGAGGCGTGCGGATCGGTGTTGTCGGTTGCGCCTCCTTAACGTAAACTAGAGTCACATGGTAAAGTGGCTGTTTGGGCAGACCTCGCGGCGCACTCTGTGCTCGGAGTGCATCTCGGAACTTAGTCAAGGAATCCTGTTGTTCGGCTTCAGAGAACTGCAAATGGAAGGCTTTTGCGAGAACACCACTGGCTTGCGCAAAACTGCCTGGTTTTGCAGCTTTCTCCTGCGGCAGGAACCATACTACGGTAAGCCGGTCCCCTGCATCTGGATCTCGGAAGGCCATCAGCACCGTTGAATCCTCTCGCGGCGCCCCGGTGGGTTCAAGCCAGGTATAGAAGAGCGCGAGGGGCTTTGCAGGAGCTGCCTGGGTAGTAGTGTCGCCGGCATAGAGGAGGCCTGCAAACAGAAAAATCGCCCCGGCAATGACCGCGGCTCGAGGAAGAGGCATCCTGTTCCCAGCCATCACGAGCCGACCTCCACAGCCTCTTCGGCGTCTTCACCCGTGTCATCCGATGCGGAGCCTCCGTCAGTTTCCACGAGGCCGATCGTCGCCTCCCTCACCTCCCCGACCACTCCCGTCAAGGGCTGATAAGGCCAATCCCTCTGTGGCTGATCGCCGCTGGGACGGTAGGCCAGGTCGGTGATCTCCTGCTGCAGGCGTCGCGGGTCGATCCGCACTCCGAGCTGGCCCTGCCGGTCGATCCACATTTCGATTTCCACTTTCGCCCGGGTCCCGCCACCACGTCGAGCTCTTCTCAAGACATCGCCTCCGAGCGAGTGAATGATGGTGAACTTGTCATGGAGCAGACGAACGTCGCGAACGTCATGATCAGGATCACGGCTGAACGTGATGGCGATGTCGATCCGGTTACCAACACAGGCGATCGACTCCGTACGACGGAAGAGGACGGTTCGCACGCCCTCCTCCTCGACAATTAGGTCACGGCTCGGGTCCTCGGCGGTCGCGAAGCCAAAGAACTCCTTGAAGCGCCGCCCCTTGCCTGTCTCGTAGATCACGCCATAGCGTGCCCACACACTGCGATCACGGAAGCCAACCTCCTTGCGCAGGAGCAAGGAGTAGGACAGGCAACCGAGAGCAACTGCTTCTTTGCGCTGGGCTGAATCCAAACCAACAAGATGGAGATCGCTGGCGCCGATCCCAAGGTGTCTTTCGATGGCGGCCAGGAGCCGTAGCCGTACCGGCGGAAACAGGGAGGTCCGGCCGGAGAGGATCACCGCATCGATCTGAGGATGTATCTCGAGCTCGGACAACGCTGCGGCAAAGTCCGCCATGACCTCGTCGGTGACCTGCGCGAGCCAGCTTTCGACGCTGGGATGCTCGAAGATCTCCCGCGGCGTGAGTGGGATCCCAAGCTGCCGGAGCGTCCGGTTTGTCCACCGGACGGTCGTTACACCCAGGCTCCGCAGAGCCTTGCCAACCGGCTTGTCCTGCGGTGAGGCATCCAGAAGTAGAATACCGTCCGCCACATCGGGCGCCGCCGAAACATGGACGTGCAGCGGACGATCATCCTCAAGATCGAGGTTGGCCTGCGACAGGTCAACCTTGAGCTGGGAGAGGGCCCGTTTCACCGGAAGCATCCTTAGCGGGTAACCTCCAACCTTCTCGGCTTCGCCAGCTCTGACGATGGGGTGGACGTATCGGAGCTGAACGCTGCGTTCGGTGAGCTCGTTGCAGAGGTGACGAATCTTCGAGTCGAGGACCCTTGCAAGCGCGATGTCCAGTCTGTGACCTGCCACGGGCAGTCCGGATTGGAAAAGCACCTCCATGTCCTTCAGCGCATGGCCCTCATCTTCCGAGCCCCAGGTGAGCCGTGCGTAGGTCAGATCAAGGGTCCCCGCGCCCAAGTCGTAGACGAGGACGTGATGCGTGTCCGCCTCTGCGATTTCGGGAGGGAAAAATCGGTGTGGCGGGCAGCAGCAGTAGATGGCAACCGCCTTCGATTCACTCAGAAACTCAAACTGAAGGCGGCCGGGGAAGGCTCCTTCCAGAACCCGGCGCAGGCGCTGCAGATGGCCGAGAGTAAAGTTGTTCGGACAGGCCATAATAACCCGATCAAGGTACTCATCCCGGTTGTCCGCGGCCAGAATCGGCTCGATGTAATTCATGAGAAGGTTTCGATAGGCGCTCTCGACCACGCCATCCACAGGGGGCTGACCTTCCTGAACAGAGTCGTCACGATCAAGCCAGCCTAGACTCACCTTTCCATCGGGGCTGAGGTTCGGCACTTCGCGTTCTCCCCGCAAGATGAGCGACTTGAGGTGATAGATGGTTCCTGCCCTGTCATTCAACAGTTGAACCCAGGTCGAAGGGAGATCGACAAACTCCGCAGAACCAATGCGCTTTCCGCCACGCCAGACGAGGTGGCTCGGGATGAAGCGGGTGGATTTCTCGACGTTGGGAAACCGCTCTTCGTCCTCCATGGATCCACCATCCCGCTTTTGTAGCACATCGAGATAGCGCCCCTGAAGGTCCAGGGTCGCGGCGCTGAAGCCCTGAGCGTTCCGACTCTCGACGTTGACCAGAGACTGCTCGAACGCGGCGACCACAGCCGACGTGCCGAAATCGATCGCCAGGACATGGTCACCTGCCGAGCGCTCGACGATGAAGTGCAGAATGATCTGGAATTCGATCTCGTCCGGTTCGTCCTC
>Ga0062379_10000230_pt1 | contig 10678 bp, 1 predicted proteins | sample DOMMetBare2Fresh_2_FD_59484 | JGI IMG/M metagenome (GOLD analysis project Ga0062379, IMG submission 59484) | Wetland sediment microbial communities from St. Louis River estuary, USA, under dissolved organic matter induced mercury methylation -... | ecosystem: Environmental > Aquatic > Freshwater...
TGGTCAACATGTACGGCATCACCGAGACGACGGTGCACGTCACGTTCCGGCCGCTCTCTGCGGCGGATGCCCGGAGGGGGCGGCGCAGCGTCATCGGCGTGCCCATCCCCGACCTGTCGCTCGCGGTGCTCGACCCGGGGCTGCGGCCGGTGCCGATCGGCGTGCCCGGCGAGCTGGTGATCGGTGGCGCGGGGCTGGCGCGGGGCTATCTGGGCCGGCCCGGGCTGACCGCGGAGCGCTTCGTGCCGGACCCGGACGGCGGGTGCTCCGGAGCGCGGCTGTACCGCTCGGGGGATCTCGGACGTTTCCTCCCCGATGGGGACGTCGAGTACCTGGGCCGGATCGATCACCAGGTCAAGATCCGCGGCTTCCGCATCGAGCCGGGAGAGATCGAAGCGGCTCTGGAGGAGCATCCGGGCATCGCCCGGGCGATGGTCCTCGCCCGGCCGGCTCCCGGCGGCGAGCCGCGCCTAGTGGCGTATCTGGTCCCCGATCCCGAACGGGCACGGCCCGTGCGCGCGCTGCTCCGCCTGGAGCGCCGGGGGCTCTCCGCCGGGCACGAGCGGATCGAGCTGCCCGACGGTTCCACCGTCTTCCACCGCAACCGCGCCGAGACCGAGTTCCTCTACCGCGAGCTGTTCGCAACGTCGAGCTATTTCCGCCACGGGATCCGCCTGGACGACGGCGCCTGCGTCTTCGACGTGGGGGCCAACATCGGCCTGTTCGGCCTGTTCCTCCACCGGCACTGGAAAGACCTCGAGATCTGGGCCTTCGAGCCGCTGCCGCCGATCTTCGAGGTCCTGCGCCTCAACGCGGAGCTCCACGGCCTGCCGGTGCGCCTGTTCCAGCAAGGTCTCGCGAGCGCGCCGGGGACGGCGGAGCTCCACTACTTCCCGCACGCCACGGTCCTGTCCGGACGCTTCGCCGACGGCACGGAGCGCGACACGGTCAAGGCGTTCCTCCTGTCGCAGCTCGCCCCCGGCGAGGAGGCTCCGGCCGGCGGCCTCCTCGACGAGCTGCTCGCCGAGCGGCTGGAAAAGCAGAGCTTCCGCTGCGAGCTGAAGACCCTGTCGCAGGTCATCGCCGAGTCCGGCGTGGAGCGGATCGACCTGCTCAAGGTCGACGTGGAAAAAGCGGAGCTCGACGTCCTCCGGGGGATCGAGGCGGCGGACTGGCCGAAGATCCGCCAGGTGGCCGTCGAGGTGCACGACGTCGGAGACCACCTGCGGGCCATCACGGAATTGCTCGCGCAGCAGGGATTCCGGGTGGTGGCCGAGCAGGATCCGGCCCTCCGGGGCAGCGGGCTCTACAACCTCTTCGCGTGCCGGCCCGGAGCCGCGCGGGAGGCGGCGCCGGCGCCTCTCCGGGAGCGCCCCGCGGACACCTGGGCCGGCGCCGGCGCCCTCCTGGCGGACGTCCGGAGCCGGGCGCGCGGCCGGCTTCCCGGCCACATGGTCCCCCAGGCCTGGGTGCTGCTCGACGAATTCCCGCTCACCCCGAGCGGCAAGGTGGACCGCAAGGCCCTGCCCGCACCCGGGAGCGGCGCCGGCGAGGCCCACCGGCCGCCCCGCGTGGCGCCGCGCACGGCCACCGAGGAGAGCCTGGCGCGGCTCTGGTCGGAGCTCCTGGGTACCGGCGAGGTCGGCGTGAACGAGAGCTTCTTCGATCTCGGCGGCCATTCGCTCCTCGCCGTCCGGCTGATCGCCCGGATCGAGGACGAGCTGGGGGTCCGGCTGCCGGTCCTCTCCCTGTTCCGCGAGCCGACCATCGAGCGTCTGAGCGCCCTGCTCGGCCAGGAGGGCGGCGGCGAGCTGCCGGTCCTGGTGCCGCTCGGCGCGGGGGAGGGGCTCCCCTGGTTCCTCGTCCATCCATCGGGCGGCGACGTCTTCGCCTATCTCCCTCTGGCCCAACAGCTCGGCGGCCCGGTCTACGGCCTGCGCGCCGCCGGGCTGGGAGACGGGCTGGAGCCCGACGGCGACGTGGCGGCCATGGCCTGCCGCTACCTGCAGGAGATCCGGACGGTCCGGCCGCACGGCCCGTACCGCCTGGCCGGATGGTCGATGGGAGGCGTCGTGGCCTACGAGATGGCGCGCCGGCTCCGCGCCGGCGGCGAGGAGGTCGCCGCCCTCGTCCTCCTCGACAGCTACAATCCCGCCGCCGGCAACGGTGGGACGCAGCCCGGCCCGCTCGACGTCCTGCGGGCGTTCGCCCGGGAGCTCGGCATCGCGCCGGAGAGGTTCCCGCTTCCGGCGGAGGAGCTCCAGGCCCTCGCTCCGGACGGCCTCCTCCCCCGGGTCTGGGAGGCGTCCCGGGCCGCCGGCCTCCTGCCGCCCGAGCTGAGCCTCGCCCGGCTGCGCCGTCTGTACCGGGTGTTCGAGCGCAACGTGGAAGCCCTCGCGCGCCATGTCCCCGAGCCGATGCCCGAGCCGATGCCCGGCCGCGCCCTCCTCGTCCGGGCGGCCGGTGGGCGGCGGGAAGAGGGCGCCGACCTCGGCTGGCACCGCCTCCTGGGCGACGGCCTCGTCATCCGCGAGGCGCCCGGCGACCATTACACCCTGCTCTCCGCGGACCACGCGCCGGCCCTCGCGGCCAGCCTGGACGGCTTCCCGGGAACGTAGGAGCCCGGGTGTCCGGCGTCCGCGGGCTCCATGGCGAGGTGGCCCGAGGTGGTACCATGGCGCCTCCCGGGGGGAGCCCACGTGAGCCTATCGGATCGGATTTCGTCTCTCAGTCCCCAACAGCGGGAGCTTCTGGAAGTGCTGCGGCGCAAGAGCGCGGCCGCCCGCCCCGCCGGCCCGCCGCCCATCACCCGGCGCCCTGACGGCGAGGCCTGGCCGCTCGCCCTCGACCAGGAACGCCTCTGGTTCCTGTTCCAGCTCGACCCGGCGGATGCCTCGTACAACCTCCCCACGGTCACCCGCCTCTCCGGCCGGCTGCACGCCCCGGCGCTCTCCCGCGCGGTGGACGAGATCGTGCGCCGCCACGAGGCCTGGCGCACCGCGTTCCCCGAAGTGGACGGCCACCCCATGCAGGTGGTCGCTCCGCCCGCGCCGGTGCCGCTGCCGGTGATCGACCTCGCCGGGCTGCCGGACGCGGTGCGCGAGCGCGAGGCGGTCCTCTGGCGCGCTGCGGTGAGCCGCGCCCCGTTCGACCTGACGCGCGGGCCGCTCCTGCGCTTCCTCCTCCTGCGCCTCGCGCCGGAGCTCCACGAGCTGGTCGTGGTCGTCCACCACATCGTCTCGGACTGGTTCTCGTTCGTCGTCTTCTGGGGCGAGCTTCAGAACCTCTACACCGGCTTTCTGGCGGGCCGGCCCTCGGCTCTCCCGGAGCTGCCGGTGCAGTACGCCGATTTCGCCCTCTGGCAGCGCGAGCAGCTCGGTGGCCCGGCCCTCGCGCCGCATCTCGACTACTGGCGCGAGCAGTTGCGGGACGCGCCGCCCGCCCTCGAGCTGCCCACGGACCGGCCGCGGCCGGCGCACTTCACGACGCGCGGCCACCGCGCCCCGTTCCAGCTCACCCGCGCCGCCTCCGAGGGGCTCAAGGCGCTCGCCCAGCGCGAACGGGTGACCCCGTTCATGCTGATGCTCGCCCTGTTCCAGACGCTCCTCTCCCGCTGGTCCGGCCAGGACCGCGTCCTGGTCAGCTCGCCGAACGCCAACCGGCACCGCGAAGAGCTGCAACAGCTCCTCGGCTTCTTCCTCACCCAGCTCGTGTTCGCGACCGACCTCGCGGGCGACCCGACGTTCCGCGAGCTGCTCGGCCGGGTGCGCCAGGTGGCGCTGGGGGCGTACGCGCACCAGGACGTCCCCTTCGGCAAGCTCGTCGAGGCGCTCAACCCGGAGCGCGACACCAGCCGCCCCCCGATCGCCCAGGTGGACCTCCTGGTGCTCGACGGCGGCGCAACAGGGGTCCCCTTCGGCGACCTGACCGCGACCTCGATGGACGTGGACTCCGGCACCTCGGCGTTCGAGCTGACCCTCGGGCTCTGGGACAGCGCGGCCGGCTACTCCGGCTACCTGGAGCACAACGCCGACCTGTTCGATCCCACCACCGGCGGACGCCTCGCCGCCGGCTTCCTCGCCCTGCTCCACGCCGTCCTCGCGCGGGTGGACGTCCCCCTCTCCGCCCTCCCCGTGGAGAGCGAGGCCGCGGCGCACCAGGCGCGCGCCGAATGGAACGACACCGAAAAACCGGGAACCGAAAGGACCCCCGGGATCTTCCTTCATACCCGCTTTTTCGCGCAGGCGGCGCGGACCCCCGAGGCCCTCGCCGTGATCGACGGCACCGCGCGGCACACCTACGGCGAGCTGGCCACCCGCGCCACCGCCCTCGCCGAACGGCTGCGGAAGATGGGGATCGGCCCCGAGGACCGGGTCGCCGTCTGCCTCCCCCGCTCGGTGGACCTCCTCGTGGCGCTCCTGGGCGTGCTCGCCGCGGGCGGGGCCTACGTGCCGCTGGAGCCGGCGTGGCCGCGGGAGCGGCGGGAGGGGATCATCGAGGATGCGGGGGCGGTGGTGGTGCTGGGCAATGAGAACAAGGACTTCAAGGACAACAAAGACGGCAAGGACACGGCAACCCGGTCCTTGTTGTCCTTGCCGTCCTTGCAGTCCTTGGCTCTACCCCAAACCCTCGCCTACCTCATCTACACCTCCGGCTCCACCGGCCGCCCCAAGGCCGTGGGCATCACCCACCGGAGCGCCGCGGCGTTCCTCGACTGGGCCACCGAAGCCTTCGCCGAGGACCTGGCAGGCGGAGTGCTGGCCTCGACGTCGGTCTGCTTCGACCTGTCGATCTTCGAGATCTTCGGCCCGCTCTCCTCTGGCGGCACGGTGATCCTGGCGGAGAACGCGCCGGCGCTGCCGGAGCTGCCCGCGGCCGGGGAGGTGCGGCTGATCAACACGGTCCCCTCGGCGCTCGCCGAGCTGCTCCGCCTGGGGGACCTGCCGGCTTCGGTGCGCACGGTGAACCTGGCGGGCGAGGCGTTGCCGCGCCGGCTGGCCGAGGAGCTGCACCGCCGCATGCCGGGCGTCCGGCTGTTCAATCTCTATGGACCGTCGGAGGACACCACCTACTCCACCTGGACGGCGGTGCCTTCCGGAGGCGGCGGCCTCCTGGAGCCGGCGATCGGCCGGCCGGTGACGGGGACACGCGTTCATCTCTTCGACCGGGCGCTGCGGCCGGTCCCGCCAGGCGGGCGCGGCGAGCTGTTCCTGGCCGGCGACGGTCTCGCCCGCGGCTATCTCAGCCGGCCCGGGCTGACCGCCGAGCGCTTCGTGCCCGATCCGTTCGCGCAGCGGCCCGGAGAACGGCTCTACCGCACGGGCGACCTGGCGCGCTGGCGGGCGCACGGCGAGCTCGAATACCTGGGCCGTGCCGACCGGCAGGTCAAGGTGCGCGGCTTCCGCGTGGAGCCGGCGGAGATCGAGGCGCTGCTGGCGAGCCATCCGGACGTGCGGGAGGCCGCGGTGGCGGTGCGCGACGGACGCCTCGCCGCCTGGATCGTGCCGCGGGAGGGGACGGCTCCCGATCCACGGGCCTACCTGCTGGAACGCCTGCCGCGCCACATGGTGCCCACCCTGTGGAGCACGCTCACCGCCCTGCCGCTCACCGCGAACGGCAAGGTGGACCTCCGCGCCCTGCCGGACCCGGACGCCCCCACGGCCAGCGACGGTACGCCGCGCACCCCCGCCGAGGAGAAGCTGGCCGCGGTCTGGGCCGAGGTCCTGGGGCTGCCCCGGGTCGGCATCCACGACAACTTCTTCCGCCTCGGCGGCGACTCGATCCTGAGCATCCGCGTCGTCGCCAAGGCACGCCAGGCCGGAATCGCCTTGACGCCCCGCCTGATGTTCGAGCGCCAGACCGTGGCCGACCTCGCCGCCGCGGTGGCGAGCCTCGATCCGGTGGCCGCCGAGGAGGACGACGGCCCAGCCACCGGAGAGACCCCGCTCACCCCGATCCAGCGCTGGTTCCTCGACGCCGATCCGCTCGATCCACACCACTTCAACCAGGCGGTATTCCTGGAGACGCGGGGCGCCATGGAGGACGGCTGGCTGCGCCGGGCGGTGGCGGGGCTGCTGGAGCATCACGATGCGCTGCGGCGGGGCGAAGAGCGGGACGTCGTGGTACGCATCGACCTCGCCGCCCTCCCGCCGCACCTCCACCGCCCCGCCCTCGAAGCCGCCGCGGAGCAGGTCCAGGCGAGCCTCGACCTCACCGCCGGCCCCCTGCTCCGTGCCGGGTTCTTCGATCTCGGCACCGAGCATCCCGGCCGCCTCCTCCTGGTCATCCATCACCTGGTGGTGGACGGCGTGTCCTGGCGCATCCTCCTGGAAGACCTCCAGACCTTCCCGGACCTGCCGCCGAAGACCACCTCGTGGCGGCGCTGGGCCGGGCGCCTCGCCACCTACGCGCGGTCGGCGGACGCCGAGGCGGAGGCGGAATTCTGGCTGAGCCACCCGGAGCCGGAGCCGCTGCCGGTGGACCGTACCGGCGGTGAGGACACCGAAGCCTCGGCCGGCGTGGTGTCGGTGGCGTTGTCCCCGGAGAGCACGGGCGCGCTCCTGCGCGAGGCCACGGCGGCGTACCGCACGCGGCCGGACGACCTGCTGCTCGCCGCGGTGGCCCGCGCCTTCGCTCCCTGGACCGGCTCGCCGCGCCTCGTCCTCTGGCTCGAAGGGCATGGCCGCGAGGAGCTGTTCCCCGGCGCCGACCTCTCGCGGACCGTGGGCTGGTTCACCTCGCTCTCGCCGGTCGCTCTCGACCTGACCGGCGCGGACGATCCCGGCGCGGTGATCCGCCGGGTGAAGGAGTCGCTCCGCGCCATCCCCCGGCGCGGTGTGGGCTATGGCCTGCTCCGCCACCTCGGCGATCCCGCCCTCGCGGACCGTCTCGCCGCGCGGCGTGAGCCCGAGGTGGTGTTCAACTATCTCGGCCAGCTCGACCTGGTGCTGCCGGAGGGGAGCCGCTTCGCCCCGGCCGCGGAATCCGCCGGCTCGCCGCGCAGCCCCCACGCGCGCCGCCGGCACCGCATCGAAATCAACGCCGGCGTGGTGGGCGGGCGGCTGGAGGTGCATTGGGCCTATGGGCGAAACGCCCATGAGCGCGCCACCATCGAGGCGCTCGCCGGGCGGTTCGCCGCCGCGCTCGAAGAGCTGATCGCCCATTGCACCGCCCCGGGGGCCGGCGGCTGGACCCCCTCCGACTTTCCGCTCGCACGGATCAACCAGGAGGCGCTCGACCGGCTCGCAGGGAATGACCCGGCGGTCGAGGACGTCTATCCCCTGTCGCCGATGCAGGCGGGCCTCCTGTTCCACGGCCTCTACGCGCCGGCCACCGAGATCTATTTCGAGCAGATCTCCTGCACCCTGCGCGGCGACCTCGACCCCGGCGCCTTCCGCCGCGCCTGGCAGCGGCTGGTGGACCGCCACGCCATCCTGCGCACGGCGTTCGCCTGGGAAGGGCTCGACGAGCCGCTCCAGGTGGTGCGCCGCGGCGTCGAGATCCCCTGGATCGAGGAGGACTGGCGCGGCTCCTTCAGCCCCGGAGACGACCTCGACGCCCGCCTCTCCGCCTTCGCCGCGGCGGATCGGCGGCAGGCGTTCGACCTCCGCCGCGGGCCACTCCTGCGGGCGGCGCTCCTGCGCACGGGCGAGCGCGAGCACCGGTTCGTCTGGAGCTTCCACCACCTGCTGCTCGACGGCTGGAGCCTGCCGCCTCTCTTCGCCGAGGTCTTCACACTCTATGAGGCGGGGAGAAAAGCTCATCGGACGGATCCGTCCGATCGGTCCGATCCGTCCGATCTCCTGCCGGCTCCCCTCCTCCCCTACCGCGATTTCGTGGCCTGGCTGGCGCGGCGCGACCGGGCGGCCGACGAGCACTATTGGCGGCAGGCCCTGGCGGGGGTGACCGGCCCGACGCCGCTGCCGTGGGACACCGCGGCTCCGCCCTCCGCGCGGGCCGACGAGTTCACGCAGCACGAGGTGTTTCTTCCCGAAACGGCCACGGCCGCCCTCGACGCCTTCGCCCGTGCGCGGGGCCTCACGGTGAACACCCTGCTCCAGGGCGCCTGGGGGCTCCTCCTCTCGCGGTGGAGCGGCGCGCGCGAGGTGATCTTCGGCGCGGTGGCCGCCGGCCGGCCCCCCGAGCTGCCGGGGTTCGAAACGGCTCTCGGCCTGTTCATCAACACGCTGCCGGTGCGGCTGGACGCGGACCCCGAACGGCCGCTCGGCGCCTGGCTCCAGGCCCTCCAGAGCGCCCAGATCGAGGCGCGCCAGCACGAGCAGGCGCCGCTCGCCGAGGTGCAGAGCTGGAGCGGCGGACCGGCCCGCGAGCCGCTCTTCGCGAGCCTGCTCGTGTTCGAGAACTACCCGCTCGACGCCGCCGTGGCGGAGCACTCGAGCTCCCTGGAGCTTTCCGGCGTCCGGGCCGTGGAGCGCACCAGCTACCCCCTGTCGCTGGCGGTCGTCCCGGAGCGCCGCCTGCGCCTGCGGCTGACCCAGGACCGCCGCCTGGAACCGGTCACCGGAATGCGCCTGCTCACCTGGCTGGAGCGCCTGCTGGCCGGCTTCACCGCCGCGCCGGACCTGCCGCTCGACCGCTTCGAGATGCTCTCGGCGGCCGAGCGGCACCAGCTCCTCGCCGAATGGAACGACACCGCGGTGCCGCCGCTGCCGGAAGAGCGGCTCGACGGACTGTTCCGGCTCCAGGCCGAACGCACGCCGGAAGCCCCCGCCGTGCGCTTCCGCGACGAGATCCTCACCTTCCGGCAGATGGCGGAGCGGGTGGACCGCCTCGCGGAGCGCCTGCGCACGGAGGGCGTGGGGCCGGACGTGCCCGTGGTGCTCCTCCTGGAGCGCGGGCTCGACCTCCCGGTCGCCGCCTTCGCGGTGCTCGCGGCCGGCGGCGCGTTCGTCCCCCTCGACCCCAAAGCGCCCGCCGAGCGGCTCGCCGGGCAGATCGCGAGCTGTGGAGCGCCGGTCGTCATCGATCAAGCGTGGCTCCAGGCATCGACTGCGCCGACCCGGCCAGCCGTGGCCTCTCCGGCCTCCCCGGGCTCTCCCGACGGCCTCGCGTACGTCATCTTCACCTCCGGCTCCACGGGGACGCCCAAGGGGACGTTGATCCGCCACCGCTCGGTGGCCAACCTGGTGCTGGCCCTGCGGCGGTCGGTCTACGGCGGCGCGGCGGAGGGGCTGCGGGTGGCGCTCAACGCGTCGATGGCCTTCGACGGCGCCATCAAGCAGCTCGTGCAGATCGTCTCGGGGCACTGCCTGGACCTCCTCCCCGAGGACGTGCGGCTCGATCCCGGGCGGCTCCCCGCCTACCTGGAGCATCACGCGGTGGATGCTCTCGACGTCACGCCCTCGCAGCTCCGTCTGCTCTTCGCCGAAGCCCCGGGCGCGCAGGCTCCCGGACGTGTGCTGGTGGGAGGCGAGGCTCTCGACGAGGCGCTGTGGGACGCCCTGGCGGCGAAGGAACGGACGGCGTTCTGGAACGTCTACGGCCCGACGGAGTGCACGGTGGACACCACCGCGGCCCGCGTCGCCCCCGGCCCACCCCAGGCAGGCCGGCCGCTCGCCAACATGGCGGTCTACGTTCTCGATCCGGCCGGGCGGCCGGTGCCCGCGGGTGCCATGGGGCAGGTCCACGCCGGCGGGGCCGGCCTGGCGCGCGGCTACCTCGGCCGCCCCGAGCTGACCGCGGCGGTGTTCGGCCCCGATCCGTTCTCGGGCGTCCCCGGTGCCCGGCTCTACGCCACCGGTGACCTCGGGCGCCTCCTTCCCGACGGCCGGCTGGAGCTGCGCGGCCGGGCCGACCGCCAGGTGAAGATCCGCGGCTACCGCGTCGAGCCCGGCGAGATCGAAGCCGTGCTCCGCCTCCATCCGGAGGTCCGGGACGCCGCCGTGGTCCTCCAGGAGGGGCGCCTCGCCGCCTGGATCGAGGGCTCCGCCGACCGCGCCGCGCTCCGCCCCTGGCTGCTCGCCCGCCTCCCCGAGCCCATGGTGCCGGCCGAGATCGGCGTCCTCGACGCCTTGCCGAAGACGCTGAGCGGCAAGATCGACCGCCAGGCCTTGGCGGCCCTGGTCCCCGCGACCGGCGGCGGCCGGCCCTACGAGCCGCCGGCCAACGACGCGGAGGAGAAGCTCGCCGGCTTCTGGCGCGAGCTTCTGCACGTCGAGCAGGTGGGCCGGGGCGACAACTTCTTCGACCTCGGAGGCCACTCTCTGCTCGCCACGCAGCTCATGGTCCGCGTGCGCGATCATTTCGGCGTGGAGATCCCGCTGATCACGATCTTCGAGACGAACGACCTCGCCGCGCTCGCCGGGGAGATCCTCGCGCTGCGCCTGAGCGACGAGAGCCCGGCCGAGCTGGCGCACCTGATGGCCGAGCTCGACGGCCTCTCCGACGATCAGGTGGAAGCTCTCCTCGCCGAGCTGCCGGAGGATGAGGCCGGCGCATGAGCCTCGACGACCGGCTCGCCTCGATGAGCCCGGCCCAGCGCGAGCTCTTCGAGGTCCTGCGCCGCAAGCAGGAGGCCGCGAAGCCCGCACGCCCCGCGCCGCCGCTCGCGCCGCGTCCGCCTGGCGACGCCTGGCCGCTCGCCATCGACCAGGAACGCCTCTGGTTCCTCCATCAGCTCGATCCGGGCGACATCTCCTACAACATCCCCCTGATCGCC
>Ga0062379_10000233_pt1 | contig 10624 bp, 5 predicted proteins | sample DOMMetBare2Fresh_2_FD_59484 | JGI IMG/M metagenome (GOLD analysis project Ga0062379, IMG submission 59484) | Wetland sediment microbial communities from St. Louis River estuary, USA, under dissolved organic matter induced mercury methylation -... | ecosystem: Environmental > Aquatic > Freshwater...
CTCCACGGATCCGCCCGGTGGCGCCAGGCCAGGGCGGCCAACAGGGACCACCCCAGAATCTGGATGGCGGCCAGGGAAGCCCCGGCGGATTCCGGCGGACTCAGCGCTTCTGGAGCGCCGCCAGCCGGCGCTCGATCTCCGGCAGGCCGTAATAGGAGGGCCGGAGGCGGCGCAGTTGGTCGCGGGCGCGGGTGAGCAGGACGGCGGCTTCGGCCTGGCGCGCGGCCAGATCGCCGGAGGACGGACCGGCCAGCAGGTCCTGGGCGAGCTCGAAGTCCGCATCGGCGACCAGGTAGTGCTCCTCGCCGAAGACCTGCACGGTGAGCGTGCGGACCTTCCGATGGATCTCCCGGGCCTCTTCCACCCGGCCGGAGCGGCGCTTCTGCGCGCCGAGCAGGGAGAGCATCCACACCCGCTGCTCGTCACCGGCCCGGCCGATCTTCTCGAGGCGGGTGAGGACGCTCTTCAGCTCTTCCATGCCTTCCTGGGTACGGCCCATGGCGATCAGGACCTGCACACGCCCGCAGTTCGCGCTCAGGAGGAGAAGGTGGTCGCCGCCGACGAGGGGGGTGAATTCGGCGGCGGCGCGGTCGAACGCGGCGAGCGCTTCTTCGTACCGTGATTGCACGAGCAGGATGTGGCCGAGCAGTTGCTGGGTGCTGGCGGCGGCGAAGAGGTCCCGGCCGGCGAGGATCTCGATGACCTGGCGGGCCGCGGCCTCCGCCTGCTTGTACTCCTGCCGGTCGAACCACACCTGGGCGAGGACGCTCAAGTCCATCGCCGTCTCGGGATGGCGGTCGCCGAGCACGCGCCGGCGGATCTCGTAGCCCTCCCGCAGCGCCTTTTCCGCCTCGGCGGTGCGGCCGCGCGCGAGCAGCAGGCTGCCGAGGTTGTGGAGGGGATAGCCCAGCCGGGGGTCGTCGGCCGGCAGGCGGGACCGCAGCACGGCGAGGCTCTTGCGGTAGTCCGCCTCGGCTTCGTCCAGCCGGCCGAGCGCCTGGAACACCACGCCGCGGTCGTTCACGGTGAGTCCGGTCTTCTCGTGGACGTCGCCGAGAATGCGGCGATAGATGGAGAGCCGCTGTTCGACGGCCGTCAAGGCCGGCGCCGCGGAGCCACCGACGAAGAGGGCCTCCGCCAGCGGCTCACGGGCATCGGCGGCGGCGAGGCTGTCCGGACCTTCGATCTCCTCCAGTCTGGCGACCGCGCGTTCGAGCAGCTCCCGGGCCGGCAACGGCTCGCCTTGATCGAGACGGATCCAGCCGAGCGTGACGAGGCTCTGCGCCACCTCGGCGGACGATTCCCCGAACTGTTGGCGGCGCATCGCCAGCGCGCGCTCGGCGAGAGCGCGGCCTTCCGGCAGCAGACCGAGCTTGCGATGGAGATTGGCGAGCAGGTCGAGCATCTCGGCCTGAAAATCCGGCTCGCCGCGGAGCTCCCAGTCGACGCGGCGGACCCCGGCGGCGAGCAGCTTGCCGGGCGTCACCGCTTCGCCGCGCGCCTGCTCCGGGTCCAGCGCCTCGAAGACCGAGGCCAGGAAGCCCCGCGCCCGCTCGGCCCGCAGCGCCTCGGTGCGCGCGACGCGGGCCTGCCAGAGCGCCGCCGCGAGCCCCCCGACCAGCGACAGCAGGACGAGCGCCGCGGCGGCGATGGCCAGCCGGTGGCGCGCCAGGAAGCGGCTCGCCCGATAGCCTGGAGCCGCCGGCCGCGCCCGGACGGGGCGGCGGGTGAGGAAACGGCCGAGGTCGTCGGCGAGCGCCGCCGCTCCCGGGTAGCGCCGCTCCGGTTCGCGGGCCAGCGCCTTGGCGACGATCGCGTCGAGATCCCCGGCGAGCCGTTTGGCCAGGCTCCGGGCCGCGGAGTCCTGGGAACGCCGCAGCCGCGCCGACGGGGGCTCGAAGGTCTCGGCCGCGAGCTCGTCCATGAGACCCGGCAGCGTCCGGGCGCTCCGCGGGAACGGCTTTTCTCCGGTCAGCAGCTCATAGAGCAGGATGCCGAGCGCATAGACGTCGGTCGCCGTGGTCACCGGCTCGCCGATGATCTGCTCCGGCGCGGCATAGCCCGGCGTGAAGACCCGGCCGCCGAGGCCCGTCGTGGCGCTCGCCACCAGACCGGCGCCGCCCGGCCCCGGCGCCAGGAGCTTGGCGATGCCGAAGTCGAGCAGCTTGGGGCGGCCGGAGGCGTCGACGAGGACGTTCGACGGCTTCAGATCCCGGTGCACCACCAGGCTCCGGTGGGCGTGGTCGACGGCTTCGCACACCTCGATCATCAAGCGCAGCCGCTCTTCGAGAGAGAGGCCGCGGGTGGCGCACCACTCGGTGACCGGCGTGCCATCGACGTGCTCGAGGACGAAATAGGGCTCGCCGCTCTCGCTCCGGCCACCGTCGAGGAGGCGCGCGATGCCGGGATGGACGAGGCGCGCGAGGATCCGCCGCTCGCGGAGAAAGCTCTGGTGGATCGCCTCCGATCCCAGCTCGGGCCGCACGAGCTTGAGCGCGACGCGGCTGTCGAACGCGCCGTCGGCCCGTTCGGCGAGCCAGACCTCGGCCATGCCGCCGCGGCCGAGGAGGGAGAGGAGCCGATAGTTGCCGATCCGCTCGCCGGCCCGGCCCGGCGCCGGAGGCGGAACCGGCACGGCAGCCGGCCCGGCCGCGGAGAACGCGACCGCGACGAGCCCCGGAGCCCGCGCAACGAGCGGCTCGGTGAGCTCGCCGGTCCCGCCCGTATCCGCGGCGAGCAGCTCGCGCAAGAAGCGGGCGAGGTCCGGATCCTGGAGCGCCAGCGCGTCGAGACGGGAGGCCCGCTCGGCCTCATCCAGATCGGCCAGCTCGTCGAAATGCTCCTCCCAGGCGGCGCTCAAGCGGCGTGGTCTCCTCGTCTCCCGGCGGACCGGGTTAACCGCCCTGCACCGTCCGTTCGATCTGCCCCACGTGCTCCAGGGTATGGGCGCGGAGGATGAGGACCAGGGCCTTCCAATCGAAATCGGCGGTCCACTCGACGGGTGTCAGGGTGCCGTCCTCTTCGCGGACCTTGACGACCATGGCGACCGGCGCCTTCGCGGTCAGAGGAGTCGCATCCGAGGCGCCGTCGAGGAGCGCGAGGATCTCGCGGTGCACCTCCGAGAGCTCCCGGAGCAGGCCCGGCCAGGGGTGGCCGAGCGGGTCGGCGGAGAGGAGGCTCACCGGGACCGGTCCGCCCGCGGGCCGCTCGCCGCGGAGCAGGTCGCGGAGCTGGTCCACAGATGGCCGGTGGCTCTCGACCAGATGGTCGACGATCTCGTGCACCGACCAGCGGCCCGGCGCCGGCCGGCGGCGGACCACCTCCACCGGCAGCCCGGCGAGCTGCGCTTCGAGCTGCGCGAAGGTCTTGGCCACACGCTCGCGGAGCGAGGCCAGAGGAGCTTCGGTCCCCTTCTCGCGGAGGTAGCGGAGGGCGGTCTCCTGTTCGGGACGGAGGGGGGCGGCGGGTGTCGTGCTCATGCCGGCGATGCTACGCCAGTTTCGCCAGCTCTACCTCGCCGAGCGGGACTTCGAGGCGGCCGAGGAGCTCCCGCGGGCAGATCTGCCAGAAGCACCGCCGCACCGTCTCCCATTCGTCGAGGAGATTCGCGGCGTAGAAGGATTGCGTCTCGCGGACGTGCTCTTCGACCAGGGCGCGCAGGACCCTTTCCCAATGCTCCGAGGCGAGCCGCTCCGCGATCACGCTCTCGTCGTTGAGCAGGATCGGGAGCTGCCCGTCCGGGTCGTAGACGAACGCCATGCCGCCGGTCATGCCGGCGGCGAAGTTGTCGCCCACCGGCCCGAGGAGGGCGACCAGTCCGCCGGTCATGTACTCGCAACCGTTCGAGCCGCACCCTTCGACGACCGCCGTGGCGCCCGAGTTGCGCACCGCGAAACGCTCACCGGCCTGGCCGGCGGCGAAGAGACGGCCGGCGGTGGCGCCGTAGAGCACGGTGTTGCCGAGGATGGTGTTCTCCTGGGTGCGCCCGATGAGCGGCGAGGACGGCGCCGGCCGTACCACGATCGTGCCGCCGGAGAGCCCCTTGCCCACGTAGTCGTTGGCGTCGCCGAACACCTCGAGCTTGAGCCCCTGCACCGCGAAGGCGCCCAGGCTCTGCCCGGCCGAGCCGGTGAGCCGCACGGTGACATGACCCGCCTGGAGGCCGAACATGCCGAATTTGCGGACCAGATGCGACGAGAGCCGGGTACCGATGGCACGGTGGGTGTTGCGGACGTTGTAGGCGAGCTGCATCTTCTCGCCGTGACTGAACACCGGCGCCGCGTCCTGAAGCATCTGGGCGTCCAGCGTGTCCGGCACCTCGTTGCGCCCCACGAGCGTCGAGTGGCGCGCCGAGCCGCCGGCATCCGCCTGCGCCAGGACCGGATTGAGATCGAGATCGTCGAGGTGGGCGCCGCCGCGGCTCACCTGCATCAGGAGGTCGGTGCGGCCGATGACCTCGTCGAGCGAGCGCACGCCGAGCTGCGCCAGGATCTCGCGCACCTCCTCGGCGAGGAAGCTGAACAGATGCACCACTTTTTCCGGCGTGCCGGCGAACCTCTGCCGCAGCGCCTCGTCCTGCGTGCAGACGCCGACCGGGCAGGTGTTCGAATGGCACTGCCGCACCATCAGGCAGCCCATGGCGACCAGCGCCGCCGTGCCGACGCCGAATTCCTCGGCGCCCAGGAGCGCGGCGATCACCGCGTCGCGCCCCGATTTGATGCCGCCGTCGACGCGCAGCCGCACCCGGTGCCGCAGCCGGTTGAGCGTCAGCACCTGATTCACTTCCGACAATCCCATCTCCCACGGCGTGCCGGCATATTTGAGGGAGCTCTGCGGTGAGGCGCCGGTGCCCCCTACGTGGCCGGAGACCAGGATGGTGTCGGCTTTCGCCTTGGCGACGCCGGCCGCGATGGTGCCGATCCCCGCCTCGGAGACGAGCTTCACGCACACCCGCGCTTCCGGATTGATCTGTTTCAGATCGTAGATGAGCTGCGCCAGGTCTTCGATCGAATAGACGTCATGGTGCGGCGGCGGCGAGATCAGCGTCACTCCGGGCGTCGCATGGCGCAGCCGGGCGATCAGCTCGGTGACCTTGAACCCGGCGAGCTGGCCCCCTTCACCGGGCTTCGCGCCCTGCGCCACCTTGATCTCCAGCTCGCGGCAATTGTTCAGGTATTCCGCGGTCACCCCGAAGCGGCCGGACGCCACCTGTTTGATCGCCGAATTCGCGTTGTCGCCGTTCGGCCGCGGCGTGAAATTCTCCGCCGCCTCGCCGCCTTCGCCGGAGTCGGATTTCGCGCCGATCCGGTTCATGGCGATGGTGAGCGTCTCGTGCGCTTCCGGCGAGAGCGCGCCCAGCGACATGCCGGGCGTCAGGAAACGGCGGCGGATCTCGGTGACGCTCTCCACCTGCTCGATGGGGATCGGCGGGCCGGCCGGCTTGAGCTCCAGGAGGTCGCGCACCGCGATCGGCGGCAGCTCGCGGAGGCCCGCGGTGTAGCGTTTGAACAGCGCGTAGTTCTCGGTGGCGACCGCGGTCTGCAACAGATGCATCAACGTGCCGTCCCAGGCGTGCGCTTCGCCGCCGCTGCGGGCTTTGTACAGGCCGCCGGCCGGCAGGACCGGCGCCTCCGCGCCGAAGGCCTCCGCGTGCAGCTCCAGCACCTTCTTCTGAATGCCGGAGAGGCCGATGCCGGAGATCCGCGAGGGCATGCCGGGGAAGAGATCGGCCACCAGCGAACGGGACAGGCCGAGCGCCTCGAAGTTGTAACCGCCGCGGTACGAGGAGATCACCGAGATCCCCATCTTGGCCATCACTTTCAACAGCCCCTGGTCCACCGCCTCCTTGTAATGGCGGATCGCCTCCTCCGGCGTCAGCGATCCGAGTTGGCCGCGGCGAACACGGTCGATCAGGCTCGCCTCGGCCAGCCAGGCATTCACCGAGGTGGCGCCGACGCCGATCAGCACGGCGAAGTAATGGACGTCGAGGCATTCGCCGGAGCGCACCGTGAGCGAGGTGAACGTGCGCAATCCTTGTCGCACCAGGTGGCTGTGCACCGCGCCCGCGGCGAGGATCGCCGGGATCGGCGCATGCGCCGCGTCGAGCCTCTCATCGGTCAACACCAGGTGCGCCGAGCCGCCTTCGCGCACCGCCCTCTCTGCCTCACCGCGGATGCGCTGCAAGGCGTCGCGCAGGCTCCCTCCTCCGCCCGCGGCGGGGAAGGTGCAATCGATCCGCGTCGTCGAGCGCTCGGAATACTCGAGCACCTTGGCGTAGTCCGCATTCGACAGCACGGGGCTTTCGAGCAGCAGGATCTTGACCTGGCGCGCGTCCGCGTCGAGCACGTTGGTCAGGTTGTCCATGCGGGTGCGCAGCGTCATCACCCGCCGTTCGCGCAGGCTGTCGATCGGCGGATTGGTCACCTGGCTGAACTGCTGGCGGAAAAAGTGATGCAGGCCGCGGTAGTGCTCGGAGAGCACGGCGATCGGCGTGTCGTCGCCCATGCTGCCGACCGCCTCCTTCCCCTCCGCGGCCATGGGGTGGAGGATCAGCTCCAGATCCTCGAACGTGCAGCCGAAGGCGCGCTGGCAGCGGCGCAGCCCGTCGCGGTCGAAAGCCTTTCCGTCGTAGTGCGCATGCTCGATCTGGTCGAGCGTCGTGATGTTCTTCACCCATTCACCGTACGGGTGCTCGGCGGCGAGCCGGTCCTTGATCGCGCGGTCCTTGAACAGGCTCCCCTCTTTCAGATCGACGGCGATCATCTGGCCGGGGCCGACACGTCCTTTCTCCACCACCTTGTGCTCGGGGACCGGTACCATGCCCGTCTCGGAGCCGACGATCAGCATCTCGTCGGTGGTGATGGTGTAGCGCAGCGGGCGCAGGCCGTTCCTGTCCATGCCGGCGATCGCCCAGCGGCCGTCGGTGGCGCAGAGCGCGGCCGGGCCGTCCCACGGTCCCATCAGCGAGTTGGTGTAGGAGTAGAGATCGCGGTGCGCCTGCGGCATGGTCGGCTTGCTCGCCCAGGTTTCGGGCACCAGGAGCGTCTTCACCATCGGCGCGGTGCGGCCGGCGCGCACCAGCACCTCGAACACGGCGTCGAGCGCCGCCGAATCGGACGATCCCGGCTGCACGATCGGCTTGATCGCATCCGAAAGATCGCCGAACGCGTCGGAGGCCATCTTGATCTCGTGGCTCTTCATCCAGTTGACGTTGCCGCGGAGAGTATTGATCTCGCCGTTGTGGGCGAGCATGCGGAACGGCTGCGCGAGGCGCCAGGTGGGGAAGGTATTGGTCGAATAGCGCTGGTGATAGATCGCGAACGTCGAGGTGAAGCGCTCGTCGCGCAGGTCGGGGAAGAAATTGTCGAGCTGCTCGGCGAGGAACATTCCCTTGTAGATCAGGCTGCGGCAGGAAAGCGAGCAGATGTAGAAATCGGTGACGTGGGCGTCGAGCACCGCTTTTTCGATCCGCCGCCGGATCAGGAAGAGCTCGCGCTCGAACGCGGTGTCGTCGAGGCCGCGGCGGTTTTCGATCAGCACCTGCTCGATCTCCGGCCGCGTGGCATTCGCCTTCTCGCCGATGAACGAGGCATCCACCGGCACCTGGCGCCAGCCGTAGATGCCATGGCCGAAGTCGAGGATCGCCGTCTCGACGATGGTGCGGCAGGTCTCCTGCGCCGCGAGGTCGGTCTTCGGCAGGAAGACGGTGCCGAGGCCGAGCTTTCCCTCCCCCGGCTCGAAGCCGGTGCGGCGCACGTGATCGCGGAAAAAGTCCTGCGGGATCTGTACGTGGATACCGGCGCCGTCGCCGGTCTTGCCGTCGGCGTCCACCGCGCCGCGGTGCCAGAGGGCCTTGAGCGCCTGCAGGCCGGCTTCGACCACGCGGCGGTGCGGCTGGCCGTCGAGCGAGGCGATCAGGCCGACGCCGCAGGCATCGTGCTCGTCCTCCGGGCGGTACATCCCCTCCGCGGCGAGCCGCGCGGCCTCGGCGCGCCACCGCGCCACGAAGAGGTCGCCCGCGGTGGGCCGGCGCGCGCTCATGCCACCGCCTCGGCCGCCCGGGCCTGGAGGTACCGGTGCATGGCGTCCGCCGCCTCGCGGCCGTCGCGGATCGCCCAGACCACGAGGCTCGCGCCACGCACGACGTCCCCCGCGGCGAAGACCCCGGGGAGGCTGGTCATCCGGGAGCGCCGGGCGATCTCGACGGTGCCGGCGCGGGAGACCACCAGATCGGGCTCCCGGAACAGCTCGGGCAGGTCTTCCGGGTCGAAGCCGAGCGCCAGGATCACCAGGTCGGCCGGCAGGTCGAAATCGGCCTCCTCGACCGCCACCGGCGCCAGCCGGCCCGAGGCGTCGAGGTGGCCGAGCCGCATGCGTCCGGCGCGCACGGCGCGCACCCGGCCGTCGCCGAGAAACGCCTTCGGCTGGGTCAGCCAGGCGAAGCGGACCCCCTCCTCCTCGGCGTTCCGCACCTCGCGGAGCGACCCCGGCATGTTCGCGCGATCGCGCCGGTAGAGGCAGGTCACCGACGCGGCGCCCTGGCGGACCGCGGTCCGCACGCAGTCCATCGCGGTATCGCCGCCGCCGATCACCACCACCCGCTTGCCCCCCGCGTCGAGTGCGGCTTTCTGACCATGGTCAAAATCCGGCACAACGTCACCCAGCCCCGTGCGGTTCGACGCGGTGAGATAGGCCATCGCCGGGACAACGTGGTCCAGCCCCACCCCCGGCGCCCGCAGCTCGTGCGCCTTGTAGACGCCGGTGGCGAGGAGCAGCGCATCGTGGCGCGCCCGCAGCTCGGCGAACGTCGCGTCGCGGCCCACCTCGCAGCCGAGGTGGAACCGCACGCCGGCCTCGGCGAGCAACCGCGCGCGCCGCGCGACCACGTGTTTGTCCAGCTTGAAATTGGGAATGCCGTAGATCAGCAGCCCGCCCGGCCGGTCGTGGCGGTCATACACGTCCACCCGGTATCCCAGGCGGCGCAGCCGGTCCGCCGCGGCGAGACCGGCCGGCCCGGCGCCGATGATGCCGGCGGATTGCGCCCGCTCGGCCACCGGCCGCGGTCCCTTGACCCAGCCCGAGGCCCAGGCGGTCTCCGTGATGTACCGCTCGATGGCGCCGATGGTGACCGTGCCGTGGCCGGATTGCTCGATGACGCAACTGCGCTCGCACAGCCGGTCCTGCGGGCAGATGCGGCCACAGATCTCCGGGAACGTGTTGGTGGCGGAGCTCAGCTCGTAGGCTTCCTCGATCCGCCCTTCCGCCACCATCCGCAGCCAGTCCGGGATGTTGTTGTGCAGCGGGCAGTGGATCTGGCAGAACGGGACACCGCACTGCGAGCACCGCGACGCTTGCTCCGCCGCCTTCCCCGCCGCGTATTCGCGATAGATCTCGTCGAAGTCCCCCGCGCGCTCCTCCACCCCCCGCTTGTCGGGCAGCACCTGCGGCAACGACACGAACTGCAACATCTTCTCGGACATGGCGGACGGCCCCCGACGGCTTCGAGCCCCTCACCGCCCATCCTAGCAGAAGTTCGCCGCAGTGCGGCAGAGAAGGGAGGCTCGGCTGGTCAGGCCGGCGCAGGCAGCTTCGGGTCGCCGGGGAGATAGGTGAGGCGCGCGCCGTCCAGGACCACGACCTAGAGACCTGGAAGTCCTCGCGTCCAGGTTGGAAGGGGGTCGACTCGGCGGACGACTTTTCCTTCGGAATAAGCGATGACGAGCCGAAAGGGATCGATATCCGAGCTGTTGTCAAAGATGAACGCCTCATCCACGACCGCGATTGCACTCCTCAGGTTTAGAAGAGTCCTCGAAAAACGCTCCCTCAGCTTGTCGTCCGGTACATCGTGCCCACCCGTCTCCACTCGTTGCATGACGCGTGCAATCGACAGCTCGGAGTCGCTGATGCCAATGAAGACAAGGAATACCACATAGCCGGCAGATCGTGCTTGTCGCAGGAAGTCCACCTTCGCGCCTTGCGGATCGGAGAATACGGTTTCAGTACAAAAGGAACGCCGTTCAGCCAACATAGAGGCGCGCGATTTCTCGGCCTTTTCGAAGGCCAGCCGATCGATGCTCCCGGCCGGTGGCGGCACGCCCTTACGAAGCTCGATTGCAATCTCATCGGCGTTGATGAAGGGCAGGTTGAGCTGCTGGAGATAGTCCCTGAAGAAAGTGGACTTTCCTGCGCCGTTCGACCCTGCGAGAAATAAAAGAACCGGCCCGGCTCCGGAAGCCGCCAACGCTGCCCTGCTCTCCTGGCTCACGCTTGGCTCTTGCCTGCGGGCTCATCCTTCAGAGGTATGAAGCGCCGGTTTTCCAGGCGACCCGGTGTCCGCGTCCCGTCACTCAGCACCTGAATGATCATTCCTGGATATTCGGGATCCGTCGCATAGAGGGCCGTACCAGCGGCGCGAAGAGTGGCCTTTGTCGCCTCTCGGTCAGCGCTGGCGGCGATCTGGGTCAACAGGTCGTGCACTTCACGCCTCCGCACTTCCGAGGGATACAGCGTTGTGAGAAGTTGCCCAACATACTTGAGCGTCAGCAGCTCCTCATGGGCCAGGATCGCTTCCACGGCTCGACCGATCTGCGCCCAGTGCTCAACTTGGGCTGTGATGGAACGCTCG
>Ga0062379_10000234_pt1 | contig 10624 bp, 6 predicted proteins | sample DOMMetBare2Fresh_2_FD_59484 | JGI IMG/M metagenome (GOLD analysis project Ga0062379, IMG submission 59484) | Wetland sediment microbial communities from St. Louis River estuary, USA, under dissolved organic matter induced mercury methylation -... | ecosystem: Environmental > Aquatic > Freshwater...
GAGCGATCTCTTGTACCAATCCAGCGCCTCGTCGTAGGCGCCGCGGTCCTGAGCCACCATTCCGAGCTGATGGTACGAGCTCGCCATGCCCGCGCGGTTGCCCAGCTCTTCTTTGATCAGGAGCGATTTCTTGTACCAATCCAGCGCCTCGTCGTAGGCGCCGCGGTCCTGAGCCACCATCCCGATCTGATGGTACAAGCCTGCCATCCCCGAGCGGTCGCCCAGCTCTTCCTTAATCGGTAGCGCTCTCTTGTACCAATCCAGCGCCTGATCATAGGCGCCGCGCTGATAGGCGAGGTTGCCGAGCTGATGCAGAAAAGCGGCTGCCTTCCCGGAGCGTTCCGGCAGCCAGGTCAGGACCTCCCGGCAGAGCTGCTCTTCCCGGCGCCAGGCTCCCCAGGTGTCGAGCTGCCGGCAGATCACTTCCGTCACTTCGACGGCCGCATCGACATCCCTCGCCTCGCGATGGTGGTGGCGGGCTTCGAAGAGCTGCGCGATGTCGTCCTGCCGGCTCTGGGGCACGCGCTGGACCCGCCAGCGCCAGTGCCGGGCGGCCCGGCGGTGGGACTCGCGTACCGCGTCGTCCGGGCTGCGGCGAAGCACGGCGCCGGCGGTCCAGCGGTGGATGGCGAAGCGGGTGTCTTCCGGGGTGCCGCTCCAGGCCACCGGGGCCAGCAGTCCGAGAGACCCCAGCACGGCCAGGGCTTCCGCGAAACCTTCCGGCACGGCGAGCGGCGGGCCATCCTCGGGATTCTCGATCTCCTCTCCCACCTGCCAGGCCAAGCCGAGGACATCGACCGGAATCCGGTAGACCGAGGCGCCGAGGAGCAGCTCGCGGGCCAAGGCCACTCCTTCCAGCTTTTCGAGCAGGCGGTCGAGAAGAACGTCGTCCACGGCGAGCGTCACCGCTTCGGCCAAGGCTTGATCGAGGTTGCCCTGCGCCCGGCGCAGCCAGGCTTCCGGATGGCGGACGCCTTTCTTTTCCAGGGCGGCCTCCATCCGCTCCGCGACGTCCGGGAAGCGGCTGGCGCCGCCGCGGAGGAGGACGTCCAGGTATTCCAGCGCCCGGGGGTGGCCGCCGACGTCGGTGTAGGCGCGGAGCTGATCGGCCGGTTTCAGGGCGTCGAGGCCTGGCAGGCGCCAGAGGAGCTTGCGGGTCTCGGCGAAGGAGAGGGGGCCGAGGTGGAGGGTTTCGAGCCGGCGGTGGGCGCGGTCGGGCAGCTCGAAGGGGGGCCGGCTGGTGACGAGGAACCGGCTGCGGCCGGGGTTGCGGACCCAGCGGGCGAGCAGGGCTGCGAGATCCTCGCTCTTCAAGGTTGGCCCGAGGCCGCCATCCACCAGGTTGTCCTCGAAATTGTCGAGCAGGAGGACCAGCGGCCGGTCGCCGAGAAGAATCCGGGCGAGCAGCTCGAAACGCTCCTCCCAGTCGACGTCCGGGCGGCCCAGGTGGACGGCGAGCCGGCGGCGGGGATCGGCCTCGCTCAGGCCTTCCTGCTGATAGGCGGCGAGGTAACCGCGGCCGACCTCGGCGAGAACGTCGTCGGGTGCGGTCTCGCCGTGGACGGAGGCCACCAGCCAGCGGTCTTCCAGGAGCGCGCGGAGGACCTCGGCGGAAAGGCTGCTCTTGCCGGCGCCACCGAGGCCGTGGAGGAGGACGCCGGCGCGGCCGTCGTGGTCGGTGTGGGCGAGGGTCTGGAGGATCTGGCGCTTCTCGCGGCGGCGGCCGACGAATTCGCCGACCGGGCGGACGACGACGCGATCCGCCAGATGCGGCTCCGGGGGCGGCTGGATCTCCTCGAACGGGAGAGCCGGATCGTAGAGCGGCAGCGACGGCCCGCGGAGCCAGAGGGACGGCGTGGCCCACTCGGCAAGATCGCCGCGGCCGGCGAGCGTTCCATTCTGGCGGTCGGTCTCGACGGAGCGGCGGGCCTCGACGAGGGCGAGGAGGGGATCGGGACGCCCGGCGATGGCGAGGGTGCGATAGAAGCGGGCGCCCAGCTCGGTGGCATAGGGATCGCTCACCGGCGCCTGCATGGCCACGACGGCCGGAACGCCGTGGGCGAGCAGCTCGCGGGCGAAACCGGGGAGGGCCGCCTCGCCCTCTTGCGATGCCGGGCCGCTGAGGGCCGTCGCACAGCCGGCGAGGACCACGACCGGCACGCCGCGGCCGGCGAGGAGGGCGTCGGCACAGAAGCGGCCGGCGTTGACCGGGTCCGCGCTGCCATCCTCCGCTTCGAGCACCAGCACGCCGGGGCCGGCGTGGCAGGTGACGTGGAGCACGTGATAACGCTCCGCCGCGAGGGCGTCGCGGATCGCTTTCACCGTGCCCCGTTCGAGCACCCGGACGTACGCTGACCGGGCGGGGCGGCTCTGCTTGCGGGCGGGCTCGACGGCGTCGAGGATGCGGAACAGCTCCTTTTCCATGTCGAGCAGCTCGCCGCGGTCGTTCTGCTCCTCGGGGCTGCCGATCGCCACCAGGATGCGTAGCGGCCCCGGCACCGGCCGGTGCGGCGTGGGGCCGAGGCCGGACACCGCCCGGAAGAGGCGGACGTTCGGGTGGAGCGCGAGCGGCGCCTCCGGCAGGCCGCCGGGGCCGGGCAGGCGGAGGGTCTCCCACGGGAAGCGGGCGAGATCCTCCGCGGCCTCCAGCGCCAGCTCGAAGGGCGCACCGAGCCGTTCCGCCTCCGCAAGGGCATGGCCGAGCGCCTCGCCCGCCGCGCCGGCCAGAAACTCCGCACCGAGCGCGGCGCCCACCTCCAGGAGAAGCCCCTGCTGCTTCGATGCCCGGCCCGGCGCCGCGTCCGCCCCGGCCGCCCGGTAGAGCGGGGCCTCCTCGGGGAGATCCGGGAGCTGGCCATGGCGGAGGCGTTCCAGGTTCCAGACCAGCTCATGCTCCGTGCGGAAGCTCATCTCCTTCGGTGCGTGCTCGGCCTCGACCGTGTCCTCCCGGAGGAGCGTCACCTGCGCGCGGCTGATCCGGAGCCGGCGGGAGATCACCTCCTCGCGCCGGATGGCCGAGCCCTCCCGCGGCAACAGCTCCCCGGTGCGCGGCGGCGGGCCGGGCTTCTTCCCCTGGAGGAAGTCGATGAGCTTCCGGACCTCGCGCTCATACTCGGGACCGTCGGCGCGCCGGAGATCGATGAAGATCCTGCCACCCAGGAAGGGCGGCAGGTCCGTGTCGGCAAGAAGGACCGGGATGAGCCGCTGCTGGCCGGCCACCGCCCGCGTCAGCAGGGCGGCGTACTCCTCCTGCACCCAGGGACGGGAGAGCGCGGCCGGCGTGACGGCCAGGATGCCGTTGCGGCTGTTCAGAATCCCCCGTTCGAGCTGGTGGACGAGGACGTCCCCCGGCGCGATCTCCCAGGCGTCGAGGAAGACCACCAGACCGGCGTGGTGGAGGTTCTCGGCGAGCCGGTGGACCTGGCCGGCGTCCACATGGGCGTAGGAGAGGAACACGTCGAAGTGTTCGGGTCCGGGGGGTTCGGGCATGAACGGTATTTTCGCACCAAATCAGCCGGCAGGGAGCTGCGTTTCAAGGTCCACCCCCAAGAAGCCTGGTTGAGACAAGCCGGAGCCTCCATCCTATCGCCAGCTTGCGCCAGAGCAAAGAACGCCCGCCCGATCCGGTGTCATGGTTCCCGCGGGTCGTGCCTTTGGGGCGGCCCTCCTGAGCGTTCGGCATCTCGCAGTTGCGGAAAGCTTGGGGGCGGACTAACCTGTGCCAGGCGCACCAGCGAGGATCTTCTGTGACTGTGACGACGCCCGAGCCCTCCAATGCCCGTCATCTGACCCTTGCCACGATCTCCTTCGCCGTCTGTTTCGCCGGCTGGGGATTGATCAGCGCGTTCGCTCCCCGGTTTCGCGAGGCCTTCTCCCTCTCCGCCACGCAGACCGCCCTGCTCGTGGCCGTGCCGGTGCTCCTCGGGTCTCTCGCCCGCTTGCCGGTGGGGATGCTGGCCGACCGGTTCGGCGGGCGGCTGGTGTTCACCGTGCTGATGCTCCTGGTCGCCGTGCCCGCCTGGCTGGTGCCCACCGCGGGGAGCTACCGGAGCCTGTTGTGGATCGCCTTCTTCCTGGGGATCGCCGGCTCGTCGTTCCCGGTGGGGGTGGGCTACGTCTCGCGCTGGACGGCGGCGGAGCGCCAAGGCTCGGCCCTGGGCGTGTACGGCCTCGGCAACATCGGGCAATCGGCGGCGGTCTTCCTGGGGCCGCTCCTCGCCGCGGCGGTGGGGTGGGCGAACATCTACCGCGGCATGGCCGTCCTCCTGGTGGCGTGGGGGATCGCCTTCGGCCTCCTGGCGCGGGACGCTCCGGTGGTGGCAAAGCCCAAGGGCGTCGCCGACATGCTGCGGGTGCTCACCCGCGAGAAGCTGTCGTGGGTGCTCGCCCTGTTCTACTTCCTGACCTTCGGCGGCTTCGTCGCCTTCTCGATCTACCTGCCGACGCTCCTGCGCGACCAGTTCCACCTGAAACCGGCCGACGCCGGGTTCCGCGCCGCCGGCTTCGTGGTGCTCGCCACGCTGCTCCGGCCGGCGGGCGGCTGGCTGGCGGACCGGATCGGCGGCGCGCGCGTCCTCTCCGGGGTCTTCCTCGGCGTGGTGCCGTTCGCGCTCCTCCTCACCTGGATGTCCATGCTGCCGTTCACCGTGGGCGCCCTGGGCTGCGCGGCGCTCCTCGGGTTGGGAAACGGCGCGGTCTTCAAGCTCGTTCCGCAGTACTTTCCGCGCGAGACGGGCACCGTCACCGGCCTGGTGGGCGCCATGGGCGGGCTCGGCGGCTTCTTCCCGCCGCTCCTCCTCGGCTTCTTCCGCGACCGCTTCGGTGTGATCTGGCCCGGTTTCGTCCTCCTCGCCGGCTTGTCGGCCGCGCTCTGGGCGCTCAACCGCAAGGTGTTCCTGACCCGGCAGGAGACGCGGGAGCTGGAGCTGCCACCGGAGCTCGTCCGCGCCGCCGGCCAGGTGCGCGCCGCGGCCTGGGCGACCCTGTGGACCGGCCTCCTCGCCGCCGCCATCGTGGTGGGCTCGCGCAACCTGGAGCATTTCGATCCGGCGCTGGTGATCTATACGTTCGCCGTGATCTTCGCCACCTGGGGCGTGACCTATCACTATTGGGTCTGGCTCCAGAAGCCGCCGACGAAGATGTACTGGCGGCGCGGCTGGGAGCTGGTGCGCCGCCGCGGCGTGCTGCAGAGCGCCGGCCTGCTTCTCCGCGCGGCGGGGACCCACCTCGCGGCGCAGACGTTCATCCGCGAGCGTTCGGTCCTGCGCTGGTGGATGCACCAGATGCTCTTCTGGGGCTGCCTGCTCGCGGCGGCGATCACGTTTCCGCTGGTCTTCGGCTGGATTCATTTCGGCAGCCTCGGCCAGGACCAGATGATCTACGTGACCTATCTGTTCGGTTTTCCCGCCGGCTCCTTCCGCATCCGCACGATCGTCTCCTGGTTCCTCTTCCATGGCCTCGACGTGGCGGCGGTCCTGGTGCTCGGCGGCATCTCGCTCGCCCTCTGGCGGCGGATGCGCGACCGCGGCGCGCGGGCGGTGCAGGACTTCGGCCGCGACTTCCTGCCGCTCATCCTGCTCTTCGCCATCTCGGTCACCGGGCTCGCCCTGACCGCGTCGACCCTGTGGCTGCGCGGGTCCTTCTACGGCTTCCTCGCCATCCTGCACGCCTTGACCGTGATCACCGCCCTCCTCTTCCTGCCGTTCGGGAAGTTCTTCCACATTTTTCAGCGTCCGGCGCAGCTCGGTATCAAGCTGTACCAGCAGGCCGGCGAAGACGGAGAGGGCGCCTGCTGTGCCCGCTGTGGCGAGCGCTTCGCGTCGCGCCTGCACGTCGACGACCTGAAGCAGGTGCTCCGCGAGCTCGGCTTCGACTATCGATTCCCCGGGGCCGCCGCGAGCTGGCAGGAGCTCTGTCCGCCGTGCAAGCGCAAGACGCTCGCGAACGCCCAGATCCGCCTCAAGGAGACCGCGCGTGGCGCATCCACCCCGAACCCCTGAAGAGCTGCTCCGCGAGTTTGGCCCGCATTTGAATTACGCTCCGCCCGGTGGCTACGCGGAGCAGCGGGAGAACGCGCCCGACCGGCTGGTCAAGACCCATTGCTGCTTCTGCGGCCAGCAGTGCGGCATCCAGCTCAAGGTGCGCGGCAACGAGGTCGTGGGCTTCGAGCCCTGGGAGGAGTTCCCGTTCAACGAGGGGATGCTCTGCCCGAAAGGCGTCCGTCGCTACCTGCAGAGCGCCCACCCCGACCGCCTGCTCGATCCGCTGCTGCGGACGCCCGAGGGCTTCCGCAAGGCGACCTGGGACGAATCGCTCGATTTCACCGTACGCCGCCTGCGCGAGATCCAGGAGCGCCATGGCAAGGACGCCGTCGCGATCTATGGCGGTGCCTCGCTGACCAGCGAAAAGTCCTACCTCCTGGGCAAGTTCGCCCGCGTCGCCCTGGGCACCCGCCAGATCGACTACAACGGCCGCCTCTGCATGGTCTCCGCGGGGACCGCCTACAAGATGGCCTTCGGCGTCGACCGGTCGCCGAACCCGTGGAGCGACATCCCGCAGGCCCAGGTGGTCTTCGTGATCGGCGCCAACATCGCCGAGTGCGCGCCGATCACCACCCAGTACATCTGGCGCGCCCGCGACGCCGGCGGCCGGCTGATCGTCGCCGATCCGCGCATGACGCCGATCACCCGGAACGCCGATCTCTATCTGCCGCTGCGCCCGGGGACGGACCTCGCGCTGCTCCTGGGTCTCCTCCACGTGGTCCTCCGCGACCACCTGGAGGACCGGGACTTCATCGCCGCGCACACCACCGGCTTCGACGAGGTGGCGCGCTCCGCCGCGGCCTGGGACCCGGCGACCGTGGCCGGGCACACCGGCGTGCCGCCGGAGGCGATCGAAAAAGCGGCGCACTGGATCGGCGAGGCGGACCGGGCGGTCCTGCTGCATGCGCGCGGCCTGGAGCATCAATCGAAAGGGGTGGAGAACTGCCTCGCGGTGATCAATCTCGCCCTCGCCTGCGGCCAGATCGGCCGCGAAGGCGCCGGCTGCATGATGATCACCGGCCAGGGGAACGGCCAGGGAGGGCGCGAGCACGGGCAGAAATGCGATCAGCTCCCCGGCCAGCGCTCGATCAACGACCCGGCGGCCCGCGAGCACGTGGCGCGCGTCTGGGGGATCACGCCGGAGGAGATCCCGCAGGCCGGCGTCTCCGCCGTCGAGATCATGGAGGCGATCCACCGCGGCGAGATCAAGGCGCTCCTCTCGATCTGTTTCAACCCGCTCGTCTCGCTCCCCGACGCCAACTTCACCCGCGAGGCCCTGGAGAAGCTCGAATTCTTCGGCGTCGTCGACTTCTTCCTCTCGGAGACCGCCCAGTGTGCCGACGTGGTCCTCGCCGGCAGCCTGCAAGAGGAGGAAGAGGGGGTCGTGTGCAGCGCCGAGGGGCGGGTGCTCCACATCCAGAAAGCGGTCGATCCGCCCGGCAACGCCTGGCCGGACTCGAAGATCTACATCGAGCTGGCGCGCCGGCTGGGCAAGGAGAAATACTTTCCCTATACCTCCTCGCGCGAGATCTTCGACGAGCTGCGCCGCGCCTCCGAAGGCGGCGCCGCCGACTACCGGGGGATCACCTACGAGAAGATCGACCGGCAGATGGGGGTCTTCTGGCCCTGCCCGTCGGAGGACCACCCCGGGACGCCGCGGCTCTTCGAAGGAGGAAAGTTCTTCCATCCGGACGGCAAGGCGAAATTCGTCGTCACCGAGTGGCGGCCGGGCGGCGACCCGGTGGACGAGACGTTCCCGATCTATCTGACCACCGGCCGGGTGGTCAACCAATATCTGTCGGGGACCCAGACGCGGCGGATCGGCCCCCTGGTCGATCAGTTTCCCTCGCCGCGCCTGGAGATCCATCCCCGCCTCGCCGAGGCCGAGGGGATCGCGGACGGCGCCTGGGTCACCATCGTCTCGCGGCGTGACCGGATCACGCTCCAGGCGATGGTGGTGCGGACGATCCGTCCGGACACGGTGTTCATCGCCTACCACTGGCCCGGTGGGCGGAGCGCCAACCGTCTGACCCATCGCACGCTCGATCCACGCAGCAAGATCCCGGAATACAAGGTCTCGGCGTGCCGGCTCGAAAAAGCGGCGGGACCGCCGGACTGGGTGCGGCTCGAACGGCCGGCCTTGCCGGCTCTGCCGTCGTCGGCGGGCGGCCTTCCCGTGATTCGTTGAGTTGAGGAGAGGGGATGTTCGGCAACGAATTCTACATCGATCCGGAGCGCTGCATCGGCTGCCAGTCGTGCATCAACGCCTGCGCCGAGTGCGACACCCACCGCGGGACGCCGATGATCACCGTCGACTACCTCGACCGGCGCAACAGCATCGCCACCGTGCCGGCGATCTGCATGCACTGCGACGATCCGACCTGCGCCGAGGTCTGCCCGGCGGACGCGATCAAGAAAGGTGAGGACGGCGTCGTCCAGTCCGCGCTCAAGCCGCGCTGCGTGGCCTGCTCCAATTGCGTGCTGGCCTGTCCTTTCGGCATCCCCAAGGTGATGACCAAGCTCGAGCTGATGATGAAATGTGACATGTGCTACGACCGCACGTCGGTGGGGAAGCGCCCGATGTGCGCCACGGTCTGTCCGAGCCAGGCGCTGGCCTACGTGCCGCCGGAGCGGATCGCGCGCGAACGTCGGGAGACGCCCACCAACGTCTTCCAGTTCGGCAACGAGACGGTCACCACCAAGGTGTACATGATGGTGCCGCGCGGGGTCACCGCCGTGGAGGTGGACGTGGTCGACTACATGTGGGAAGGAGCCGGAGCATGAAACGTTTCGGAGACGGCCGCGGCGTCGAGCCTCTCTGGCGGGAGGAGGTCTCGATCCACGCCGCGGACGAGCGGTACGTGAGCCGCCGCCAGTTCGCGAAGTTCCTGGTGCTGACCAGCCTGGGGATGTTCGCCGGGAACCTCTGGATCCTGGTGAAGAGCTGGTTCGCGAAGAAGCCGGTCTATCCGGTGCAGCCGGTGGCGCGGCTCGGCGAGGTGCCGGTGGGCGGGGTGCGGCTGTTCAACTATCCCGGCCCGCACGATCCCTGCATCCTGGTGCGCACCGCGGAGACCGAGGCGGTGGCCTACAGCCAGAAATGCACGCACCTGTCGTGCGCGGTCTATTACTCGCACGAGAACGGGCGGATCGAGTGCCCGTGCCACGAGGGCTACTTCTCGGTCGAGACCGGCCGCGTCCTGCAAGGGCCGCCGCAGCGCCCGTTGCCGCGCGTGGTCCTGCGGCAGGACGGGGACCGGCTGGTGGCGATCGGGATGAAGCTGGACCCGGAGGAGGTGCGGCGTGCCTGATCCGGAGATCCGCCCGTCCGATTCCACCGCGCGCTTTCCGCCCGAGCGCCGGGGCCTGACCGCCATCGACGGCGCGCTCGCCCTCCTCGCCATCCTGCTGATCGTCCAGATGTGGCTGCTGACCGCCACCCTGGAGTCCTGGCTCGCCGGCCATCACGGCGTCGCCTTGCCGGGCGTGCTGATCTCCGGAGCCCTGGCGCTCGCCGTCCTCGGCCTCTACCGGTTCATCCACGGCGTGGACCGGGAAGTGCGGCGGCGGTAGATCAACCAGGCAGATACCTACCCCAAAGAGCGGTGCCGCGGCCCTCCGGGCGGGCGAGGAAAACCACCCCGGAGGCGGTTGGGCGGCGGCGTCCCGGCTGGGTATTCTGCGGCTGTCCACAAGGGGGGAACGCCATGATCACGAAGCCCTGGAATCCCGATGTCGAAGTCGCCGTCCACGACGATGAGCTCATCGTCAAGCTCGACCACCTGCCCGAGGTCGACGAGCACCGCTTCGCGGCCGACTGGAACGGGGGAGAGGTACTGGTCCGTAGCGAGAATCTGCTCGACGGCCAGATCGACCACGACCTGCGCCTGCCGCTGCCCGACGGGCTGGAGATCTCCCACTGGGAGGCCGAGGTCCACGGCGAGTCGTTCGAGCTTCACATGACGGTCCCCTCGCTCTGAGGTCTGATGGAGCCGCGGGCGCGCCCCTCCGGTGCGGGCTCGCGCCCCCTGGGCGACGGCGGCGGCTGGGCGCGACAACCTGATCGGGTCCCGTTCCCCGGGTTGAACCCCGGGGTTACGTGCCGGCGTCCGCAAGGGGCGCTCCCCAGCCCACCCAGCCGAGTCTGCGATCGAGCTTTACCTTTCCGCGGTCAAGTCGAGTCATTCCACGGCCGCTCCGAGCCTGACGCCGGCCGGGTCGAGGCCGGCCCTGCCGGGCCCATGCTTTTCCTCGGTCGAGCGCCACCTCTCCGCGGTCAAGCCGAGTCTGGCCCCGGTCAGTCTCATGCTTTCCCCCGCCGAGCTCCAGCTTTCCGCGGCCGGGTCGAGCCGTTCCACGGCCGCGTCGAGCCCGGCGCCGGCCGTGTTGAGGCCGGCCCCGGCAAGGCTCATGCTTTCCCCGGCCAAGCACCAGCTTTCCGCGGCCGTGTCGAGCCGTTCCACGGCCGCGTCGAGCCCGGCGCCGGCCGTGTCGATGCCGGCCCCGGCAAGGCTCATGCTTTTCCCGGCCGAGCTCCAGCCTTCCGCGGCCGGGTCGAGCCGTTCCACGGCCGGGTTGAGCCC
>Ga0062379_10000235_pt1 | contig 10615 bp, 9 predicted proteins | sample DOMMetBare2Fresh_2_FD_59484 | JGI IMG/M metagenome (GOLD analysis project Ga0062379, IMG submission 59484) | Wetland sediment microbial communities from St. Louis River estuary, USA, under dissolved organic matter induced mercury methylation -... | ecosystem: Environmental > Aquatic > Freshwater...
GAAGATAAGGCATGGACGGATGTTGCACTTGTGCCGGCGGCTATCAACTTCGGGCAGGGGCGGGAATTCTTTGCTGTGCGCACGGTAAACGCCGACGTGACGCATTTGGTGGACATCTGGAGATATCAGGGACTGGCAGAGGACTGGCGCATCCGCTTCGATGATCCGCTGGAAGGAAAGACGCGCTATTTCGATATTCGTTCAATTCAGCCCATGGGGGAAATGCGGCTCTGGAATCGGCTGCAATGCCGAGAGTTGATCGGACGTGAGGCGCAATCGTGAACTGTGAAGTTAAAGGGCTTCCCGAACTAAATCGGAAGCTGTCGGTCATGAAAACCAATTTCGATGGGCGTCCGTTGCAGGCAGTGTGCATGGGTGGCGCGAAGATCATTCGCGATCAGGCGAAACGCAACGCTCGCCGCGGTCCCACCGGCAACGTCATTAAGCAAGTCCGAGCCTTCGCTGGCAAAAAGGCATCCAAGTACGGGCAGTTGGCGGTTGCGATGGCCGGGTGGAAAGGGAGCGGGGCGATTTTCGAGGAATGGGGTACCAAGGATCACGACGGCGCAGGGAAGGCGATGCGGATTCCGCTATCGAAGATTGGGGCGTCAGGAAAGGGAAAACGATCCAAGGTCACGGGAGCGTTCGGATACGTGTTCGCGAAAATGGTGCGCGGCATGAAGGGAACGCGCTTTTTCGAGAATGCAGTGGAGTCGAAGATGCCGCAGGCTCAACAGGTAGTCGAGGAAGGGTGCAAGCGGCTTATCGAGGAGTCGATTCGGTGACACTTTCCGAGGCCATCTACACCTACGCCAAGACCGTTTCCGGACTGACTGCCATCCTGGGCTCAGGATCGGCGATGAAGTTCTGGCCAGTCGCCGTGCTGGAAACAAAAACGCCTCCTTTTGCATTCTACGAAGAGGAGAAGGATGCCTCCTACCAGACGCACGATGGCCCAGGAACGCTTAAGTCCAGCGTGGTGAAGTTTACCGCCGTGGGCGTCGATCCCGATGCGGCTGAGGCGCTGGCAGCGGCATTCGAGTCAGCATTCAGCGGGTTCAGAGGAAAGATGAGCACGGTGCCAGTGCAGGGCGTACTGTGGCAGGGATCGAGCCCGTCGTACCAGTGGACAGAGCAGGACTTCGCTGTCGATTGTACCTGCAAGTTTTGGTTCATTCTATGATCGTTTCAGTTTTGACTCCCACGAGAAATCGTCGGCAGTTCATCCCAGGACTGCTGCGGATGTTTCATGAGCAGGATTATGCGGGCAGTGCAGAATTGATTCTTATTGAGGACGGCGATCAGGATTGCTCTGATTTGGCGATTGGTCCGTACGTCAGGCACATGCGATTCGACGGAACCACTGGTGCCAAGCTGAATGCTGGGGTGGCCGCAGCGCGTGGGTCTATTTGCGTCCGGTTCGACGATGACGATTGGCAATCACCAGAGCGCATCCGTCGTCAGGTTGACCAGCTTCGTATGAGCGACAAGTCCGTGGTAGCGTGTTCGAGCGGACTCTACTACACCGAAGGCGATGGAGTGGCCTACGAGTACAGCGGCGATATTTGGCTGTGCTCTGGATTTACCCATGCCTTTCACCGCGATTGGGCACTTGCACATCCATATCCCGATGAATCGGTATGTGAGGATCTGGAATTCGTACGCGAGGCACACGCGCACGGAAAATTGAGCACGATCAGTGGAGTGGCCTGGGTAGTTGCAAGAAATCACCCAGGCAATACATGCCCACGAGATTTCTCCGATCCACAGCAACGAGCTTTCCTGCTCTCTAGCGACAACTGGAGAGAAGTTCCAGTTTCACGTATTGCGGCGATTGTTGGCCGCCAAATCAATCAAAAGGAGTATTACCCATGCCCAGCAAGTACGCCGGTATCGGCACTCAGTTAGCTCTCGGCACGTCCAGCCCGCCGACTCAGGTTGTCGTTCAGGTGGGCGACATCTCATTCGGGGCGCTGACGGCCGGAACCTACGACACAACCACCCATGACAATTCCCTGTCTGGGTACAAGGACTTCATTACGGGGCTGAAAGACGGAGGTGAGGTGACATTCAAGGTCTACTTCGATGCCGCCGACAGCACACACAAAGACACCGCTGGCGGGCTTGTCGGATTGTTCAACGCGAACTCTTTGACGTACTTCAAAATCACACCGGCTGGATATTCTCCAGCTGTGACGTGGACTGGAAGTGGATACATCACGTCGATTGGCGCATTTACCTATCCAGTGGATGGCGTGCAGGCGTGCGATGTGAAGTTTAAGGTCCGCGGAAAGCCTACGCTAGCGTAAGAGGGGATATGACCGAACCGACCGAAAAAACTGCGGTAGTACTTGCTGGAAAGGAGCGGCGGCTGCGATACACGGCCGCCGCACTGATCCGGCTAGAGAGATCGAATCCAGATTCGCTTGGCATCGTGGAGCGTACGATGCTGGTGCTGTGGCATGGTCTGTCAAAAGAAGACCAAGCCGAATTCACCAATTTCGGAGACTTCACCGAACTTGTGACGCTGGAAGAATTGAAGGCTGCGGGTGAGGCTGCCGGTGCTCAGATGGCAGCAGACGGGCCAACCGTTGAAACTGAGGCCGAAGTTGGAAACCCTATGGTTCCAGCCAGCGCCGCATAGACTGGCTGGAAATTTGGGCGATAGGCGTCTATGACTTCAGATTGCCAGAGGATTGGATGGAGCGACGCACATTGCGCGAGTTCAGCGCCTTACAGCATCGGCAACGTCGCGACCTAAGCAATCAGGATCTAATGCACGCGCGAACAGCGTCGAGCATGGGAGGCGGTAAACTGCAAGATCTGCTCATATTCCCAATCGAAGGAGCGGTAGAATCTCCAGGTGATGTCTGGAGTAAGGTCTGCAACGTAATGGGGTCGATCAACGAAGACAATGGCTAATGTCATCTCAGCACTCAAGGTTCTGATCGGGGTCGAAAGCGACGGTCTACAGTCTGGCCTGGATAAGACGCAACAGGCGGCTCAGACGTGGGCCGGGCGCATGAAGACCATCATCGGAACGGTGTCGTTCGCTGGGATTTCCGTTGGCGCATTGGGGGCGGCGCGGACATTCGAGGAGGCGTCTGTTCAGATCGGTCACGCAACAGGAGCAATTGGGACGAAGCTCGATGAATTGAATAAATCCTTCGTCAACGTCTATAAACAGGCCGATGAATCGTCTACAGAAGTGGCTCAAGCTCTTTCGCTGATTTCCTCACGTACGGGGGCCACAGGGAAATCGCTTGAGGAGTTGACATTGCAAATGCTGGAACTTGGCAAGGTACAGCATGAGGACATCGCCGTCCTGACTCCGCTCGTCACCCGCGTCTTTGGGGATTGGAGCATCTCAACGGAGCGACAAGGCAAGGCGATGGAGTTTTTGCGAGTGGTCTCGCAGCAGACTGGAACCAACGTGTCTAGATTGTCGGAGCAAGTCGTCTATGCCGGCGCTCCATTGCGCATGCTGGGCTATACGTTTGAGCAATCGGCGGCGATGATCGGGAAATTCGAGAAGGAAGGCGTTAACACAGAATTGGTTCTCGGCGGCATGAAGGCAGCGCTTCAAAAATTCGCCAAAGAAGGTGTGACGGATACTGCGGCAGCGTGGCAGGATTTCGTTGAGAAGGTTCGATCCGGGTCGATCACGATGGCGGAGGTGATTGCGCTGGTCGGAGTGAAACGTGCTCCCGATCTATATCGCGCAATCCTAGAGGGACGTTTTGAGATCGAGAAGTTTACCGAATCACTGAAGGTAATGGCAGACAAAGGTGGAGAGTCAGTTACCACGATGCGCGAGAAATTTAAGATGCTCTCGCACCAAGTAGAAGCTTTGATTGGGCAGCATTATCAACTCATCATGGTACTCGGCGCTACGGTTCCGGCGCTTGCCAGCATCGGGACGGTTGCGATTCCTGTGTTTGGTGGGATGATGGCCGTAGTTGGCAATATCACGACGGCGCTTCGCTTCGGATTGGTAGGGGCGCTTTCGGCGGTTGAGACGGCCATAGCCGCGTCTGGAATTGTGGCACTGCTCGCAGCCATCGGCTATACGGGATACAAGGCGGGAGATGCGCTTCAGAAGAAATTCGCTCCAGGCGTAGATACAACGCGAGACGCACTCCGAAACATCGGAGTCGGCGTGACGCGCCGTCCAACGATGGCGGAAATATTTGCGCAGCCTTCTCCTGCATCTGCTGCCAAAACCCCTACTGGAGTGCTGGGCGGAAGTCCGGCTGAAATCCCTGCCTATCTGAACGCTACGAATATCGATACCCTAGCCCAGATCGGAATTCTTGAGCGACTTCGGGGTGCGTGGGGAACAGCCAAGCACGCGGTGATAGAATTTATCCTTGCGTCGGAACCGATTGGAAAGAAACTCCCCTACGACTTCGCTAGTCTAAATAACCGAGTACTTGACTTCGCCACGGTTTCTGCGCAAGCGGTAATCCCGATAAAGCAGATCGAGCAAATCAATTGGCCCATCGCCGGAATCGAGAAGACTGATGCGATGATGGCGCAACTCGGCCTCACGTCCACGCATGCTCTCCGTATGGCAGCAGATCAAGCCTTGGCCTTGGCTAACGCGCTGGAGATTGCCCGTGAGGCTGGTCAGGCGACGGCGAGTGATGTAACGGCGGCTGCTGAGGCGGCAGCCAAAGCGCACAAGGCGTTACAGGATCGTATCGATGGAACTGCGGATGCTAGCAAAAAGGCAACTAAGGCTGGTGTCGATTTCGGAAGGCAAGTGTCAACCGTCCTGACTGACTTGTCGCGTTCACTGGCCGATGTGGTAATGGGGGAAAAGGCAATCGGTGACGCCTTCAAGGATGTGGGAAGGGCAATCGTACGTATCATCCTAGAAGACATAATTGCAAACGCGATAGGCAAGCTTATGAAAGCCTTGGCTGGCATCTTAGACAAGCTCGGGGGGATAGGCAAAGCATTAGGAGGTCTCATCGGAGGAGGGGGTGGTGGTGGAGGAGTCGGATCTGTAAGTTCTGCCGGCGGTTCGGCAGATTCTGGAATTGCCGGATCTGCGGTTTCGACTGGACTTGCTGCTACAGTAGGAATGGTTACCGGTGCCATATCAGCCGTCTCTGGAGTAATTGGGAATTTCCAGATGGCTGGGATGAATAAATCCCTGGACTTGATCGAGAACTACACCCGCTACACCAAGATCTATACTGGCGAGCAGTCCGACAGCATTCTTGAAACACTGCATCTCATCCGCAATAAGTGGTACGACTTCATGTCCTGGACCTGGGATGTTCACACCGTCTATCTGCAAAAGATGACGGCGGCATTAGAGGCTGGTGGATCTGGAGGAGGTGGCGGGCGAGCACTTGTCACCATCACAGGTGGAAACTACTACGGTACCACCCCTGATGCAATTGCCCAGGCAATCATTCGTCAAGCACGTCTTTCTGGTGCTGCAATCTAATGGCATACTCGGCTACAAGTAGCGACAAGCTACACCTACAACTCGGATCGGTTGGAGTCGGCGGGCTCATTACGTACTCGGAGTACGGAGCTTACAGTGGGAGCCTGCGCATAAATTCTACGCTCACGGCCAGAGACACAGCATCGTTCACCATTCCGAGTGCTGACGGTTCGTTTATTCCAGTAGTTGGGCAGCCGGTGTTGATTTCCCACGATGACCTCGGTGACCTATTCGGAGGTAGCATCGATCAGGTTCATGCGGTTAACGCTCCTGGTAGCGCTCTGGTAACAAGCGAGTGCTTATGTGTATCGTGGGACCTGCTGCTCTACAAGCGCCAGACCGGAGTGCGGTCATACCAGGATCAAGCGGCCGGTGACATCATTGGTGACCTGATAACCGCGAGCATGGGCGGCGAAGGGTTGACTTCCGTTACCGTCACTGGCCCAAACGTCACTATTGCGTTTGAATACGAATTGGTCGGGAACGCTTTCGATGCGATCTGTCAGGCTTGTAGTGATGGCACGGACACCTACGTGTGGTGGACGACTCCCGATAAAGTAGTCCACTTCGCGAAGCAGACGACCACGGCAGCTCCGTGGAATACCGACGATGATCTCTTGATTCAGTTGAGCGCAACGTGGACGCGGGAAAAATACGCTAACCGAGTTTACGCACGGCTTGGAAAGTATATCCTGGATGCGGTAACGGAATCTTACCCTGGTGATGGAGCGGCGCGTACATTCGCGATAATCAATCCAGTGGCATCCGTTCCAGTGGTCAAAGTGAACACGGTCACTAAAACTGTCGGCGTGCTGAATGTAGACACTGGGAAGGACTGGTATTGGCAGCAGAACTCAAACATCATCACGCAGGACAGCGGTGGTACGATTCTAACCAGTGGAGACACGCTCGAAGTAACGTACCAGGGATTCACTACGCTTACGGTACTGCATCAAGTGGATGTAGCTGTAGACGAGCGATCTGGCGTCGAAGGCGGAACTGGTTATTACGAATCCGTGGTAGATGTCTCAACTCCGACCACGAGTCAACAAGCGGATGCGGTCGCTGCATCCATTGCAGAAAAATTCGCGGTGATTCCGTTGAAGTTGGAAGCCAAGACGCACCGCGGTGCCTTGCAGGCAGGACAGGCGTTTGGCCCAATCGATATTACAGAATTCGGAATTACTGGAGCGACATTCCTAATCGATTCGGTGACGATGGACACTACCCCAGATAATTTCGTGGTCTGGACATTGACCGCCGTTGGTGCGTCTGGTCCGTTGATTGGAGACTGGCGTACCGCATTCATCAATCTGACACAACAAGGTAGCGTTGGATCTTCAAGCGGTAATCCCAGCACATCCAATGCCGATGCCACGGTGATCGACGTGACAAATGCGGACATAGCGTTGTCCGCAATTCGCCAAGTGGTAAATGTGCTTGCGACCACGCGCGATTGCACGGTAACCATTCCTCTGTCCATCAACATGGGTGGGGTTCCGGTAGTCGTAAAACGTGCAATTGGAAGTACGTACGATGTCATCGTTACGCATTCCGGCTCCGATACCATTGAGGGCTCGTCTTCCCCAATCAATATGAGCGGAGATGGGGAATCTCGGACATTCGTAGGCGACGGTTCTACGAATTGGGTGCAGACTGCGGCCAGTGGAACTACTACCGTTACCGCGACTCCTCCATTGCTCCCAAGCTCGTGCTCTGCGGCTGACACTCCGGCTAACCGTTACATCGACCGGGCAAATCAGCTAACTTCAACACCGATTACGGTTACCGTAGTTTTGCCAGCAAGCCACCAGGCTACTTGGGTGATTGTTGAAGCTACAAATTATGCCGGAAGCGGATGGGACTGGATTGGGAAATTCCCAGTTACGTCCGCAGCAGGATCGCAGGCGCTTGCTCCATTCTGGAGAATTGTTCCGGCTTTAGGCGCAACATGGCAGGTACGTGTTACGACTGGCAGCAGCAACGGGGAGAATGACCCGAGTACGTTCGTCGTTAGTGCAGGATTTGCGGTAACTGGATTATCTGCGCCCCCAGATTTTGCTGTAGAAGGGTTGACGATTACCGGGCCAGCCTATGCTGGAATAAATGGAATCGGTGATCCTTTCTGGCGTCTTTCCATGACTGGTTCATGGCCGACTACACTTAATCCGAATACCTGGACATTTCAGGTTGTGGTTGCCGGATGCGATGCGGCTGGAAATCTTGATCCTGGGCCTAGCGCAAACGGGAAAACCGATCCGTGGTTCGACTTTGCAAACGGAGAAGACGTCTACGAAACGCTTGATGGAAACTACAATGCTCCTGGCAGCGGGTACGAGTATCTGAAAATCTGGGTATTGGCAATCAGCCGGGCGATGGATTCTTGGAGAGATGCTGGCGCGGTGCTTCAGAAATGGCCTGATACCAGCACGTATAAGATCGTGCATTTCGGGCCGCGGCCGAACACATTGGACCTAACTGCAACGAACATTGCAACACTCAGTAAAACGTTAACCAAAACGTCAGACGGTCGTCTTGCTAGCTCGCTCCAGAACCCAGAGAACGTCATCCCGAATCCAGATTTCGAAGAGGATTCACTTGGAGTAGGGGTTCCTGCGAAGTGGACGGCGAGCGGAACGGCTACGATCAGCATTGTTACTCCGGGGGACGCTAGTACAAAATGCGTCACGATCAGTGGGTCTGCGGACGGGGCCATCATCAGTTGGGACTATAGCAACAAGTTCGTGGTCCATCCGGGGGAATTGTGGTACCAGTCGATCCGCGCCAAGTCTCCAGGCGCGGACGGAGCGCTGTACTGGTTGATGCGATTCCACAAGGCCAACAACGACTACATTACTGATTATTCGACCTTAGTTCCCGCAGGCACTACCAACTGGACTACTTTTGGAACCAACTTCGCCACGCCGGCGGACGCCGCCTATGCGGTCATGTTCGTCTACACGACGGGCCGCACCACGGGCACGTATTACATCGATCATGTCAGCCTCAAGTCGCAGACTTCGACGGGTGATGGGATGCAGGCCGATGGGGCGGGTGGTGTGAAGTGGAAGCCCACGGGAGCTTTATCGGTAGATGGAAGCGGAAACGCAGTCGTTACTCCTCTTGGGGTTACTACGGCGCTCCTGGATGCGTTTGCCGTCACGCAGGCAAAGTTGGCCAATGCGCAGATCATTGATGCTGCCAGGATCGTGGACGCCGCGGTCCTCGAAGCGAAGATTAATACCGGCGCTGTCACCGTAACGAAGATCGGGGCGCTGGCGGTCACCACGGCAAAAATCGATAACTTGGCGGTCACGAACGCCAAGATCGACAACCTCGCGGTGACGGGAGCGAAGATCGATAACGCCACGATCACAACGGCTAAGATTGCCAATGCGGCCATTACTACGGCTCTGATCGCCAACGCGGCGATTGTAAACGCACTCATCGGAAACGCCGAGATCACCGGAGCGAAGATCGCTTCAGCTACTATCACCGGGGCAAACATAGCCAACGCGACGATTACAGATGCTCTGATCGCCAACGCCACTATTACAAGCGCCAAGATCGTGAGTCTTGACGTCTCCAAATTAAACGCAGGAACGATCACAGTGAGCAGTACGTCTGGAACTGGGGTAACGGTGAAGTACTCTGGAGATTCCTCTCAGCTGCAACTCTACGCAGGAGCAACAGTTCTTATCAATGCAAGTGGTGGTTATGCGGCGTACATGCTAAATACGACCAGTTATGGTGGACTGGTATCCGTATTCGATGCGTCAGCAACGGAACGTGTTCGGCTTCAAGCATGGAATACGTCTCCGTTTGTGGGTTCGTATGGAGTGTACATCGACAATTTGAGAGTTTTGGGGCCTCGGCAAACAGGACCTGGTAATCCTTCGTTTGCAACACTGGGCGATGCTCAGACATGGTGCCAAAATCTGCTCACCGCCCTGCGCAATAGCGGTCCGATCACGTAGACTCCTAACCGTTAAACGGGATGCCCAGGAACTGAAGCATGAACTTGATCCAGAAGAGCAGGTTCCGAACGACGTCGGAAGGATCGGGAACGGCAGACCGGGCGGGTTGGCCGAAAGCAACGGCGGCGAACATCAGGGACAGTAGAAGTTTCATGACGCCATAATATTTCAAAATAATGCCAAAATCAAGAGAAATCGTAAATGCCTGAAAACACGAATGATTCATACACTCTAACCGATGACGAAAAAGCGGTGATCGAGGGTCTAAACGCACAAGCGCAGGCGTTGCAACGGCAGATCGAAGGGGCGCTTCTGATGGTCATGAAGATCCACGGGATCGAGGGCAATCGGCGATACGAAAACGGTAAACTGGTTAAGGGAGACTGACATGCGGACGATGATTCTATTCTGGGCGCTGGCCGCCTGCGTCTTCGGGCAGAACGTGTTTCCGCCCAGTAGTTCTGTCACCGTTGACGGGAGCACACTTCTCGCACCAGGCGGAATAGCGGAAGCGAATACCGCGGTGATGCTCACAAAGCTGGATTCCCAGACGGACGCCTACAAGATCTGCGCGAGCGCCAGTGCGAGCACATCGGCCTACACCTGCACGCGCACGCCGAACGGGGCGAGCGTCGGCTACGTCCACAACGCCATCGTCCCGTGGGTGCCCGACCTAGCGAACGCGGGCGGCGCTATGACGCTGGCTATTGACGGGCTCGCGGCCAAGCCAGTGATGCAGTCAGATGGCGTGACCAACCCGACTGCGGCACAGTTCACCGCGGGGTGGCTGTACCTTCTGCGGTACGATTCCACGATAGCCTCCGGCGTGTTCCGACTATCGATGGGGCCGGTATCGACAGGTGGATGGGGCTTCGCGTTGGACGCCACCGCAACTGGCATCAAGGGCTACGTCCGCAGCCCGTACGCCTGCACGATCAGCAACGCTATGGTGTTCTCTCCGGTGGCTGCAACTGTGGTGGTGACGCTTAAAAAGTCTACCTACTCCGGATTCCCGACTACGGCAAGCATCTGCGCTTCAGACTGCCCTGGATTGACGGCGGTTACGAAGGCCACTATGGCACGAACGGGCTGGACCACAGCGGTTGCGGCGGGAGACATCATCGAATACAACGTCACAACCGCCGATGCGGTGAACGGCGGGCAGATCACAATTTCG
>Ga0062379_10000239_pt1 | contig 10528 bp, 1 predicted proteins | sample DOMMetBare2Fresh_2_FD_59484 | JGI IMG/M metagenome (GOLD analysis project Ga0062379, IMG submission 59484) | Wetland sediment microbial communities from St. Louis River estuary, USA, under dissolved organic matter induced mercury methylation -... | ecosystem: Environmental > Aquatic > Freshwater...
TCGGCTCCGGGGTCGGCTCCGGGGTCGGCTCCGGGGTCGCTTCGCTCTCGGCCTCGGCCGCCGCCGCCTCCGCGAGGGGGAGCGGGAGCGGAAGCGCCTCGCTCGGTGTCTCGGCGGGCGGCGCCATGTCGGGCGGTGCGATCGTCGGCTCGGCAGCCAGCTCCGCGACGAGGCCATCGAGCGGCGGCTCGCCCAGCAGCTCCGTGGCGGGCGCGACCGGCACCGGCTCGACGCCCGGCTCGACGGCGAGCGGCTCGCCCTCCGCGCCGGCCTGGTGCAGCTCGGAGAGGCTGAGCGAGGCAGCGGTGGTGCGGGCGGCGACGGGCGGCGGCTCGGCGGGCGCGGGCGACTCCACGTCCTCCAGCGAGACCACCGACTCCTCGCCCGGCTCGAGGCCGAGGTCGGCGCCGACCTCCTCGAGCGCCACCTCCTGCTCGGGGGCGGTGTCGAGCACGGGTTCGACGGGGCTCAGCGTGGCGCTCGCCTGGGGCGGACCGATGCCGGCCCGCTCCAGCGCCGCGCGGGCCCGCTCGGGCTCGTCGAGGGCGCGCCAGGCGGCGGCGGCACGGATGGCGAGCGGCACGAGCGACTCGACCGGCTCGTCGGCGTCGGCGAGGCGCGAGAGCAGGGCGTCGAGCATGGGGGCGGCGTCCGGCCCGGCGTCGCCGTGCTGGCCGGCCAGCTCGGCGCCTCCCTCCAGGGCGATCCGCTCGGTGGCGGCGTCTTGGAGGACGGCGGCCCGCTCGGCGCGCGCCCGCATGGCCGCGAGGGCGGCCAGCGGCTCGCCGGCGCGGAGCTGCGCCGCGGCGAGGTTCGCGAAGGCCTGGTCGGCGCGGGCGTCGTCGGGAGCGATGAAGAGGGCGCGCTCCAGGTCGGCCACCTGCTCGGCGGCGGGGGCCGCCTCGCCGGCCGGCGAGAGGCCGAGCCGGAAGCGCGCCTCGGCCTCCAGGCTGAGCGGCACGCGCCCCGGGCTGGCCTCGGCGACGCGCACCAGCTTCCGGTCGGCGTCGCGGGCCGCCCCGTCGCCGCGCAGCGCGGCCAGGCAGGCGCCCAGCGCCGCCAGCGCGGCGGGATCCTCGGGGTCGAGCGCCAGCGCCTGCTCGTAGGCGGCGGCAGCGCGCGCCGTGAGGCCGTGGGCGTAGAGGGTATCGGCGCGGGCGCGCAGGCAGCCGGAGGCGTCCTCCGGCACGGCGGCGGCGCGCGCCGAGAGGAGGACGTCGACGCGCTCGACGTCGTCGACCACGTACCCGAGGGCGGCCACGAAGGCGGCGCCGTCGGCCGGCCAGGCCAGGAAGGCCTGCCAGGTGGTCTCGCGGGCGCGGGAGGGGTCGCCGGCCGCCGCGAGGGCGCCGGCCGCCGCGAGCAGCCGCTCGGCGCGCTGCGCCCCGCTCGCCCGCTCGGCGCGGGTGAGGAGCAGGTCGGCCCGCTCGCGCGGGTGGTCGGCATGGAGCCGCAGCAGCTCGGCGGCCACCGCGTCGTCGCCCGGGTCGAGCCGGAAGGCGGCCGCGAGGTGGGGCAGGGCCTCCTCGGCGCGGCCGGCGGCCAGCAGCGAGAAGGCGGCGGCCCGGCGGGCGGCGGCATCCTCCGGCAGGTCCTGGGCCACCGCCACCAGGGCCTCGGCGCCGAGGGCCCGGTCGGCCGCGTCGGCCGAGCCGGAGAGCACCTTGGCCGCCTCGCGGCGCAGGGCGACGCGCACCGCCGGTTCGAGCTGGCGGCGCGCCCGCTCCAGGATGAGGCGGGCCCGCTCGCCCTCGCGGCCGCCGCGGGAGAGGAGCGCGAGCAGGGCCGCCTCGGCGGCGGGATCGGCCGGGGCGCCGGCCAGCGCCGCGCGCAGCGTGGCCTCGGCGCGCGCGGACTCGCCGAGGGCGACCTCGGCGGCGGCCTGCTGCACCAGCGCGGCGGTGCGGGGCTCGCCCGCGGGGGCGAGGCGCGAGAGCGCGGAGCGCGCCTCGACGAGGTCGGCGGCCCCCGCGGCGCCGCGGCGGCGCGACACCTCGGCGAAGCGCGCCCAGGCGGTCTCGTCGCCGGGGAGGCCGGCGGCGGCGCGGCGCAGGGCGTCGGCGGCGCCGTCGAGGTCGCCGGTCTCGGCGAGCAGCGCGCCGGCCTCGCTGGCCCGCGCCGCGGCGCCGGCGAAGTCCCCCGCGGCGGCGTGGAGGGCGTCGAGCTGCAGCAGGTCGCGGGCCGCGGCGGCGCGCATGCCGCGGTGCAGCTCCTCGGCCACCGCGTCCTCGAGCAGGGCCCGGGCCTCGGCGGCCTGGCCGGCCGCCTGGCAGGCGTCGGCGGCGTCGTGCAGCGCGCCCAGCGTGGCCTCGGGCCCCAGGTCGGCGGCGCGGGTGGCGGCGGCGCGGCGGCGCTGCAGCGCGGTGACGAGCCCGGGGATGCGGGCCCCCTCGACGCGCGCCTCCCGGAAGAGCCGCTCGCCCAGATCGCGATCACGGAGCTCGCCGAGGGCCGCCTCGGCCGCCATGGCCAGCAGGCCGGCGCGCACCCGCTCGGAGCGGACCCGGCCCGCCACCTCGGCCAGCGCCACCACGGCGCGGCGCCGGTCCGGGTCGATGCCGAAGCGCAGCCTGGCCGCCTCGTCCTCCTGCGGCCGGAGCGCCAGCAGCCGGTCGAGGGCGCGGCGGGCCAGCTCCAGCTCCCCGGCCTCCACCGCCAGCTCGGCGAGCTGCCGTGAGAGCTCGGCCACGTCGGCGCCGTCGAAGCCGGGGAAGCCGGCCTCGAGGAGATCGCGGTGCAGCACCAGCGCCTCGGCGAAGGCGCCGCGCAGGTAGAGGAGCCGGGCCAGGAGCGGGGCGGCGCGCGCCGGGGTGGCCCGGCTGCGGGCGAAGGCGCGGCGGGCGCAGCGCAGCGCCGCGCCGCCCTGGCCGGCCTGCAGCCAGAGCGCGGCCGCCGCCAGCCAGGCGCTCACGGCGGCGGTGGTGTCGCCGGTGCGGCGGGCGAAGGCCTCGAGCGGCTCGGCGGACGGGCGGTCCGGCAGGGCGTCGCGGCGGTGGCGCGCCTGCTCGGCGGCCAGCGCGTGGTCGGGGGCGAGCTGGCGCTGCGCCTCGGTGTAGGCCTCGTCGGCGGCGGCCGCGGCCGGCGCGGCGCCCCGGCGGGCCAGCAGCCGGGCGCGGTCGAGGAGGAGGGCGCCGGCGCGGGCCGGGTCGAGCTCGGCCTCCTCGGCGAGGCGGGTGGCGACCAGGTCCACCTCGCCGGCCGCCTCGGCGGCGGTGCGCGCGCGGCGGACGGCGGCGAGGTCGCGCGGGGCGAGGGTGCGGGCCTCCTCGGCCGCGGCGAGCGCGCCGGCCCGATCGCCGGCGGCGGCGCGAAGCTCGGAGAGCCGGAGGAGCCGGGCCGGCCGCTCCCCGGTGGGCAGGAGCGGCACGAGCGGGGCGAGGGCGGTGGCCTCGGCGGCGTCGTCGCCGGCCGCGGCCGCCCGGTCGCACAGCGCGAGCAGCGCCTCCCGGGAGGAGTCGGGCTCCGGGCCGAGCGCCAGGGCGCGCCGCAGCGTCGCCTCACCCTCGGCGCCGAGCCCGGCCGTGAGCGCGGCCAGGCCGGCGTCCACCAGCCGCTCGGCCGCCTCCGGCTGCTCGTGGGCGAGGGCCCGCTCGGCGCGGGCCAGCAGCGCCTTGGCGGCCGTGCCGAGGTCGCCGGCCCGGCGCGCCAGCGCGGCGCGCCGCTCCAGCCCGGCGTCGTCGTCGCCGCGCAGCCGATCGGCCTCCTCCTGGAGCCGCAGCGCGCCCGGGACGTCGCCGGCCGCCTCGCGCCGCCGCGCCAGCGTCTCCCAGGCCGCCGCCCGCTCGGCCACCGGCGCGCCGGCGTGCTCCGCGAGGCGGGTGAGCAGCTCGTCGCGCTCCGGCTCGCCGAGGGGCCCGGCGCGGGCCGGATCGAGGAGCGCCTGCAGGGCCGGCAGCGAGCCCGGCTGGCGCTGCAGGGCGTGGCGCCAGAGCCCGGCCGCCTCGGGGTGGCGCCCCTGCGCCGCACGCAGCGCCGCCAGCTCGAGCCGGAGGTCGACCGCCTCGACCTCGGGGGCGGTGGCGAGCCGGCGCGAGAGCGTGTCGGCCAGCGCCGCGCCGTCGCCGGCGGCGCGGTGGAGCGAGCAGAGCTCGGCCAGGTCCGCGTCGGTGGGCGAGGCGAGGGCGCACCAGGCGGCCAGGTGGTGGCGCGCCGCCTCCTCGTCGCCCAGCGAGGCGGCCAGCCGCGAGGCCAGGCGGAGCAGGTCGGGCCGGTCGGTGGGGGGCAGCTCGTCGCCGGCGAGGGCGGCCTCGGCGTCGGCGCGCGCGCCGGCCGGATCGGTGGTGGCCCGCGCCACGGCGCGGCGGGCGCGCGGCGGCGCCCAGCCGGGATCGCAGGAGGCGGCCACGTCGAGCGCCAGGGCCGAGGGGGCGAGCGCGTGGGCCTCGAGGGCCAGCCTGGCGCCGGCGCGCCCCCCGGTGCGCGGGGCCAGGGCGAGGAGCGCCTCGGCGGCGCCGCCCGCGTCGCCGAGCCGCTGCCGCAGCTCGGCGAGGCGCGGCAGGGCCACCGCGGCCGTGCTGGGCTCGGCGGCCGCGGCGGCGAGGGCCGCGGCGGCGGCCGGGAGATCGGCGGCCTGCTCGAGGAGCGCGGCGGCCTCGAGGTGGCGTCCCTGGCGGGCCAGCAGGCCGGCGCGCCCGGGCACGTCGCCGCTGCGCTCCAGCGCCTCGGCGAGCAGCTCCAGGGCGCCGGGCTGGCCGGCGGCGAAGGCCCGCTCGGCGTGGACCTTGGCCTCGGCGGGGGCCTCGGCGGCCAGGGCGGCGCGCGCGGCCCGCAGCTCGAGCGACGGCGCGTCGGCCGGCATGGCCGCGAGCAGGGCGCGCAGCGCGCCGAGGGCCAGGGCGTGGTCGCCGGTCCGCTCGGCCAGGGCGAGCTGGCGGCGCAGGAGCGAGGCGTCGCCGGGCAGGAGCGCGCGCGCCTCGGCCAGGGCGGCCAGGGCCAGCGCCGGGTGGGAGGGCTCGAGCAGCTCGGAGCGCTCGCGCCAGGCGGCGGCGGCGGCCGGGGCGTCGCCGGCGGCGGCGGAGGCGCGGGCCAGCTCGTCGAGGAGGGCCGCCAGGCCGGGCCCGTCGCCGCCGCGGCGTGCCAGGGCGGCGGCGGCGGCGAGGCGGGCGCGGCTCGGCTCGGCCCGGCGCGCCGCGGAGACGGCGCGGGCGGCGCCGGCCAGGTCGCCGGCCCGCTCGCAGGCGGCGGCCAGCCGATCGAGCAGCGCCGCCTCCTCGCCGCGATCGCGCGCCAGCGGCACCAGGCGGGAGAGCGCCTCGCGCTCGGCGGCGGCGTCCCCCTTGGCGGCGGCCGTCTCGGCCATGCCCACCATGGCGGGGCGGCAGTCGGGGTCGAAGGAGAGGGCGGCGGCGTAGCGCCCCAGCGCGGCGTCGAGCCGGCCGAGCGGGCCGCGCGCCAGGTCGCCCGCCTCGGCCAGCAGGGCGGCGCGGGCGGTGGCGGGCTCGGTGAGCGGGGCCAGCCGGTCGAGGGCGTGGAGCAGCTCGGCGGGGCGGCCGAGCCGCCGGTAGAGGCCGCACAGGCGCGTCAGCCGGGCGGCGTCGGGCGGCAGGTCGGCCAGGGCCGCCTCGAGGTGGCCGGCGGCGCCGGTGGGATCGTCGAGGCGCGTCTCCGCCACCTCGGCGAGCGCCAGGTGATGCGCGGCGGCCGCGGCGGAGGCGCCCGGGGCGGTCCGGTCGAGGAGCGACAGGGCGGCGGCGTGGTGGTCGGCCGCCTCGGTCCAGCGCCCCAGCTTCTCGGCGCAGGCGGCGGCGCGCTCATGGGCGGTGGCCGCCCCCGGCCCCAGCTCGGCCGCCTCGCGGTAGCGGAGCAGGGCGTTCTCCAGGTGGCCGAGCTGCCCTTCCCAGAGCTCGCCGGCCTGCAGCGCCAGCCGCGCCGCCTCGGCCGAGTCACCGGCCTCCTGGCGCAGGGCGCGCAGCCGATCGAGGGCGCGCACGGCCCGCAGGTGCTCGCCGGCGGCCAGGCAGGCGCCGGCCAGCGCGACGATCGACTCGGCGTCGTCCGGGGCGAGCCGGAGCGCGCGGTCGAGGTGGAGCCGGGCCGCCGGCGGATCCTTGTCGAGGAGCAGCGTGCCCAGCTCGGCGTGGGCGCGGGCCTTCTCGGCGTCGCCCGGGGCGTAGGCCAGGAGCCGGCGCGCGGCGCGGAGCTGCGCCCCCTTGTCGCCCGCCTCGCGGGCCAGGTCGCGCAGGGCGCGCAGGGCCGGCAGGTGGTCGCGCTTCACCGCCAGGGCGGCGTCGATGGCGCGGGTGGTGGCCTCGCGCCCGGCACCCGGGAGGGCCAGCGCCTGCTCGGCGGCGGCGGCGGCGGCCAGCTTCTCCCCGCGCGCCACCGCCTCCTCGGCCAGCTCGGCCAGCGCCAGGGCGGCCCGCTCCGGCTCGCCGCGCACGGTGCGGACGAAGGCCTCGGCCGCCAGGGCCGGGGCGAAGCGGCCGCGCCGCTCGCGCCACTCGGCGGCCAGGTCGAGCGCCTCGTCGTGGAAGCGCTCGTCGAGGCAGAGCAGCGAGAGGAGGCGATCGGCGCCGAAGGGGTGGGCCGCGGCGGAGGGGGACGAGAGGTAGGCCTCGCGGGCCGCGTCGTAGTCGCCCGAGGCCACCAGCGCCTCGGCCTCCTCGAAGGCCCGGCTGCCCTCCAGGGCGGCCAGGAGCTCCGGGTCGTCGGGGCGGGCCGGCGGTGGCCCGACCTCGGTGTCCCAGGCGAGGCGCACGCCGGTCGGCGAGACCGAGGCCGCCGAGAGGCGCACCGTGCCTTCGCGCGGCAGCTTCCAGCCGCGGGCCACGAGGACGCGGCGCAGGAGGAGGGGCAGCGGATCGTCGGGCAGGCCGAGGGCGGTGAGGGCCCGGGCCGCCAGATGGGGCAAGGCGGCGGCCGGCACCGACGACGGGCCGAAGAGGCGCGGCGCGTAGGGGAGCACGGTGACGCCGCGCTCGAAGCCGGGCAGCAGGGCGAGGCGCAGCGCGAAGGCCGGGCCGCCGGCCAGCCGGCCACCCACCTCGGCGAAGCCGTGGCGCAGCGCCAGCTCCAGCGAGGCGAGCCCCAGCTCGGCGAGCTCGACGCGCGCCACGGCACCGGTGAGCAGCTCCGGCTCCACCACCACCGAGAGCTGCATGAGCTCGCAGAGCCGGTTGCGGAACTGGGTGGGCCCGAGCCCGGCGTCGAAGGGGCGCTCGACGTCCGGCACCTGCAGGTCGAGCGCTTCGACGGTGAGCCCGTCCAGCGCCGACGGGGCGCTCTGGCGCACGTGCACCCCGCCGCGCTCGAGGCGCAGCTCCAGCCCGGCGCCGGCGCGAGAGCCCGCGCTGCGCCTGGTGCTGGAGGCGGTGGGGTGAAGCTCCGACATTCGGCCGAAATCCTAGCGGAAACGGGATGGTACCGCGAAAAACGGGCCGTGGGCCGATAGCGCTCCGTCCGCCAGCCGCGCCACCGCCTCCACCAGGGCCTGCGGGGTGCAGGGCTTCATGAGGAAGGACGTCCCGGGCGCGTCCATCCCGAGCGGCGCGTCCTCGGTCACGTAGCCCGACAGGTAGAGCACCCTCAGCCCCGGGTGGCGCTGGCGCAGCTCGGCGGCGAGTTGGGGCCCGCCGCGGCGCGGCATGACCACGTCGGTCACCAGCATGGTGAGCCCGCCGGCGCCGCGGGCGACCTCGGCCCCCTGCACGCCGTCGGCCGCCTCCAGCACCCGGTGGCCGGCGCGATCGAGCGCGGTGCGGGCGGCCCGCCGCAGCGGCTCGTCGTCCTCCACGAGGAGGATGGTCTGGGGCGACGCGGCGGGCGGGGGCGGCCGCTCGGCGCGCGCCGCCGCGAGATCGCGCAGCGGGCTGCGGGGCAGGAGCACGGTGAAGGTGGCCCCCTCCCCGGGCGCGCTCTTCACCTCGACGCGCCCGCCCAGGCGCTGCACGTGGGCCGAGACGGTGGCGAGCCCGAGGCCGGTCCCCTTGCCCACCGCCTTGGTGGTGAAGAAGGGCTCGAAGATGCGCACCCGGGTGTCGTCGTCCATGCCCGTGCCCGAGTCGCTCACGGCGAGCACGGCGTACTCGCCGGCCGGGAGGGGGTGGGCCTCCGGGCCGGACAGGGTGCGCGCCGTCACCGCCAGGCGCAGGGAGCCGCCCTCCGGCATGGCGTCGCGCGCATTGGCCGCCAGGTTGAGCAGCATCTGCTCGAGCAGGGTGGGGTCGGCCTCCACCACCACCGGCGCGGGCGGCGGCGGGGTCTCCACGCGGATGTGCTCGCCCACCAGCCGCTGCACCATGGTGGACAGGCCGGCCACCACCTCGCCGAGGTCGACGGCGCGGGTCTCCACCGGCGTGGCGCGGCTGAAGGCGAGGAGCTGGCGGGTGAGCCGGCCGGCCCGCTCCGAGGCGGCCAGGATCTCGTCGGCGTCGGCGGGATCGGCGTGGAGCGCCACCAGCCGCTCGCGCACGAAGGTGGCGTAGCTGAGGATGACGCCCAGCAGGTTGTTGAAGTCGTGGGCCACCCCGCCCGCCAGGCGGCCGATGGCCTCCATCTTCTGCGACTGGCGCCGCGCCCGCTCGCTCTGCGCCAGCGCCGCCTGGGCCTGCTCGCGCGCCTCGAACTCGCGCCGCAGCGCCGCCGTCTGGGCCGCCACCCGCCGGCGCAGCGCCCAGGTCCAGGCCGCCACCAGCAGCAGGGCCGCCGCCGCCAGCCCGGCCGCCCAGGTGGCCTGGCGCAGCCGCGCGGCCGAGCGGTCGGGCCGCACCAGGCGCTGGTAGAGCCGGTCGTACTCGCCGCTCGCCTTGAGCGCCGCCACCCCCTCGGTGAGCGCCTCGAGGAGCGGCCGCCGGTCCTTGCGCGTCACGAAGGCGTACTCGGCGAGGAGCACCGGCGGCCCGGTCGCGGCCACCGCGGCGCCGAGCGGCTCGCGATCGGCGAAGGGGCGCCCCACCGCCTGCGTCACCACCGCGACGTCCCCCTGGCCGGCGGCCAGCGCGCGGAGCACGTCCGGCTCGCTCGGCAAGGCGTGCAGCTCGCCCGCCAGGTCGAGCTGCTGCAGCGCGTCCACCGCGTAGGTGTCGGCCTGGGCCAGCACGCGCCTGCCGGCCAGGTCGTCGAGCGCGCGCAGCGGCGCCGACCCGCGGCGCACGTAGAGCTCGTGGTAGACGAGCTCGTGGGCGATGGCGAAGTCCACCTCGCGCGCCCGCTGCGGCGAGCGGTACATGGCCGCCACGTCGACCTCGCCCTGCTGCAGGCCGCGCCGCACCAGCGGCCAGGCCCGCAGCTCGACGCGCACCTGCCAGCCGCGATCGCGCGCGATGGCGCGGATGAGGTCGACGTTGAGGCCGGCCGGCTGGCCCAGCGCGTCGAGGTACTCGAAGGGTGGGAAGTCGGCGTCGCCGCCGTAGACGATGGTGGTGCCGGCGCTCGGGGCGGCGGCCGGCGGCGGCTCGACGGCGCGGGCGGGGACGGCCAGGGCGGTGAGCGCGAGGGCCAGCCCGATCGCGGTGCGGCCCGGCGTGCGCCCGTCCCGGGGACGGCGCTCGGCGCGGCGGGTCATCGAGGAGGGGAGGGTGCCCCTCGGCGGCAGGCACATCGGCGGGATCGTGGCGGCAACGGGTGCGTCGCGCCAGCCCCTGGCCCGCGGTCAAGCGGAGGCGGACCGGGTCCGGCTGGACCCGCCGGGTCCGACCGATGGTGGACCCGACGAGCCGACCGGACGCCCGCGTCGGGCGGCGCGAGGCCCGGTCCGCCTCAGGGCGTCCGCGTGGCCGGCTTCGGCGCGGCGGCGCTCTCCGCCACCTCGGCGGGCGGGCGGCGGAAGATCACCAGGCCGCGGCGGGTCATGAACTCCTGGTCCTCGCGCGCCACCACCGAGATGGTGTTCTGGCCCGGCTTGAGCGGCAGGTCGGCGGAGAACTCCAGCCGCGAGGCCGCCGCCCCCTCGGGCACCACGCGGAAGAAGACCTTGGTGTCGTTGACGTAGATGTAGACGTCGCGCAGCCGGGCGTCGGGATCGGCCGAGGGCGGCACGCTGGCGCTGCCGGTGAGCTTGAAGGAGGCGGTCTCCACCACCGGCGCTCCCTTGGCCGGATCGGGGAGGAGCACGATGCGCGGCGGCTCGCGCTGCCAGGCCTCGCTCACCGAACCGGAGCGCACGCCATGGGCCGCCGCCACGTCACCCGAGGCCACGAAACCGAAGCGCCCCTTCTGCCACTCGACGCGCCGCCAGCCGCCCACCGAGCCGGTGACGGGCAGGACGGCGCCCTTCCTCGCGGTGGCCACCACCGGCGACTCGGCCCCGGCGCCGCCGCGGACCGTCACCTCGGCGGACTCGACCTTCACCGCGCCCGCGCCGGCGGCCACCGCCGCCTCGCCCGGCGACACCGCCAGCTCCAGCTTCTCGCTGAGGAACTCGCCCGACTTCTCGTCGAAGATCTGGACGCGCACCGGCAGCACCTCGAGCTTGCTGCCGCGCTTCAGCTCGATCTCCATGGCGGCGGCCCTGGACTCGCCCGGCTTCATGGCGCCCAGCACCTCGCGCCCCTTCTTGATGAAGAGCTTCTCGTCCCCCAGGTTCTTCAGG
>Ga0062379_10000242_pt1 | contig 10477 bp, 8 predicted proteins | sample DOMMetBare2Fresh_2_FD_59484 | JGI IMG/M metagenome (GOLD analysis project Ga0062379, IMG submission 59484) | Wetland sediment microbial communities from St. Louis River estuary, USA, under dissolved organic matter induced mercury methylation -... | ecosystem: Environmental > Aquatic > Freshwater...
AAGACCGAGGGGATGCTCTTCAAGTACGGCTCGGGCACGGGGAGCAACCTCTCCCGGCTGCGCTCCGCCAAGGAGCCTCTGGCGGGCGGCGGCACCGCCTCCGGCCCGGTCTCCTTCATGAAGGGGTTCGACGCCTTCGCCGGCGTCATCAAGAGCGGCGGCAAGACCCGCCGGGCCGCCAAGATGGTCATCCTCGACATCGACCATCCGGACGTCGAGGACTTCATCCGCTGCAAGGAGACCGAGGAGCGCAAGGCCTGGGCGCTCATCGAGGCGGGCTTCGACGGGAGCTTCAACGTCCCGGGCGGCGCCTATGACTCGATCGCCTACCAGAACGCCAACCACTCGGTGCGGGTGACCGACGGCTTCATGCAGGCCGTGCTCGACGACGGGTCCTGGTCGACCCGGGCGCGCATCACCGGCCAGCCGATGGGCACCTTCAAGGCCCGTGATCTCATGAAGACGATCTCCGAGGCGGCCTGGGTGTGCGGCGATCCCGGCCTCCAGTACGACACCACGATCAACGACTGGCACACCTGCGCCAAGACCGACCGCATCTACGCCAGCAACCCGTGCAGCGAGTACATGTTCCTGAACGACACGGCGTGCAACCTGGCGTCGCTCAACCTGATGCAGTACTACGACGCCGACCGCGGCTTCGACGTCGAGAGCTTCCGCTACGACTGCGAGGTGGTGATCTCGGCGATGGAGATCATCGTCGGCAACGCCAGCTATCCGACCCCCCGGATCGCCGAGAACTCCCACAAGTTCCGGCCGCTGGGGATCGGCTACGCCAACCTGGGCGCCCTCCTCATGGCGCGCGGCCTCCCCTATGACTCCGAGGCGGGGCGCGACTACGCCGCGGCGATCACCGCCCTCATGTCCGGCGCCTCCTATGCCCAGTCGGCGCGGATCGCCGGCGCCATGGGTCCGTTCTCCGAGTTCGCGCTCAACCGGGAACCGATGCTCCGGGTGATGCGCAAGCACCGCGACGCCATCAAGAAGATCGACCCGGCGCACGCGCCGCTGGAGCTCCAGCAGGCGGCCCGGCAGTGCTGGGACGACGTCCTCCAGCTCGGCGAGGCCTACGGCCTGCGCAACAGCCAGATCTCGGTGCTCGCCCCGACCGGCACGATCGCCTTCATGATGGACTGCGACACCACCGGCGTCGAGCCCGACATCGCCCTCGTCAAGTACAAGAAGCTGGTCGGCGGCGGGATGATCAAGATCGTCAACAACACCGTCCCCAAAGCCCTGAAGCGGCTGGGCTACGACAAGGCGGAGGTGCAGGCCATCGTCGAGTACGTCGACGAGCACGACACGATCGAGGGGGCGCCGCAGCTCAAGGAGGAGCACCTGCCGGTCTTCGACTGCGCCTTCAAGCCGGCGCACGGCTCGCGGTCGATCCACTACATGGGGCACCTCAAGATGCTGGCCGCCGTGCAGCCGTTCATCTCGGGCGCGATCAGCAAGACGATCAACATGCCGGAGGATTCGACGCCGGACGAGATCATGCGGGCCTACGTCGAAGGCTGGCAGATGGGGCTCAAGGCGGTGGCGATCTACCGCGACAACAGCAAACGGAGCCAGCCGCTGGCCACCCGGCGCAAGGACGAGCCGGTGGTGGCGGTGCCGGTCGCCGAGCGCCGGGCGCTGCGCCGCAAGCTGCCGGACGAGCGGCGGGCGATCACCCACAAGTTCTCGATCAACGAGCACGAAGGGTATCTGACCGTCGGCCTCTATGAGGACGGGCAGCCGGGCGAGATCTTCCTGGTGATGGCGAAGGAAGGCTCGACCATCTCCGGCCTGATGGACTCGCTCGCCACCTCGATCTCCATCGCCCTCCAATATGGCGTGCCGCTCCAGACGCTGGTCGACAAGTTCAGCCACACGCGCTTCGAGCCCTCCGGCTTCACCAAGAACCCGGAGATCCCGATCGCCAAGTCGATCACCGACTACATCTTCCGCTGGCTCGCCTCGAAGTTCCTGTCGCGCGAGGACAAGCAGGCGGCCGGCGTGATCCTGCGCGACGAGCCGCAGGGCGAGATCCCGTCGGTGCCGCTCCTCGGCGGCGGCCGGCTGGAGCCGGTGGCCCAGGCGGTCCGGGTGGAGACCCTGATGGCGACCAAGGCCACCTATCTCTACCAGCAGGACGCGCCGAGCTGCCACGAGTGCGGCTCGATCATGGTTCGCAACGGCAGTTGCTACAAGTGCGGCAACTGCGGCTCGACCTCGGGCTGCAGCTAGAGCCCCCGTCCCGCCTCTCGGTCTCCCGCCGCCCCCTGTTTACCCGGAGGGCGGCGGGAACAGTTTCCTCCCCGCGGGTAGGCCCGTTCCCCCCCCGGCCGGATGGTCCCCTTCCGGAACCCCGGTGCCATACTGCGATTGCCGGTCCTCCGAAGGTTTTTTCTTCCCGAGGCTGCGTTTCCCGCAAGGAGGTTCCCGATGAGCAGGAACAGATGTCTGTGGCTCCTCGCGCTCGGCGGTGTGCTCTTCGCCGCCGGCTGCGCCGGCGGTGAGAAGAGCGAGGTCCCCGCGGCCCCGGCCGGGCCTTCCTCTCCCGCGGCGACGGCCCCCGCGGCGGCCGCGGCCCCGGTCGAGCACGCGGGTGCGATCCATGGCACGGCGACCTTCCAGGGGCAGGATCCCGATGCGGCCATCGCGATGGCCGGCGACCCGGCCTGCGCCCGGCTGCATCCGACCCCGGCGACGTCCGAGATGGTGGCGGCCGAGAACGGCAAGCTGGCCAATGTGTTCGTCTACGTGAAGAGCGGCCTCGAAGGGAAAACCTTCCCGGTGCCGGCCGAGCCCAAGGCGATCGCCCAGCGCGGCTGCATCTACAGGCCGCGGGTGGTCGGCGTGCAGGTCGGGCAGCCCCTCCACGTCGGCAACAGCGACGACACGCTGCACAACGTGCACGGCTTGGCGGCGGCGAACCCCGAGTTCAACGAGCCGCAGCCCAAGGTGGGCATGCAGCTCGAGAAGACGTTCGACCAGCCGGAGGTGATGGTCCACCTGAAGTGCGACATCCACCCCTGGATGAACGCCTGGGTCGGCGTCGTGCCGCACCCCTACTACGCGGTGACCGGTGCGAACGGCGTTTTCGAGATCGGCAACCTGCCGCCGGGGACCTACACCCTCGAAGCCTGGCACGAGACGCTCGGCGTCCAGGAGCAGCAGGTGACGGTCGCCCCGGACGGCACCGCGACGGTGACGTTCGGCTTCAAGGGCTGACCGGCGGCTCGAACGGCAGGTCGAGATCGTAGCGCGCGCGCTTCAGGAAGGCGATGAGGCGCGGGAGGGCGGTTTCGAAGTGCACGGTCTCGGCCTCGACGGCCTGCGTCCAGTAGGCGAGAGCGGCGGCCGCCTCCCGGTGGATCTGCCGTGAGGAGAAGAACGGCACCATCTCCTCGGCGATCTTCTTGAGCTCCTGGGTGCGGCCCTGGCGGGCGTACAGGGCCGAGAGGTCGAACGAGACGAGGGCGACGTCATAGGCCGCCTCCGCCGCCACGAACCCCTGCCGGGCCGCGAGCAGAAGCTCCTCCCCTTCGCGCTCCTGTCCCAGGCCCACGGCGATGCGGCCCGCCAGCCAGGTCCGCCGGTTGCGGATGCCCGGCGGGAGTCCCTTTTCGGCTTTGCGGGATTCGAGGAAGACCTTCTTCGCTTCCATGAACCGGCCGACCTCGGTCAGATCGTCCGCCAGGTTGTGCCGCAGGCAGAGCAGGAGCATGGGATCCTCTTCCGGGTCAATCAGCTCGGCCGCCCGGTAGAGCAGCGGGATGCCCATCTCCGGCGTGCCGGCTTGTTGGTGGACCATGTCCATCGAGATGAGGATGCGGCCGGCCCGATGGTGATCCCCGACCGAGAGATAGATGTCGCAGGCGCGGCGGAAGAGGCGCATCGCCGGACGGAAGTGGCGCTGGGCGCGCAGAAGAGTCGCGGCGAGATCGAAGAAGAGGGCGAGCTCGACCGGGTCTTCGGTGCCGCGTTGCAGATGCGCGTACGCCTGCCGCAAAGCCTGGCCCGCACCGGAGAGATCGGCGCGCAGGCGGCGGGCGTTCCCGATGTAGGCCCAGGCCCGGGCACGGAGATCCTCGATCGCCGGCCCGCCGTACCGGGGATCGAGATGCTCCGCCAGCAGCAGCGCCAGCTCGGCCAGCTTCTCGGTCTGCTCGGGCGACACGAACGTCTGGCTCCAGCTCTCGGCGACCAGCCGCTCATAGACGCCCCAGGTGTGGAACCGCGGACAGTTGCGGACGAGGAGCGACCGCCGCTCGCCGGGGTGAGAGAGGAGCTCCGCGACCAGGCCGACCGCCTCGGCACGCTCGCGCTCGTAGCTGACCTCCCAGGCCTGAATGCTGCTCATAGCCTTGGCGATCGCCGTGTCGTAGACGTCCAAGCCCTCTGGGGTACCCGTTGCCATCTCTCATCCCTCCAGGGAAAACCCGGCCTGTTTTTCCGAATATGCCGGTCCAGATCTTCCGATGTGGCTGCACAGAGGAGCCGCATCTACAAAATAAAGGTTCCCCAGACCCCCAAAACGTGACAAGGGGGAAGCAATTGGGCGCCAAGTTCGTTGGCGCCCCCCGGCTCGGAGCCCACCGGCGGCGGTTTTAGCTGATACAGGCTCCGTTGGGATCGATGTGGCAACCCTCCATCTCCAGGCCCCTCACCCCATCCCCGCCCACGGCCCGGTCGAGCCAGTCGAGCAGCCGCGCCCACATCTCACCCAGGACCCCCGTGCCTCCCTGCGGGTCCACCGCCTCCGGGTCGAGCGGCAGGGCAAAGGCCGCTCCGGCGGTGCACAGGACGAGAATGCAAAGAACTGCCAAGGAACCGATCTTCCTGGACATGAGCCTCCCTCCAAGGCGAACGGACGACCCCCATGGCCGCCCGAGATCCGCCCTGTCATAGAAGTGACAAATTTCGCACAGATCGGGTCAGATGTGGCGACGGCCTCGCAGAAATTCCACCATGAGGTCCCAAAGACGGTCCTTGCGGTCGGTCAGGCGGTGGTCGCCGTCGGCAAAGAGGTGGAGCTCGACGCCTTCCGCGGCACAGCGGGTGGCGAAGCCGGCCACGCTACGCCAGGGGACGGAGGCGTCCTGCTTGCCCTGCAGGAGGAGGGCCGGGGTGTGGTAGCGCTCCAGGAGGTCCTCCAGCCGGTAGGTCCGGAGGTCCTCGATGAGGCCCCAGGCGAGGTCGGTGGCGACGAGCTCGTTCTGGAAGAAGAGGACGCCGGTCTCCTCCCACCGGCGGGCGCGTTCCGGACCGGCCCAGGCGAGGAGACCCTTCTCCAGCTCGAGGGCGGGAGCGATGTGCAGCCCGGCGACGATCGAGTCGGGGTGGAGCGCCGAGTACCAGAGGGCGGCACCGCCTCCCATCGAGGAGCCGAGGAGGAAGAGCCGCTCGTGCCCGCGCCCGCGGAGCCATTCGTGGACGCGGCCGACGTCCTCCAGGTTGCGCGTCAGGGTGAGGTCGCGGAGCGCCCCGCCGGAGCGGCCATGCCCCTGGAAGTCGAAGGAGCAGAAGGAGAAGCCCGCCTCCACCGCGCGGCGGCGGAAGTGGTCGGCCTTCTCGCCGCCCTGGCCGGAGCCGAAGCCGTGCAGATAGAGGAAGCAGGGGGCGCCCGGCCGGCTCTCCGGAGGGGCGTCATAGCGCACCGCGAGATGGGAGACCTCGCGGCCGCCCACGAGGACAGGAAGCAGGTCCATGTGCGGCGGCATTATAGAAGAGGACGGATCGCGGGATCGCCGGGTGAGGGTGCAATCCCCGGAGGCTCGCGCTAGACTCTCCGCCTGGGGCCACATCCATGACCGCGGTTCTCGATCGCATCCGTCCGAAGGCTTCCCTCGAGATCCACCGCTTCGCCTCGGCGCTCGCCGTGGCGGTGGTCGCCCTGATCGCGGCCGGTGGCCTGGTGGAGGCGCAGGCGGCGGGACCGGAACAACCATCCGGCTCGATCGTGGCGTACCGGTGGCTCGCCGCGGCGGTGGCGGTTCTGACGGTGGTGCTCGCCGTCTGGATCGGCCGGGAGGACTCGCGCGCCTGGTGCCGCCGGGCCGCCTGGGTCGCGGTGGCCACCGTGCCGTTTCCCTTGTTCCTCGGCTGGAGACAGGGGCTCGTCGAGCCTCTCTCGGTGGCGTTGGGGCTCGCGGTCCTGGTGCAGGCCTATCTGGGTCTGATGCTGACCCTCTCCGTGGCGACCTCGCCGCATTGGTGGACGGCCCGGAAGGAAAGCTCGGCCGGCTCTCTGCGGTGGTGGGCGGCGGCGGCGACTCTGGTCCTCACCCTGGAGATCCTCCTCGGCGTCGCCGTGCGCCATTCCGGTGCCGGCCTCGCCATCCCCGACTTTCCGCTGGTGTTCGGAGGGTGGGTGCCCCCCACCTTCACACTGCAGACCGGCTTGAGCTACGCGCACCGCATCGGAGCTCTGGCCGCCGCCTTGGCGGTCGCACCCCTGGTCATCCGCGTCGTGCGCCGCTGCTCCGACCGGAGCCTCCTTTTGGCCGCCCTGTCTCTGGGAGGCCTGCTGGGCTTCCAGCTCACTCTCGGCGCCCTGGTCGTCGTCACCGGACGCGCGGTCGTCCCCAACACCCTGCACACCGTGGCCGGCCCGGTGCTCTTCGCCGCCAGCCTGGCGCTGACGCTCCATGCCTGGCGCCTGGTGCGGGCGTAGCCGGCGGAGGCCGGCATTTTCGTCCCCGCGGGACGGCGCATTTGGGATCTAGCACCACAACGTGGCTTGTGGCATCATTCCCCGCGCTGAGTCGGTCTACAATCTGGCCCGGGAACCGGAACACGGCTCCGCAGGGCATTGGCACCCGCCTGAACGGCGACGAGCAAGGGGATGAGCGGAACGCAAACCGAGAGCACCCCGATCGCGGGCCAACCTGGCCAGACCGTCGATCCTTCGACCGGTCTGGCCGATCCCGACGTGCACGATCCGGTCGACCATCGCCCGACGTTGATCCTCGGCGCACAGACCTTCCATTCCATCACCGAGGCGGTGGCACGGCCTCTGGAGCGCCCCCCCACCCTGGGCTGGTGGCTCTGCCTTCTCCCCTCTCTCGCGGCGCTCGGCCTGCTCGGCGTGAGCATCGCCTGGCTGTTCTGGGAGGGGATCGGCGTCTGGGGCCTCAACAATCCGGTCGGCTGGGCCTTCGACATCACCAACTTCGTGTTCTGGGTGGGCATCGGCCACGCCGGCACCCTGATCTCGGCGATCCTCTTCCTCTTCCGCCAGAAGTGGCGCACCTCGATCAACCGGTCGGCGGAGGCGATGACCCTCTTCGCCGTGATGTGCGCGTTGATCTTCCCGGGCATCCACATCGGCCGTCCGTGGGTGGCGTACTGGATGTTCCCGATCCCGAACCAGATGGGGATGTGGCCGCAGTTCCGCAGCCCTTTGATGTGGGACGTCTTCGCGGTCTCGATCTACGGCTCGGTCTCCCTCCTCTTCTGGTACGTGGGCCTGGTGCCGGATCTCGCGACCATCCGCGACCGCTCGAAGGGACTGCGGCAGATGATCTTCGGAGCGCTCTCTCTCGGCTGGCGCGGCTCGATGCGCCACTGGCAGCACTATGAGAAGGCGTACCTGATCCTCGCCGGCCTCGCGACGCCGCTGGTCCTCTCCGTGCACTCGATCGTTTCGATGGACTTCGCGACCTCGCAGCTCCCCGGCTGGCACACCACGATCTTCCCGCCGTACTTCGTCGCCGGAGCCATCTTCTCGGGCTTCGCGATGGTGGTGACGCTGATGGTGATCATGCGCAAGGCCTTCGGCCTGGAGCAGATCATCACCATGAAGCACTTCGACTACATGGCCAAGATCATGCTGCTCACCGGCATGATGGTGGGTTACGCCTACAGCCTGGAGTTCTTCATCGCCTGGTTCTCGGGCAGCGCCTACGAGCTGTTCACCTTCAAGAACCGCGCGCTCGGGCCGTACGCCTGGGCCTACTGGACCATGGTCTCCTGCAACGTGTTCCTGCCGCAGCTCTTCTGGTTCAGGAAGGTGCGGTCGTCCCTGGCCTGGCTGTTCGTGCTGTCGCTCTTCGTCAACGTCGGCATGTGGTTCGAGCGCTTCGTGATCATCGTCACCTCGCTGCACCGCGACTTCCTGCCGTCGAGCTGGTTCTATTTCCGGCCCACGTTCTTCGACATCTCGACCATGATCGGCAGCTTCGGCCTGTTCTTCACCATGTTCTGCCTCTTCGTGCGCTTCGTGCCCATCGTCGCGGCGTCCGAGGTGAAGACGGTGCTGCCGGAGGCGGTCGCGCATCCCCACGAGGCGCCGGCGGTCGAGCACGAGGCGCCGGTCCGCGCATCTCTGGATCTCGCCCCAGGAGGAGCCGGCTGATGGGTCTCTTGCGTCCCAGTCTGCCACCCGGCGCCACCTTCGGCGCCCTCGCCGAGTTCACGACACCGGCCGCGCTCTACCACGCCTGCGAAGGCGTGCGCGACGCCGGCTACACCCGGTGGGACGCGCATGCGCCGTTCCCCGTCCATGGGCTCGAGCGCGCCATGGGCCTCAAGGCCTCGCGCCTGCCGTGGATCGTCCTCGTCATGGCGCTCGGTGGCGCGGCGACCGGCATCGGCCTGCAGGGCTGGGTGAGCACCATCGCCTATCCGCTGGTGATCAGCGGCAAGCCCTTCTTCAGCTGGCCGGCCTTCGTGCCGGTGACCTTCGAGCTGGCCGTCCTGGGCGGCGCCCTCGGCGCCGTGTTCGGGATGTTCGGCCTGAACCAGTTGCCCACGCTGCACCATCCGCTCTTCGCCTCGAAGAGGTTCGAGCGGGCGAGCGACGACGGCTTCTTCATCTCGATCGAATCCTGGGACCCCAAGTTCGACGCCGGCCGGACGATGGATCTGCTCCGCCGGCTGGGCGCCCAGGAGGTCGAGCTGGTGGCGAGCTCCCCGGACCTTCCCAACGTCACGACACGAGCCACGGAATGAGCGACGCCGGACATCACACCGCATCCTCCCCTTCCCGGCCGGCCGCGCTCAGCGCTGCGTCGCTGTGGCTCCCGCCCGGGCATTCATGGCGCCGCTTTCCGCTGATCGGCCTGGCGCTGGCGGTGGTGGGGCTCGGCGGCAGCCTGGCGCTCGGCCTCACCGGCGGCGAGGAGATCCGGCACCAGCTCTGGCACTCCTGGCTGGTCGGATCGCTCTTCGCCCTGAGCATCGCCCTGGGCGGCCTCTTCTTCGTGCTCGTCCAGCACGCCACGCAGGCGGGCTGGAGCGTGGTGGTGCGGCGGATCGCCGAGAACGTCATGGCCACCCTGCCGTTCCTGGCGCTGCTCTTCCTGCCCCTGGTGATCCTGGGCCTGGGTGACCTGTTCCACTGGAGCCACCCCGGCGCGATGGAGCACGACAAGGTGCTCGCCGGCAAGGCGCCCTACCTCAACGTGCCGTTCTTCCTGATCCGCGCCGTGGCCTATTTCGCCATCTGGTCCTTCCTCGCGGCCTGGTTCGGCCGGCTGTCGCGGCGCCAGGACGAGACCGGCGACCGCGAGATCACCCGCCGGATGCGGCGGGCGAGCGCTCCGGGGCTGATCCTGTTCGCCCTCACCGTGACCTTCTTCGCCTTCGACTGGCTGATGTCGCTCAACCCGCACTGGTACTCGACGATCTTCGGCCTCTATTTCTTCGCCGGCTCGGTCATGGCGTTCTTCGCCTTCCTGTCGCTCGTGGTGGTCTTCGGGCGGCGCGCCGGCCTGCTGAGCCAGGTGGTGAGCTCCGAGCACCAGCAGGACATCGGCAAGCTGCTGTTCGGCTTCGTCGTCTTCTGGGCCTACATGGCGTTCTCCCAGTACCTGCTGATCTGGTACGCCAACCTGCCGGAGGAGACCGTCTTCTTCGCCCAGCGCTTCACCGGGTCCTGGCGCATCGCCAGCATCGTTCTCGCCCTCGGCCATTTCGTGGTGCCGTTCTTCTTTCTCCTGCCGCGCACCATCAAGCGGAACAACACGGCTCTCGCCGCGGCGGCGTTCTGGTTGCTGGCCATGCACCTGCTCGATCTATACTGGCTCGTGATGCCCAATCTTCACCCGGCCGGCGTAGAACCCAGCCTGCTCGACGCGGCGGCCTTGACCGGCTGTTGCGGCCTGTTCCTGGCGGCCTTCGGCCTCGCGCTCAAGCGCCAGGCGCTGGTCCCGCTGCGCGATCCGCGCCTGCCGGAGTCGCTCACCTTCGAGAACGTCTGAGAGGAGAAGTCCCCGATGCGCAAGCACCTGATCGCCTTGTCCGCCCTGCTCGCCCTGTCCGCCGGCCCCGTCTTCGCCGGCGACGTCGTCGGTACGATCACCTACACCGGCAAGGTCCCCAACCTGAAGCCCATCGCCATGGATGCCGACCCGGCCTGTGCGTCCAAGCACACCAGCCCGGTGGCGAACGAGGTGCTGGTCCTCGGCGCCGGCAACACCATGGCCAACGTCCTGGTGCGGGTCAAAGGCCCTGTCGCGGGCTCGTTCCC
>Ga0062379_10000245_pt1 | contig 10437 bp, 12 predicted proteins | sample DOMMetBare2Fresh_2_FD_59484 | JGI IMG/M metagenome (GOLD analysis project Ga0062379, IMG submission 59484) | Wetland sediment microbial communities from St. Louis River estuary, USA, under dissolved organic matter induced mercury methylation -... | ecosystem: Environmental > Aquatic >...
CCCCCCCCTGGCCCTCCGGCCGCGGAAGCCACGGAGCGCAGACTCCGAGCAGGCCGAGGCAGTGGCCCATGGCGCGCTCCACCCGGCCGGTGGCGTGCCGGGCGTCAGCGCCCCCGCGGCAGCCAGCGTGGCCACGGTGCCTGCCGCTGCGTCGCCTTGCCGTGCCGGAACTCGGCGACCTTGCGGAACGGCCGGCCCAGGTCGCCGTTGTCGAACACCAGGACGTGCGACAGCTCTCGGATGGCCCTCGCCAGGTTCTCCAGCGTCCTCGGGTAGCGCTGCTCGAGCTTCCTCGTCGGGACGTCATGTCCGCCCTGGAGCACCCGCATGGCCACGCGCTCCTGGCTGACCTCGGGCCCGTCGACGCCGATGAAGCAGAGCACGACCGTGTGGCCACCCGCCTCGGCCCGCTTCAGGAAGGCGACCTTGTCGCCCACCGGATCCGAAAAGACGGTCTCGAAGACGAAGCTCTCGCCCTGCTCCAGGAGCGTCTGGCGCAGGCGGCCCGCCAGCTCGGCCGCCTCGTAGGCGTCCACGTCCAGCTCCCGGGCCAGGTCGTCGGCGTTGACGAACCGCAGGCCGGCCGGCTGGAGGTGCGCCTCGTAGAAGGTGGTCTTGCCGGCGCCGTTGGGCCCGGCGACGGCGACGACGATGGGGCGCGCGTCGAAGGGCGACGTCACGCGCGGCCGGCGGGCCGGAAGGCGCGATTCACGAAGCGGCCGACGGTGCGCCGACCGTCCGCGTCGATCTTCACGAGGAGGCCGGGCCGCCCGGGCGCCTGCTCGAAGTGCGGGAAGGGGCGCGCCGCCTGCTGGGCCTCGACGCGCCGGCGTCCGGCCTTCGAGTCGGCCGACTGGAGCAGCTCGGAGAGCGGGGTGACCTCGCCCCGCTGCTTGAGCCGGAGGACCCGGTCGCCGCGGAGCAGGCCCTCGACGGCCTTGCCGACTCGCGCCCAGAACTCGATCTGGCTGGCGATGGATCGCTCGGCCGCCTCGCCGACCACGCGGGCGTCGAGCACGAGGGCATCGGAGAGCTTGACGGGCTGACCCATGTCACAAGGGTAGCATTTTGCTACCCCGGGGCAACGCCCGGCGGGGCCCTGGAGCGCGGGAGGCCGCGGCCCGGCGGTTTCCCCTGGGATGTCGCGGCCCTCCGGGTCGGGCGGAGGGGCCGGAGCCCCACGTGGCGTTTGCCGCTCGGCCGGCGCGGCGGGCGCAGTAGGCTCGGCGCATGCGAATGAGGCCCTTGCTCCTCGTGGTCCCCCTCCTGTCGGGCTGCGCGGGGCTGCTCCCGGGCGGCGGTGACGACGGCCGGACGGGAACGGCGCCCGCGTCCCAGCGCCTGGTGCCGCTCGGCCAGGGCAGCGCACCCAACGGCTTCCACGAGTACCTGCCCCCGGGGCTGGACGATGGCCGCGCCAGGCCGCTCCTCGTCTTCTGGCACGGCGTCGGTGAGAACGGGGACGGCACCACCGAGCTCTCCCGGGTGCTGGCCAACGGCCCTCCCATGCTCATCTCGTCGGGGCGCTGGCCGGAGGCCCGCCCCTTCATCGTGCTCTCGCCGCAGCATGTCGGAGGTGGCTGCCCCAGCGCCGCCGAGGTGCACGCGTTCATCGGGTGGGCCGCGTCGGCGTACGACGTCGACCCCCGGCGCATCTTCCTCACCGGCCTGAGCTGCGGGGCCATCGGCGCCTGGAGCTACCTCGGCACGTACACCGGCAGTGAGGTGGCCGCGGCGGTGCTCATCGCGGGAGACCCGGGCGGCGCCTGGGGCAGGAGCGGCTGCGCGCTGGGCCAGGTGGCCATCTGGGCCTTCCACGGGGACGCGGACGGCACGGTGGGCATCGCCAACGAGCGGACCGCCATGGCCAACCTGGCCGCCTGCCCCTCGCCACCGGCCCGCGACAGCGTCTGGACCGAGATCCCCGGCGGTGGCCACGGCATCTGGCCCGGCATCTACGACGGCACCGCGGCCCCGGACGTCTACGCGTGGATGCTGGCGCACCCGAAGCCGTGAGGACGCGGGGCCGTGACGCGCTGCCGTCCGCCTACTGCGTGCCGTAGGCCGTCACCAGGTAGTCGACGATCTGCTTGGCGTCCTCGGGCGCGATGGGCGCGCCCATGACCTTGACCATCTTGTCGACCGAGCCCTCCCAGCCCTTGCGGTCGAGGAAGACCGAGTTCATCGGGAGGATGAACTGCCGACGACGCTTCCGAATGGCCCCGTCGGCCGCCGGGAGCGGCCGCCTGGCTGACGCGCCGCGGCGCGTGGCGAGCCTGGTGCCAGCCCCCTACTTCCGAGGGCGCCCTGCCCTGCGCGCGGGGAGCGCCTGGCACAGCGCGATCGGCGAGACGCCGAGCGCCCTGGCGATGACCTCGAGCGTGTCGAGCGGCGGCACCCGCACCCCCCGCTCCAGCATGGAGACGTAGGAGACCGAGAGGCGCGCCTTCCTGGCGAGCGCCTGCTGCGAGCGCTGCTGCCGAACCCGAACCAGCTTGATGTTCCTGGCGACGATGTGGGCGAGGGCCATGGTGGCGCGGAAGCTAGCACGGGACCCGCCCCGCGCGCCGGCTGCGGGCAGGACACGATCCTCCAGATCGCCGGGCGCCCCGAGCCGTTCCACCACCCCGTGTGCGCCGCCGTGCGCCGTCACCCGACACGGCCATTCACGGTCCTTCACGGTCCGGCCTGCGCCCCGATGCCGCCTTGCCGCCATCCACCCCGTGTGAAACCCTTCGGGTCCTCGCCCACGCCTCGCCCCCAGGACCTCGTCGGGCCCGCAGCGCGAGCCACCCTGGCCGCCCTCGACGCGGCGGCCTCCCTGCCCGGGCGCCGGGGCGCCGGGAGCAGCCGGAGGAGGTTCATGAGCCACCCGTCACGGCGGTCCGGGCGCGGCGCAACCTCCCTGCTCACCGCCCTCGTCGGGTGGCTCGCCGCGGCGTCCTGCTCGCCTGGCGGCGGCGGTGGGGCGCCCATCGCGCCGGCGCGGGCCGTCCCCACCATCGACAGCTTCACGGCGAATCCGGCGGCCCTGCCCCCGGGTGGAGGCTCGGCCCGGCTCTCGTGGTCCGTGACGGGCGCCACGAGCCTCTCCCTGGACGGCGGCATCGGCCCGGTGACCGGGTCCAGCCACACCGTCGGCCCGATCGCCACCACGTCCTACACGCTGACGGCCACCAACGCCGACGGGTCGTCGACGGCCACCCTGACCGTGACGGTCGGCGGCGCGGCCGGCACCGACCCGCCCGGCGGAGGCCGGTACGCCGCCTTGATCGCGCCCGTCGACGGCGAGACGTTCGTCGGCCCGACCGTCGACCTGCGGCTGGTGGGGGTCGGTCGCGACGAGCGCAACTGGCAGCCCAGCGGTCCAGGGGGCGACGGCCACGGGGAGGCGGCCTCGGTCCAGTTCTTCGTCGACGGCGCCAGCGTGCTGACGGTCGACGCCACGGACTCGGAGTACTGGGTCTTCAAGGGGTTCAAGAACGGCCTGAGCCTGGCTCCCGGAGACCACACCGTCCTCGTGCGGGCGTACTACACCGCGAACCCAGGCCCGGTCGGCCAGATCGACAGCCGTCCGGTGACCATCACCGTGCTGGAGCCGCCCGCCTCCGATCGAACCATCGAGCTGTCCGGCGACCTGACGCTCGCCCAGGCCTCGAGCTGGGTCGGCACGCCAGAGCGCCGCATCCGCGTCCGGGGCAACGGCCACCGGATCTCCGGCTCGGGCGCGACCGCGGTCGACTGGCAGTACGTCGACTTCCACGACCTGGGCGACCCGTCGAGCACCTCGACGGCCGGCATCGACGTCGCCACCACCGGCCCCGTCACCGTGCGCCACTGCCGCTTCGACTCCTCGAACCCGGTGCGGTTCTCCCTGGGCGGCACCGCGACCGCCGACATCCGGGGCAACCTCTTCAGCTCCAACATGCGACAGCCGCTCGGGCAGCTGCCCTACGGGGACTCCTTTCCCGCCGTCCAGCTCACCGGCTCCTCGACGGGGGCCAAGACCTTCGCGGGGAACAACGTCGGCGCGGGCTGGGTGGACTTCCAGGCGGTCAACCACTGGACGGTGGGCGGAGACGGCGACGCCGACGGCAACGTGCTGGTCGGACCGCGCGTGGGCATCCACTTCGACTACCAGGGACGCCAGGGCGCCTCGTCGAGCATCGTCGTCCGGCGGAACTTCTCGGACCACGTCTACTTCGGCGGCTGGAGCCAGGGGAACAACCTGGAGGGCGGCGCGAATCCGTCCCTCCTCGCCGAGCACAACGTGCTCATCGGCAGCTCCTGGACCGTCCGCGGGATGGCGGGGGAGTTCCGCTACAACCTCCTGCTCATGGCCGGCGAGGACTGGATGTGGCTGGACGGCGGCGCCGACGTCCACCACAACGTCTTCGTCGGCGGCGACAACAACCGCGGCGGGCTCTACGACACCTACGGCAACACGGGCATCCGCATCCGGAACAACACCCTCGACGGGCGGGGGGGGACGGGCGCCGGCGACAACGCCATCTACGTGACCGGCGGCGAGACGGTGACCTCCAACCTCTTCATGAACCTGCCCTACACGCCCATCAAGATCGTGGGCGGCACGCTGAGCGCGGACTACAACCTCTTCTGGAACAGCGCGTCGCCCGCCTACGACGACCGGCGCGCCCCGGCGCATGACCTCCACGCCGACCCGCAGCTCGCGAGCCCGGCCGCCCACGCCTACGAGTTCGACGAGAAGGCGATCTGGCAGCGCACGCGATCGGTCCGCGACGTCCTCGCCGCCTACCGCGCCAAGTACCTGCCCGGGCCCGGGAGCCCGGTCCTCGGCAACGGCGACCCGGCCGGCTTCGGCGCCGGAAGCCAGATCGGCGCCATCGGCGACGGCACGCGGGCGGAAGACCAGTTCGGGAAGTAGCGTCGAGCGCGGCTCGACGGGGAGGCGTTCGATGGGTTCTTCGGCTCGGCTCGGCGTGGCGACGTTGGCGCTCTTCGCGATCGCCGGCTGTGGTCCCGGCGGTGGTGGAGGCGCTGGCCCGCTGGACACCTCCGGGCCGTGCGACGGCCAGACGTGCAGCGGCCACGGCCGGTGCCAGGCGCTGGCCACGGGGCCGGTGTGCGCCTGCGACAGCGGCTTCACGGCGCAGGGGGTCAGCTGCGTCGCCACGCCCACGCAGTCCCCGCCCCCCACGGAGCCCACCCTGCTGTCTCAGGCCGAGATCCAGAGGATCGCCGGCGACGGCGCGGACTGGGCCTCGCGCAAGGCCTGGTGCGACGGCCACCTGGACCAGCTGATGGGCCCAGGCTACGTCGGCTGGGACTGGCGTGACGCCATCGTGAGCTACTCGACCTGCTACCACGTCGCCAGGCGGCTCGCGCTCGACGCCACCACGGTGGGGCGCTACGCCAAGAAGACCCTGGCCCTGATGCGGGTCATGGCGCGCGACCAGGCGTACGGGTCGCCGCGCCCCGGCCAGGAGCTCCTGGCGGTCGGGGACGGGACGACGACGCGCTTCACCCTCCGCATGCCGCCGGCCGCCGGCGCGGCGGTGAAGGTCTACCTGGCGCCGCTCACCCAGCGCGCCCTCACCTACTCGGGGAGGTCCATCGCGCTGTGCGGCGACTCCTGCTTCGACCCCATCGTCAAGGTGAGCAGGGTCGCCGGGGGAGCGGCGGCCTACACGCGCTCGATCGACTACCACGAAGGCTACCCGAACCGGCTGAACTGGCTCACGGACCACGCCCCAGCAGCCAACCAGACGTTCTACGCCGAGGTGGCCGACCAGCCCTTCTCGACGGTGCCGGCGGGGGGCGTCTCGGTGAGCGGGACCACGCTCACCCTGGCGAGCGCCCCGACCGCGAGGCAGGCCGTCTTCGTCGAGTACATGGGCCCGGACTACCAGCAGACCGGCAACGCCATGGGCGGGCTGGACTCCATCAAGCCCGACAGCGCCTATCCCATGCGCAGCATGAACGTCGGGCTGGCCTGGGCCTTCGACGCCATGCGGGCGTCCGACCCGGCGACCGAGCTGACGCCCGCCTTGCGCGCCGAGTACGCCAGCCTCCTCGCCCGGGAGGTCGACCAGTACATGGACACCACCGGCGCCAACCCGTACCTGAACGAGGAGGTGCCGCTGAGCAACTACTTCGTCGAGGGTGAGCTCGCCGGGACGGTGTGCACCGCGTTCGCCGTGGAGGACGACGTCGCGGTGACGCCCGGCTCGCGGGACCTCAAGGCCCTGGCGAGCCGGCTGATCCACATCCCCGCCGACGTGCTCGACGCGCAGACTCCAGGCGGCTTCGCCCTGGAGGGCACCTACATGAACGGCACGGCGAGCGACCTGCTGAAGCTCTTCTCGATCTGGAAGAACGCCACCACCGCCGACGGCGCGCCGGAGGACCTGGCCGCCCGGCTCCGGTGGACCGCGAACCTGGTGCCCGCGACCATCCACGCCATGAAGCCCGATCGCGACGTCACGGTGACCAACTCCGAGGGCGGGAGCCAGCGCGGGTCCGGCTACGACGGCGGCGACTGGAACTCGCTGCCGGCCCAGCCGCTCGCGCCGGTGCTCCAGAGCTTCGTCCAGTACCAGGGCGACCACGCCATGGCGCCCTCCGCGCGCCAGGCGCTGGTGGACCTGGGCTTCTCCGCGCCTGGTCCCGTCAAGGACTACAAGGCCGGGGCAGACGCCTTCCCGCGCTCCTTCGTCACGGCCGGGACGGGCGCGCTGTACGCCCGCTCGGACTGGGGAGCGCAGGCGGTCTGGATGTCCTTCGCCGTCGGGCCCATCGTCACCCTGGGTCACGAGCACCTGGATCGCGGCCACCTCACGGTGCAGCGCGGCGCCGACTACCTCCTGAAGGACTCCGGCAGCTACGGCGCCTACTTCACGGTGCCCTTCCACAACACGCTGGCCTTCGGGACCGGCGCCACCCCGAGCCAGAGGTCGGGCGACGACGGCGGCACCGTCACGCCTCCGAAGTACCTGGAGGCGGGCGAGTTCGTCTACGCCCAGGAGGACCTGACGAAGTCCTTCGGCAGCTCCGTCGGCCGGGCCGTGCGGACGGTCGTCTACCTGCGGCCGGGCCTGATGGTGGTCCACGACCAGGCCCAGACCACCAGCCCGGACACGGCGAAGCACTTCAACCTCAACTTCGGCGCCGCCATCTCGCAGGCGGGGGGCGTCTTCTCGGCCGTGGTGGGCGCGAGCAAGCTCTTCCTGCGGTCGCTGGTCCCGGCCAGCCCGGCCCCGACCATCACGCCGGCCGGCACGTCAATCTCCACCGGCAACGGCACCTTCGCGCTGAACGGGCACAACTACCGGATCACCAGGACCGGGCAGGCAACCGACTCCTTCCTCCACCTCTTCCAGGCCACGCCGGCCGCCCAGGCCCAGATGGCGGCGTCGGCCTACCTGCAGTCCACCGACGCGCGGGCCCAGGGTGCCGCCGTCGACCTGGGCGCCAAGCGCTGGGTGATCCTCTCCGCGGCCAGCGCCGCGCAGCTGTCGGGCCCCCTGGCCTACGACCTGCCCGTCACCTGCCCCTGCTCGCACGTGGTGGGCGACCTGCTGCCCGGCACGAGCTACCGGGTCGACGTCTACGCGGACGGGGGCGGCAGCCCCATCCAGACCACCACCGCGGCCACGCTGGGCCAGGGCGTCCTGTCCTTCACCACGCCGGACGCCGCGGCGAAGCAGGTGAAGCTGACCCCCGGCGGCTGAGCCGACCGCCTCACCTGGCCACCACCGCGGACGCGACCGTGTCGTTCGGCCCCGCAGGGCGGAACCCGGTCACCTGGATCGGCACCACGGACGGTGGCCCGCGCTCGGCGAGCCGGGTCATGGCGCGGTTCATCTCGTGGCGGACCCCGCTTCCCCCATCGCCACGCGCCGCGGCGACCGATCGGCCCAGGTGATGACCGCGAGGAGCGCCCGCATGGATCAGCAGCCGCCTGCCACGGATCATCATCTGGTTCCTTCCTGGCGCTGGAATGCCACCAGGGGGCCCACCGGCGTTCCGCGCGCTCCGGCGGCGGCATCAGCCCGTGTCCGCCTCCGAGGGAGGCACCACCACGGCCCCGAGGTAGCCGAGGAGCCTCTCCTGGTGGTGCGTCAGCCCGTGGAAGACGAAGTGGCCCTCGCCGCTGGCGACGTCGCCCGCGAGCAGCACGAAGGCCAGGTCCTGGCTGCTGCGCACGCCGCTGAAGTCGAGGTCGAGCACCGTCCCAGGCGGAGCGCGGCCGGCCAGGCGGTGGATGGCACCGGCCACCTCCGGCGTGAACTGCTGCGGCAGGTGGACCCGGACAGCCGTCATGTCTGCCTCCCGATCTCACTGGCCCGCGAGCTTGCGTGGAGGGGACCGCCCGCCCGGTGGCCCGCTCGAAAGGGAACCCGCGACGCCGGGCTTTGGTTTGGGGTGGGCCCATGAGGGACCCGCGAGGCTCTGACCTCTCCGAGGCAGGCGCTCCATGCCGCTCCGGCAGCCCGCCGCTCCGGCCGGAGGCGAGCTCATCGGCACGGACGCGCCGGCACCGGCGGAGGCACAGGCGGAGCGGAACGTGGCAGCGAGCGCGGCCCGCCGGCGGCTGGTCATGGCACGCAGATAGGCGAGCCGCCCTGCCGGGGCTGCGCCGTGTTGGGTCGGGGCGGGGCAGTGGCGTGGGTGGGTGGCACGGCGGGGAAGCCGGTCGCTCGGCCCGCAGGGGGTGGATGAGGCACGGCGAGGCGGGGTGGCCGCTCGCGGAGCGGCGCGACCGGTTCGAGCCGTCCACGCCGCCCGGCGTGGGCGTGGATCACCGTCCGAGCTGGCGCAGGACGATCAGGGCGGCGAAGCCGAGCATCCCCGCCGCCCAGGCGAGGAGGATGAGCCCGGCGAGGACGGCCGGCGCGCCCGTGACCGTCCGTCCCTGCACGAGGGCCTGGCGCCTTCGGAGGGCGGAGAACCCCTTCGCCGCGACGAAGACGGCCGGGACGGTGAGGAGCAGCCAGGCGAGGATCACCAGCCCGCGAGCCATGCGCCATCCTCGTGCCCGGGCCCGCGCCAGACGACCGCGGCGAGCGCCCTTCCTCCGGAACAGGCGAGGCGGCGGGTGCGCTGGGCGGCCGCGACGAGGCCTCCCCTCCTGCGCCGGGACCTCCGCCGCTCGGCCCCCAGCGCCCGCCTGGTCATCGCGACGCCCCGCCGCGCGTCCCCCCCAGCGACGGGAAGCCACCCGGCGCGGGATCCTCCCCGCGGCGCAGGATCGCGAGCCGCTGCCGCATCGCCGCGATCTCCACGGTCTGCGAGGCGATGATCTCCTCGGCGAGCTGCCGCGTGAGCGGATCCCGGCCATGGACGAGCGCCAGCCGGGCCATCTCCACCGCCCCTTCGTGGTGCGGGATCATCATGGCGAGGAAGTCCACGTCCGCGTTACCCGTGTAGCCGGGGGCGTGCATCTCCTCCATCATCCGCTCCATGCCGGCGTCCATGTCGCGCGCGAACCCCCGGAACCCCGGGGAGAACCCCGCCTCCCGGCCCTCCGCGGCGGGCGCGTGGGGGTGATCGGCAGCCGCCTCCGGGGCGGCGGCGGCCCTCGAGCTCTTCGCCGGGTCCATGGCTCCGCTCCTCAGGCCGTCTGGCTGCGCGCGCCGGGCCGCACGTAGACGAGGTTGATGCTCTTCTTGCTGCGGAGACCGCCCGAGGGAAGGGCGAGCTCGCCGAGCGGGATCTGCGCGACGAAGCGCGGGGCGAGCGGATCGCTCACGTCGAAGGCCGTGCATACGGTCTGCCCGGCGGCGGGCGTGCCCGGCAGCTCGTCCTGCTCGTGAGCCACGTAGAGCAGCGTGTGCTCCGGGTTCGTCCACAGGCCGTGCGCCTCGCGCCCGTGGGTGAAGAAGGTGGAGACCACCTTCCGGCTGCCGGGCGCCGCCGCGCGGTCGATCACGGCGATCTGGCTCGCCGCGACGCCGCCGGGGCCGGCGTCGTCCACCCGCGCGAGCGAGGCGTAGGTCACCTTGCCCCGCGCGTTCTCGACGAACTCGACGTGGTTCGGCCGGGCGCCCTTCCCGAGCGGCACGGCGTCGAGCAGGCGCGGCTCCGCCTCCGCGGACCAGACCGAGAGGGCATCCGCGAGCTTGTGCGAGAGCCACAGCTCCTTGCCGTCGGGCGTCGTCTTCTGGAAGGGCGTGAAGCCGAACGGGTCCTGGGCCTTGATGTCGAGCACGGCGCGGCGCTTCGGCCGGCTCACGCCATCGGCGCCGAAGCCGGTCTCGATCACCTCGAGCTGCGACGCCTTCTGCGAGGCGACGAACGCCAGCCGGCCGTCGGCAGAGAACCAGACCTGCGCCGGCCCGTAGAGGCACTCCACGTACCTGCGCACGGCGCCGGCCGCGACCCCGCCGGACTCCTTGACCGCGGCGGCGGCGTCGAGGATGGCGATGCGGTTCTCGCCTCGGATGGTCACCCAGA
>Ga0062379_10000248_pt1 | contig 10411 bp, 9 predicted proteins | sample DOMMetBare2Fresh_2_FD_59484 | JGI IMG/M metagenome (GOLD analysis project Ga0062379, IMG submission 59484) | Wetland sediment microbial communities from St. Louis River estuary, USA, under dissolved organic matter induced mercury methylation -... | ecosystem: Environmental > Aquatic > Freshwater...
CCGACTGGACTCCGGACCTCCCCACCTCGGAAACGGCAGTCCCCGGTTGGGCGTCGAACATCCCCGGCTGGGCATCGAACATCCCCGCCTCGGGACCGACCCTCCCCGGTTGGGCGCCGGATGTCCCCGGTTGGGCACCCAGCCTCCCCGCCTTGGGACCTTTGCCCCCCGGTTCCCAGCCCTTCGTCCCCGCGGGGATCCTGCTCCTCCCCACGGGGACTCCCGAAGCCCAACCGGGGAAGCCGGCTCCGGAGCCGGGGACTGTCGGCGCGGAACGGGGGCGGCGGGTGCGGAACCGGGGATGGTCGGTGCGGAACCGGGGCGGTTGAGCCGGGAGCCGGGGACGAAGAACGCCCAACCGGAGACTTCAAGAATCGAGCGCTCCTCTTGGCACCCCATCCGAAGGGCTGTTTGATACGCCGCGCAAGTTTGCCGAAACGGCTTTGAGCCAGGCCACTCAGCCTCTCGGGCACCCATGCTAGGCTTTTCGTCGCATGCACCACAAACGATGGACGAGCCTCTTCGCACCCGCCGGCTTCCTGGCCTTTCTGGGCCTCGCCGCGAGCGCTTCTGCGCAGCCGGTGACGATTCCTCGCTTCGATTTCAGCTTCTCGAATCCCGGCGCGCGCAGCCTCGGTTTCGGGGGCGCCTTCGCCGCTCTGGCCGATGACGCGACGGCGGCCTACGCCAATCCCGCCGGCCTGGTCCAGCTCGCCGAGCCGGAGGTGTCGCTGGAGATGCGGATGTGGAAGCGTTCTCCGGAGTACCTCGCGGGCGGACGGGTCGACGGCACGCCGACGGGCAAGGGGATCGACACGCACGAGGGGCCCGTCTTCGGCCGCGATCACAGCCGGGACTTCGGCCCCTCCTTCGCCTCCGTCGTGATGCCGATGCGGCGCTGGTCGTTCGCCCTGTATGGGCATCAGCTCGCGCAATTCACCGAGTCCACGGAATTTCAAGGTTTTTTCTCGGACGAGGACTTCGCCCCTCCGTTCGGGGTGTTCCGCTCGGCAGCCCTGCGGGAGACGGTGGACCTGGAGGTCACCACGGCCGGAGGGGCGGCCGGCTGGCGGTTGAACGACCGCGTCAGCCTCGGCCTGGGGATCGTCTTCTCGGACGTCTCGTTGCGGACGAGGTCGGGTGCTTTCCGTCCCGATGACCTCTCCGAGGAGGGGCAGTTCGGCACGATCACCTTCCTTCCGGAACGGCGGATCTCTTCGGGCAACCTGACCGTCGAGGGCACCGATCTGACGGTCAACGCCGGGGTGCTGGGGCGGATCTCCGAGCAGCTCTCCGCCAGCCTCTTCTTTCGCCAGGGTGCGGAGGTGGAGGGCACCGCCGATTTCTCGTTCGGGCCGGCGATCCCCGACGTCTTCGGCCCGTTCCAGAGCAAGGTGGCGTTCAAGGTGCCGGACGTCGCCGGCGCCGGCCTGGCCTGGCGGTCGAAGGGCGGCGGCCTGACCCTCGCCGGCGAGGCGGACCACGTCGGCTACGGAGATCTGCTGCAGGTGGAGGACAACGTCGGAGTCGACTACCGCGACGCCTGGGAGTTTCACGTCGGCGCCGAGTACGCCCTCCTTCGGCGCTCGCCGATCCTCGCCTTCCGGGCCGGTGCCTGGGTCGAGAAGGACGCGGACGTCCTCGGCACCAAGGACCTCACCCATCTGGCCGCCGGCTTCGGGCTCGCCGCTGCGTCCTATCAGGTCGATCTCGCCGGGGATTTTTCGGACACCGAAAAGTCCGCCTCGCTCTCCGTCATCTATACGTTCTGAGCCGCGCGCCGGGCTTCGTCCAGCCGGCGCAGCAGGGCCGGATGGGTGATCTCCATCCCGCCCTCCAGGAACGAGCGCAGGGTGGGATCGGCGGCGACCGCCTCGGTGGCGCGGTCGAGGTCGCCCAGCTCGCGGACGCGCGCGCCGAGCATCTGGAGCAGGCTCGGCTGGTTGCCGCTCCGGCGCAGGATCTCCTCGGCCACCGCGGCGTCGGCGATCCCCTGGCCCACCAGGGCGCGCGCCGCGTCGTCCTGCAAGGGACCCAGTTGGAGCGGCGGTGCAAAGCCGTGCAGGAACGGCGAGGTGTCGTCGCGCTGGTCGGCGAGCTTCCAGAGGAGGGGTCCGGAGGCCATCACGGTGCGGATGCCCTCCTGCGACTGCAAGGAGCGCCGCAGCTTGCGCAGGAGCGCCGGGGACTTCGCGTGCAGGTGGATCAGCTCCTCGACCTCGTCCCACAGGAGGAGCAGGATGCGCCCCTGCGCGCGCACCGCCCGGCGCAGGCGGCCCAGGGCGTCGAAAAGGTCGGTGCCGGCGACGTCCTCCCGCCGGATGCCGGCCGCGCCGAGCCGGTCCTCGGCCTCGGCGAACGCCGTCAGGAAATCGGCGTGCAGCTCCTCGGGCTCGGTGCTCCCCTGGAGGTCCCAGAACAGCGGGACGTAGCGGCTCTCCGGATCGCCCGCCGTGAGGTGCTCCAGGTGCTTCAGGAGCGAAGTCTTGCCGATCGCCCGGGCACCGAGCAGCCAGACGCCGTTCCGGGGTCCTTCCAGGATTTCGGCGATCTCCGCCGAGCGGCCGAAGAACCGCGCGCCGCGCACCCACTGGCCGGCGGAATAGGGGCTCGCCGAGGCGACGGCGGGACGCGCGAGAGGTGGCGCGGGCGGCGGAGCCGGCGAGGCCGCGGCGGGCGCGGTGAGCAGCCGGTAGCCCCGCTTGGCGATGGTCTCGATGAAGCGCGGCGCGCGGACGTCGTCGTCGAGCGCCCGCCGCAGGCCGGCGATCGCCCGGGTGATCACCGACTCGGAGATGAACAGCTCCGGCCAGACGGCGCCCGCGATGTCGTCCTTCGAAACCACCTGCCCGGCATGGCGGGCCAGGAAGACGAGGACGTCCATGAGCTTCGGCTCGATGCGGACCGCCGTCTCGCCGCGTGTCAACCGGTTCAAGGAGGGCTGCACCCGCCATTCGGCGAGCTGGAGCTCGGAGGGCGCCTCTCCGGCATCACCGCGTCGTTGATCCATCAGGGCCGATGGTACACAACTAGAAGCGATAGCCGAAACCGATCTGCGCAATGAGAGGGTCCAGGTCGAAGCGCGCGTCTCCCCCTCCCTCCTCCTCTTCGGGATCGCCTTCGATCTCCACCTCCGCCTTGAGCCAGGTGGCGCCCGCGGTGAAGAAGGCGCCACGCTCGCCGATGGGCACGTCCACGCCGACATGGGCGCCCCAGGCCCAATCGTCCTTGGTCTTGGCGCTAAAGCGGGCGGACTCACCGCCGCCGCGGACCTCGATGTCGAGGTCGCTGTACTGCATGCGGCCGACGACGGGACCGAGATACAGGTCGGCTCTGTGGTCGGGCGTCAGGTGCAGATTGAGCTTCGCCAGCACCGGGGTCATCCGCAGCGTCGACTCGATCGTCAATGTCTCCTCGCCGAAGAAATCGAACGCCACGTTGTCCTTGAGCTCGCTGGTCAGGGCCGAGAGCTCCACGCCGAGACGCCGCGACGCCCGGTATTCGAGCCCCAGGCCGGCACCGAACGAGGTGTCGCCTCCGCCCGTCGATTGGGCGGCGGCCCCGGTGAGCTTGAGCCGCCATGCGGAGTCGTCCGCGGCGGCCTGGCCGGCGGCGAGCAACGTGAGCAGCATCCCGAGGCAACCGATCGTCTGGTTCGTGCGATTCATGGCTGATTCTCCTTTCGAAGACCGGGAGGGCTGCATGTCCACCCGGTGAGAATCAGCTTGCCAGGACGGCTCAGCCGGCGCTTGAGGATGGTCCGAGGTCTGGATGAGGTTTTTCCGATCCCCGGCGCAGCCAATCGATCAGCAGGGGATTCGTGATCGTCCGATCGGACGCCCGGACGAGACCGAGCGCGCACAGGCGGTCGAGCGCTGCCGGGTCCCCGGGCGGCCGGCCTTTCGCCAGCGAGCGCAGGAGTTGCTGCTCGGCGCCCGTGAGGAGATCGAAATCCACCGCCAGAAGGTGCTGGACCGTCCGGTCGGCGGCCATCTGACGCAGCGCCTCCTCGACGTCGCCCACCTCGTGCCACCGCTTGGCGGCGATCTGCAACAGCATCGGATGATTGCCGCATTGCTCGCGGAGCCTCTCCATGCCGGCCTCGTCGAAGAGTGGCCGCGCGGCAGCCGGCAGTTGGCTCTGGCGGAGCAGCGCGCGGGCCTCGTCATCGGTCAACCCACCCAGATATCGCGGTGCCGCGAAAGGCTCCGTCAGACGCAACCGGGGAGACGAAGCGAGCACCACCCGCGCAGCCGCGAAATCCGCCACCGCCTGCCACAGCCGCGCGGCGAGGCCCGGCTCGGCCCGGTCCAGAACGCCGAGCTCATCCGCCTCGTCGCACAGCAGGAGGAGCTCTGTGCCGCGGCGCCGCAGAGCGCGCGCCAGCTTCTCCAGGGACGCGAAGAGATCGCCGTCCTCCACCTCCGCGAGCGCGATCCCCAGCCGCGCCATCGTCTCCTCGGCGTCGAGGAGAGCATCGGTGAAGGTGAGGCCCAGCTCGTCGACGCCACCGGCACCTTGCAAATCCCAGAAGAGAGGCAGGGTCCGGGCCTCCGCGGCAGCCAGAAAATCGATCTGCTTCAGGAGCGACGTCTTGCCGATCCGCCGCAGGCCCGCGATCCACAGCCGGCGCTCGCGCGACCCGAGGATCTCCGCGATCTCGGCCGTCCGGCCATAGAAACGCGGGCCGCAGACCCACTGGCCGATCACGAACGGAACGGCCGTCGCGGCATTCATGTGAGAGGCCCGTTCTCGCGTTCCAGAGCCTCGACGTCCGCGCGGGTGACCGTGCGGCGCCCCTCTTCGTGCAGGCGCTGCACCAGCGCCAGGCACCGCCGCTGGATCTGGAAAGGTTTTCCACCGGAGAGCGCGACGATGCGCTCGGCGGCGCCCGCCTCGAAACGGAACGTGCCGCGCACCGGCTCCGCCACCAGCCGCGCCGCCGCCTCCGGAGCGAGCGCTTCGACCTCAATCTCCTCGAAGAAGTTGTACCAGGGGCTGGTCTCCTTCTCCCATTCCTTGCGGATGCGCACCCCGGCGACGACGGCGGCGAGATTTTCGGCGAAACGCTTCATGAACAGGCTCCGCAGGCTCTGGCTCACCCGCGGATCGTAGTCGTTCAGCTCGTCCACCTCGTCGATCAGCAGCACCACCTTGACCTGCCTGGTGCTGCGCTCCTTGAGCTGGCGCAGCAGTCCGTGCAGCTCGCGCACCAGGTCGTGGTGGCTGTAGCCCGCGCGGGCGAGGGCGGGCTCGCGGGCGGTGTCTCCGGTCTCCAATGCCTCGAAGATCTGATCGGCCAGGGTGGCGAAAAACTTTTCTTCCGGCGTCCCTTGCAGATCGATGTAGACGGGATGGAACGCGTAGACGGGATCGTCCAGCGCCTCCAGCCGCCGCTGCACCTGATGGAGCAGCGAGGTCTTGCCGATCCGCCGTTCGCCGTGCAGCAGCAGGCTGTTGTTGTGGACCGTCTGCAAGATCTTCTGGATCAGCGGCTCGCGGCCATAGAACAGCCCTTCGTCGAAGATCGGCCCCCCGGCGACGTAGGGATTGAACTTCCGCGCGCGGCGGCGGCGGTGCTTCCGCCACCGGACGAGCAGCAGGCCGGCCACCCCCAGGCCGAGCGAGCCGGCGGAGACGGGAAAGAGCCAGGGCGCCTGAAACCAGGGCCGCCGGTAGACGACCGCGTACTGGCTGCGCGAGCTCAGACCCGCGCTGTCGGTGGCGATCACGGTCCACGCATGGGCGCCGGGCTCCAGGGTCGCCCGCGCGCCCAGCTCGGTGACATAAGTCTCCCCCACCACCTGGGTGGAGCTGCTCCCCACGACCGGCCGGCCGTCGAGGAGAAACGCGACCGTCACCGGCGAGCTGTCGATGGCGACGCCGTTCAACCGGAAGGCGGGGCTCTCGACGACCTCGATCCGTTCACCGTTCACCTCCTGCCGCTGATCGGCGAAACGGATGGCCGGCGGGATGTTCTCCGCGGCCCGTGGTGCGTCGGAGGTCTCCAGCAGGCGCTGGCTGATCCGCGCGTAGGCGCGCTGCACGATGCCGAGCGCCTCGGGATTCTTGCGGTCGAGGGCGAGCACCTGGTTGGCGGCCGAGAGCGCTTCTTCGAACCGGTTGGCCGCGAAATGGGCGCCGGCCGTCCGCAACGTGTCCCGGATCAAGGTGTCCGGTTGGGCGGCCTCCCGGGCCTCGGCCAGACGCTCGCGGAGCTGCGGGGCTTCGACATTGCCGGGATCGACGGCGGTCACGGTCTCGAACCGGCGGAGGGCCTCGGCCGCCGCCGCCTCGCGCCGCTTCTCCTCCTCGGCGACCACCTTGGCGCTCAGGCGGGCCATCAGGTCCTTCAGCTCGCGCTGCTCCGGATCGGCCGCCAGCCCCGGCCCGAGAGCGTTCATCGCGTCCTGGAGGCGTCCCTCCCCCTCCAGGCGCCTGGCATCGGCGAGACTCTTTTCGATGATCTCCTCGGTGCGACGGCGGGCGGTCCCCGCCACCTCCCGCTGGGCGTCGATCACCATCTGCCGGTAGCGTTCGAGCTCGCGGCGGGCGGCCGGCGCGCCCTGCACCACCCCGAGCCGCTCCTCCGTATCGAACGCTTCGAGAGCCGCCGACTCCTGGCCGAGATGGTGGTAGGCGATCCCCAGCTTGAGGTAGGGAAAGTAGTCGACGACCTTCATCCCGTAGGAGCGGACGCGGACGCCGGAGTCCCCCTTGCGCTCGATGGCCTGGCGGAGCTCCTTGACGGCCTCGCGCCACTTCTCGTCCGCGAGCGCGCGCTCGGCGTTCTCGTAGTGCACGTACCAGAGATCGGCGCGCAACGCCCCGGCGCCCCCGGCGAGGCCGAGGGCGAAGAGGATGACGATGCGCAGCCTGCTGAGCCCACGTCCTGGCACTCGATTCGCCTTTCGCGGCAAGCCTCAGCTGTTCGCGCCCTGCACGAAGTCCTTCATCAGATCGAAAACGATGAACGCCAGCATCGCATCCTCCCGCGTCGCCGGGTCCGCCTCGGCGTCCAGGGCCAGATCATAGGGGGATTTGAACCCATGCGCCCGCTCTTCGGTGAACCGCGCCGCCTCCCGCCCATCGATCCGGATGACGAAGGTGCCCGTCAGCGGGAAGGGAAACAGAAAGTAGCGCAGCAGTCCCCGGTCGAAGACCGTGTCCTCGGACACGCGTTCGATCTCGACCCGGCGCTCCTCGATGTCCCCCGAGAACAGGACCGGCTCGTAAAAATCGTACCGCAGGGTGCCCCACCGCTGCTTTTCCTCTCCATCGAACAGCTCGATGACCGGCATGGTGTCCTCGCTCCGGACCGGCACGGAGTGCACGCTCTGGCTCTTCGCCCGCGCCAGCAGCACCATGGGACGGTCCGTGAGCGGGTGCTTGAAGCGATAGCGCACGCGGTGTGACTGCTTCTCGTAGATCTCCGGGTCGACGAGAAGATTGATCGGGCTCCCCCAGGCGACCGGAATCCCCTTGTACTTCATGACCGTCGTCCGGGAGCTGTCCACGTCCCGGAAGCTCACCTTCTTGGAGAAGCTGTTGCGCTCCACCTCGAAGCGCTGCCCGGGCTGCGTCTCCGGAGCCACCGGAGTGGTCTCCGCGAAAGCGCTGCCACAAGCCGCCGTGATCAGGAACAGGGCCGCACCGAAATTTCTCGCTCGCATGGGATCCTCCTTCGTCACAAGATCGGGCGCCGCGTCAGGACGGCGCCCGTCGTCCTGATGCCAGTGTGCCTTCCCGGGGTGGGGCGATGCTTGAGGGTGGGTTGAGGAAGCTGTGAGGTTTCTATGAGGGCCCCGGCGAGTGACGCTACAATCAGCCCAGGAGGATTCGCATGAGCACGGCGGCACCCTCGGCCAAGGAGCTCCCCATCCCCGGGGCACTGAACCTCGCCCTGGCGGTGGCCGCGCCGGCCGCGGCTCTCGGCCTTCTCGTCTTCGCGTCGCGGACCCCCTCCTGGGGATGGCGGATCGCCGCGGCGGTCGCGTTCTCCTATGTGAACAACACGATCTTCTCGCTGCTCCACGAGGCGGTGCACAGCCACCTCCACGCGAACCGGACGGTCAACGAGTGGGCCGGCCGCTTTCTGGCGGCGTTCTTCCCCACCGGGCTCGGCTTCCAGCGGATCTGCCACCTGGGCCATCACCGGCGGAACCGGACGGACGAAGAGGTGTTCGACTACATCCTCCCCGGAGAGAACCGGACGGTGAAGACGATCCAGTGGTACGGCATCCTCACCGGCCTCTACTGGCTGATCCCGCCGCTCGGCTGTCTCCTCTACCTGCTCTGGCCGGGCTTCTTCCGCCTGCCGGAACGCCTCCGCACGTCGCGCTACTTCCGGCAGACGAGCACCGGGGCGATGCTCTCCGGCTTCGCGGACGCGCCGGAGGGGACGATCCGGCTGGAGATCCTCCTCTCCTGCGCGCTCCAGGCCGCGTTCATCTGGGCGCTCGGCCTCACCCCGGCCGGCTGGCTCACCTGCTATGCCGCCTTCGGCATCAACTGGAGCTCTCTCCAGTACGCGGACCACGCCTTCACCGAGCGGGACGTCCACGACGGCGCCTGGAATCTGCGGGTGAACCGGCTGGTGCAGTATCTGTTCCTCAACTACCATCACCACAAGGCCCACCACCAGAACCCGCAGGTGCCCTGGCTGCATCTGCCGAAGCTCGTGGACGATTCCGAAGAGCGGCCGCGGTTCCTGAAGATCTGGTTGCGGATGTGGCGAGGCCCCCGAATCTGGCCGGGAGCGCAAGAGCCGGGTTCCCCTCCGCTATGATCCACGCAGGAGGGCCTGCCGCCATGCTCTACGATCTCTCCCCCACCATCCGCTCCGCCTTTCCGGTCTGGCCGGGCGACACGCCGTTCGAAAGCCGCCTCACCTGGTCCATGGACGAGGGGGGCTCGGTGAACGTCTCGCGGATCGTCACGACACCGCACCTCGGATCGCACGCCGACGCGCCGTTCCATACCGAGCCGCGCGGCGAGACGATGGAGGAGCTGCCGCTGGAGCGGTATCTCGGGCCGTGCCGGGTGGTCAAGGTGCCGCCGGCGCCGGTCATCGAGCCCCGGCATGTCGAAGGGGTCGACCTGGCCCATCCCGGCCGCATCCTGTTCCGGACGGACAGCATCCGCGACCGCAAGGTCTTTCCGGAACGGTTCACCGCCCTGTCGGTCGAGCTGGCGGCGCTCCTCGGCGACAGCGGCGCCCTGCTCGTGGGGCTCGACACGCCGTCGGTCGATCCGTTCGACAGCAAGACGCTCGACGCGCACCATGCGCTCGCCCGCGGCCGGGTGGCGATCCTGGAGGGGCTGATCCTGGACGGCGTGCCCGAGGGGCTCTATGAGCTGATCGCCCTCCCCTTGAAGCTGGCCGGGCTCGACGCTTCGCCGGTCCGCGCGGTCCTGCGCACGCTAGAATAGCGGAACCATGAGCCGTCCCCGGCATCGTGGCACGGAAGGAGATTCCCTGTGAACGGCAAAGAATTCGTCGCGGGTCTGATGGAAGAGATGGAACGTCTCTTCGCGCGGCTCGGTGAGACCGATACCCTGGAGTCGGAGTCGGACGGGCAGGTGGACGTGGTGACTCTGCTGCGCCTCGCCTTGAAGAGCGAGCTCGAAGCGAGCGAGCTCGCGGGCTTCTGGATGCCCACCACACCCGAGGTGGACGCCAAGATGGTCCTCGCCCTCCAGTGCGGCGACGAGATGAAGCACTACGGCCTGATCAGCCAGCGCCTGGCCGAGCTCGGCGAAAACCTGACGGGCTTCGATCCGCTGGCCGACGGGCACAGCCCCCTCTACCACTACCTCCGCGGCCTGCGCACCACGGTCGAGCGGATCGCCGCCGGCCCCTTCGCCAACGAGGCGATCGCGCAGATCCGCAACACGCAGTTCGTCAACTTCTGCCGCTCGGTCGGCGACGCGGGGACCGCCGAGCTGTACGAGGCGATCATCCAGCCCGAGGAAGCGCATCACCATCATCTCGGGCGCGAGTACCTGGAGAACCATCTGGACAACCCCGAGCTGCAGGAGCTCGCCGCCGAGGCCGTGCGCAACACGCTGGCCATCGCCGACGAGCTCCGCAACCTGGCCGCCAAGACGACCGGCCTGCTCAGCATCCCTGTTTCCTGAACCAACTTATGAGCCCAGAGATCAAGACCCTCACCGTGCTCGGCACGGGGACCATGGGGCGTGGCATCGCCCACGTCTCCGCCCTCGCCGGGTTTGTCACGCACCTGTTCGATACCAACGCCGAGGCGCTCCAGAAAGCCCAGGCGACCATCCACCGCAACCTCGCCAAGGGCGTCGAGATCGGCAAGGTCGCGGCAGAAGCCGCCGACGCCGCCCGGCAGGGCCTGCACCTCCACGAGAGCCTGGCCGAATCCGTGGCCGAGGCCGACCT
>Ga0062379_10000251_pt1 | contig 10316 bp, 8 predicted proteins | sample DOMMetBare2Fresh_2_FD_59484 | JGI IMG/M metagenome (GOLD analysis project Ga0062379, IMG submission 59484) | Wetland sediment microbial communities from St. Louis River estuary, USA, under dissolved organic matter induced mercury methylation -... | ecosystem: Environmental > Aquatic > Freshwater...
GGGACGAAACCGGCATAGGCCGCCTTCAGGTACGTATCGGGCGGTGAGCGCGACGACGCCGTCGAGGGAGGCGAGGGAGCGCTGGAGGGCGGCAAGGAGGGCGGCCGCCGCCAGGGACTCGGGTCCGTCGTCCGTCGCCGCCGCGCCGGCGCCGAACGCGGGCCGGGCCACCACGACGTAGAGCGGCTCGCGCGCCGGCAGGCCGGGGCGGAGCAGCAGTGCGGCGGCCGCGAGCGCTCCGAGCGCCAGCAAAGCGGTCACGGGCCAGAGCCGGAACGGGCGGCCGGCGCCGGTGGACGAAACGAGGGGCGGCTCAGGACAGGTGTTGGACTGCCCGGTTGCGGAACGCGGTCGAAGCAACGGCAGGGCTTCGACCGGAGCCGGCGGCAGGGTGCTCTCCGCCACCACCGCTTCGAGCCGCTGCAGGAACGACGACGCGCTCGCCGGCCGGCGTGCGGGATCTTTTTCGAGGAGCGCATCGATCAGCTCCGCCAACGTCCCGGGAACCGCCGGCTCGACCTCGTGGGCGGGCGGTTGTTGATGGGTGCAGACGCGGGTCACCGGAAACGCCCCTCGGCCACCAGCTTCTCCAGGTCGGCATCGGTGGCCGCGACGACCCGCACGTCGACCCGGCGCGGCGCCTCGGCGCCGACCGGCTGGATCTCGCCGTTTTCGAGCGTGCGCAGCACGCAGACCTGGACCTCAGCGAAGGGCTCCTGTTACCTGGCGGAGGGTACGGGACATGGTAAGTTCTGCGGGCTGGTTCAACGCTGCGATCCGGAGGAGAACGAACGCGATGACCTCGAAGGTGACGACCGCGGTTCTCGGTACCATGCTTCTGTTCCCATCCATCGTCCTCGCAGAAGAGGCACCAGAAACGCTTCTGGTCCAACGTCTGCTGAAGCTTTCGGAGTTCAGGGAGGCGATGATCTCCGCCGCCGGCAGAAGTGTCGAGGTTACTCAGCAGGCCGCCGGCCCCGTTCCTACGGGTACCGGCATCGAGATCTCCACCGCCCTCTTCAGGAGTGATGAACGGATCTGGAAGGCGCTCGAAGCGGAGCTCCCCCGGTGGCTCGCAGAACAGATTCCCCGCGAGCGCCTCGAAGCTCTGGCCAGAGCGTACGGCGAGAATCCCGGGCACGAAGTGGGCCAGAGTGGCCCGGAGCTCCTGGCCCTGGTCTGGAAGTTGGCGGAGCGGGATTCGCAGCTCAGGAAGGAGATCGCAAGGAGCTCCTGCTCGGCCGGATTTCTTGCTCCCAATATCGATGAAGCGCGGAAGAAAAAAGGAACATCGGACACACCCTTCAAAGCGCCTCCTGATTTTTTTGAGAAGATTCAGCCCTTCCTGCAGCCGATCGACGAAACCTGTGGCTGCCTCGTGCGGCTCGCCCCGGAGACCGCGGGTGAAGAGTTTTTCTCCGACCAGATGCCGAAGGAGGAACGAGGGGCCTTGATGCTCCAGCTCATCCAGACCGGCAAATGTCCCGATCCTTTCGCGGACTACCGGTGAGGCCCCCCAGCTCCTCCAGCCGGCGGTCCGCGCGCCTACCGCCGGTCGCCGGTCAGGCTGAACGCCCCCCAGTGGTACGGGTGGGCAAGGGGACCGCCGTTCTCCGCAGGAGCCCGCGCTGGCGTCTTCTGCCATACTCCGCCGCACACGACACGGCCTTCTCCATGAGCCCGCGCAGATCCCGCCGCCTTCGACCGATCCTCCGCCCTTTCCTCGGGCGCCGGCTCCCGGCCGATCTGCGCGGCCAGCGCGTGGTGCGGCTCGCCCAGAAGCTGCCCGCAGGGGTCCATGACCCCGGCTTCGAGACCCTGCTTCGGCGGATCGACGGCGCGCCCTTTCTCGGCGGCAACGAAGTCGAGGTGTACACCCGGGGCGAGGACGCCTTCGCCGCCATGCGCGCCGCCGTGCGCGCCGCCCAACGGGAGATCCTCCTCGAGTCCTACATCTACAAGGACGACACGACCGGCCACGCCTTCCTGGAGGACCTCGCCGCCGCCGCGGCCCGCGGCGTGCGCGTGCAGGTGGTGGCGGACGCCCTGGGCTCCCTCTCGACCAGCGATGCCTTCTGGCACGAGATGGAGCTCTGCGGTATCGAGAGCCGCCTCTATCACCCGCTGATCAAAAAGCTCTGGTACCACCCGTTCCGCGACCATCGCAAGATCCTGGTGGTGGATCGCCACGTCGCCTTCACCGGCGGCATGAACATCGGCGAGGAATACGGCAGCACCCTGGGGCTCCAGATGAAGCCGGGCACCACCTGGCGGGACACCCATCTGCGCGTCCTCGGCCCCACCGCCTGGGAAATGGCCGTCGTCTTCGAAGAGAGCTGGACCGGCGCGGAGGGTGCGCCGCTCGACCTCCCGTCTCTCGACATGGCGCGCACCGAGGCTCCGGGAGCACGCATCCTGGTGCTGGATTCGAAGCCGAACCGCGGGCAGGCGGAATCGGCCGCGGCCCTCGCCGCCATCGTGGGAGCGGCGCGCAAGTCGGTCTGGATCACCAACGCCTATTTCGCCCCGGGCTGGGCGGCGGTGCGCATCCTCGGCCAGGCGGCCCGGCGGGGCGTGGACGTGCGCCTCCTCCTCCCCGGCCTCTCCGACGTCCCTCTCGCCCGCCATGCGGGGCACGGCTACTTCTCGCGGCTCCTGCGCCGCGGCGTCCGGATCTTCGAATATCAACCCTCCATCCTCCACGCCAAATGCATGGTGGCCGACGGCCGGGTCTCCGTGGTCGGCTCGAGCAACCTCGATTTCCGCTCCTTCGTCTTCAACGCCGAATGCGACCTGGTCGTCCTCTGTGACACGACCGCCCGGCGGATGGAAGAGGCCTTCGCAGAGGACATGAAGCACGCGGTGGAAATCCGCCGGAGCGACTGGAAACGCCGGACCACCCTGCACCGGGCGGGCGATACGGTGGCGCGGTGGCTGGCGCCATTGCTGTGAGCCGCCATGGCCTGGCGCCGCCTGTTCGAGCACCGGGAGGGCTGAGGCCGACCACCCGATGAGGTGGAGTCTCGCGACCCTTCCCGCGCGCTCTGTTGAGTTTCTCCCTATCCCTCGAACCACCTCTCGGCGCACCCGCCGGCCGTCTCCTCAGCGGGCGCGCCCCTCCGGTGGATGCTCCGACAATGGTCCTATGGAGCGCGACGGAGGGGATCGCCGATGAAACACCTGGTCATCCTGGGGGCGGGCATGGCGGGAACCATGGTCGCCAACCGCGTGAGCCGGAGTGTGCCGGACGACTGGTCGGTCTCGGTGGTCGATCCGGCGCCGTGCCACGTCTACCAGCCCGGGCTGGTCTCCCTCCCTTTCGAAACCCGGAGCGGTGACGAGCTCGCCCGCTCCAGGGCCGCGACCCTCTCGCCGCGCGTCCACTGGGTTCAGGAGGAGGTCCACGCGGTCGAGCCGCAGCACAAGCGGCTGCAGGTGGGGGCCGGTTCGCCGCTGCGCTACGACCTGCTGGTGCTGGCGAGCGGTGCCGGCGTGCAGACCGAGGAGCTTTCCCGGTCGCTCGACGGGCATTGGCGGACGACGGTTCACACACCCTACACCCTGAGCGGAGCGCTCGCGCTGCGCGGCGCCCTGGAACGCTTCCAGGAGGGACGCCTCGTGGTGAGCCTCCCTGCGACGCCGATCAAGGGACCGGCCGCGCCGCTGGAGCTGCTCTTCCGGGCTGACGAGCTGTTTGCGCTCCGGGGATCGCGCGAGCGGGTGGAGCTCGTCCTCACGACCCCGGCAGCCGAAATCTGGCCGCATCCTCTGACCGCCGCCGTCCTCGAACAGCTCCTCCGCAGCAAGGGGATCCGCGTCGAGCGCGGATTCGCCACCACCCGCATCGAGGCCGCGAGCCGCACCCTCCATGCGGCGGATGGCCGGACCCTGGCCTGGGACCTGCTGGTGGCGATTCCGCCCCATCGCGGCGCGCCGTTCGTGACCGCCTCGGGCCTCGGGGACGAGCTCGGTTTCGTGCCGACGGAGCCGCGGACGCTGCGCGCCCGCGGGCTGGAGGACGTCTTCGTCCTCGGGGATGCCACCGATCTCCCGATCGGCAAGATCGGCTCGGTGGCCCATTTTCAGAGCCGGGTGGTCACCGCGAGCCTGCGGCACGCCATCACCGGCGGTGGCGACGAGCCGTTCGACGGGCACATGAGCTGCTTCGTCGAAAGCGGATGGGGCCGGGCGCTCCTGGTCGACGGCAGCTATGACGCGGAGCCGGCCGCCGGCCGGTTCCCCTTCCCCTGGATCGGGCCTCTCCGCCTGCTCGCGGAGAACCGGCTCAGCCACTGGACGCACCAGGCTCTCGAGCCTGTCTACTGGCGGGCCCTCCTGCCCGGCCACTCCCTGCCGATCCCGCACCGGCGCGGCAAGCGCGAGCAGGGACCGGGTTGAGCGGCCTCAGACCACCGGCTCCCCGTCGATCGCCACCACCCGCAGCTCGCAGGAGTAGCGGTTCCCCTGGGCGTCGGGGAGCCAGAGCTCGCCGTGCCCGGGGAGCATCTCGGAGAGGCTGATCATCGTCTCTTCGCCGGCTTCGAACGATTTGCGGCACGCCTTGCAGAAGATCTCCACCAGCGCCGGACTCTCCAGGTCGAGATAGAACGGCTTGAGCTCGGGCGGCGTCTTGACGAAGAGGAAGCGGGGCAGGTCGCGCTCGGCGGCCCAGCGCCGGATGGCCGCGAACCGCTCCGCCGCCGTGGCCGCCTGCGCGAATTCCAGGGTGCTCACCATGAAGCTCCAGCTCTCGCGGGCCACCACGAGGCGGTCGATGGTGACGCGCGGCGTGTGGTGGGCGCCCGCCGGGACCACCCGGAAGACGTCCAGCGCCTGGATCAACAGGGCGAGGTTGAAGAAGTCGACCACGTCGAAGCGGATGCGGCCGTCGCGCGGCCCGATCACGACACTCCCCTCGGAGGCTTCGACCACCAGCTCCGCCATCGGCAGGATCTGCGACGCGGGCTGGCCGGAGGGATCGAGGCTGAACTCCAGGTAGTAGTCCTTCGGCGAGCGAAGGGCCAGGTCCATACGCCCGGTGACCGCCGGGGCCGCCAAGCCGAGGCCGGTGGAGGCCTGTTCCTGGTTCCACACCTTGGGGAGGACCGGCACGAGCGTCGGCTCCGGCAGGTCCGCCGTCATCGCGGCGCGCAGCTGCTCGTCATCCGGATGCTGGGTGAAGAACAGCCAGCGGTCGAGCGTGTTCATCACCGCATGGACCTCGCCCAGGACGACCTGGTAGTCCCCTTGCCGGATCGCCTCCACGCTCGGCGCGGCGATCAGCAGGTCCGGGCTGTGATGGCGCGCCTTCTGCCAGCCCGGTCCCGGCGCGGCGAACTCGCGCTGCACCAGCGGCCGCAGGTCCTCGCTGCGGTACTCCACCCGGCGCACTCCCTCGGGGATCGACAGCACCCGCCCCCACCGGGCGCTCAGCTCATCCTTGATCTCCCCGTTGTTCTTCATGCTGATCACGCGCTTCAGGGAGACCTGTGTAAAGGCCAGCGCATCGACCTGGGGCGAGCCGGTCTGCTCGCGCAGCTCCTCATAGGACTGGACGAACAGCGCGCGGCTCTTCTGCGCGGCGCAATGCGAAAACCAGCGGGCGCTGGCGAGGACCAGCGAGAGGGCCGGCGCGATCTCGGCCAGCAGGGTTTCACCGACCTGCACGTCGAGGTCGCGGCGGCAATCTTCGTAGACCAGGGTGCGCCCGGCGTAGAGCTGGCCGCCGGCGCGCGTGGCGGCCTTCTCCGTCGCCCGCGTGAACGTCTCTTCCAGACCGGCCAGGGCGCGCTCCAGCGCCTCCGGATCGCCGGCGGCGCGGACGACCGGCTCCCGGGCGCTGACGACCTCGTCGAGCACGGCGAGGGACCGGTCGCGCAGCGGCTCGTCCTCGATCTGCAGGAGCAGCTCGCGCAGAGTGCGCTCGGGAAAGGGCGACAGAGGGATCTGGAACGCCCAGCGCATCAGCCCGTTCTGGTGCAGTTGATCCAGAATCCCCCAGAGGATGGGCAGCTTGTCGGGGGGGACCGGCCCCATCTCGCGCAGCAGCACCTGCGCCGGGCGCGTGCCGTCGCAGGCCGCCACGAGCGCGCTGCCGAGCGGTCCCAGCTCGATCCGCTGGCCGTTCGGCAGGACGTAGGCGGTGCCGTCGCGCCGGATGAACGGCGAGCGCATGGGCGCGAGCCAGGGACGCATGGCCGGGTCCTCGGCCAGCTTGTCGGCGAGCGCATCGATCGCCCAGCCTTCGAAAAAGACGTCCCGCGAGGCGATCACGTCCGGACCGGGCCGGGCCGAGATCCGTCCCTCCCCCTCGCCGAGCCGCGCCCAGCCGACCGGTCCGAAAAAGCCGATGGTGTCGTTCTTGACGCAGTAGCGCTGCAGATAGAAGGCGAGCATCTGCACGTGCCCGCGGTCGCGCGCCGAGCCCCGGCCGCCGCCGGCCGGCCGGCGCAGGAACGAGCCGAGACCGGTGGCCGCCGCGTGCCGGTTCTGCCAGACGACCGCTTCGCGGAAGCGGGGGGTCTGGGCGACCTCGCGGAGCTCAGCCTCCAGCTTCTCCTCCGCGGCCGCATAGGCGGTCTGATAGCGCGCCTTCTCCGCCTCGACGCGTCCGGCATCCGCCTGCCAGGCGTCGATCGCCGCGGCGGTCGCGGCGGCGAGTCCCTCGGTCTTCGCCGGCTGCTGCCGTTTCACCTTGCGGATCGCCTTGACGAGGACGTCGAGCCGCTCCTTGGGAGCCCCGTCGAGCTCGCCGCGCAAGGCCTCCAGGGCGGCCTGGCGCAGCCCCTCGGCCTCCGCCTCGACCGCGGTGAGCCGGTCGGCCGCGGCGGCGCAGTCCGCGTCCGCCATCCGCAGGACCTCGGAGGCCGGAAAGCCGGCGGCGCGCACACACGCCGTCCGCCAGAGGCCCCAACGGCCATACCCCTCGTCCGGCAATCCCAACAGATGTTCCGGCAGATTCTCCCGACTCGACATGATCTGAGCCTCCATGGACCCCATAGGCAGCCGTAAAAGCCCGTGCATGGTACCGCGGGCCTCGCGCGGCGTCCAGAATGCGCAGCTCTCACTCATCCGCGAAAAGGAACGCCCCGGCACGTTGACCCTCCTCCCCCCGGGGTGTAGGCTAGGCCCAGTCATGCATGGAGCGGCGGCGGTCGTTCTCGACGAAGCACCGATCGATGCGGGGAAGCCGTTCATCCCCGAGGAGCTGACGCCGCTCTTCCATACCCCTTCCTACGGCGGCCTCGCGGAGAGCGAGCGCCTGCGCTACAACCAGCTCCACGCGCTCTACTTCAACGAACAGATCACGTTTTTCGAGACCTCCCTCGGCCGGCCGCTCCTGGGAGCGCTGCTCCGTGAGGCGTGGCCGGACCGGCTCGCGGAGGGGTTGCGGCGGTTCCTCGCCGATGAGGAGCGGCATACGGAGATGTTCCGGCAGCTCAACCGGCGCAGCGCTCCCGGGCTCTATGGCGACCGCGACGCCCGCTTCATCGAGGTCCCCGCCGCCGCCCGGGCGGTCTTCGGGTGGATGGCGCGCCGCCCGCGCCTCTTCCCGCTGTTCCTCTGGCTGATGCTCCTCCAGGAGGAACGGTCGCTCTACTACTCGAAGCGCTACCTCCGCGCTCGCGGCGTCGAGCCCTCGTTCGTCGAGGCGCACCGCCTCCATCTGGTGGACGAGGCGCACCACGTCCACTGGGACGAGGAGCTTCTCGACGCGCTGTGGGAACGCACCCATCCGCTTCTGCGCACCGCGAACGCCCGTCTCTTCGCCTGGATGCTGGAGGAGCTGTTCGGCGCGCCGAAGCGCGGCCAGCTCCGCGTGGCCGAAGAGCTGGCGCGCGAGATGCCGGCTCTCCGCGAGCGCCTGCCGGAGATGCGGCGGGAGCTCCTCGCGCTGGCAGGGGACGAGGCCTTCCGCGACGCGCTCTACTCCCGGGAGAGCGTCCCGCGGACCTTCGCCCGGTTCGATCAAACCCCTGAATTCCGCCGCCTGCGCCTCTGTGGCTATCGCCCGCGGCCGGCGCGTGGAGAGCCCGCATGCACGGAACGCTGAGCCCGGCACCGAGCCAGGCCCCCCCGGCGGACGCCTTCCCGGAGTTTCCGGCGTCCTGGTATCTGTTCTGCGACAGCCGGCGGCTGGACCGGGGACCGTTCTCCCGGAAGATCCTCGGCCGTCATCTGGTGGCTTTTCGCACCGCCGGTGGACGCGTCGCGGTGATGGACGGCCACTGCTCGCACCTCGGCGCGGATCTGGGGCTGGGCACCGTCACCGGCGAGACCATCCAATGCCCGTTCCATCATTGGCGGTATGGATGCGACGGCGTCTGCACCGCCATTCCGCACAGCGCGGAGATCCCGCCGTTCGCCCGGTTGCGCACGTACCCCGTCGAAGAACGGCACGGCTCCGTGTTCTTTTTCAACGGTGCCGCGCCGCTCTTCCCCTTGCCGTTCTTCCTCGGGGAGGACCCGGCGGGCTTCGTCGCGGCGAAAACCTTTCATTACGTGGCGGACTGCACGTGGTACATGAACTCGGCGCACGCCTTCGACCGGCAGCATTTCGCTGCCGTGCACGACCGGGAGCTGCTCGCGCCCCCCGAGATCGACCTCCCGGCGCCCTACGCGCGGCGCAACAGCTATCCCGCGAAAGTGGTGGGGCACACGGTGTTCGACCGCATCCTCCGCGTCACCGCGGGGCGTACGGTGCGGATCACGCTGACCATCTGGGGCGGGACGTTCGCCGTGATCACCTCCCACTTCGACCATATACAGAGCGGTTTTCTCATGGCCATGGAGCCGCTCGAGAACGGCCAGACCGCCTGCCACGGCATCGTCTGCGCCCGCCGCTCCGCCGCCCTGCTGCGGCCCTTCCAGCCTCTCCAGCTCCGGGTGCGCCGGCTGTTCACCCATGGCTATTTGAAAGAGGAGGCGCGCCAGCTCCGCGCCACGCGCTACAACCCCGGACGTCTCGGACCCCACGACCAGGACATGATCGACTTCTTCCACTGGGTGGCAGCTCTGCCACAAAAGGGTGATTATGAAAACATCGATCGCCGCTCTGATGCTTCTGTGCCTGGCAGCCGTCCCGCTGTCGTCGCAAGCGCCCCCCGCGCCGGCGCCGGCGGAGCCCGCGGCAGCGCCCTCCGATGAAGCGACGCACAACGAGCTGCGCGCGCTCCGCGACGGCCTGCTCGATGCGGTGAGCAAGGGGGACGTCGAACGCGAGCTCAGCTATTTCCATCCCAATGCCGTGGTCACCTGGCACAACGCCGAGGTCAGCCGTGGCCGGGACGGAGTGGGCGCCTACCTGAACAAGATGCTCAACGGCCCGGACAAGGTCGTCGCGAGCTACAAGGTGGATCTGAAGGTGGACGAGCTCACCATCCTCTACGGCGGCGACACCGGCATCGCCTTCGGCAGTGCCGAGGAGCATTTCGAGCTGGTCCACGGCGGCTCGCTCGATCTCCCGTCGCGATGGAGCGCCACGCTGGTCAAGGACGGGGACAAGTGGCTGATCGCCAGCCTGCACGCGTCGGACAACCTGTTCGACAATCCCTTGCTGAACGCGGCCCGGCGGATCGCCTGGTGGGCGGGAGCCCTCTCTCTCGTCCTCGGGCTGGTCTTCGGTTTCTTCCTCGGCCGGCGCAAGGCGGCATGACGGACCTTCCGGGCGCCGCGGAGCTCTGCGACGCCACCGTGCGCGACGGCATCGACGCGGCGACCACCTGGCTCTACCGCCGCGTCGTCGATTCGCCGCTCCACGGACCGTTCATCCGCCGCATCGACGAGGCCTGCGCGCGTCCCGCACCCCCGGCCTGGAACCGGGACGCGCGCCTCGCCATCGTCCCCGGAGCCTCCTACAAGGAAGCTCCCGACACGGACGCCGACGGCCGCGTCGTCCGCGAAGTGGCCGAGGGGCTCGGCCTCGCCACCGACCTCGTGCCGATCGCCACCACCGGCAGCGTGCGGCAGAACGCGCGGACCCTCTGCGACTGGCTGCTCGCGCAACCGGAGCGCCCGCTCCTCCTCGCCTCCTTGAGCAAAGGGGGACCGGACATCAAGCTGGCCCTCGCCGAGCCCGACGCGGAACGCGCCTTCGCCCGCGTGGCGGGATGGATCAACCTCTGCGGCATCCTCGACGGCACGCCCGTCGCCGACCTGCTGCTGTCGCGCCGGCCCGACGCCGTGCTCCTCCGCGTCTTCCTCCGGCTCCGCGGCCGGAGCCCGGCCTTCCTCCGCGATCTGCGCTACGGCCCTGGCGGCCTCCAGGACGTGGAGCTCCGCCTGCCGCCGCACATCCAGCTCATCAGCATCGTCGG
>Ga0062379_10000254_pt1 | contig 10267 bp, 1 predicted proteins | sample DOMMetBare2Fresh_2_FD_59484 | JGI IMG/M metagenome (GOLD analysis project Ga0062379, IMG submission 59484) | Wetland sediment microbial communities from St. Louis River estuary, USA, under dissolved organic matter induced mercury methylation -... | ecosystem: Environmental > Aquatic > Freshwater...
ATCCGCCCCGAGGAGGCGACGGACCCAGAGTACTGGGTGCGCCAGCTCCGGAACGCCGTGCGCTTCGCCGACGGCGCCGCCACCCTCCTCGAAGAGCCGCGGCGCATCCTGATCGAAACCGGGCCGAGCGACGCCCTGTCGACCCTGGCGCGCCGGCATTCCGCCCGCGGTCCGGAGCACACGGTCCTCGCCTCGCTCCGCCATCCCAAGGAGAGCGAGAACGACCAGCGCTTCCTGCTCGGCGCCCTCGGCCGCTTCTGGCTGGCGGGGGGCACGGTGAGCTGGGAGGGGTTCTACGCCGGAGAACGCCGCCGCCGCGTGCCGCTGCCGACCTATCCGTTCGAACGGCGGAAGTTCTGGGTCGAGCCGGGGGACAAGCCGGGCAAGAAGGCCGGCGCGCCACCCAAAGCCGGCCGCCGCGATCCGCAGGACTGGTTCTGGGTCCCGGGCTGGAAGCAGGCCCTCGCCCCTGCCGTCCCCTGGGGCGGAGCCGCCGCGGCGCCGCCCACGAGCTGGCTCGTCTTCCTCGACGGCTGCGGCCTGGGCGACCAGCTCGCGGAGCGCCTGGAAGCCGCCGGCCACCGGGTGGCCACCGTCCGCGCCAGCGTCGAAGGCGAGGGCTTCCAGCGCCTGGGGCCGGGCTCCTTCGCGATCGCCCCCGGCCGCGCCGAGGACTACGAGCAGCTCCTCACGGCTCTGGACGAGCCCCCGGCGCGCGTGCTCCATCTGTGGAACGTCACCGGAGACGCTCCGGCTCCCTCACCCGAGGCGGGTCTCGACGCCTCCTTCTACAGCCTGGTCTTCCTGGCCCAGGCTCTGCTGCGGCGCGTGGGCGAGGCGCCGGTCTCCCTGGGTGTGGTCGCGGACGGCCTCCATGCCGTCACCGGCGAGGAGCCTCTGGAGCCGCTCAAGGCGGCCCTCCTCGGCCCGTGCGGCGTCCTCCCCCGCGAGCATCCAGGATTCACCTGCCGCGTCCTCGACGTCGCGGCCGGCTCTGGAGGCACCGCCCGCGTGGCGGACCAGATCCTCGCCGAGATGGAGAGCTCCCCCTCCGAGACACCCGAGACGCTCGTCGCCTGGCGCCGCCATCTGCGCTGGGTGCCCAACTTCGAGCCAGCTCCATTGTCAACTCCGCTGCCCACTCCGGGTGCGGCGCGCCTGCGGCCTCACGGGGTCTACCTCCTGACCGGCGGCCTGGGCGGGCTGGGGCTCGCCGTCGCCCAATACCTCGCGCAGGAGGTCCAGGCGCGCCTGGTGCTCGTCGGCCGGTCGCCGCTGCCGGAGCGCGGCGCCTGGGAATCCTGGATGGCTGCCCACGGTGAGGACGACCGGACCAGCCGGCGCCTCCGCCGCCTCCTGGCGCTGGAGGCGCTGGGCGCCGAGGTGCTGCCGGTGACCGCCGACGTGGCCGACCCCGGGGAGATGCGCGCGGTGCGCGCCGCGGCCGAGGCGCGCTTCGGCGCGGTCCATGGCGTGATCCACGCGGCCGGCGTGCCCGGCATGGGGATGCTGCGCGGGAAGACCCGCGACGAGGCGGCGCGGGTGCTGGCACCCAAGATCGGCGGCACCCTGGCGCTCCAGGCGGCGTTCGAGGGGGCCGGGCTCGACTTCCTGGTCCTCTTCTCCTCGATCACCGCCGAGCTGCCGGAGGTCGGGCAGGCGGACTACGTGGCGGCGAACAACTTCCTCGCCGCGTTCGCCCGCCGGGCGGGCCAGAGCGGCGCTCCCGTCCTCGCGATCGGCTGGGACGCCTGGCGCGAGTCCGGCATGGCGGTGGAGACCGAGGTGCCCAAGGAGCTCGCGGACTGGCGCCGCCGGACCCTGGCCCAGGGCCTCACCGACGCGGAGGGGGTCGAGGCCTTCTCCCGCCTGCTCGCCGGCGGCCTGCCCGAGGTGATCGTCTCCACCCTCGACTTCGCGCTGCGCCGCACCGAGCACGCCCGCCTGGTCCCCCTGGCGGAGGCCCTCGCGGAGGCCGCATCGACCACCTCGGCCGCATCGGCCGAGGCGACCTACCCGCGTCCGGCGCTCGCCAATGCCTACGTGCCGCCGCAGACCGATCTCGAACGCAGCATCGCCCTCGTCTGGCAGGAGATCCTCGGGGTCGATCCGGTCGGCATGCACGACAACTTCTTCGAGCTGGGGGGCAACTCGCTCGCCGGCCTGCGCCTCGTCCAGCGGCTGCGCGACCGGCTGGGGGCCGTCCTCTCGGAAGTGAGCCTGTACGAGGCGCCCACCGTCGCCACCCTCGCCCGCGCGATCGCCGCCCGCGGAGGCGAGACGGCAAACCCGGCCGGGGACGCGGCACCGGCCGAGCAAGAGAGCCGGCTGCGCGGCGAGCGCCGGAAGGCGCGGCTCCTCGACCGCAAGGGAGGCAGGGGATGACACAACCAAGGAGAGACCAGCCCATGGGACCCGAAACCACCACCGCCGTGAGACCGGCCCGCCGCCGGGCCTCCTGGCTGGGAGCCATCCTCGTCCTGACCCTCCCCTGGACGGCCGCCGCGCAGGAGGAGACCGCCGCCGCGCCGGCCGCGCCGCCGGCCGAGTACGTCGCCCGGCCCACCCGGTTCGACACGCCGCCGGTGATCGACGGCCGCCTGGAGGAACCGGTCTGGCAGACCGGGGCACGGCTCGGCGACTTCCGCCAGCTCGAGCCGAAGGAAGGCGAGCCGGCGACCGAGCCGACCGACGTCTACCTGGGCTTCGACCAGGGCTACCTCTACATCGGCGTCCGCTGCCACGACTCGGAGCCGAAGAAGATCGTCACCACGACGCTGACCCGCGACAGCGACATGACCTACGACGACACCCTCCAGATCCTGCTCGACACCTTCCACGACGGGCGCAGCGCCTACCTCTTCCTCACCAACCCCGGGGGGGTGCAGGTCGATGCCCTGGTCCGCAACGAGGGCGAACAGATCAACCTCGACTGGGACGGCATCTGGACCGTGCAGAGCACGCGCGACGCCGGCGGCTGGTCGACCGAGATCGCGATCCCCTGGCGCACCCTGCGCTTCCCCAAGAAGACGGAGCAGGAGTGGGGGTTCATGATCGAACGGCAAGTCGCCCGCAAGCAGGAGCGGACCTTCTGGAAGGCCCCCAGGAAATCCTGGTACGCGCGCTGGAAGCTCTCCGAGGCCGGCACGCTCGTCGGCATGGAAGACGCGCGCCCGGGGAGCCGTGTCCACTTCGCGCCCTACGTCATCGGCGGCGCCGAGCAGCCGCCGGGGGGCGGCTCGACCTCCAGCATCACCCAGGCCGGCGGCGACGTGAAGATCAACGTCACCTCCGACCTGGTGGCCGACGTGACCATCAAGACCGATTTTTCGGAGACCGAGGCCGATCAGCAAGAGGTCAACATCTCCCGCAACCCGCTGTTCTTCCCGGAAAAGCGGGGCTTCTTCACCGAAGGCGCGAGCCTCTTCTACGCCGGACAGCGGCCCGATCCCGAGCACACCTCCGAGTACCACCTGTTCTTCAGCCGCCGGATCGGCCTCTCCGACGACGGCCGGGCGCCGATCCCCATCGAAGCCGGCGTCAAGCTGACCGGCTACGCGAACAAATACAGCATCGGCGCCCTCTCCGTGCAGACCGAAGCGACGCGCAAGTCCGACGGCTATGGCGGTCTGATCATCGCGCCGCGCACGAATTTCAGCGTGGCACGGGTGAAGCGCGATCTGGGCAACGGCTCCACGCTCGGCCTCATCGGGCTGTCGAAGGACACGCCCGGCGACCACAACCGGGTCTTCGGCGGCGACTGGGACATCACGCTCAACAAGTACCTGCGCACCGGCGGCTACCTGGCCAAAAGCTCGACACCCGGCCTCGAAGGCGACGACGTCGCCGGCTCCGCCGACCTCTACTGGGACAGCCGGAGCTGGCGTTTCCATACCGAATACAACGACATCGGCGAGAATTTCAACAACGAGATGGGGTTCACGGGCCGCACCGGCATCCGCGAGCTGCGCACCGACTACTTCTGGATCCTCTGGCCGGAGAAGGGACCCTTCAAGCTGGTCTGGCTCACCTACGACTACGACTACATCGAAGACCGCGCGACGGGCGAGCTGCAGACCCGCAACAGCCATATCCAGTACAACTCCTATTTCAAGGACTCGTCGGGATTCGCCTACAAATACTTCATCGTCACCGAGGCCCTCACCCAGCCGTTCGAGATCCAGAAAGGCGTCGTCATCCAGCCCGGCACCTACGACTTCGCCTATCACTTCTTCGGTTTTCAGACCGATTACACGAAGCCGCTGGGCGCGGCGGGGCGGGTGGCCTGGGGCGAGTACTTCGACGGCCACTACATCCAGACGTTCTACTACCTGGCCTGGCGGCCGGTCCCGGGCCTGATCATCGACGGCACCTACCAGCACACCCACGTGAGCCTGACGGCGGGCCGCTTCGATTCCGACATCGTGCTCGCCGAGGTGATCTATGCCTTCAACAACCGGCTCGCCGCGCGGGCCTGGTGGCAGTGGACCAAGGACGCGAACGCGCGGACCAAGCTCGACGTCACCTGGGAGCTCGAGAACGGCACCAAGCTCTTCCTGGTCTACCAGGACATCCGCAGCTACATCGACTTCTTCAACCCCCGGCAACCGCTGTTCGGCATTCCGGGACGCTCACTGACCCTGAAGACCGTCTTCGCCTTCTGAGCCCATGGGTACCGGCACCGAGATCGCCATCGTGGGGATGGCCGGGCGCTTCCCCGGCGCCCGGGACGTCGAGGAGCTCTGGCAGAACCTGCGCGACGGGGCCGAGGCGGTGCGCTTCCCGGAGCCCGCGGAGCTCCTCGCCCGCGGGCTCGATCCGGCCCGCCTCGCCGATCCGGACTGGGTCCGGGCCGCCTCCCAGATGGAGGGCTACGACTGCTTCGACGAGCTCTTCTTCGGCGTCAATCCGCGCGAGGCGGAGCTCATGGACCCGCAGCACCGGGTGCTCCTCGAATGCGCCTGGGAGGCCCTGGAGAGCGCCGGCTACGACCCCCAGGGGATCACCGCGCGCACCGGGGTCTATGCCGGGGCCACCCTCTCGACCTACCTGCTCTTCCACCTGATCGGCAATCCGCTCGCCGCGGGGGCCGATCCGCTGCAGGTGGTGCTCGGCAACGCCTCGGACGCGCTCGCCACCCGGATCTCCTACAAGCTCAACCTGCGGGGGCCGAGCCACAGCGTGCAGTGCGCCTGCTCGACCTCTCTCGTCGCCGTCCACACCGCCTGCCAGGCCCTGCTCAACGAGGAGTGCGACCTCGCCCTGGCCGGCGGCGTCTCGATCCAGGCGGACGCCGGCCTGGGCTACCGCTACGTGCCGGGATCGGTCGTCTCGCCGGACGGGCATTGCCGCGCCTTCGACGCCGCGGCCCAGGGGAGCATCTTCGGCTCCGGCGTCGGGCTCGTCGTCCTCAAGCGCCTGGAGGACGCGCTGGCGGACCGCGACCGGATCCGCGCCGTCATCCTCGGCTCGGCAGTGACCAACGACGGCAGCCTCAAGGCCGGCTTCACGGCCCCGGGGGTCGAAGGGCAGGCGGCGGCGATCAGCGAGGCCCTCGCCGTGGCCGGCATCGACCCGGAGACGATCGGCTATCTCGAAGCGCACGGCACCGGCACGGCCTTGGGCGATCCGATCGAGATCCAGGCGGTGACCCGGGCCTTCCGCGAATACACCGCCCGCCGGGGCTTCTGCGCCATCGGCTCCCTGAAGAGCAACCTCGGCCATCTCGACGTGGCGGCCGGCGTGGCCGGGCTGATCAAGACCGTGCTCGCCCTGGAGAACGGCGCGCTCCCGCCCAGCCTGCATTTCGAGCGCCCGAACCCGCGGATCGACTTCGCGGCCTCCCCGGTCTACGTCAATACCGCGCTCGCCCCCTGGCCCGGCGGCCCCCCGGGGGAGGCCGCGCCGCGCCGGGCGGGGGTCAATTCCTTCGGGCTCGGCGGCACCAATGCGCACGTCGTCCTCGAAGAGGCGCCGGAGCCGCCGCCGGCCCTCCGCACCCGGCCCTGGCAGCTCCTGACCCTCTCGGCGCGCACGCCGGACGCCGTGGCGGTGGCGGGCGAGCGGCTGGCGAGCCATCTGGAAGCGCACCTGGACCTCGACCTCGCCGATGCCGCGTACACCCTGGCCGCCGGCCGCCGGCCGTTCGGTGCCCGGCAGGCGCTGGTCTGCCGCGACCCCGCGGACGCCGCGGCCTGCCTCGCGGCGGGCGACCCGGTGCGGCTCCTCACCCCCTCCGGAACCGCCGAGGATTGGCCGGAGTCCGGCCGGCCGGTGGCCTTCGTCTTCCCCGGCCAGGGGGCGCAGCACGTGGGCATGGGGCGCGACCTCTACGAGTCCGAGCCGGTCTACCGCGAGGAGATCGACCGGGCCGCGGCTCTGCTCGTTCCACGCCTGGGGCTCGACTTGCGCCATGTCCTCTACCCGGCCGCGGGCGGCGAGGCCGAGGCCGCGCGCCATCTGGCGCGGACCGCCATCGCCCAGCCGGCGCTCCTCGCCGTCGAGGTCGCCCTCGCCCGCCTGCTCCTCTCCTGGGGTGTGCGGCCCAAGGCCATGCTCGGCCACAGCCTCGGCGAATACGCGGCGGCTGTCGTGGCGGGCGTCTTCTCCTTCGAGGACGCCCTGCACCTCGTCGCCGAGCGCGGGCGCCTGATCGAGCAGATCGGTGGTGGAGACGGAACGATGCTCGCGGTACCGCTTTCCGAGGCGGAGATCACCCCTTTCCTGAACGGCGAGATCCATCTGGCAGCCCTGAATGCGCCCTCGCTGGTGAGCGTCGCCGGCCCGGCCGCGGCGGTGGCGGAGCTTGCGTCCCGCCTCGCCGGTGAGGGGGTCGCCGCGATGCCCCTCCAGGTCGCCTTCGCCGGCCATTCGCCGCGCACCGAGCCGGCCATGGCCCCCTTTCAGGCGCGGGTCGCGGCGGTGGGTCCCAAGGCTCCGGAGATCCCGTTCGTGTCGAGCACCACCGGCACGTGGATCGGCGCCGCGGAGGCCGGCGATCCCGGCTACTGGGCGCGCCACATGCGCCAGCCGGTGCGCTTCTCGGACGGGGTCGAGACGCTGCGCGCCGAGCCCGGCATGGCCCTCCTGGAGGTCGGCCCCGGCGCCGGTCTCTCCCCTCTCGTCCGCTGGCACCTGGCCTCCCCCGAGGAGCGGCCGGTCGTCGCCGCCATGCGCCAGCCCAAGGACACCAGCTCCGACCTCGCGGCCCTGCTCGGCGCGCTCGGCCGGCTCTGGGTCTCCGGCGTGCGGATCGACTGGCAGGGCTTCTACGCCGGCCAGGGGCGCCGGCGGGTGCCGCTGCCGCCCTATCCCTTCGAGCGCCGCCGCCACTGGATCGAGGCGCCCGGGGCGGCCGCGGCTCTGGTGGCCGCTCCGGCGGCCCCGGTGCGCAAGGCGCGGCCGGCTCTGCGCACCGGCTATGTCGCGCCCCGCGACCTCTACGAGCGGGAGATCGCCCACGTCTGGCAGGAGGTGCTGGGCGTCGCCGAGGTGGGGGCCGACGACAACTTCTACGAGCTGGGCGGCCACTCTCTCCTCGCCACGCAGGTCGCCTCGCGGCTGCGCGACGCCTTCCGCGCCGAGCTGCCGCTCCAGCCGCTCCTCGCGGCCGCCACGCTGGCCCAGACGGCCACGGTCGTGCGGGAGGCCCTCGGCAGCACCGTGGTGACAGACTCCGGCACGGCCGACGAGACGCCCGCGCGCCGCATCCCGCCGCGGGACGGGGCCACGGACCGCGCACCGCTCTCCTTCTCCCAGGAGCGGATGTGGTTCCTCGACCAGCTCGACCCGGGAACGCCGATCTACAACCTGTTCAACCGCGTCGAGGTGGACGGCCCGCTCGCGATCCCGGTCCTCGGCCGCTGCCTGGACGAGCTGGTCCGCCGCCACGAGGTGCTGCGCACCGTGTTCGAGGCCGAGCAAGGGAAGCCGGAGCAACACATCCTGCCGCCCTCCCGCTTCCCCTTCCCCGTGGTCGACCTGGCGGGGCTGCCCACGGTGGCCCGCCGGGCGGAGATGGCCCGGCTGGAGGCGGAGGACCACAACCGCCCGTTCAACCTGGCGCGCGGGCCGCTCTTCCGGGCGACTCTCCTCGCCGCCGGGCCGCGGGAGCACGTGGCCCTGCTCAACCTGCACCACGCGGTCGGCGACGGCTGGTCGTGGGTGGTGCTGGTGCGCGAGATCGCCGCCCTCTATCAGGCGTTCGCGCAGGGCCTTCCCTCGCCCCTCCCGGCGCTCCCTCTCCAGTACGCCGACTTCGCCGCCTGGCAGCGCGAGCACCTCCGGGGCGAGACGCTGGAGAGCGAGCTCGCGTACTGGCGCGAGCAGCTCGCGGGAGCGCCGCCGCCGCTGCGCCTCCCGGCCGACCGGCCGCGCCCGGCCAACCCGGGATTCGCCGCCGGCGGCGTCAAGCGCCTCCTCCCCGCCCCCCTCGCCGCGGAGCTCAAGGCGCTCGCCGGCCGTGAGGGAGCGACCCTCTTCATGCTCCTCCTCGCCGCCTGGAAGACCCTGCTCTACCGCTACACCGGGGAGGAGGACCTGCTGGCCGGCGTGCCCATCGCCAACCGCACCCGCAGCGAGATCGAGGGGCTGATCGGTTTCTTCGTCAACACCCTGGTGATGCGCACGCAGCTCGCCGGAAGCCAGGGCTTCCTCTCCCTCCTGGCCCGGGTCCGGGAGGTGGCGGGCGCCGCCTACGTCCACCAGGACCTGCCGCTCGAGACCGTGCTCCAGGCCACCCAGGCGCACCAGGGGCAACCCTTCTCGGTGATGTTCCAGGTGCAGAACCTGCCGGAGCCGCGGCTGGAATTTTCCGGGCTCACCCTCAGCGCCTCGCGCGCCGGCCTGAACAGCCAGCTGGCGACCGAGATCTTCGACCTCTGCCTGGTCCTGGAACCGGGAGACGAAGGGATTGAGGCGTTCCTGGTCTACAACGCCCGGCTGTTCGAGGGGGCGACGATCGAGCGCCTGCTCGGCCAGCTCGAGGTGCTGCTCGGCGGCATCGCCGCGGACCCCGGCCGCGCCCTGGACGAGCTGCCGCTCGCCGCCCCGGCGGCGGTCGCGGAGGTGCTCTCCTGGGCGACGGAGAAATCGGTCCCCGCGGAGATCCTCCCGGTCCACCACGCGCTCGCGCGGCAGGCCCGGGCGACCCCCGGCGCGGTGGCCCTGGTGGCGGGGGATGACGGAGAAGAGGAGATCACCTACGAGGAGCTCGACCGCCGCGCGAACCGCCTCGCCCATCACCTGCGCGCGCAGGGGGTGCGGCCGGAGATGCCGGTGGCCTTGAGCCTCGAACGCTCGCCCGCGATGATCACCGCCCTCTTCGCCATCCTCAAGGCGGGCGGCGCCTACGTGCCGCTGGACCCCGCCCTCCCCCGCGAGCGGCTGGACTACCTGCTGGCCGACTCCGGAGCCCCGGTCGTGGTCACCGAGCAGCGCCTGCTCGCCGCCTTCGGGGAGGAGGCGCTCGCCGGCGTGCGCATCGTCTGCCTCGAAGCGGACCGCGACCGGATCGCGGCCTGCTCCGACCGTCCCCTCGGCCCGGAGGAACCCGAGCCGCTCCTGGAGAGGCTCGCCTACGTCATCTATACCTCCGGCTCGACCGGCCAGCCCAAAGGGGTGATGGTGTCGCACGGCTCGCTCGCGAGCTACGTCGCGGGAACCTGCCTGGAGTACGCCTTCAGCGCCGCCGACCGCGTCCTGCAGTTCGCCTCGATCAGCTTCGACAACAGCGCCGAGGAGATCTACCCCGTTCTCACCGCCGGCGGCACCCTGGTGCTGCGCAGCGACGCCATGATGCGCTCGAGCGCCGACTTCCTCGCCGCCTGCCGGGCGCGGCGGATCACCCTGCTCACCCTCCCCACGGCGTACTGGCACGTGCTGGCGGCCGACCTGACGGAAGGGACCGACTGGCCCCCCGCCCTGCGGCGGGTCATCATCGGCGGCGAGCGGCCGCTCCCGGAGCGGCTGGAGGCCTGGCGCCGGCACCTCGGCACCCGGGTGCATCTGTGGAACACCTACGGACCGACCGAATGCACCATCGGCGCGACGATCGGCGATCTCGCGCCCTGGCTCGGCGGCACGGACGGCCTCCGCGAGGCGCCCCTCGGGCGGCCGTTCGCGGGATACCGCGCCTACGTCCTCGACACCCGGCAGGAGCCGGTGCCGGTGGGCGTGCCGGGTGAGCTCTGCCTGGGGGGAGCCGGCGTGGCGCGCGGCTATCTGGACCGCCCCGGGCTCACCGCCGAACGCTTTCTGCCCGATCCCT
>Ga0062379_10000257_pt1 | contig 10224 bp, 7 predicted proteins | sample DOMMetBare2Fresh_2_FD_59484 | JGI IMG/M metagenome (GOLD analysis project Ga0062379, IMG submission 59484) | Wetland sediment microbial communities from St. Louis River estuary, USA, under dissolved organic matter induced mercury methylation -... | ecosystem: Environmental > Aquatic > Freshwater...
CTCATATCATCATTCTACGACATCCCGTCCACCGCCGTCACCGCTTCAACGTCCGGCCGGAGATCACGAGCTTCACACTGCGGGTGGCGTAGCCGAGAGGTGGGAGACGGGGAGCCCCCGGCCGGGCGGCCGGGGGCTTTCAAGCGGGACGGCTCAGGCCGTCTGGCGCCGCCGCATGAGCAGCAGCGCAGCGCAGGCGAGGGTCAGGCAGAGGAGGGCGAGGCCGATCTCGGAGAGGGTCGGGATCTCGACCGGAGACTGACCGGTGACGGTCACGGCCGTCGGGTCTCCCGGCGTTTGCGTGCCGGGGTTGTCCGTGGAGCAGCTCGCGTCGTTGCCACCGTCACCGTTGGAGTCGTAGGAGCACGCCCCCTGGTTGGAGATCGTCTGGCCACCTGTACCGCTGTTGATGGTTGCGTTGATGGTGATCGTCACCGTGCCGCCGTTAGCGGGGATGGTGCCGTTCCAGGTCACCGTGGTGGGGGGAATGTAGGGGCCGGCGGGCGGCGGCGGAGCGACGGTGCCGGAGGTGGCACTGGCGCTGACGAACGTCACGCTGGCCGGCAAGGTGTCGGTGAACTCATTGCCCGGGTTGTCGTTCTGGGGGCCGGTGCCGCTGTTGGTGAGGACGATGGTGTAGGTGATCGAGCCGCCCGGAATGAAGTTGCCGCTCGCGGTCTTGGTGGCCGTCACGTTGGCGGGCAGCGGCGCCGGGGCGTCGCAGACGGCCGGGGTGATGGTCACCGAGAAGTTGCGGATGTTGCCGGTGTCACCAACGAAGAAGTCGGTGACGTGCAGCTCCCAGGTGCCGGTGATCGCATCGCCCCCGAAGCCGGAGAGCGGGTTGGCCGGTTGCCAGGTGTTGGTGAAGGGAGCGTCCGCGGTGACCGCCGACTGGATGTTGGTGCCGGCGGTGTCGTTGAGCGCGGTCTGGCAGAAGTTGTTGCCGCCGCCGTCGGTCCGGTTGATCACGGTCACCACCGTCCCGCCCGGGGACTTGAGGTCGATCTGCAGGTCGTTGGCGAAGGTGTGATCGATGCCCACCGTGGTGGACCCGGCGGTGGCGTTGCAGGACGTGCCGTCGATGCTGGCCGTGAGGCTCAGCAGGTTGCCGGGAGAGACGATCGGCAGCGAGGCGATCGCCGTGGGGCCCGGGACGTTGGCACCCGCGCTGTCGGCGATGGGCACCACCGGTCCGGTGTAGTTGAAGGTGACGGGCGTACCCGGAGAGCCGGTGCCGAGGGAGAAGTTGAAGACCTGGGGGCTCGGGCCGCCGGTGTAGGTGACGGTCAGGGTGAAGTCGATCAGGCCGCCGCAGGGGGTGGCTGCACCGACGAAGAAGGCGTACGGCGTCGTGTTGTTCCCGGAGGCGGACGGCGCCAGGTCGGCGTAGGCGGAGTTGCCGGAGACGATCGTGATGCCGGGGGTCGAGGAGGTCAGGACGGCGCTGATGGCCGTGGCGCCGACAGCACCTATGTTGGTGAGCGGGATCGTCAGGTTCCAGGTCTCGTTGTTCTCGATGAAGGCGTCGCCGTCGCCGACGGCCTGGGCCGGGACCGGGGTCCCATCATCGAGGAAGGCCTGCGGCACGGCACCACAAGCCGCCAGGAACGGCTGGGCCATGACGATGCCGGCTCCGGTGTCCTTGTCGACCCCAGGGGCCTCGATGTCGATCGCCGTGCTGGTCAGGGCGGTGCGGAGAGCCGCCGGCGTGATCGCCGGAACGGCCGACTTGCAGAGCGCGGCGATCGCGGCGGCATGCGGCGCGGCGGCCGAGGTGCCGTAGAAGGGATTGAAGCCCGGCGCGGCGGTGGCGACACCGTCGGCGGCCGTGATGTCGGGCTTCTGGCGGACGACCCCGCCGGTGCTGGTGCGGTTGCCGGGTGTGATCTCGACCCCGGTGGGGCTGAGGATGATCCGCCGGGTGCCGTCCGAGGTGAAGCTCTCGCTCTCGTTCGCGGCGGTGAACAGGCCGGGATACGGGCCGTCCGGCGTCACGCCGTCGAACGAGGCGGCGGCCGGCGTCGCCGCGGTGCTGAAGGCGGCGGCGGCGGCGCTGTGGCCCCGCGTGGCTCCGCCCGTCACCAGGTTGTCGTCGAGCTCGCCCCGGAAGACGATGAAGTTGAGCATCGGGACGCTCGACGTCGTGCCGGCCGCGAATTTGTCGATCAGCAGGCGCTCGCCGCCGAAGGTGCCGCCGCCGATGAGCTCGAAGGGGAAGTCGTCGCCGCCGGCGCCGTCCTGAACGTCCGTGCTGGCGTCGAAGATGGTCGTCAGGGCGCCGTCCATGTCATAGATGTCGAAGTCGGTCGACGCCAGGCCCGTAGCCAGATCGTAGTGCTCGGCCCAGATGAGCAGCGGCGGATTGCCGCCGCCGAACTCCACCAGGATCGAGTTGCCGCCGTCGCCGAAGTCATGCAGGTTCGCTCCCGCGAGAGGACCCGGGTCCGCGGCGCCGCTGGCGAGGAAGTCACCCTCCCAGGTGCCGGAGGTCAGATCGGTCGTGTTTCCTTCGTTGCCGGCCGAAGAGAAGTAGAGGACGCCGGCCGCGGTGACCGTATTGACCGCCTGGGCGACAGGCCCGTCCTGGAACGGCGACTCGTCGAGGTAGATGATGTCGTCGACGATGATGTTGCAGCCGTCGGTCGCCAGGTCGAGGATGTTCTGTGCGAAGGACGCCTCGCTGTTGACGGCCGTCGCGAAACCGAGGGTGGCGCCGGGGGCGAGGTCGTGGACGATCTCGAGCATCGCCGAGCCCTCGTCGCCCGACCCAGCCTGGCCGGGCAGGACGTCGACCGCCGGCAGGTCGCCGCTCGCCTGCAAGGCGGCCAGGGAATCGACGCCATCCGAGATGACGCAGACCTTCACCCCGCCGCCGTTCACGCCGTAGGTGGACCGCGCCGCCGGCCCACCGTGCGTCAGATCACCCTCGGAGACGTTGATGCCCCCGTTGGTGAACACTGGGGTGGCCTGGCGGATCTTGCGCACCTGCGCCATCGCCGCCAGCGTTTCCAGGTCTTCGAGCCGCACACGGGCGCGGACGTTCCGGTAGGTGGCGCTCTGGCTCTTGAGCACCGCACCGAGCGAATCCAGTTTGTCGACGACCGGTTTGACGCCGTTCGCGGAGGTGACCACGATGTCGACCGGAACCCGGCCGTCGGTCTCGGGCCGCACGAAGCGGAAGTCGGTCAGCGGTGCGAGCCGCGCATCGTTGCGCAAGTGCAGCAAGCCGAGGTAGAGGCGCGAGTCGATCTTGTTCTGCATCGCGTTCTTCGACGTCTTGATGCTCCTGAGCACGTCCATCTGATGGGCCGCGCTCGCGGTGAGCTTGGGCGGGGCCTGGGCCGACAGGAGCCCGGCACAAAGGGTCAGAGCGATGGCCAGGGCGGCAACAGGCCGCCAGAGGGCCGGGTTGCGCCTTCCGAACGTTTGAGGAGTCGTTTTCACCATCACAGGCTCCATCCTCCTTTGATTGAGTCGCCAAAGCCGGCAGGCTGCGCGAAGATTCTTCGACAAGTCGAGTCCCACGTCGGGCAAACTACTGAGACGCTATGCCACCCGTCCAGGTAAGTCAATGTGCCGTTTGTAAGGAAGTGTGCACGGCGCTAGCGTTCGGGCTCGAACACGCGTTCGAAGTAAGGTCTCCGATCTCCTCGTTCGCGAGATCCTGCCCGTGGAGTAGATCGTCTCGTTGAGATGCGTCATCTCCGCTGATCCCGGGCGACGAGCTCGCCGAAGAGGAAGACCCGCAGGCCGCGCCCGCGGAGGCTCCGGACGTAGTCCTCGCCGGTGACGATGGGTTGTTCGCGGGTGGATTCCATGTCGTTCAGTTCCCGGGACCCTGCTCGAAGTACCCCGCCACGTCCAGCACGACGTGAACCGTGCCGTTCCCGGCCACCGCCGTGCGCAGGGCGAGGGTCCCGGTACCATCCTCCGCCAGGGCGATGATGGCATTGTTCGACCGCAATTGCCCCGCGGCGAAGGTGGCTGTGCTGGCGAGGGGCGGCAGGGTGTCCCCCGGATAGATCGTCAAGTATCCGGCGCCGGCCGGTTCGACCACCGTGACGTTGAGGACGAGCGTCTTCGCCGTGGCCGGGATCTCACAGGCTCCATTGAGCTCCAGAATCAGCGTCACGCCCGAGGCGAGAGCCGGGCCGTCCTCGGGCCTTCGCGTGTCGAAAAGCCGGCAGGGAGGAACGATGAAGAGCTCGCTGGCCAGCGCAGGATCGCTGAAGAGGAAGGCATCCTCCTCCCCATTGAAGTCCCCCGGCACGAGGTTCGAGGACGCACTGGTGAATGCGACGTAGCTGCCGGTCGCGCCGATCAGCGGAGCCTTGGAAAAGCCGTCGAATTCACCGCTGGTGAGGGGGAGGCCCGGAGCCCGGCTGGCGAGCTTGATCCGGCCGGAGAGGCGCTCGAAAACGTACGTGTTCCACCCCCATCCGGCGGAGGCTGGATTCAACAGGTCCGCAGCGCTGCTTCTGAAAGCGATGGTGCGGCCATCGGCGCTGATCTTCGGGTTGCGGGAGGCTTGAAACCCCGTCGCGTTCGAGACACCGAACTGGTGGCTGACCAGGCTCGTGGCGCCCGTGGCGGCATCGAAGAGAAAGACGTCGTCCGGGACGGTGAAAGAATCCCAGCCATTGCGGTCGACCTGGCCGGCCACGAGATTTCTGGCCGAGCTCTGGAAGGTGACCCACCGGCCGTCCGGAGACAGAGAGGGGTATGCGGAATACCGGTCGGCCGTGGTCGAGCTCGATCCGGCCTGCCGGCTCACCAGAATGGCCGAGGCCGAGCCCCGCGTCCACAGGAAGAGGTCGGCGGAGAGGTTCTCGTCGGTCTGGCCCGGCACGGCATCGGTGGCTTGCGAGGAGAAGACGACACGCGAGCCATCGGCGCTGAGCGCAAAGTCGTCGAGGGAGTGGCCGTTTCCCGCCACCGCGGGCGCGAGGCTCGCGTGACTCACGAGCTCGATCCCGCCGGTACCGCGGCTGAACAGGAACACGTCCGGCGTGCCGGCCGCGTCGACCTGGCCGGGAACCACATCGGTGCCGGTGCTGAGGAAGCCCACGGAGCTCCCGTCGGCGCTCATGGCCACCGCGGAGGCGCCGGCGCCCTGTGCCGTCGAGCCACCGGCACGGCTCACCAGCAGGGTGGACGCCGAGTCCCGGTCCCAAACAAACGCGTCGCTGCCGGCAACTGTCGTGGACTGCCCGTCGATCAGGTCGCCCGCCGTGCTCAGGAAGGCGATCCAGCGGCCATCCGCGCTGATCGCCGGCCGCTCGGACCGGCCCCCGGCAGCAACCGTGGCCGAACCGCCGGAACCGCTGACCAGCCGCAGGGCTCCGGAGATCCGGTCCCAGAGAAAGACGTCGTCCATGCCGTTGGTATCGGTCTGCCCGGCCACGAGGTCCGTGGCGGTGCTCTGAAAGGTGACCCAGCGGCCGTCCGCGCTGATCGCCGGCTTGCCGGAAGGCCCGTTCGCCGTCGCCGCCGGCGCGGAGGCGGACCGGCTCACAAGCGAGCGCGTTTCCGTGTCACGGTCCCAGAGGAAGACGTCGGCTCCGGCGCCGTTCGGATCCAGGAGCCCCGGCACTACGTCGGCCGCTTCGCTGGTGAAGACGACGAAGCGTCCGTCGTCGCTCAGGCCCTCTGCCGAGCTCGCACCATGCGGCACCTCCTGGAAGACGTCCGGGTCGCGCAGCGAAACGAGCGCCGCGGTGCCCGCGGCGCGGTCATGGAGGAGGACGTCCTGCTGATCGTTGAGGTCGGAGACGCCGGCCACGAGATCGGTCCCCAGGCTCGCGAAGGCGACGAACGCTCCGTCGCCGCTGATCCGGGGCGTCGAGGAGACGCCCCCGGCCGCGGTTCCCGGTGAGCCCGCGGCATGACTGGCGAGGGTGCTCTCTCCCGAGAGGCGGTCGTACAAGAAGACGTCCATCTCCCCATTGGTGTCCACGGCTCCGGCGACCAGATCGGTGGCGACGCTCCGGAAGGCGACGAAGCGGCCGTCCGTGCTCATCGTCGCGTCCGAGATCTGGCCATTGCCCGCGGTGGCGGGGACACCCGCCGCATGATTGACCAGGATGATGGAGCCGGTCGTGCGGCTGAAGAGAGCCAGCTCCGGAGCGATGGCCGCGGGATCGCCGGAGTCCGACAAGCCGCGGCCGAAGAGCACCCATTCACCATCGGCCGAGAGGCCGATGAGAAACCCGAGAGTCGCGGTGAGCAAGGACCCGTTCGCATGGCTCGCCAGAATCGTCGTATCGGTCAACCGGTCCCAAAGGAAGACGTCCTGAAACGCGGTCGATCCGTCGATCTGGCCGGGGACGATGTCCGAAGAGACGTTCGTGAAGGCGGCCCAGCGGCCGTCCGGGCTCAGAGCCGCCGAGGCCGTCACGAATCTCTCGAAAATATTGACGAACCCGTTCCCGGCGCGGAGAGGGTCGCCGGCCGCGTGGCTGACCAGGAAGGTGGTGCCTGCGACATGGTCGTACAGGAACGTGTCGTCCTCTCCTCCCGGATCGACCTGCCCGGCCACCAGGTCCTTTCCCCGGCTGAGGAACAGCACGAAGCGCCCGTCCGCGCTGACGGAAGGCGAGCGGCCGTCGCGCGCCGTCGCCGGAGACCCTGCTTTGCGGCTGACCAGCGCAACCTCTCCGGAAAGGCGGTCGTAACGGTACACGGAAGATGAAATCTGGAAGGCAACCACGGTTCCATCCGCGCTCACGGCAGGTGCGGAGGAGCGGCCTGAGGCCGTGAGGGGGGAGCCCGCGACGTGGCTGACCAGCGTGGTGGTGCCGGTGAGCCGGTCATGGAGAAAGACGTCCGAGTTTTCCTCGGAGCCGGAAAAGACGTCCACCTGGCCAGGCACCAGATCGGTGGCCCTGCTCACGAAGGCGATCCAGCGGCCGTCCGGGCTGATGACCGGACCGGTCGAGGAGGCGTTGGCCGTGACCACGGCCGATCCGGCGCGGCGGCTGACCAGGCTCCGCGTGCCGGTGCCGCGGTCATAGAGGAAGACGTCCTCCGTGGCCGTCCGGTCGATCTGGCCAGGCACCAGGTCGCGTGCCATGCTCGTGAAGACCGACCAACGGCCATCGGCGCTCAGGGCCGTCCGGCTCGCATTGGGAAACCCGCTTGCGCCATTGGCTGTGTCCGAAGGCGCCGAAGGGATTCCCCGGGAAACGAGGACGACGTGGCCTTCGGCGTTGGCTTCCCTGCCGGAGGCCGGAGCCAACGAGGCGACGATGAGGAGGACGATGCTTGCTCTCTGGCCCACGGCAATCTCCTTGGGGCGGCGACCGGCTCGGCCTTCGGCGCGTCACGGCGGAGCCCGCGCAGACCGGTCGAGTCATCTCGGGTTGGACATCCAGGAATCATATACGGGATCTGGGCCGGCCGTGTCACAGCGGCCCGCCCGGGCCGGGCGGGCCAGCCATGCCGTGAAAAATAAGCGGCCCGCCCGGGTTTCCCCGGGCGGGCCATATGTCCTGCACGCCCCCGTCAGGGCGAGTTACGCCTTGTCGACGGAAACGACTTTGGTCACGCCATCGACGCCCTTGACGACCTTGCCCGCCTCTTTGCGTCGCGCGGTGTTGAAGTCGTGGTCGAAGGCGAGCGTCACCACGCCGTTGGCGGCCTCGGTGCCGATCTTGAAGCCGTCCGAGCCCATCTTGTCGACCAATGCGAGCCGGATCCGGGTCGCGAGAATCGCGTCCTTCACCTCGGCTTCGGCTTCACCGGCGGCGACACCGGTCTTGTTGGGATTGGCCACGCTGGCTTCGACGGTGATGTCGTTCTGCACGCTCTTCACGCTGGTGACCGACTTGGCGACCGTCGAGGCGAGCTCGCGCGTCTCGCGCTTGTCGACCGTGCCCTTGAGCGTCAGGGCTCCGGCATTGGAATCGACGTCGACGTGCAAGCTGTCGGTGCCCAGCTTTTCGAGCAGAGCGAGCTTGACGTTCAGGGTAGTGGTCCAATCCGCTTTGTTGTCCGCGGCGTTCGCCACGCTTCCACCGATCAGCAAAGCGCCGACCAGAACCATTTTCACGAGTGTATTCATTTTCATCAGGGTACCGTCCTTTCCAGAACAACTCTCATCCTAGTCCTCCGGCCCCACCCCGGTAAGGGCACTTACTACCCGGGGGCGGGCCTGCGTGGAGGTAGAAACTACTCCCTGATGATGCGGCCCGCCCGGGTTGCCCCGGGCGGGCCGTATGTGCTGCACGCCATCTCGTGTCGCAGCGGCTTACGCCGGCTTGTCGACGGAGACGACCTTGGTCACGCCCTGGACGCCCTTGGCGATCTGGCCGGCTTCCTTGCGGCGCGCGGCGGCGAAATCGGGGCCGAACTGAAGGGTCACGACGCCATTGGCGACTTCGGTGCCGACCTTGAAGCCGTCCGCGCCGAGCTTGTCGACCAGGGCGAGCCGGACCTTGGTCGCGAGGAGAGCGTCTTTCACCTCGGCCTCGGCTTCATGCCCATGGAGCACATCCTTTCTGAAAGATCTCAGGCTTTTCGGCGCCCGCTTCCCGGGCTCGCCGGCAGCAGGTGATGAGAGCAAGATGGGTGCCACCCTGCCGGTTTTCCTCGTGATCGGTCGGGGAGCGGGGCGGTGTCGTGGAGGAGGTCACCGCGCCAGGGCTGCCGATTTGGCGCGGTTGAGGGAATTCCCTTCGAGCCCCCTTCGTTGAAGAGGACCGGCACGCATGCCAAGGAGGCTTCCATGTCCATCCGCTCCGTCAAAACTCTCTCCCAATCCACTCCGGCCCTCGAGGGAGCCGGGGTGCATCTGCGCCGGGCGTTCGGGTTCGGGGAGACCGGGGATTTCGATCCGTTCCTGCTGCTCGACGACTTCCGCAACGACCGGCCGGCGGACTACAAGGCGGGTTTCCCGTGGCATCCGCACCGGGGGATCGAGACGATCACCTACGTCCTTTCGGGGACCGTGGAGCACAAGGACAGTCTGGGCAACACGGGCGCCCTCGGCGCGGGCGACGTGCAGTGGATGACGGCCGGGCGCGGCATCGTCCATCAGGAGATGCCGCAGGGGGACGAGGCCGGGCGGATGCACGGCTTCCAGCTCTGGGCGAACCTGCCCGCGGCGCTCAAGATGACCGCGCCGCGGTATCAGGACGTGCAGGCCGCCGCGATTCCGGAGGTCACCGACGACGACGGCACCCGGGCGCGCATCATCTGTGGCAGCTTCTGGGGACAGTCCGGTCCGGTCGAAGGCGTCGCCGCCGAGCCGAGCTACGTCGACGTGTGGGTGCCGCCGGGCCGGCGCAAGGTGCTGCCGGTCGAGACCACCCGCAACGCCTTCGCCTACGTGTTCGAAGGCACCGGCCGCTTCGCCAACGCCTCGGAGCCGCGGAGCGTCCTCACCGAGGCGGTCGACGGCAGCGAGACGACGGCCTGGGAGACCGCCGGGAACCGCTCGCTCGTCGTCTTCGACCGCGGCGACGAGGTGGTCGTGCAGGCCGGCGAGGAGGGGATCCGCTTCCTCCTCGTCTCCGGCAAGCCGCTGGGCGAGCCGGTCGCCTGGTACGGGCCGATCGTCATGAACACCCAGGCCGAGCTCAATCAGGCGATCGCCCAGCTCCGCGACGGGACGTTCCTGCGGTAGGGACAGGGCTCCTTTGTCATGCAGGGCCTGCGTCTCCACGCGACATCTTTGCATCTCCTTTCCTGGAGTGCCGAGGCCACAGGTGCCGGCCAAAGGATCTGTCTGCCCGCGCAGGGTTTATCGAATGAAGAGCATCGGACAGACGGCCGCTTGGGCGAGGCGATCGAGCTCATGGTGGTCGCTGGTCACCAAGAAGGCGATCAGGGCACAGGCGTCGAACACGAAAACCGGCTCACCGGCCAAGCTTTTGTTCCTCGAGCTCGATTTCCTCGCTCTTTGAGCGTGCGAGCTCTTCGCTGCCCGACGTCAATCCGCGGCCTGCGCCGCGAAGGCGCCGCAGGCGCGCTCTGCGTTCCTCTGGAGTCAGCTCATGAAAGGGCTTGGCGTCCCGAGCCAACTCGCCGGCCAGGGCCGCCAAGCGGCCACGGCCCATGGGCGGAGTGACGGCCCTCTCCTCCTTCTCGTCCCGCCGCGGGACGAGGACGATCAGCTCGGCGGGTCCGGAAGGAACTGTGTCCGGCAGCTCGATCGTCATGCGATGGTTCTCCGGAACCACAATATGAATGCGATGGGCCTGCATCTCGGGGCTTCTCCTC